>OBEQ011916832.1_pt1 | contig 15126 bp, 14 predicted proteins | sample 1670901 | NCBI WGS metagenome assembly OBEQ01 (sample SAMEA104232315, study PRJEB22302) | groundwater metagenome | biome: forest; feature: aquifer; material: groundwater | place: USA | collected 2011-08-07 | depth 5.4 m | reverse complement strand
AGATTATTCAGGTACTTCAGATGAAAATAGTATCTTTATTCCAAAGACAACAAAACTTTCAGGACACATTAGTGAAGTTCATCCCCCACGCAGCTTTAATAGGAAAGGCTATTTTAAGATTATATTTGACAGAGCTGAATGTCCTGATGGAGAAAGCATTTATTTAAAACCTACAATATCCTCACGATCTGAAGCAAAAATTTATAATCCTCTTACACACATTGGCAAAGCTACTTTGGGTTTAGTGGGAGGATCACTTGTAGGAACACTTTTTTCTTACCAACTTGGTGGATTAGGACTAGCTTTAGCTTCACATGGATATTCACTTGCTGCTGGGGCAGCAGCAGGTGGATTTATTGGAGTTCTTAGCACGATTGCAGCAAAAGGCAAAGAATCTACTATTGAACCTGGAGATGAGTTTGTTATTCTTCCTGTTGATGATATAAGTCTTAAAGAACTAAATCAGGTTACATGTAAAAACATTGAAACGCCAGTGGTAGTAAAAGAAGAACCTGTTACAAAAGATATAAAAATTGAAATCATATCTGTGAAAGAAAAAAAAGATTCACTTGGTGATACTGGTTTTAAAATTAATATAAAATTTACAAATAATTCAGCTAAAATGTTTAGGTTAAGTAATTTCTTTTTAAAAGACTCTCAAGGCAATGAATACACAACATCTTTTACAGACGTAAATAGCGATATATTTTTAAATTTCCCTCCAAATGAGACTAAAAATGCACAAATAGAATTTCTTGTAGATCACCCAAAAGCAAGCCATTGGCTACTTTTAAAGGACCAAAGTTTTAACGAAGTGCTTGGAATATGGAAAATAAAGAGTTAAGCCTGTAAGACTGTTGGTTTTTTTAAATTATTCTTAATCCGGATATGTTATATCTGCACCCAGACAATAATCAGTCTTTAAGGAAATAGTATTGTAAAAAAATCTTTAATTAGTCTTTTATTTAAATATAATCTTAATTTTTCCTTGTTAATCTAAAACAGAATTTTATTACTAAATTCTTTTTAACAGGAGAAGCAAAAAAATGGTTTCAGTAAATGATATAAATAATGATTACGGCACAACTTACTCTTCAGGTTTAGGGCCAAGCACAATAGAAAATACTGACAATGATCAAGAGAACCAATGGCAAGATTTAGCTGACTCAATGGGATCTATAAGAAAATCTAGTTTTGGAACATCGGAAACTACAAATACAGGAATGGGAAGCTGTTGTCGATCTGCAAATAATGATAATTACTCTAACCCTAATTCAAATTTACTTTCAATTATTAGTAGTCTAGTTAACGTAATCAGTAGCCTTATACCCTTTCTCGCACAAGAAAACAATGCAACTAACGAAGCTTCATCACAATCTACTGAACATTCTCATTCCGCACATTCCTATAGTGCGTATTCATATCAAGCACATCATTCATCTTCAAGTCACTCATCTTCAAGTTATGCATATTCAAATCAGTCATCTTCACACTCACAGTTCCACTCTAGCTCAGGTACTGGCTCAGAGAGAAGAGGTGGAGGAATACTAAATAGAATAGCTGATGTAATAGGAAGTATTGGTTCGTTTTTTGGAAGAGCAATTGGAAACTTAGGGATAAAAGCTCCTTTGCAAATAGCAGGAGGAATAATTGGAGGAGTAATTAAAGGAGCTAAAGATGGATTCAATATAATTAAAAAAGCTACAAGACCCATATGGCATCCTGTTCAAAATGTTTTACATAAAATCGGACATGGAATTAAGAAGACTGCAGAGAAAGTTGGTAACTTCTTTAAAAAACTCTTTTAATAAAAAATTTTATTTGTTAATTACTACTTTTTTATCCAGACAAGCGATTCCCGGTAAAGTTTTCCCCTCTATAAATTCTATTGATGCTCCACCACCCGTACTTACATGAGTAAATAAGTCAAAAGAAATCTTTAAATCTTCCAGAGCTGTAACAGAATCTCCGCCACCTACAACAGTAATTGATTTTTTCTTGGTAGATTCAACAAGTGCCTCAGCAATTGTTTTTGTACCATTAATAAACTGAGCATCTTCAAACATTCCCATTGGACCATTCCAGAAAAGTGTTTTTGATTGACTGATCATCTTTACAAACTTTTCAACAGTCTTAGGTCCAATATCTAATCCTATATAGCCATCAGGAATTTTATTTATAGGATAAACAGATAGTTCTTTACTTGTTTTTTTACTTTCCAAATCTTCTTTTTTAACACAGAGCATATCTTCAGGCAAAACCATTGCTACAGCATATTCTTCTGTAAGAGCATCAAGCTCTTTAATAAGAGGAATAAATTTTTCTTCATAAAGTGAATTACCGATATTTCCTCCCTTTGCTTTTATAAAAGTAAATGCCATAGCACCGCCAATAAGCAAAGTATCAACCTTTAGAAGTAACTGTTTTATTACTTCAATTTTTGAAGAGATTTTGCTCCCGCCAAGAATAGTTGTAAAAGGACGAACTGGATTAGTAAGTATTTTTGATAAAGAGTCAACTTCCTTTTGTAATAATAGTCCTGCTAAACAAGGACTTAAAAAAGCACATACTCCTGCTGTACTCGCATGAGCACGATGACTTGTGCCAAAAGCATCATTTAAATACATTTCAAAAGGCTTTGCTAAATTTCTGGCAAAATCAGAATCATTTTTCTCTTCTTCTTTATAAAATCTTATATTTTCAAGAAGGCAAACATCTCCTGGTGTTAGATCTTTAACTACAGCCTGAACTTCAGGTCCAACTGAATCATTTAATTTTAAAACTTTTTTGCCAAGTAACTCTGACAACCTCTCACCGATTGGGTCCATTTTTAAATCACTATCAAACCCTTTAGGTCGGCCTAAATGTGAAACAAGTGTAATCTTTGCTTTAGACTGAATTAAATATTGAATAGTAGGAAGGGAAGCTCTTATTCTAAGATCATTTGTAATAAAGATTTTCCCGTCTTTTTTTTCTGTAGGAACATTGAAATCTACCCTTACAAGAATCCTTTTATTTTCCAAATCTTTTTGAGCTATATCTTTAATCGTTACTTGTTCCATAACTTAGATCTCTTCTCGTTTTATTTTTTCAAGCAACTCAGTAATCCTGTTTCCGCGTTCTAATGAATCATCTAATTTAAAAGTAAGTTCAGGAGCAAACCTAATTCCCAATCTCCTGCAAAGTTCACCTCTTAAAAATCCTGCAGCATGTTCAAGAGCAGCAAGCGTACCAACTCTTTGTGATTCTTCCCCGAAAACACTAAAATAAACTTTTACATTTCGTAGATCACCTGATACTTCAACCTCTGTTATTGATACTAGTCCACCGCTTCTGTCATCTTTAATTTCATTTCTCTGTATCATTTCAGAAAGTTCTCTTTTAATTTGTTGGCTAACTCTGTCTGAGCGATTATATGATTGCATAATTGAAATCCTCCTTAGTTAGAACTAGTTCTCTCCTTTTCTACAATCGTATAACACTCTACCTGATCTCCTTCTTCCAGCTCCTGGAAGTGGTCAAAAGAAATACCACATTCAAATCCTGTCTGGACTTCACGCGCATCATCCTTAAACCGCTTTAATCCATCAATTTTCCCTTCAAAAATAATTTTCCCATCACGCTTTACCTTTGCTATCTGATTTCTCTGTACTTTTCCTTCTGTTACATAACTGCCAGCAATTTTACTTCCTTTTCCATAAGTAAATATTTTACGTATTTCAGCAACACCTAATTTTACTTCTTCTTTTTCAGGTTCAAGTAAACCCAAAACAGCTTTTTCCAGATCTTCTGTAATCTTATAAATGATTTCATAAAGTCTTATATCAACACCTTGATCTACAGCAGCTTTTTGAGCATTTGTATCTGCACTTACGTGAAACCCAATAACAATTGCATTTGTACTAGCTGCCAGGTTAATATCGTTTTCAGAAATATTGCCACTGCCTACATGCACAGGTCTCACAAGAACATCTTTTGTAGAAAGGTTTACGATTTCTTTTGCTACAGCTTCTGCAGAACCATGTACATCTGCTTTTATAATTATTTTAAGCTCATGTACCTGACCTTCTCTGACTTTTGAAGCAAAATCCATGAGACCAAAAACTCTATGACTTTCCTGTTCTTTTTGTAGTCTCTGGCTTGCAATTTCTTTTGCTTCCTGATAAGTCTTATAAACCTGAAAAGTATCTCCTGCATTTGGAACATCAGGCAACCCAATAATTTCAACAGGCATAGATGGTGGGGCTTCCAGTACTTCTTTGCCGTGATCGTCAAACATGGCCCTTACACGCCCTGCAACTTTTCCTGCAACCAAACAATCCCCGCGTCGTAAAGTTCCATTCTGGACCAATAAGTGTGCAATAACTCCTTTTTCTTTTGAAAGCTGGGCTTCAATAACTGCACCTGCAGCCTGGCTATTTGGATTTGCTCTTAATTTATTTGCAAGCTCTGCATCAGCAACAAGTGTAATTTTTGTTAAAAGATCATCTAAATTTAATCTTTTCTTTGCACTAATTTTTGAACAAACTGTTTTACCACCATAATCTTCAACTAACAAATCATGTTCGGTTAATTGTCCAAGTATCTTATCGGGCTGAGCTTCAGGCTTATCAATTTTATTTAATGCAATTACAATTGGTACACCTGCAGCTTTAGCATGATTTATAGCTTCTATAGTCTGAGGCATAACACCATCATCAGCAGCCACTACCAGAATGGCAATATCGGTAACCTGAGCACCACGTGCTCGCATGGCAGTAAATGCTTCATGTCCAGGTGTATCCAGAAAAGTAATTTTTCTTTTATTGCCATCATAATCCAAAACTTCTACCTGATATGCACCTATATGCTGAGTAATACCACCAGATTCCTGTTCAGTGATTTTGAATTTTGTTTCTCTAATAGCATCCAATAAAGATGTTTTACCATGATCAACATGTCCCATAATAGTAACTACTGGAGGTCTTGGCACCAAATCAGCTTCAGCTTCAAGAGAAATATCAGCCTGTAAATTCTTCTCTTCTGTTTTTTCTTCCTCTGTTACAACTTCATAGCCAAGTGATTTTGCACACTCAACAGCTACTTCAAGTTCAATAGTCTGGTTTACTGTTTTAATTACTTTTTTTGAAAACAAATTTTTTACCACTTCAGTTTCAGGTAAAAGCAGTCTGTCTGCAAGCTCTTTTACTGTCAGTGCCTGATGTATAACCACTATAACTGGCTTGGTTATAGTAATAGCTGTTTCAGTTTCTTTTTCTTCTTTTTCTCTCTTTCCTTTGTGCTGATGTGTTCTGGTTGAAGGTCTTTTAGTTCTTCCCATCATTGATGGGACCATTGTTGGTTTTGCTACACGAAATGGCTGAATAGGTAAGTTTGTAATTGGTCCTGATCTCTTTTGTTCTGGTTGTACTTTTATAATCTGGGGACCAGTTGGTTTTAGTTCTTCTTTTTTTGGTTGTAAGCTAGTGGGCGGAAATTGAGGAGATGAAGGTACTATTGTTTTAACTAAGATTTGTTCAGATCCTGGCAATGCTTTGCTCTCCGGCAGAACAGTAGACACTTCTTGAGGCTTTTCTTCTATAGGTGCAGGTGGTTTAATTCTTCTTACGATTTTTAATTGTTTTTTGGGAGGTACTGCTGGTGCCTGAACAGGAATCGGCTCTTTGTCAGTTTTAGATTTTATTTTCTTTTCTTGTGAATGTTGTTTAATTTCATTGTTAATATTTTCTAAACTTATATCTATACCTTTACTATGTAAAGCAACAAGAATTTTTTCAATTACTCCATCATCAATAGAACTTGAAGCACTTTTTACAGGAAATCCAAGTTTTTCACATATAGAAATAATTTGTTTTGTTAGATCTGTTTGTTTTTGTTTACGTATCTTCTGGTCAGGTTCATCTAACGTAGCAACCCTGGTAATGTCATAAATACGTGCTTTTGTAGTAGTCATGCCATCACCACCTTTTTAGGGCTGAGTACTGAGTACTGAGTGCTGAGTTTAGAAAACCCTTCTAATTTTGGAATGATTATTTCTAAAGTATTCATTGAGACTCTGAGCATTTTTGAAATCTTTTTTTCTTTTATTGCAAGATTTATACAATCAGATGATTTACAAATATAGACTGATCTCCCAACTTCAAATTTGCTTGGACTTAAAGTTACTTCATTAGAACCAAAAATTTTAGTTAGACGGATAAATTCATCCCGTAAAAATTGCTTTCGACATGAAATGCATTGTCTAATTGGAATTTTTTTAGTAATTTTATCCCTCCTTATCAGCTGTTTCTTTTTGTACTTCTTCAGAAGGAACCTCTTCAGAAATAGTCTCAGCGGGTTTCTCGGTTTTATCTTTGTCTTTTTGTTCAAGAACTACAGTAGTAGTAGCACCCACTCCAAAAGGCTGACCTTTAATCTGAGTTTCACTTCTAATATCAATTTTCCACTCAGTAAGTTTTGCTGCTAGTCTGACATTTTGTCCGTTTCGTCCTATTGCCAGGCTTAGCTGATCATCAGGAACAATAACCTCAGCCCTTTTACCTGCAGGGTCATCATATAAAGCAACTGTTGTGATACGTGCAGGGCTTAAAGCATTGGAAATAAAATCAATAGGATCTATAGACCAGCGAATTACATCAATCTTTTCATTTTTTAATTCGCTGACAACATTTTGGATTCTTGCCCCTCTGCTACCAATACATGCACCCACAGGATCAATATCAGCATCATTTGAGTGAACTGCTATTTTTGTTCTGTAACCTGCTTCTCTGGCTATTGATTTTATTTCAACAGTTCCATCATCAATTTCAGGTACTTCAAGTTCAAACATTTCTCTGACAAGTTCTTCATTTGTATGGGAGACAATAACGGTAGGAACTCTTCCGGATTCTCTAAGTTCTTTTACATAAACTCTAATCCTTGAGCCTACTTTATAAGTTTCTCCAGGAAGTTGTTCTCTGGGTGGAATATGACCTTCAAAGCGCCCCAGATCAACAACAACATTTGGTTTTCCATTGTTAAGAATTTCAATTCTCTTAATTTGACCAGTCATCATCGTTCCCTGACGACCAACAAACTCCTGTTTAATTAAATCTTTTTCTGCTTCTCTAAGACGCTGAGTCATAATTTGTTTTGCTGCCTGAGCCGCAATTCTTCCATACTCAGCAAAATCATCAGGCGTAACATCTAGCTCAAGAATTTCTCCAAGCTCAACATCGGGTAAAAGCTCTTTTGCTTCATCCATAGCAATTTCGCGATATTCATTTGTAACTGTTTCTACAATTACTTTTGGTGCAAATATTCCTATTTCACCTGTAACTTCATCAAACTGGGTATGAACACCATCAACATTATGATCCGGAACTTTCCTTTTATATGCAGCAAGAATTGCATCACAAATAGCATTTATAAAAACCTGTCTTGGAATGTTTCTTTCATTCTCAAGCTGTTCTGCTGCTTCTATTAACTGGGGCCCTATTTTATACATAAGATCCTCCTAAGATCTAACTGTTAAACCTGTTTTTTCCAGGACAAATTCATGTTCCTGGCTTTGAACAGGCTCGGTAACTACACCTCTACTCTGAACTTCAAGAATATATGAAAAAGGAATCGGGTCTGAAGAGTCCAATTCTTTTCCCACATTTTTGCTTATAATTGCACAATCACTAATTGAAACTGAACGATCTTCGTGCATGACTGTAAGTCGTAGATAGTTTGTCTGATTTTCATTTGTAAAAGTAATATCTACAAGGCATAAGCCAAGCTTTTTTACAACAGCTTCAACAATAGGAAAGACCAAACTTACATATTTATTCTTTTTCCTTTGTTTCATTCTTACTACCCCTTATAAAACTGAAAAAGCTGGAAGTTTTTAAAACCCCAGCCTCTTGGCTTTCTGTTTTACAGGGACATTATACCATCGCAAATACGTTTTTTAACACTATCTATGCAGGTTATCTTAACGCTTTTTTTGTTAATTCAAAGCCACTTTTAATCCATCGATTAAAAATCCAGATTTGAAAAAACAGTGGAAATACAGATATTACGAGATCTCTAACATTTATTTTATTTAAGTTTAAAATTTTTCTTATCAACTCATTTCTTTTGGCCAAATTAGAAATCAAAGGAAGATAATTATAAATAAATTCTCTTCTCTTTTTCATGCACAGAGTTTCTATTTCTTTTAGAAGGAAATAAAATTTTCTACTTCTTAAGATAACTAAAGTAAAAAGAGTTATTAAACCCCATACATATAAAAGCAAGACTAGCTTTGCAATTAAATAAACATCAACAGGCATAAAAATTTATAATTTTGCAATTTGATCGAATTGCAATTCAACAGGTGTAGATCTTCCAAATATACTTACAAGTGCTTTAACGGTTTCTCTCTCTTCATTAATCTCAGTAATTTCACCAATAAAGTCTTCAAATGGACCAGACTGAATTTTTACTGACTCACCAACAATAACATCAATAATTTTCTTGCCTTCTTTTGTCTTAGTAAAGACCTGACTTTTTCTAAGTATTCTTCTAACTTCTGATGGTGGAACTACCAACGGCTGTTTATTTGCCCCAACAAACCGGGTTACACCAGGAGTATCCTTTATAATCCTCCAGGCAATATCATCCATTATCATTTCAATAAGGACATAACCAGGGAATTCTCTTTCTTTTTTTTCTACTCTTTTTCCATCGTGGATTTTAGTAACTTCTTTTTCAGGAACAATAACATTAAAAATCTTATCGTCAGCAGTCAAAGTTTTAATACGCTTTTCAATATGGTCTTTAACACGGTTTTCATGCCCAGATGCTGTCTGAACTACATACCAGTTTCTAGTTTGAGCTTTCTGTGCTTGTTTTCCCTTTAGCATTTTTTAAAACAATCTCCCGTTAAAGAAATTAACAATAGCTTCAAATATTTTATCTAACAAAAAGATTATACCCGTAATTACAAAAACGAGTAATATAACAGAAATAAACTCCCTTGTAACCTGTTCTCTAGAAGGCCATGTGATTTTAAGAAACTCAGTTTTGACTTCTTTAAGAAACTCTATAGGATTAAAGGACTGAGATACAGCCTCGGCCTTTTCTTCGATTACTTCTTTTTCATTCACAATTGTTGCCATTTTTTATCTTTTATAATTTTAATCTCTGTATATTTTAATCTATTGGGAGAATAAAAGCAGAATTAACATTATAAAGTACCCGTATTTATGGCATATCAAATGTAAATATCAAATTAGTAAAGTATAATCAAATGCGAAATGCGCCCTTAGTTCAGTTGGTAGAACGTTGGTCTCCAAAACCAAATGTCGTGGGTTCAAGTCCTACAGGGCGCGGAGTTCTTCAGTAATAATTTCTAAACCTTCTTTTTGTTCAGAACTAAGTTCGTTCTCATTGGTTTTGTCTAGTTCGAGCCCTTTGTATTTATCTTCAATTGGTGGATATTCATTCTCTAGAAGCAAATCTTAGAAATCTTAAGCTGAAACTAGATCAAACCAAGTAACTTAAATAGTGAGTAGTTATAAAATCATTTGTGAATTATTCACATCTCGTTCTTGCAAAATTTACTTTTTCTAATGTTAGCCCAGTCTTTGAAGAACTTCTTATAAGATTATCCTTGCTCTGTTAAGTAATTTGCAAATGTTCTTACCGCAACTCCTGGTGGACCTGCTAATCCATATTTTGCTTCTAATTTTGGATTAGGCCATCCACTTCCTGATATGTCTAAGTGTACCCAAGGTGTAGCATTACCCTTTGAATCTACAATAAAATTTTCTAGAAATACAGCTCCGATTTGAGCACCTACTAAATCACCTATCATTGTTTGTGGACCTGTATTTTTAATATCTGCACTATTACTTTGAATGTAATCTCTGTAATCATCGTCTAAAGGAAGTTCCCACATTTTTTCACCACATTTATTTCCTGCAGTGACAATTCTATTCGTAAGTTCTTTATCGTTTGACATAAGTGCTGTATAGCTTAATCCAAGAGCCAATGCTGCTTCTGGAGTTAGAGTAGCTACATCGATAATTTCATCTGCACCAAGCGATACTGCATATGCAATTCCATCAGCGAGTATTAAACGTCCTTCTAGATCCGTGTCTAAAATTTCAATACTTTTTCCATTCATAGCCCTTACTATATCTCCTGGTCTCATAGCGCCCCCGCCTGGCATATTTTCAGTAGCTGGAACTATAGCTGTAATAGCTACATCTGGCTGAAGCTCTTTCATAAGGCTCATTGTAGCTATTACACTAGCTGCTCCACCTTTATCAAACCTCATAGGCTCCATGCGAGCTCTGCTTTTTAAATCAAGTCCGCCAGCATCAAATGTAACACCCTTACCAACAAGAGCAATATGCTTTCTTGGTTTATTTTTTGGTTCATATTTAATAATGATAAATTTTGCAGGCTCCTTGCTACCCTGTGCGACCGCCTTAAATGCACCCATGCCATATTTGTTTACACATGTATCTAGATCTAAAACTTCTATTTGTAAATCATTTTCTCTAGCTACTTTGTCTGCAGTAATAGCTAGCTGAGTCGGTGTCATATAGTTTGCAGGTTCATTCATTATGTAACGTGCTAAGCTACGTGCTTGTGAAATAGCCTCTCCTCTTTTTATGCCAGCTTCAATTTCTTTCAGTTTCTTTTCATCTGTTTCAACAATTGTAAAAGTATCAATCCCGTCAAGTTGCTTTTGGGATTTATACTTATTAAATCTATAAAGAGCTGATTGTGAAGTTTCTACCATTTCTAAAGCGGTTTCATATGCTGAGACATTTCCATTCCCCGACTCAGGTAACATAGTAAGAACATTTTGTGCTCTTAATCCTGTAGCAGCTTTAATTGCAGCTGCACTAGCTATTCTAATAGTATCTAAATTAAATTTAGCTTCATCACCAAGTCCTACCAATATTATTTTTTGTGCAGGGGCTTCTTGACCAGTTCTAAAAGTCACAGTAGAACCAACCTCACCATTGAACTTATCTTCTTTTATAATTTGTGCAGTTAATTCTTGTACCTTTTGATCAAGAAATGTTGTAGTCTTATCATAATGATTAGGATTCTTACCTTTAAAAAGCCCAAGTATGTAGGCAGAAGGTGAAGGTTGGGTTGAAAGTTGGTTAGAAGCATTTATTTTCATAATAATAATTCCTTTTTTTTTAAATTTATTTTGATTCGAAAAATTATAACAATAAGTAAACCTGTTTAGGTTAAGCTCTCTTAATTATGTTTTGCTAAAGTCCTGTTATATTTAATATTTTATATGGCGGATATTTTAAAAACTTATAACGCTATTCCGTACTCTCCTGCTGCATCGGATTTAATTAAAAATGGTTGGACAATTCCTTCAGATATTGAATTTCCTGATTTAGATCATGCAGCTTCAGTAAGTGAAAGATTAGCTACAGTAGTAGAAGCTCTTAAAACTGTTGAAAATAGAATACATGATGAAAACAATCAAGGTGTTCAAGAACTTTACCATAATATGTTTTGGTTGCCGCTTATTCAGCTCAGGCAGCAATTATCCCAAGAAGCATTCGACAATATGCCTACAACTCTTGTTGGCTATGATGAAGCAGTAAATGTAGTGAAAGAGATTCTCTATGCTGCAATAAAAAAACAGACAGGTGTTAATCATGTAGCTGTAAATAAAATTAAAGGTTATGAAGATGAGGTGTCTCTTGTAGCTGCATGTCTGGCAGATGCCGAAGGACAAAAGCATGAGACTCATGGTATTAGTAGGGTTCTTTTTTATGCAGATGCAATGTCAAAAAATCATATTAATCCAAATGGAATAGTAAAACTTATAAGTCAAACTCCAGGAAAATTAAGTTTTGATGGTGGTGGAACTTTTGGTCAAGTAGCTGTTCAAATGTCACTTCAATATGCACTTGAACATATGGACACTTTACCTGAGGATTCAGCATTAATGGTTACAATGAGAAATGCACATCATGCAGGGAGATTGGAATGGATTCTTAGGCAAGCTGCAAGAAATGGATGCAATTCTTTTGCTTTATTTAATGTGGATGGTCATGGACGTACGTCACCACATGGTGGCAGAGAAGGCAGATATGGAACTAATCCTATTTCAATGGGTGTTTCTACTGGAATAGGTTCAAGCGGTTATGTGGGAGACTGCAGTAGTACAGCGTCGGTTGAAGGTAAAGTAAGAGTTGCACTTTTAAATAATCAAACAGTTCCTTTAGGTGTTTTAGCTACTCCTGATGGTCACCCTACTATTGATCCTGCAGGTCTCTATAGGGAGAATGATTATGATTTACTTTGCTCAATTGGAGGAGAAGTTGCTGAACATAAAGGAGCGATGCTTGGAGGAATGATTAAATTATTAGTTGATGCTGCTACTGGAAGACCGTTAGGAGATCCTGTCGGAATTACAGGACGTAACAATTTGGTACTTTTACTTCATAAGACTACTTCGGCTGGAATTGCTAGTGTGAAGGAAAATGCTGCATATATTACAAGTTGTCCACCTAAAAAAAGTTTTACTGAGATTCGTTTACCTGGAGTAGGTGGTATGGAAAGACTTGAACTAGCTAAGGCAAATGGATTATTAAAGATTGCAAGTGGGACTTGGGAGAAGGTATTAGTACTGCATAAAGAAATAGTGGTTTAAATATATAAAATTTCTTGAGACAAACTTTAGTTAAATTCAAATTGTTTTACAGGCGAGCTAAATATTAAACAATCTTACTTAGGTCAGGTATGTGAACATAGCCATTAAAACTTCTGATTTCATTTCTAACGTTCATCACGAGGGCGCGTTCGAATTTTGAAGTCATGTTATAAACTGTATTTAAGAAGGGAAATCATATGAAATCAAAACCAGTTGATGCAAGTAGTCGAGTACCAAAGGAATTACAGAAATCATTAGCTGCAAAAACAAGATTAAAGAAAGAATTAAATCCTAAAAATGAATCTAATTATTCAGTTGGAATAGAACCTGGCTCATACAGATTACTAGTAACAGCAAGAACTCAGAAGCTTTACGATAAATTACTTGAGAAATTTCCTGATTTGAAATTTGAAGGGATTAAGATTGTAGCTAGAAAAGTGGTTTCTAGAATTATAGGTTAGGATTATACAAACTTAAACCAACACCGGTCTTTTTAAATTATTCATATCTGGTAGTTTAAAATTTACATTTTCTTCTTTAAGTTTAAGGATTTCAACTGGCGCACTAAGTTTATTAATTAAAGCTTCTACAAGAGTCTCTGGAGCAGAGGCACCAGAGCTAACACCTACAATTTTTCCATGAAGTTCTTTTGGTACTTTATATGTATAAGGATCAGGAACTAGTTCTGCAGGGGTTCCAGCAAGCTTAGCTACTTCTACAAGGCGGCATGAATTTGAAGAATTTTTTGAACCAATAATTAAAATGTAGTCTGTGATTTTCGCCAGTTCTTTTACTGCATCTTGGCGGTTTTGTGTAGCATAACAAATATCCTGTGCTCCAGGAAGTAAAACTTCTCTATATTTTTTCTTTAATGACTCAATTATCTCCCTTGTATCATCCACCGATAATGTCGTCTGCGTAGCTATAAAAACTTTTCCAAGATCAGAAGAAAGCTTTTCTACATCTTCTACAGAACCAATTAGAAAACAAGAGTCTTTTGGCAGGTTACTCATAGCTCCAATGACTTCCTGATGCCCTTTATGTCCTATATAAATAATCTTGTAACCCTTTTTCCATGCTCCAACCATTTCAAGATGAACTTTAATTACAAGTGGACATGTAGCATCTACTACTGCAAGATTTCTCTCGCTGGCTTCTCTAAAGACCCTTACTTCTGAACCATGAGCAGACAAAATCACACAATTTCCATCAGGAACTTCACCTAATTCATCTACAAAAATCACCCCGCGGGATTCAAAATCTTTCTTTATATGCTCATTATGTACTATTTCATGTCTTACATAAATTGGTGAACCAAGTTTCTCCAGAGCAAGATTTACAATATCAATTGCTCTTATAACACCAGCACAAAAGCCTCTTAGTGATGCCAAAACTATCTTCTTTACCATAGCGTTGAAATTGTACCACTTTCAAATTATGACTTAAGAGATGTCTTTTGGGCCATGAATTATATAAATGTTCCCATTTATTAGACAAAATTTACCTAGAATTAGAGGGAATTTCTAAGAATTTCATACTTAGAAAATAAATAACTTTATAAATGTACTTGCATTATTTTTTATGATGATATACTACTTCTTTGTAAAAAAGTTCTTTTCGGGAAAGACTTTAATAAGGAGTATAAATATTATGAAGAAGAATCTATTTTTACTTTTACTAGTTGTTAGCTTTTTGTTTCCAATGACCACAATACAAGCTAAAGCTGACGGTGCCAATGTTCTAAAACAAACCACAGGGGTTGTTTCAGGAGTTGTAGTTGGACCAGTTGCTGGTTTAACCAGAGGCTTTGTAAAAGGTTGGGTCTGGGGTACAGATGCAACTGCTGAAGCACTTGGAGATAAAAATGGTGCTGCACAAAAGACAGTCGGTTTTTTAACTGGCGGTGTAGTTGGTGCAGTAGCTGGTGGAGTATCAGGCATCGTAATGGGTGCATATGATGGTATCAAATACGGCTGGGACAAACCATGGACAGCAGAAAACTATAGCTGGGCAGGAAAGTTCACTGATTATGAACCATTTAAGTGGTAATAATTAGCTAACCTACTAAGTAATCACATAAAACATGAGAGGCGCGAGAGATCGTACCTCTCATGTTTTTATTTTAGGACAACTATCACAGTCATTTCATCCTAGATTATCTGAATGGTTTTGATTTTAAAAAAACTACGTATATATATCTTAAGTAAAAAATTTCTTTAGGAGGAAATATGACAAAAAAAAGTTTTTTTGTAATCGCATTTATATTTATACTATCTCTTTATTCTTCTGATGAGCATGCATTAGCTCAAGCTGCTGCAACAATTCCCGTTAACGTAACTGTAAATGGTGCTCTCGTTATCACTGATGCTTCAAACGATTCAATGACTGGTAGTAATCCAACAATAAATGTCAATCTATCAGTTACTCCAGATCTTGGTGCAAGTACTGTTACAGGACAAGCAAATTTTAGAGTCCGT
>OBEQ010045252.1_pt1 | contig 15127 bp, 12 predicted proteins | sample 1670901 | NCBI WGS metagenome assembly OBEQ01 (sample SAMEA104232315, study PRJEB22302) | groundwater metagenome | biome: forest; feature: aquifer; material: groundwater | place: USA | collected 2011-08-07 | depth 5.4 m | reverse complement strand
TTCGAGCGCACGATGAGCGGTGCCTCGTCATGACTGCGCAAGAAGAATCCGCCGCCCGCATCGTCCCAGAATCGATTGAACATGTCTGTGACCAACTGTTTGGCCTGCGCGAGGTAGCGCGGTTCGCCGCTCGCCTCATACAACTCCAAAAGCCCATAGCTGAAGAACGCGTAGTCTTCGAGTGTGCCTGGATAGCGCGCGTCCCCGTCGCGGAAACGCCTCAGCAGCTTCCCGTCCTTGACGAGCGAATGCAGGACGAAGTCCGCAGCCCGGCGGGCGGCCTCAAGGTAGCGGGGTTCATCGAGTGCCGAAGCGCCGTAGGCGAGGCTGGCGATCATCAGCCCGTTCCATGAGGTCAACACCTTATCATCCCGATGCGGACGGATTCTCTGATCGCGCGCAGCCAACAGCCGCACACGGGCGCGGGCCAGCCGCTGAGCTAGTGCTGCCGCATCCAACCCTTTGAGTTTCGCAAAGTCCTCAAGCGGTTGCTCGATGTTCAGGATGCTCGCGTGAGGCTCCCCGCCGGAGGCGGGTCCGCCTTCGGCGGAAAAGTTGCCGTCCGCGGTCACGCCATAAAACCGATTGAAGACCTCGGCATCGTCCTGACCCAGGACGCGCGTGATCTCGCTTGGCGTCCAGACGTAGAACGTCCCCTCTTTTCCGTCGCTGTCCGCATCCTCCGCTGAGTAGAAGCCGCCCTGAGGATCCGCGAGATCCCGCAAGACATACGCGAAGATATCGCGCGCGGTCTCGGCAAACGTCTCGCGATGCGTCAGCTGGTACGCCTCCAGATACGCGCGCGCGAGCAGCGCTTGGTCATACAGCATCTTCTCAAAATGCGGGATGAGCCACCGGCCGTCGGTCGAATAGCGGTGGAAGCCACCGCCGAGATGATCGTGAATGCCGCCCCGCGCCAGATGCTCGAGCGTGGTCGTGGCCATGTCCAGCGCCTGCGCGGTCCGCGTCCGCGACCCATAGTGCAGCAGGAATGACAGCTCCGGGCTGCGGGGAAATTTCGGGGCGCCGCCGAATCCTCCGTGCGAGGGATCAAAGGCGGCCGCGGCCTGATTGAAGGCGGCATGGAGCCCATCGAGCGTGACCGCGCCACGCGTGGCGTCAACGGTGAGAGCCTGGTTGAGCGTCTGTGTCAGCTGCTCGGCGGACGCCAGAATCTCGCTCTGCTTGGTGCGCCACGCGTCGGCGACCGCCGGCAGCACCTCCCGCAGACCCGGCACGTTCCCGCGCCGCTCCGGAGGAAAATAGGTCCCGCCGAAAAACGGCTTCAGCTCCGGCGTCAAAAACACCGTCAGCGGCCAGCCGCCTTGACCGGGCAAAGCGGTCACGGCGCTCATGTAGACGGGGGCGGGATCCGGGGGCGCCTCCCTCGTGCCGAGTGAGGCACTCGGTGCGAGGCAGGATTCCGTGGTTCGACTCGGTCCCCTCGCTCACCACGTCCCGCCCGCCCCGGCCCACAGAATCTTGGTCGGCGGGCCGGGGAGCGAGCAGAGCGAGTCGAAGGACGCCACACGGGCAGACGACAGAGACAGAACGCGGGCGTTGCCCGTGTGGCTCCATGAGCCCGGCGCGGTTCGATACGCTGATGAACCGTCCGCGCCGGCTGCGCGGAAGCGAGATGCTGCGCGGCCTCGTGCGCGAGACACGCCTCTCGGCCGAGCAGCTCGTCATGCCGCTCTTTGTGCGTCCGGGGACGCGCGTACGCGCACCGATTCCCTCGATGCCGGGCCAGTTCCAGTTGTCGGTGGACGCGGCGGCTGAGGAGTGCCGGACGCTCCATGAGGACGGGGTGCCGGCGGTCCTGCTCTTCGGCCTCGCGGACCGCAAGGATGAACGGGCCAGCCGCGCCTACGCCAAGGACGGCATCGTCCAGCAGGCGGTGGTCGCCATCAAGCGGGCCACGCCCCGGCTCCTCGTGATGACCGACGTCTGCCTGTGCGCCTACATGAGCCATGGGCACTGCGGCATCGTCAAACAAGCTGCAGGCCAAACAAAACATCGAAAAAGGCCTGAGGCTGGCAGCTTGAAGCTTGAAGCCGAGGAACAGTTCTGGGTGGACAACGACGCGACGCTGGAGTTGCTCGCAAAGGTCGCCGTGTCGCATGCCGGCGCGGGCGCCGATCTGGTGGCACCCTCGGACATGATGGACGGGACCGTCGGGTGCTTGCGCCGCGCGCTGGATGGAGCCGGCTTCGAGCGTACGCCGATCATGGCCTACGCGGCGAAGTTCGCCTCGGTCTTCTACGGCCCGTTCCGCGACGCGGTAGATTCGGCGCCCCGTATCGGCGACCGCCGGACCTATCAAATGGACCCGGCGAATGCCGAGGAGGCGGTGCGGGAAGCCGCGCTGGACGTCCAGCAGGGAGCGGACATCGTGATGGTCAAGCCAGCACTCGCTTACCTCGACATCATCCGGGCCATCAAGCACACCCTGCGCGTACCGGTGGCGGCGTTCAACGTGGGCGGCGAGTACGCAATGGTCAAGGCGGCAGCCGCCCGCGGCTGGCTGCCCGAAGCGCCGACGTGGATGGAGATGTTGCTCGGTCTCAAGCGGGCGGGTGCGGACATCCTCATTACGTATTGGGCGAGGGACGCGGCCAGGCTCCTCAGGAAAACCCAATGAAGCAGACAGGAATTGCGGATTTCGGATTGCGGATTTTGGAAAGACGGTCGGTCCGAAATCGCAAATCCGACATCCGACATACGCGTGCCGCCATACGCAGCGTTTCCGATGCCGACCGCTACCTTGTCGGCGGTGTCAACAGTCCGGTCCGGGCGTTCCGGTCCATCGGTGGCACGCCGCTCCAGCTGGTGGAGGGAACGGGCGCCGAGGTCGTGGATGCCGCCGGGCGCCGCTACGTGGATGTCATCTCCGGATGGGGTGCGCTGATCCTCGGCCACCGCCACCCGGCGGTTGCGCGCGCACTCACCCGCGCGCTCAAGTCGGATTGGCTGCTCGGCCTGACCCACCCTGCCGAGGCCGAGCTGGCGCGCCGCATCATCAGCGCGGTTCCGTCGGCCGAGCGGGTGCGCTTGACCGTATCAGGCACCGAGGCGTGCATGACCGCGGTGAAGCTCGCGCGCGCCCACACCGGTCGGACGAAGATCCTGGTCTTCGCCGGCTGCTACCACGGCCACGGTGACAGCCTCATGGCCGGCCACACCGCAGGCCTGCCGGGGGCGATCGCCGCGGAAACGCTGACGGTCCCTTACAACGACATCAAGGCGCTCGAGGAAGTCTTCTTGCGAGCGGGCAGTACACTGGCCTGCGCGATCGTGGAACCGGTAGCCGCGAACATGGGCGTCGTCCTGCCGGCGAAGGGTTTCCTGGAGCGGCTGCGCACACTGGCCGCACAGCACGGTACGGTGCTCATCTTCGATGAAGTGGTGACCGGTTTCCGGCTGGGTCCCGGCGGAGCCCAGGCCTCGTTCAACATCCATCCTGACCTGACGACGCTCGGCAAGATCATCGGTGGCGGCATGCCGATCGGGGCGCTTGCGGGACCGGAGCGGCTGATGCGCCGGCTCACACCGGAGGGCGACGTGTACCACGCCGGGACGTTCGCCGGCCATCCACTCAGCATGGCCGCGGGCGTTGCGGCGCTGGATGAGCTGATGGCGCATCCGCCCTACGAAGCGCTCGATCGGCTCGCCCGGCGGGCGGCTGAAGGGTTGGCGGAGGCGGCACGGAAGGCGGGCGTACCGGTGCAGATCAACCGGGCGGGCTCGATGTTCACGCTATTTTTCTCCGCCTCGCCGGTGCGCAACGCCGTTGAAGCGAAGGCCGCCAGCGCCCAGCGCTTCGCCCGGTGGGCGAACAGCTTGCGGAAGCAAGGCATTCTTGTTCCTCCCTCGCCGCTGGAAACGCTCTTCATCTCTACGGCGCATACGGACCGCCACATCGAGCAGCTGGTGGCGGCCTCGCGGGCGGCATTTGCCGCTTTGAAAGCTTGACAGATGCCCAAAGCCGTTTCGAGAACGAATCATGCTGCTGGCGTGCGCCTGGCGCCTGAGGCATGCGTGGCGCGGCTATCGCTCTACGTTCGCGAGTTGAGCCGCCTCGGCTCGAAGCAGGTTAGCTTCGTCTCGTCGCGCCGGCTCGCCCAGCAGCTGGGCCTCACCGATGCGCAGGTGCGCCGGGATCTCAGCTATTTCGGGCAGTTCGGCACGAGCGGGCGCGGCTACGAGGTCCAGCGGCTCCATGACCGGCTCAGCACGATCCTGGGCATCTCGGGCCGCACGTGGAATATTGCGCTGGCCGGGGTGGGCAACCTCGGCTCGGCACTCCTCGCCTATCGCGGCTTCCGTGAGCGAGGTTTCTTGTTCAAGGTCGCGGTGGACACCGACCCTCAGAAGGTCGGGCGCACCGTGTCCGGCATGGCAGTGGCACCCTCCCACCGGTTGCCGGAGCTGGTCAAGCGGCACGACATTCACATTGGCCTCATTGCCGTGCCCATCGAGGCAGCCCAGACGGTCTGCGATCAATTCGTGGCCAGCGGAGTGCGGGCCATCGTCAACTTCGCTCCGGTGCATCTGGACGTGCCGCCTTCGATCTGGCTGCGGGTCGTGGATCTGGCCATCGAACTGGAAAGCCTCGCATTTTATCTAGCCAGAACTTCTCGATGAAGGGCGATGAGGAAGTTCCCTTCATCCCCCCGCATCTCCCTTCATCTCCCTTCACCACCCCTCAAGAGAAGCGGTCGTTCGTTCAGCGGCTCTTCACCCGCATCGCGCCACGCTACGACTGGTTCAACCGGCTGGCCAGCTTGGGCTTGGACCAGGGCTGGCGCGCTCAGGCGCTTGAGCGCGGAAACATCAGGCCCGGCCAGCATGTCTTGGACCTGTGCACTGGCACGGGCGATCTCGCCGTGCTCTGCACGCGGCGCCAGCAGTCCCTCGACTCGCACCCCCGCACGTTTGGCTTCGCCAAACGAAGCCGCGGGGGGCATCGCTCCCCGGCCAGACCCGGCGGTCCGGGGCGGGCAGGATTCCGTGGTTCGACTCGGTTCCCTCGCTTACCACGTCCCGAGCGAGCAGAGCGAGTCGAGGGACGCCCCATCCCTCGGCCTTCAGCCTCGGGATCCTGGCCGAGGAATCCCGAGCCTCAGCGAGGGACGGGCGCACCGAAAAGAACCATGGACTCTGCCCGTGTGGCTCCACAAGCCGGCACCGTGGTAGGGATGGACATGAACGGTGCGATGCTCACCCACGCGCAACGCAAGCAGCGCGCGCTCGGACTGACGATCGGCTGGGTACAAGGCGAGGCGGAGTCGCTGCCGTTCTCTGACGGGACATTCGACCGCGTGGTGATCGGGTTCTCAACGCGCAACCTCACCCATTTGATGGGCGGCCTGCGTGAGATGGTCAGAGTCTTGCGCCCCCAGGGCCGGCTCGTCATCTTGGAGACCGGCTATCCCGCCAACCCCGTGCTCCGCGCTGCGTACCAGACGTTCCTGTTCACCGGCGTGCGCCTCATCGGCTTCCTGCTCACCGGGCGGACCTGGCCGTTCACCTACCTGGCGCGCTCGGTCCGGGGCTTCCTCACACCCGAGCAGATGGTGGAGCGCTTGCAGAGTCTGCGAACTCAGGTAGAATACGTACCATTATCGTACGGGCTCGCGAGCCTCTTTATTGCGACAAAATCCTAATGCCACGAGAGACAGCCACGGTACCCCGACACGCCCGCGCAGAGCGCCCCACGGCGGGCCCGACTGACGACGGTGCGACTCCGGGGCTTGATCGGGCGCTCGCGCCGGTCAAGGACGGCCTCGAAACCGTCAGCGCCATGATCCTTGCCGAGTTGGCTGACCCGGTTGCCCGGACGGTCGTCTACCTGATCGCCGCCGGCGGCAAGCGGCTCCGGCCGGCGCTTGTGCTGCTCGCCGGAGCGTCCGGTCCTTCCCCCAACCGCACCGGGCTCTTCGAGATCGCCGCGGCGGTCGAACTCATCCACACCGCGACGCTCATCCACGACGATATCATTGACCGCTCGCCCCTGCGCCGCGCGCAGCCCACGTTCCACCATCGCTGGGGGACGGAGCGGGCAGTGCTGATGGGCGACTACCTCCATGCCACCGCCTTCACGCTCATCGCCCGGCAAGACAGCCCCGTCATGCAGGTGATGGCTGACGTCTGCCGGCAGCTGTGCCGCGGCGAGCTGCGGGAAGTGGAAGCCCGCTATCGGCTGGACCTCACCGAAGCGGAGTACCTCGATATTATCCGCGACAAGACCGGTTCGCTCATCGGCGGTTGCTGTCGGTGTGGCGCCTACCTGGGCGGCTGCGATGCGGAGGCGGTGGAGCAGCTGGCAGTGTTCGGGATGAGCTTCGGCCTGGCGTTCCAAATTATTGATGACTGCCTCGACCTGAGCGGTGAGGCGCGGCAGCTTGGCAAATCCATCCTGACTGACCTGGACAAGGGGGCGCTGTCGCTGCCGATCATCTACCTGGCGCGCTCGCTCTCGGAGCGGGAGCGGAAGCGGCTCTTCGCCCCGCTGCGGCACGGGGAGGTTGACTTGGCGTTCCTCGCGCGAGTCGCCGCTGCCGCCCAGGAGACCGGGGCGATTGCCAAGGCGCAGGAGCGGGCGCGGACGATACTCGATGAAGCGCTCATGGCGCTCTCGCCGGCGCCAATTGGCGGGATGGACGTCCTGTACCGCGCGTACCAAGACCTGGCAGACTACACCGTGACCCGGAGGAGCTAACGATGCGGCAACCTGTGATGTGCGACCGGCGACTTTGGGACAGGCCATGAACCTTGGCTGGGGGGAACTCGTCGTCATCTTCGCCATCGTGCTGCTGATCGTCGGCGCGCGTCGGCTGCCGGAGCTGGGCCGGTCGCTTGGCCACGCGATCCGGGAGTTCCAGGACGCGCTGCGGGGCAAGCCTGCCCGCCGCGACGAACGCGGCGCAGGTGGGCGGCACGATGACGACCAACCACCGGAGAAACGATAGCGGCATGGAGCCTCAACTGACCGTGCCTGCCCCGCCGGGCGGCAGGCAGGCCGACCTCTGGCGCAAGCTGGAGGAGCGGTTCGGCCGGCGGGACTTCCTACTGAAGTCCGGATGGGCATGTTTCTGGGTGTTCCTGGGCGGCTGGCTTCTCTCCAACCTCCGCTACCTCTTCCCGAACGTGCTCTACGAGCCGACGCTCGCCTTCAAGGCGGGCCGGCCGGAGGACTATCCTCTGGGCATCAGCGAAAAATGGAAGAAGACGCAGCGGACGTGGATCGTCAGGACGCAGGACGGTTTCTACTGCTTCTGGGCCCGCTGTACGCACCTGGGCTGCACGCCGAACTGGTTCGACGCCGAGGGCCGGTTCAAATGTCCCTGCCACGGGTCCAACTTCAACAAGAACGGTGATGTGATCGCGGGACCCGCCCCGAAACCGCTATGGCGCTGCGCGATCACACTGGCTGACGACGGCCAGCTCTTCATCGACAAAGCGCACCTGGAGAACCAGCCCGGCCTGCGAGAGCAGGGGGAGTTCTTCCTCCCGTTCAAGAGCGCCTAACCCCACTCCATGGCCGATCCGACACCTTCCCTGAAGCAGTCGCTCAAGAAAACCAAGATCTGGAAGTCGATCTTCCGGCACGACTTCTCCGACACGCCGCGCACGCGGCTGCTACGTATCTTCGGCAACGTCTTCCTCCACCTCCACCCGGTCCGGATCGCGAAGGACGCCATCCGCATCCCGTACACGTGGGGGCTGGGCGGCCTGTCCTTCTATCTCTTCCTCGTGCTGACCGTCACCGGCATCCTCCTCATGTTCTACTACCGGCCGGCGAGCATGCTGGCGTACCAGGACATTAAGGATTTGTCCTTCGCCGTCACGCTGGGCCAGCTGCTGCGCAACATGCACCGCTGGGCGGCACACCTCATGGTCATCGTGGTGATCCTCCACATGGTGCGCGTCTTCCTCACCGGGGCCTACAAGCCGCCGCGGGAGTACAACTGGGTGGTCGGCGTCCTCCTCCTCGTCATGACGCTCTTCCTCAGCTACACCGGCTACCTCTTGCCGTGGGACCAGCTCGCGCTCTGGGCGGTCACCGTTGGCGCGCAGATGGCCGCCGCCTCGCCGCTCCTCGGGAATGAAGGGCCGTTCCGCCTGCCGTTCATCACCACCGCCAACGACGCGCGCTTCGGGCTCATCGGCGGCACCGTCATCAATGATGCGACGCTCATCCGGTTCTACGTCCTGCACTGCATCGCCGTGCCGTTCCTCTTCACCCTGTTCCTCACCGTCCACCTCTGGCGGGTGCGCAAGGACAGCTTCTCCAAGCAGACCGGCGAGAAGGTGGACGTGTGGCCGCACCTGGTCTCGCGAGAGTTCCTGGCAGCACTCCTCGTCACCGTGATTCTGTTCGTCTGGTCGCTGCTCATGAACGCGCCGCTGGAAGCTGAAGCGAACCTCAATGTCACGCCCAACCCGTCCAAGGCGCCCTGGTACTTCCTCGGCCTCCAGGAACTCCTCGTCTACTTCGACCCGTGGATCGCCGGGGTGGTGCTGCCCACGCTGATCGTCATCGGCCTGATGGTGATTCCGTATGTGGACGTCAATCCAAAGGGGGTCGGCACCTGGCCAAAGATGCGCTGGAAGCGAGTCGGGCCGCTGCCGCTCTGGTCCCCGGAGGAACGGCCGTTCGCCGTCTCCGTCTTCATGTTCGGTACCATCATGTGGTTCACCCTGATTACGATCGGGACGTACTGCCGGGGGCCAAACTGGGAGTGGTACTGGCCGTGGGAGGCGTGGAGCTACCGGCGGCTGACCAAACTGACGCTCAAGAACCTGCCCAACCTCTGGGGCGGACTGGTCCTGGTCAGCTACTTCCTGCTCGGTACGCCGGTGCCCAAGCAGGCCAAGGAATTTCTTGCGTCGAAGGCCGGCTCCAAGGCGCCGGCGTTGGCCTCAGCCGCCTTACACATGGGGCTTGGAATCGTCATGGCCGCGGCACTCTTCATCCCACTGCTCATCTCGCCGGATGCGGACTACCCGCTGCGCAGCCGGTACACGACACTCTTTGAAACACTCGGCCGCTCGACCAACTCCCCGGTGGTCTCAACGATGTACCGCCTGGTCCAGCAGATGGGAGCGACCGGCTATGCGCTGATTGCCATCGGGATTGGCGTCGTCGGGCTCTCACTGGGTCGTGTCGGGATGGCCTTCGGGAAATTCAAGGAGACGCTGTACGAGACGCTGGGGCCGGTCAAGTATGCCGTCGTTATGGGGCTGCTGCTCATGATGGGGGGTGTCTTGGGCAAGATCATCCTGCGCCTACTCTTTGGCATCAAGTACCTCATCAGCTTCCCGGCGTTCAACTTCAACATATAGATCTTGCTCCGCATAGCGGAGCAAGATCTATGATGACAGTCCAAACCAGATGAGAAATTTTCCGAAGGAAAATTTATAATGAAACGCGTCGTCTTCCTCCTGCTTACCGCAACGCTCACACTCCTCTTCTTCATTGCGCTCGGACAAGACATGACCCGCGAGTGGATCCGCACACAGCACCGGTTTTTCAAGACGCTGACGAAGGACGAGCGCCGGGGCATGAGTGGCGGCATCAAGCAGACACTCGTCAAGAACCTCGACCGGGTAGACCGGTGCACTACCTGCCACCTGGCCATCAACAAGCCGCAGCTCTCCCTCGCCGAGGAGCCGTTTACCGCGCACCCGGGGCAGTTCCTCCAGTGGCATCCCGTGGAGAAGTTCGGCTGCACCGTCTGCCACGGCGGTCAGGGGTTGGCGACCGAAACGAAGGCCGCGCACGGCGACGTACCGCACTGGGAGCAGCCGCTGCTGCGCGGGGAACTCGTGCAGGCCTCCTGCGCGCGGTGCCATGGCAACCTGAACGAGATCCGGCCGCACGTGCCGCTCCTCCTGAAAGGACGGGAGCTCTTCCAGGCCAAGGGATGCTACGGCTGCCACGCCATCAAGGAGTTCGGCCAGACGGTGTCGCAGGATCTCACCGAGGTCGGATCGAAGTCGTACCTGCTCCTCGAAGCCGACTTCGAGATGATGGCCCCACCGTACGACCGCATCCACTGGCTTGAAGCCAAGCTCCGCCACCCCCGCATGCTCAACCCCGGTGTCACACCGGAACACCTGCCGAAGGGGGAAGAGGAGGGGTTCCCGAGCGCCATGCCGCACGTCGGCCTGCGCGAGGATGAGATCAAGGCGCTGACGGTGTACCTGCTGAGTCTCACCGATTTCGATCCGCCGGTCTCTTACGTCGTGCCCGGCAGTCCGGAACCCCAGCCCGTCTTTGCCTCGGCCGTCGAACGCGGTCATGCGGTCTTTGAAAAGTTCGGCTGCGCCGCCTGCCACGGCATCGGCGGGGTGGGCGGCCGTCGGAACTGGAACGCCGGCCTCGGAGAGGAAGTTCCGCCGCTCCTGTACGTGAAGGCCTACTATGGCAACGACGTCGAGAGCCTGAAGCGCCTCATCCGCATCGGCCGCCAGCCGGTGCCGCGCGCCCAGACCACGCGCCCCCAACCCGGGCTCTACATGCCGTCCTGGAAGGACCGCATCTCCGAGGAGGATCTGGACGCGCTGGTCGCCTACCTGTTCTCCCTCTCGGAGCGCCTGCCTGCCGCGCCCCCAGCTTCTGAAACCGGCGCAGAAGTTCCAACTGCCGAAGCCCCCGCCACAAGCCTCAACTGAGCGCCTCGCACCACGCCGCACCTCCCCGAGCGCTGTGACGCGGCGCGATGCGCCGTGCTATAATCAGGACATGCCATGCGCGCAAGCTGAGTCGAGTTTCCTCCTAGTCTGTGACCCATGGCTGGCCGTATGTCGCGCTAGCGCGAGATGGCGCTGAAGCTTCTCAAAAAACTGAACGGATATGAATAAGTGCTTCAGCGCGAGCAGGAAATGGTAATGTGGCACCGGAGTTCCGCAGCTATACCTGGTTCACAAAGATCCAGAGTTTGAACAGGCAGGGCTGGAAGTCCGGAGTTCCAGGGACACCATCCTGCATTCTTGGGAAAATAAGTCACGTGTCCCAAGAATTTCCAAAAAGTGAGGAGCACGTAAATGGTTAAAGAAAAGGCTAGAATATCCGGCATTACCGTACGTGGATTCAAGTCAATTTCCACGGAACAGCATGTTACGATCAGACCGCTGACAATTCTGGCTGGGGCAAACAGCTCGGGTAAGTCGAGCATCATGCAGCCGCTCTTATTGTTGAAACAGACTCTTGAATCCCCCGGCGATCCTGGCGCATTGCTCCTGGACGGCCCACACGCGCGATTTACATCGGCAGATCAATTGCTGAGTCAGTTTCTGGGCAGGGCACGTAGCCAGAACTTTGACATTCGTCTAGATCTGCTCGGAAACGAGTCATTGAAGCTTGTTTTCCGCAGAGAAGAAGGTAAGGGTTTTGAAGTTGAGCGGATGGTGTACTCGTCAGGCAGCGAGCAGACTGAAGTGGTACCAGAAATGGGTCACAGCGATATTCTAAAAATCCTTCCCGCTCCCTGGAAGACTTTTCACCAGGAGCTGGAAGGGCGGGAAGGGAAACATCCCGGTTGGACTGTCTACAGAGAGCGTTGTTTTCTTTCGTTTGAGCTCGCCAGTGATGGGGGATCGAAGCGCATTGCGTTTGGCCGTCGTGGTATTTCACCGAGCGTGGGTTTTGTCCCCCATATCCAGGGCGTGCTCCATCTTCCGGGGCTACGTGGCAATCCGCGCAGGACATATGCAAAGGCGGTGGGGGGACCGTACTTCCAGGGAACGTTTGAGCCATATGTCGCCAGTGTGATTGCGCAGTGGCAGATGGCTCACGATCCCAAACTCGCGGAACTTGGAGAACAGCTTGAAAGGATGGGGCTGACATGGAAAGTGAAAGCTGAGCCGGTGGATGATACCCAAGTGGAATTGAAGGTTGGGCGACTCGTCCACGGCAAGCGGGGTGGCGCGAGCGATCTCATCAGCATCGCTGATGTAGGATTCGGCGTGTCGCAATCCTTACCGGTGATCGTCGCGCTACTCGCAGCCCGACCTGGGCAACTGGTCTATCTTGAACAGCCGGAAATCCATCTGCATCCGTTGGCGCAGCGCCAATTGGCCCATGTATTGAAATCAGCGATTGACCACGAAGTTGTGGCCGTTGTCGAAACCCATAGTGCGTTGCTATTGCGCGAGATCCAGACGCTCGTTGCCACCGATGTCATTGCCAAAGAAAACGTTGGATTGCATTGGCTACAACGCGATGAAGGGAATGGAAGCACAACGGTGACCGAGGCCGATTTAGACGAGCGTGGCGCTTATGGCGATTGGCCTGAGGATTTCGGGCAGACTGAACTGGAAGCGGAGAAAGCTTATCTCGATGCCGTAGAGGCAAAGACGGCTAAAAAATGACCGTCCCCATATCGCGTCTTTTGGTGATTGACGCTTCGGTTATGAGATCTGCCGGTGAAACAGAACATCCCGTATCTTCTGCATGTCGGGAAGCGCTACTCGTGATACGCCGCGTCTGTCATCGAGTGGCGACGACCGATACCATACACGATGAATGGGAGCGCCACATGAGTCGATTTGCGCGCAAGTGGTTGTGCTCAATGGCTGCTCACCGCAAACCTTCTGAGCGCGTGAATCCTGCTGACGTCAGTGTGGATAAAAAGGAATGGTCAGATCCGGATCAGAAGGTAGTCGCAAAAGACCTATGCCTCATCGAAGCGGCACTTTCTGCCGGTCGAATCATCGTGACACGTGATGATGTATTCCAACGGACGTTAGCGAAGACACCTAAGGGTACCCGTTTACTGAAATCAATTACGTGGGTGAACCCCGTCTTGGACGGAAGTGGCAAGCTTGAAAACCTGTGATTTGAGAACTTGTAAGGCATCGGGCAGCGAGGGACAAGCATGTAAGATGAAGAAACGTCTTGCGACTGTTACGTACGGTTGCCAGATGAATAAGCGAGACTCGGAAATCTTATCTGAAGCGGCAAACCAGAGCGTACAAAGAAGAGTTGATCAGAATCTATGAACAAGACGGGTTCCTCCAAACCTATGGGTGAGCGCATCGTCGTGGCGATGAGCGGCGGGGTGGACAGCTCCGTGGCGGCGGCTCTGCTTCATGAGCAGGGTGAGGACGTCATCGGCATTACCCTGCAGCTATGGGGCAAGGACGTCTGCGTTTCCAGCGGGACGCGGCTGTGCTGCTCGGTCCGCGACGCGCTGGATGCCCGGACGGTCGCGCGGCGGCTTGGCATTCCGCACGAGACGCTGGAGCTCGCCGAGCTCTTCCGCAGCCGGGTCATCGACTATTTTGTGGGCAGCTACCGGCGCGGCCTCACCCCGAACCCCTGCATCGCCTGCAACGACCACATCAAGTTCGGCGAGCTCCTCGAGCACGCCAGCCGGCGCTCGGCCGGGCTGGTCGCCACCGGCCATTATGCGCGGGTGGCATTCGATGCGGCCGCGGGGCGCTACACCCTCGCGCGCGCGCTGGATGGGAGCAAGGACCAGTCCTACGTCCTGTTCAATCTGAGTCAGGCCCAGCTCTCACAGATCCGCTTTCCGCTGGGCGGGATGCGGAAGCCCGAGGTGCGGGCCCTGGCGCGGCGCCTGGGCCTGGCGACCGCGGAGAAGCCCGACAGCCAGGACGTCTGCTTTGTACGCGACCGCAATAAGGACGGCTTCCTGCGGCGCGAGCTGGGGGTAGGTGATGAGCCGGGACCCATCACGGATCTGGCGGGCAACACGCTTGGGACCCATCGAGGCCTGCTGGGCTATACCATCGGCCAGCGGGAGGGCTTGGGGATCAGTGTGGGCCGGCCCATGTATGTCGTCGCGCTGGATCAGCCGAATAACCGGCTGGTCATCGGCCCGCAGGAAGCGCTTCGCAAGAGCACGCTCGCGGCCGAGCGGGTCAACTGGCTCTCCATCCCGCTACCGGAGCGTCCAATTCGAGCCCTGGCGAAGATCCGTTCCCGCCATGAGGGTGGGATGGCGACGGTAACCCCGCTTTCTGACCACGCGGCCCGCGTCGAGTTCGATGAAGGGCAGCTGGCCATTACACCGGGCCAGGCGGTGGTGTTCTACGATGACGACCTTATCCTGGGCGGGGGGTGGATTACCGGTCATGGATAAGACAACCTCGGTCCACAGCGAAGGGCGAGTGCTGCAGGACAAACTGGAGCACGTGAAGGCGCTCATGGCAGGATACGGACGGGTCGTGGTCGCGTTCTCCGGCGGGGTGGATTCGACGCTCGTCGCCAAGCTCTCGCGCGATGTCCTTGGCCGGCGAAAGGCACTCGCAGTCACCGCGGATTCCCCATCGCTGGCGCGGGAGGACCTTGAGGAGGCGCGCCGGCTGGCGGCGGATCTTGACTTGGAGCACCTCGTCATCGCAACGCACGAGGTGGCGGACGCGCGCTACCGGATGAACACCGAGTCTCGCTGCTACTTCTGCAAGCAGGAGCTCTTCGAGGAGCTCGAGCGGCTCGCCGAAGAGCGGGGGATGTCCGCCGTGCTCTACGGCGCCATCACCGATGACCTGTTGGCGGCACGACCCGGCCAGCGTGCGGCGCTGGCGTTCGGTGTGCGGGCGCCGCTCCAGGAGGCGGGACTCGCCAAGTGGGAGGTGCGGGCGCTGGCGAAAGCGCTCGACCTGCCGAACTGGGATCGCCCGCAGAACGCCTGCCTCTCCTCGCGCATCCCTCAGGGCATGGCGGTGACGGAAGAAAAACTGCGACAGGTGGAGCAGGCGGAGTCAGTGCTGCGCGCCCAGGGGTTCCGCCAGATCCGGGTCCGTCATCTCGACGCGCACGCCCGCATTGAAGTGGGCGCAGACGAGACCTTTCGCTTCCACGATCCGGCACTCTGTCTGACGGTCGCCCGGTCCTTCGAAGCGCTCGGCTTCGAGACGGTCGGCGTGAACCGGTCCGGGTACCGGCCCGGTGGCGCCAACGCGTCAATCGTGGACGAACTCCTCTTGACGGCCATCGCCAAGCGCTAAGCTGTCCTAAGGTGTGCTCAGGCACAAGCTAAGGATAGGGCACCCACATGAAGCACAACATCATCTACGAGAGGAAGAAACATGCGTCTGTGCGAACGACGGACTTTGTGTTCAATCAATTGATCCCCTATATCGGCAACAAGCG
>OBEQ011628482.1_pt1 | contig 15128 bp, 14 predicted proteins | sample 1670901 | NCBI WGS metagenome assembly OBEQ01 (sample SAMEA104232315, study PRJEB22302) | groundwater metagenome | biome: forest; feature: aquifer; material: groundwater | place: USA | collected 2011-08-07 | depth 5.4 m | reverse complement strand
TTGATGAGGATACCCTATTGATCATGAAAATCGGGATTTTGGGCGGTACGTTTGATCCCATTCATGAAGGCCATCTTGCTGTGGCTGGGTACGCCTGCGTGCAATTTCATCTGGATAAAGTCTTTTTTGTTCCCGCCGCTGTCTCTCCCTTTAAAATAAACCAGCCTTCCGGAGTCTCTGCAGAGGATCGTTTGGCGATGGTGCGTTTGGCGATTGAAGGGAACCCTCATTTTGAAATTTCCGCCTGGGAATTGGAACGCGGCGGCGTTTCCTACAGCGTCGATACTTTGCGGCACTTTCATGAGAAATTTCCGGGGGCTGAATTTTTCTTGCTGATGGGGGAAGATATTTTTGAGGGGCTGGAACGCTGGAAAGAAATCGAGACGGTGCGGAAGCTCGTGCAGCTTGTGGTGGCCCCGCGTACGGCAGATGCCGGGAAAAAAAACAGCGCAGAAATACAGTGGCTTGCTATGCCGCTTTGCGATGCCTCGTCAACAGAAATCCGGCACGGCGTTGTTCAAAACAACCCGGAAGTGTTATCCCGTATCCCGCCGGCGGTGCGGGAATATATCCGTGTGCGGGAAATTTACAGGAGTGTTCGAGGCTCTAAGAAATGAAAGATATTTATTTCCATGGGGGAATTTTGATTTTTACGATGACGGCCTCCGCTTTTTTTTCCGTTTCTGAAACCACTCTTTTTTCTTTGACCAAGCTGGATAAACGCCGGTTATCGGAAAGTCCTTCTTTTTGGGGGTCGATGGTGTTCTGGCATCTCGACCAGCCCCGCCGGACGCTCATTTCAATTTTAGTTGGGAACCTTATGGCCAATACGCTGGCGACGGCGGTTGTGACCCTGATCCTGCTGGATCGCTTTGGCCCCGCGGGTCTTGGTCCCGGCATGATTCTTTTCACCTTTGTCCTGATTCTCTTTAGTGAAATTATGCCGAAAGTTTTAGCCGTCCGTTATGGGGAAAATATGGCTCTTATCGTGGCCCCCGTCCTGGGCGTGTTTGCAACTCTGATTTATCCCTTACGATGGCTGGCGCGTATCGTGACGGAAAAAATCCTTTCTTTTCTGGTGCATGAGAAAAAGGAACAAACCGACATGATTTCAGAAGATGAGTTACGCGCTCTGGTCAAAATCGGTGAAGAAGAGGGGATTTTGGACAAGGAGGAAACTCACATGATCCGGAAGATTTTTGAGCTGAGCGACCGTCCGGTCAAAGATATCATGACGCCGCGGATCGACTTGGCCGGTCTCGACATTGAGGATACGGCGGCAAAACACCTGGAAATTATTCAAAAACATCACTTTTCACACCTTTTGGTTTATCAAGGCACGATGGATCATATCCTGGGGATGGTGGCGGTTCAAGACTATATGCTTTCCAAGGACCGGATTTTGAAAAATTATCTCGAGCTGCCGCTTTTTATTCCCGGATCCAAACGGATTGATGAACTTCTTGAAGATTTCCGGAAAACCAGGAAAAATTTCGCGGTTTGTGTCGATGAACACGGCGGCACGGCCGGCATTGTGACCCAGGAAGATATTTTGGAAGAAATTTTCGGCGAATACTATGATGAATATGCGAAAGTGGATCATCCGATCCGCCGCTTATCGGCATCGGAATATATTGTTGAGGGCAAACTGGCTCTTTCCGAATTTAATGAAGCGTTTGGTTCTGACTTGAAAGCCGAGGATGCTGCCACGATCGGCGGTTACGTGCTTGAGAAAACCGGGGAAGTTCCCCGGCCGGGACAGACGCTCGTTGTTCATGGTCTTGAAATCCGGGTGCATACGGTCATGCGCCAGAGAATCCGTCATCTTTGGGTCCGGAGGGGCGCTTGAGTACCCTGATTGTTTTCCTCCTATGTTTCGTTCTTTCGGCTTTTTTTGCCGGGGCGGAAATGGCTTTTGTCTCAGCGAACAAACTGAAAATTCGTCAATTGGGTGATTCGGGAGATCCTGCCGCCCGCCTTGTGCTGATTCTTTATGAACACCCGCAGCGTTTTTTAACGGCGCTACTGATCGGGAACAACGTCGTGAATGTCAGTGCGACCTCCATTTTCACTTATGAGATTCAGCGCTTTTTCGGACTGACGAATGAATGGCTGGTGCTGGGCGTCATTGCGCCGCTTCTGTTGATTTTTGGAGAGACGGTTCCGAAAGACTATTGCCGCATCCGTTCGCAGAGTTTTCTTTTGAGTTATTCGGGGGTTTTGACCCAGATGGCGCACTTCTTTTATTTTCCCGTACGGATGATTCTGGGGATCGTGGATTTTTGCTTAAGCCCCTTGAGCGCGCACAAAAAGAAAAACCTCTTCGTCAGTGAAGAGGAATTCCGTTCTGTGATCCAGGAAAGCGTCAAATCCGGCGTGATCAGCGGTCCTGAAAAACATTTGATCGACACGATCCTAGATTTTGAGAAGATCGCGGTGCGGGATGTCATGACACCGGTTTCGCGGGTGCCTATGATCAGTATTACAAGCACCGTGGGTGCGGCCAAAGAAGCCGTGCGCCAAATGCGCTCCAAGATGCTGCTAGTCTATGAAGAAATTCCCGCCATTGTGGTGGGGATGATTTATGTTTTCGATCTTTTGTTTGAAGCGGACGAGACGCAGGGGCTAAAAATTTTTTTACGGTCGCCGGTTTTTGTTCCTCACGGGACTTCGATTGAAACGGCCTTTTTGACCCTTCAGAACCGGCATCAGTCTTTTGCCGTGATTACTGACAGTGCCAAAGAAGTCACCGGGGTTGTTCCGATTGAGAACTTGCTGGTGGTTTAATACGGGGAAGTCGTGAGTCGTCAGCCTTCAGTGAAAAATACTAGAAATAGTAAATCTTCCCTCATCCCCGTTCTTTCGGCAGATCCTAACGTGCTTCACTGAAGATTTGCTAGAAACATTTTCATAAGTATTTGAGGGGGAACTGTGAATTACAAAAAGAGGATGATGGGTATTTTAATTGGCGGATTGACCTTTGCGGTTTTGCCGCCGGCAGCGCATGCCGCCTACCGGGATGAAGTGTTGACGACTGCCGAGGAAGTGTGGAAGGCGGCCAAGACGGTGTTAACGCCCAAGGGGATCGAACGGGAAGATTGGAACAAAAAAACAATCCAAAGTAAATGGATTGAGGATTATGTGACCAAGCAGAAAGAAATCCTGCCTTCCAGGCTGGGGATCCGCAAAACGATTCCCAAGACAGTCCGGCGCCGTTATCAATGGACCATCCAGCTGACGGAAACTTCCACCGGCACGGAAGTCGCAATCGCAGGGAATTTTCAGGAACGTCCCTTTAGCGGCGTGCCATCCCGGATGCATTGGGAAAAAATCAATCCTGCTTCCGAAGATTATGATCTCGAACGCGTGATGTTTTTTAAGATTTTGGCCGAGCTCGAACATCGGCGCATTTCTTCAAAAAATTAAAACCAAATTTTACAACCCGGCCTTGACCCCGTCCGAAAAACTTCTATAATACTTCCGCTGAAGCTTACTATAAAGTTTTAGAAAGTGAAGCCGTAAATTAAGTAGGGTTCCTCTGTTGATTCCATGATAAAGTTTCCTGAAACTCCTTCACAAGCGAGGTTGTTTTTTGCGCGTTGTTGCGATAGCAAATCAAAAAGGCGGATGCGGTAAAACAACGACCAGTATTAATTTGGCGGCCTGCCTCTCTCATCTTCAACGTAAAACTCTTCTGATTGATTTTGATCCCCAGGGACACTCCACATGCGGTTTGGGGGTCCGTGCTGAAAGTCTTCCCTACACGCTCTATGATTTGCTCAGAGTCGGGGATATTTTCAAACCGTCGCTGGCCCAAGTGATAGTGGGTATTAACGCGGGTCTTTCGCTCTTGCCGGCGGATGTCATTTTAAGCAAGATTGAAGAAGAGTACGCTCCTATGCGGGATTTTGAGAGGGCGCTTGTCCGTTCCCTGGATTTGGCGTGGCTTGAACGTGAAGGATTCCAATTTATTTTAATTGATTGTCCTCCCAATCTTGGCAAGCTGACTTACGGCGCTTTTGAAGCCGCCAGCGACGTGATGATTCCGATCGAACCGTCTTTCTTCTCCTTGCATGGACTCGCCAAGATTTCAGAGACGTTGGAGCAGGTTAAAAGCCGGCGTGTTTTCCCTCTGGAAGTTCACGCCCTGATGACTCTTTTCAAAGGGGATAGCGGTTTTGCTAAGGAAGTTCATGATAACGTGTACAAGAATTTCCGGCACAAACTCTTTAAAACCGTCATTCATGAACATGGGGTTCTCAAGGAAGCCGCCGGCGCCGGACAGAGCATTGCTCAGTTCGCACCGGAATCGGCTGCATTTACGGATTATCTGGAGCTGGCCGTTGAATTTCTCGATCGGGTGGAAGGCACGCACAAAGCCGCGGAGAATGCCTCCCACGCCGAAGTTCGCATGCGTTTTGGTCCCAAACGGGTGATCGGAGGGATGCTGTTTCAGTATTACAGCCGCAGCTCCGCGCGCGTACAAATCGCCGGTGATTTCAGCGGTTGGATTCCGATTCCCATGACCCAGCGGGCTGGGGACGGGGTTTGGCAGCTTGTGGTTTCGATCACCAGCGGTCACTACCGTTATAAATTTATTGCGGATGGAGAATGGCAGATGGATCCCGCCCACCCATTCCAGTTAAAAAATAATTTCGGCAGTTATGACTCTTATGTGGAATTGAGCAGAATCGCATGACACCCGCTAAAAAATTGAAACGGGGGCTGGAAGATTTGTCGCCGCTTTTTCAAGAGGCGCCGATCACGGCTGCGGCTGAACAATCCTTGATCGCGGACCCATTGTCCCTGCAGGGGAGCACGGGGGGTATTTTGGCCCTATGCCGCGGAGATGAAACGAATTTCAATGCCGGGTTAAGTCTTGCCCAGGAGTTTTTCCCCAATGAAAATGATGCTTTTCTTGTCTCAATCCAAGAGGAGCGGGGGCGCTTGTTGCCGAAGCAAAAACGCAGTTTTTCACTGCGTCGTGCAGGGGCGGGCCTTTATCATTACCATTTTTCATGGGAGGAGTTTAATCATCTGATTCAGTCGTCCAGCCCTGGGAAATTTTTCCGAGCCGGACTTTCAAAAAATGTTATTTTAAATTTTAACCTGCACGACAATTTGCCTTCTGAAAATCTGATGCCTTTACTGGATAAATGTATTTTCTGGGTCCAGCCCTGTTTTGAAAGTCTCTCTGAAATATACAAGAATATGAAACTCTCAGTGGTTTTTAACCACGGCCTGGAATGTTATCTTGTTTATGACGGAAATCCCCGGGACGCCCGCGGCGGGTTCATTTTCGAGACATTGGCTGAAATAAGCGCCAAACAACTCGGAGTTAATTTGATCTGGCTTGGAACCGCGACCGCTGCGCCCGAGGGAGAAGAGCTTCTTTGCGACCTCAAACTGGAGCACCTTTGGCTCAAGCCGATCGAGAGGACTTTGTCTCCAGAAAAACTGCAATTGCTTCGTTTTGCGGCCTCGCCGCCCCGGGAGGACGGGGTTTGAACGGAATGTCTTTTTTTCAAGTGCGCCGGCATGGGAATCCGAATCCAAACGAGCTCGCCGTTTTAATCCGGCGGGCGATCATCTCGTTCTATCCCGGAACGACCGAAGATCATCGCCTCAATGCCCTTCACAGCGCATCACCCGGTTTTTATTTGAGCCGTGCCGGGGGCTCTGAAGTCATCTGGGCGCGGGTTTTTCCCGAGCCGCTTACGGATGAAATTCTTGCGTCTCTTCACGAAGAAGCGCGTGCCATGAAGATCAGCGTGCTTGATTTTCGTCCGCGCGTTCAAAATTTCCTAACGTTCATTTTCTCGCCTTCGCTGGAGCCGGATATTTTAAAACAGCTGAAATCCTTTGAAACAAGTTGGGCTTTTTACGAGTATTTTTTTCTTCAAGCAGAAAACGAAGAAGGCCTGGCCCTTCGAAAATACGAATCCGTTGTTGCCCCGGAATTTACAGAGTCCCCGCAAAAAGTGGCCATTCGAAAACCCGAGTTTCGGGACCCTTCGTCGATTTACCAGTACTCCCGGCTTACTCCCGAAGAGCTCAATACCCTCATTGACCTTTCGCTGTCCCTCGAACAACGCGCACAAGGACTCGACTCGGGTGGTTCTGAATCTTAGGTTCTGCTTGATGATGAAGGGAAAGTCCTCTATAATTAACACTTTTAAGACCTCACGCCATTTGAATTTTTTGGTAGAATTGGGGACGGGCCCAAAAGCGGATCTGTCCCCAATTCTCAAAAACGGCAGGTGTTCCCTTGAACGAACAGATTCACTCGGAGCTTGAAATTCTCAAAAAGACGCAAATTTTTGATGCCGAAATTTATAAAGTAACCCGTGAACTTGAAGAATTCCCAATGATGAAAGCAGATCTTAAACAGGGGCTTGAAACCGAGAAAGAGCGCCTCAAAGAATTAGAGGCTGCTTTCAAAAAAAGACAGCTGCTGCAAAAGGAAAAAGAAGGCGAACTTGCGCAAAAAGAAGGGAATGTGAGAAAACTGGAAGGCCAGCAGTCCCAGGTTAAAACAAATAAGGAATATGATGCGCTCAAGCAGGAGATTGCCTCGCTTAAGGCGGACAATTCTCTTCTGGAAGAAGAAATTATCCGCTTAATGGATGAAAGTGAAGCTTGCCGCGAAGAAGTCCTCAAGGAACAGGCTCGCGTCAAAGAGTGTGAAAAAGCCCAGCAAGCGAGGGAACAGGAGATCAGCAAGAAAGAAAAAGAAATCCAGGAACAGATTTTGCAGCTCAAAACCCAGAAGGAAGAAGCCTCCAACCATCTCTCGCCTGAAGTTAGATCTCTTTACAACCGTATTGTTGAAAAGAAAAAAGGCCTTGCGCTTGTCCCTGTGAGAGGTGAGATTTGTTCCGGTTGTCAAATCCGGCTCCGCGCCCAAGTCATTAACGAAGTCATGCTGTCCCAGTCCCTCGTCCTCTGCGATAACTGCTCGCGCATTCTCTTCATCGAAAACTAATCACGCATCTCTGTCCTTTCAAGAAGCTGGAGAAATATTCCTCCAAAACGCGCCGCCTCGCCCGGAACTAATTTTGGGTACTATCGTTCCCAAAATGGATCTCCTCCCTCGGCAAGAGGCGCTGATTGTTTTTCCGGAATACTTCCCCAGCTTCTTTTGGCAGATCATGGCATGCTTCACTGAAGGTTTGCGAATTTTTTCAGAAAAAGGACTCTGAAAAGTCCATGGCGGAAGCTTCGTGCAAAACTTACTCGGATCAACCGGAGGAAACCGACGGCCCTGCGCAGCAGGGAACGGCGGAGGTGTTCCTCGGTTGAGACGAGTTTAGTCTTTGCCGAAGCTGGAGCCCGGACTTGGAGGAGTCCTTTTTCTGAAAACAAGGTATTTTCGATGAAACTGCATTACTTGGTCTTTGTGCCGTTCTGGCATGAATTTCGATAGTTTCCCACTTTTTACCATTAGTGGTATTTTTTTGAAATCGACACACAATATCTTGCATCTTATTTATTTTAAAAAACTTACAAAAAATATTTGACAGGTCTGTTAATAAAATCTATACTTTGCCCGATAATAAAGTGGTGGTAAGTGGTGGAAAGTGGTAAAAATCAGGAATGAGGAAATAAATGTTCTACGGGGAATTTGAACATACGCTGGATGCCAAGGGGAGGGTGATTATTCCCGCAAAATTCCGCGAAATTTTCAAAGAAAATTATACGGAAAAATTTGTGATTACCCGAGGATTGGACCAATGTCTTTTTGTCTTTACTGAAGAAGTCTGGAAAAGCCAGGAGCGCAAATTCCGCGAAATGCCCTTCACCAAAGGCGAAGCGCGCCGTTTCAACCGGTTGTTTTTTTCGGGCGCGGCTGAAGTGATTTGCGACAAACAGGGGAGAATCCTGATTCCGGATTATTTGAAATCCTTCGGGTCTATTCAACAGGATGTGATGATTATCGGTGTCTCCGACCGCATTGAAATCTGGTCGAAAGAAAAGTGGAAAGTTTTTTTTGACTCCAATAAAGGCAGTTTTGAAGATTTGGCCGAGAAACTTTTTAACTAAGCTTTCGTAAAAAAGGAGGTCCTGCGTGGCGTACCGTTCCAGAACAAAAGTCGGTGTGGGTATTCTTCGGTTTGAAGGGGATTTGAGTGTCGGGGAGATGGTCAAGATGAAAAATCGTCTGACCCGACTTTTGAATAAAAACCATAAGCATCTTCTGTTTGATTTGCGCTATGCCAAAAATGTGGAGCTGGCCGGTCTGGGCATGCTCGTTGACCGCCTTCGCAGTATTCGCGCCCAGAAGGGGGATATTAAGCTTTGTAATCTGCGTCCGGAGGTCAAGAACGCCCTTCATATGATCGGTGTCAACGGCCTGATTGAATCGTTCCCGACGGAAGAAGAGGCGATTCGTAGTTTTGCGGCATAAACCGGTTCTTTTAAACGAAGTTCTCAATCTCTTGAATTTAAGTCCCGGGATGATTGCCGTCGACGGGACGCTCGGAGGAGGCGGACACGCCGTGGAGATGATGAAAGCGATTGCCCCAACAGGACGTCTGATTGCTGTCGACCAGGATCCCGCAGCGCTTAAGCGGGCTAAAGCCCGTTTTGAAACTCCGGCCTGCCGCGTTGATTTTGAGCATGAAAATTTCAGAAATCTTCCCACGGTGCTTTCCAGGCTAAACGTTTCCGCTGTGGATGCCGTTCTCTTAGACATCGGTTTTTCATCAGATCAGCTTGAAGACGCTGGACGCGGTTTCAGTTTTGAGCGGGAGGGTCCCCTGGATATGCGTATGAATCCGGAATTGGAAACAACGGCCTCGGATTTTGTGAACCATCTCGAAGAAGAGGGACTGGCCAACATGTTTTATCAATATGGAGAAGAACGGCACTCGCGCCGTATCGCGCGGGTTTTATGTGAACGCCGTCAGAAAGCTTTATTTATCACGACTCAGGATCTCGCGGAGACTGTGGCTCATGCCATGAGTCGCGGCCGGAAAAGCAAATACACAAAACCCAATTATCCCAGAGGGCGTCATCCAGCCACGCGCGTATTTCAGTCCCTTCGCATTGCGGTGAACGATGAGTTGGGTGCTTTGCAGGAAGGGCTGGACCGTATTTGGCCCGCGATCCGCAAGGGGGGGCGATTGGGAGTCATCAGTTTTCATTCTTTAGAAGACAGGATTGTGAAAAGAACTTTTTTGCGCTGGAAGGCGGATGCCAGCGGCGCCTTGGTGACCAAGAAGCCGGTGACACCGGGGCAGGCAGAAATTAGAGAAAACCCGAGATCTCGCAGTGCAAAGCTGCGCGTTGTGGAGAAAAGCGTATGAAGGGCTGCGGAAAGATTGTCCTGAGAGTGGCTGTCATGACGGTTTTAGTCGTTTGCTATGTGCACTCTCAGATTGAATTGCTGCGTGTTTCTTATATCCTGGATAAAAAAACACACCTGAAGAGTGAGAAGACTGAAAAATATCTTATTTTAAAATACGAACTCGAGCAGATGAAATCCCCGCGCCTTCTGGAAAGCAAATTGGGTGAGTGGAATTTTGACCTGACACTGCCCAAAGAAATCAAGGTCATCCGGATGGCGGAACCCGTCGCCTGGAATTTACAGGTGCCGGTGGCTTCTGGGGTCGAGGGGCATCCGCTCGTGGAAAAAATTTCAAATTTTTTGGAACGTTGGGTCAAGGTCGCACAGGCCAAAACTGACGTTTAATCGGCGGTTTAGGAGTCTATCCGAATAGGCTTCTACGTGATCAGCGGTCCAATCAAAGCGAATGGCATCACAACTCTCTCCCTGGCGTTTCCGCGCGCTTCACACTCTTGTGGGAGCGCTTTTTATTCTTGTTGTTTATCAACTGATTCAACTTTGCGTGATCCGCAGGTTCAGCCTTCTCGAACAGGCTGAAAAGCAGCAAAACCTCAAGATCGAGATTCCCGCTTTTCGAGGGACCATCCTCGACCGGCACGGCAAGGAGCTGGCGACAAGTTTAAAAGTTCCCTCCATTTATGCGATCCCAAGACTTTTAAGCGAAGAAGAAAAAAAACAGCTGGCGGAGTCACTGAGTAAAATTCTTTCAGTGAAAGAGGCATTAATTCTCAAACGTCTGAAGAAGGACAAATCTTTTGTCTGGCTTAAACGGCGCGTCAGTTTTGAGGAGGCTGAAAAAATCCGCAATTTTGGAAACCCCGCGGTCGCCCTGCTGGAAGAGTACAAACGCTTCTATCCTCAGGGGGATTTGCTTTCGCATGTTCTTGGATTTGTCAACGTTGACAACCGGGGTATGGAGGGGATTGAGAAGGCATTGAATCGGGAATTGGAGGGTCAGCCTGGGCGCCGTTACACGAAGCGAGACGCGTTGGGCCGGGAAGTCAAGGCGTTTGAGGTGAAATCCGTTCCTGCGATCAACGGCAAGAGGGTTTACCTGACGATTGATCAATACTTGCAGTATGTGACGGAACGGGCACTCGATCGTGCTTATAAAACATGGCATGCTAAAGGAGCGGCGGCTGTGATGATGGAAGCCAGGACCGGGCGGATTTTGGCCATGGCCAACCGTCCTGCCTACGATCCGAATAAACCCGGGGAGTCGCTGGCGGAATCGCGCCGCAACCGGGTTGTGACGGACATGTACGAGCCGGGATCTATTTTTAAAGTGGTGGCTTTTAGCGGCGTTATAAACGAAGGAAAAGCCAAGCTCGAAGATAAATTCTTTTGCGAAAATGGCCACTACCATTACTACGGCGGCCGCATTTTGCATGATGCGCATCCCTACGGCACATTGACTCTCCCGGAGATTTTGATCAAGTCCAGCAACATTGGGAGTGTGAAGGTTGCGGCGCTCCTGGATCAGAATACGTTTTTTCACTATATTCAGTCTTTTGGATTTGGGCAATTGACCGGGATCGACATGCCGGGCGAGGCGGGCGGGGTCATTCGGCCGCCTGCAGAATGGTCCAAGACCTCGCCGTACAATATTCCCATCGGGCATGAAGTGTCAGTGACATTGCTTCAAATGGCCCGCGCGTTCGCGGTCATTGCCAATGGGGGCGAATTGGTGACGCCGTATGTTATTTCCAAAATTGAGGATGATGCGGGCGTCACGTTGTATGAAAAGAAGCCGGTGATCCGGGCGCGGGCGATTCGCGAGGAAACGGCACATACCCTGCGCGACATGATGGTTCAAGTGGTGGAGGTCGGCACGGGAACGAAAGCCAGGATCGAAGGCGTGCCGGTGGCTGGGAAAACAGGGACCGCGCAGAAAGTTTTACCCGGCGGGCGGGGCTACTCGCATGACAAATTCATGTCGTCATTTATCGGTTTTGCGCCGGCCGATGACGCCAAGGTGGTGATGGCTGTCATGCTTGATGATCCTCATCCCAGTTACTACGGTGGAACGGTTGCCGCGCCGGTGTTTAAGGAGTCTATCGAGGCAGCTCTTTACACCATGGGCTATGTGCCCAAGAACGCGAGTATTTTTAATGGGGCGGAAAAGGAGAAAATTCTAAAATCCGCTGAGCTGGAACCAGCCCTTAAGCGCAAAATCGTGAAAGCCAAGTCGCCCAGGCACCGATAAAATCTCCGCCGGGATAAAGCGCTTCAGCGTCTGTCAATCCCGCCGGCGAGGTCACATTCACTTCAAGAAGTTTTTCGCCCATGACATCAAGACCCGCGAGATAAAGCCCCTCACGCCGAAGTGCGGGCGCCAATTCTTCAATAAGATTTTTTTCGGCGCGTGTCAGGCGCGTAGGACGAGCTGCTGCGCCGAGTCCGAGATTGGCTCGAAACTCACCCTTGGAAGGATGTCTTTCAAACGCACAGAGCACCTTGCCGTCCAGCAGGACGATCCTTTTGTCCATACTGCCCAAAGTCTGGATGTATCGCTGGCAGGCGAGGGTTTGTGTGCCGCCGGAGGTGGCTTTGACCAGCCGTTTTGCGGCATTTTTAGCGCCATGAGGAATTAAAAAAATTCCGCGTCCGCCTTTATCATGGAGCGGTTTGACGACCATGGCGCTCTTCAATCCGTGGAAAAAATGTAAAAGATCCTCTGGGGAAGAGCTGAGGATCGTCTCAGGGGTCTTTGCTGTATGAAGTATACCCCAGAGTTTTTCATTGGCATTGCGAATGCCGCGCGGGTGATTCACAACGGGGAGTTTGCGCGCTGCCTTTTCAAGGATGAAGGTTAAATAAAGATAGTTGAGATCAAAGGGGGGTTCTTTACGGATCAGCACAAGATCAAAAGAACCCAGATCGCGCTGATCGGGTGAGGCCGTGCGAAAAGCGTGGACACCCACGATTTTCAATTGTGAAGTGCGGGCGAAGACGCTCTGTCCCTCAAGCCGCACATCGCCTGAATCTGCGGTCCAAACCGCCGTGCCGCGGCGGTAGAATTCGTAAGCCAGGGCCAGTGAATTATCCCAGCGCAGATCAAGCTTCTCCAACGGATCCATCACCATCAGGACATTTCTCAGCGCAGGTGCTTTTCGTTTTTGCGGCATTATTTTAATCCACGTTCATCATTTTTTCGCCTCCCGTGCTCTCCGGGGGGAGATTAAGAGGGGGGGCATGGCGCACTTTCTTCGAGCTTGTCTTGAAGGTCTTGAAAGGGGTATTCTACTCAAAAATACGAAGGGAGGGCCCTTTTTTTGAGCACCTTTATCAGCGGCGGTAAAACCACAGTTCTGGCGTCTGAAAGCATGCTGGCAGGCTATTTTGCCAGCCACGCGAAGGTTCGTCCCTGCATTTTTGTGGGCATGGAACTGGAAGTTTTTGGCGTGAACCGTGAAAACGGGAAGGCGTTATCTTATTTTGGCCCCTCCGGCATTGAAGCGATCCTGAAAAACATGGCGGGGCGTTTTGGTTACGAGCCCATAAATGAAGCGGATCATGTCATCGCCTTGAAACGCGACGATGCCATGATCACACTGGAGCCAGGCGCTCAAGTGGAGCTTAGCGCGCCGCCGGCGGGCAATGTTTTTGAAGTGCAGGGGCAGATCCAGCGTTTTTTCGGCGAACTGCGTGAAGTCCGTAAAGATTTCCCGGGCATTGAATGGATTGCCGCCGGTATCCAGCCCTACAGCCGGCTTGATGAAATCGATTGGGTGCCCAAAACGCGCTATGGCATCATGGCCGAATATTTCAAAATGCACGGCACGCTTTCGCATGAAATGATGAAGAAAACGGCCACCAATCAGGTGAACTTTGACTATCTCGACGAAGAAGATGCCATGGAAAGCCTGCGAGTGGCTTTTGGTATTACATCCATCGTGACCGCGATGTTTGCAAACTCGGGCTTCTCAGACGGCGCTCCTAACGGTTTTCTTACCCGAAGGCTTGAAATTTGGAACCAGACTGCCCCCGAGCGGGCCGGCTTTCTGCCGGTGTTTACGCGTCCGAACCGCACCTTTGCGGACTATCTCGACTATGTGCTGGATATGCCCATGCTGTTTATCGTGCGTGACGCCCGCTGGATCCCGATGGCGAACAAAAGTTTCCGTAGTTTTATCCACGATGGGGTTGAGGACTGGAAAGCCACGCTTGAAGATTTTGAGTTGCACCTCAGCACCGCTTTTCCGGAGGTGCGTCTAAAGCAGTATCTTGAAATCCGGGGGATTGACTGTCAGAGTCCAAGCCTTATCGCTTCAGTCGCCGCATTCTGGAAGGGCCTCTTATACCAGCGCGACACCAAACATGAAGCCTGGAAATTGGTGGCCTTTGCCACGGAAGAAGAAAGAATCCATCTTCATCAAGAGGTTCCAAAACTTGGGCTTAAAGCCAAATTGGGGAAACGTCCCATTTTTGAAATTGCCCGTGAACTTGTCAATCTCGCCTGCGACAGTCTCTCGCGTCAGACGACCGCGGGCGAGACACGCAGTGAATGCCAATTTCTGGCGCAGATCCAAGAACAGATTATCCGGTCCGGCCAATGCCCGGCGGAACAATTTCTCACCTGGTACCGCAAAAAACCTGGCCGGACCCCCGCCGAAATTATTGACCGGCTGCGGATTGCATGAAAGACAGACCCATGCCGGGCAAAGCTCAAAAAAATAAAGTGCTGCCTTATAACGTCTTAGCGGTGTTAGGCATTATCTTTTTGGGATGCCTCATCTACAGCCATACCCTGCATGCGGAGTTTTTATTCGACGACCTCAAAGAGTTGTCGGAAAATTTCGCGTTACGTCATTTTCCAAACAGCGCAGCGATCTGGCATTACTCTCAGCGGAGGTTTCTACCCTATCTTTCCTTTGCCATGAATTATTCTCTTGGGCGCATGGACGTGACCGGCTATCACGCCGTCAACATTCTGGTGCATCTTTTCAATAGCGTACTGGTTTTTTTTCTGACGCAATTTTTGTTTCAAACGCCGGCGCTTAAAAAAAATAATAGTCCGGTGAATAGCCAATGGATCGCTTTTTTTACCGGTCTTATTTTTTTAACGCATCCGTTGCAGACGGGTGCGGTGACTTATGTCATTCAGAGGATTGCCGTTCTGGCCGCTTTTTTTTATTTGGGAACCTTGGTTCTTTATCTGGATTGGCGGCTGAGGGGCCGCCGTTCCTCTTATATTCTGGCTTTGCTCTCATGCATCGCCGCAATGCTTTCGAAAGAAAATGCTTTCACCCTTCCGATCGCGGTTTTCCTTGTTGAAGCGATGTTCTTCGATGATTTTTGGCGGCAAAAGAGCCAAAGGATTTTGCGGCTGGTGCCTTTTTTGTTATGCCTTGGAATTATTCCTTGGATCTTTCTGATGCCGGGATTGGGAAAGGCAGGCACTTCTTTTGTCCCTTCGGATAGCGTTAGAATTTCACGCGGCGATTATTTACTGACGCAATTCAATGTCCTGCGGACTTACTTAAGGCTCCTGTTCTTCCCGGTGAATCAAAATCTGGACTATGACTATCCCATTTCGCAGCATTTCGCGCAGCATGGAACCTGGCTTTCCTTTGGATTATTGTCGGCGCTCTTGGCTCTGGCCGTTTTTTTGTGGAAGCGCCAAAAACTCGTTTCGTTCGGTATTTTATGGTTTTTTCTTACGCTGAGCGTGGAGTCCGGCCTGGCACCCCTTCGGGATGTGATTTTTGAACACCGTCTTTATCTCCCCATGTTTGGATTTGCTCTTGCGATGGCGGCCGTCCTTCAAGGATGGGTA
>OBEQ010134807.1_pt1 | contig 15136 bp, 11 predicted proteins | sample 1670901 | NCBI WGS metagenome assembly OBEQ01 (sample SAMEA104232315, study PRJEB22302) | groundwater metagenome | biome: forest; feature: aquifer; material: groundwater | place: USA | collected 2011-08-07 | depth 5.4 m | reverse complement strand
GGCCGCGCGTCTCCGAGCCGTTCTTCACCACGAAGGGACCGGGGCAGGGCACGGGCCTCGGCCTCTCGACCGTGTACGGCATCGTCAAGCAGCACGGCGGCGTGATCGCCGTCCGCAGCGCGCCCGGGCAGGGAAGCACGTTCGAGATCTGCCTGCCGCGGGTGGAGGCGGCGCCGGAGCCGGGCCAGGCGGCCCCCGCCGTCGCCCCGCCGCGGGGCGCCGAGACCATCCTGCTCGTGGAGGACGAGACCGGCGTGCGCGACCTCGCGCGCGACCTGCTCGAGCTGCAGGGCTATACGGTGCTGGAGGCCCGCGACGGGCTCGAGGCCCTGCGGATCGTGGCGGAGCGGGACGAGCCCATCGCGCTGCTGCTGACCGACGTGGTGATGCCGGGGCTGAGCGGCCACGAGCTCGCGGAGCGCCTGGCGCCGCTGTGCCCCGGCGTCCGCGTGCTCTACGTGTCCGGTTACACGGCCGATCCGCTCGTGCTGGCGCCCGGCGCCGCGTTCCTGCGGAAGCCGTTCTCCGTGGACGAGCTGGCCCGGAAGGTGAGGGAAGTCCTGGACGCGACGTGATACCCTCTCCCGGGCATGCGCCGGAGAGAGCTCCTCGTCCGTGACACGCCGGTCCGCCTGCTCGCCGACGGCGAGGGCCCGCCGGTCCTGTTCCTCCACGGCGCCGGCGGCGCGGGCCGGTGGCTGCCGTTCCAGGAGGAGCTGGCGCGGTCGTTCGCCGTCCACTTCCCCAGCCATCCCGGCCCCGGCGGCTCGCCCGCCGCCGAGTGGATCGAGCACATCTCGGACCTCGCGTTCCACTACCTCGACCTGCTCGACGCGCTGGCGCTGCCGCGCGTGCACCTGGTCGGCGCCTCCTTCGGCGGGTGGATCGCCGCCGAGATCGCGGTCATGGCTTCCCACCGGCTCTCCTCGCTGGTGCTGATCGACCCGGTGGGGATCAGGGTCGAGGGGTGGATCTACCCCTTCCTCTTCGCGATGGAGCTGCCCGACCTGGTCCAGACCGTGTTCCACGACATGTCGGCGGCGCTCGCGCTCGCCCCCGCCGACGCGAGCCACGAGACGCTGGTCCAGCTCGCGCGGGAGCGGGCGGCGCTGGCCCGCGTGGCCTGGAACCCGTACCTCTACAACCCGTTGCTGCGGCGGCGGCTCGCCCGCGTCACCGCGCCCACGCTGCTCTGCTGGGGACAGCACGACCGGGTGGCGCCGCTCGCGTGCGCGCGCGCCTGGGAGGCGGCGATCCCCGGGGCCCGGCTGCAGGTGTTCGAGGACTCCGGCCACGTGCCGCACCTCGAGGAGCCCCGGACGGTGGCGGCGGCGGTGCGCGCGTTCTGCGCCGCCCACGAGACGGCCCGATGAAGTTCTACTACTTCCACCTGATGCCGTACCCGCTCGAGCACGACGAGCCCTCCTCGTGGGTGACGTTCTCGAACCGCCACTACGACCCGGAGGTCGGCCACGCCCTCTACAACCGGTACCTGGACCAGCTCGAGTACGCCGAGCGGCTCGGCTGGGACGGGCTCTGCGTCAACGAGCACCACCAGAACTGCTACGGGACGATGCCGAGCCCCAACGTGATGGCGGCGATGCTCGTGCGCCGGACCCGCCGCGCCAAGATCGCCGTCCTCGGCAACGGGCTCCCGCTCCGCGAGAACCCGCTGCGCGTGGCGGAGGAGATCGCCATGCTCGACGTCGTCTCGGGCGGCCGCGTCATCTCCGGCTTCGTGCGCGGCATCGGGGCGGAGTACTACTCCACCGCCGTCAACCCCACGCACTCGCGCGAGCGGTTCTACGAGGCGGCCGAGCTGATCCTGCGCGCCTGGACCGAGGACGGCCCCTTCGCCCACGACGGCCGCTTCTACCGCTACCCGTTCGTCAACCCCTGGCCGCGCCCTCTGCAGAAGCCGCACCCGCCGGTCTGGTGCCCGTCGCAAGGCAGCGCGGAGACGGTGGAGTGGGCGGCCGCGCGCCGCTTCCCGTACCTCATGGTGTTCACGCCGATCACGCGCATCGCGCAGATCTACGGCGAGTACCGCGAGGCCTGCGAGCGGAACGGGTACACGGCCAGCCCGTACCAGCTCACCGTGAACCTGCCGGTCATCGTGGCCGAGAGCGACGCCCGCGCCTACGAGATCGCCCGCCAGTCCGCGCTCTGGGTCTACCACGTGGGGCTGCGGATGCCGCTAACCTTCTGGCAGCCGCCCGGGTATACCACCGAGGCGTCGCTCCGGCGGGTGCTGCAGAGCGGCGTGAAGCTGCCCACCGAGCTGACGTTCGAGGACCTCGACGAGAACGGCTACATCATCTGCGGCAGCCCGGCCACCGTGCGCGACAAGCTCCGCGTCTTCGCCGACGAGCTGCGCGCGGGCATCGTCTGCTCCGGGATGGTCGGGGGCACCCACGAGCAGACGCTGGAGATGATGCAGCTCTTCGCGGAGGAGGTCATGCCGCATTTCCGCGAGGACGCCGAGGTCGACGAGACGGCGGGAGTCGGGCGGTAAGCAGTCGGAGGGAGACTCGACGGCCCCCTCCGATGCCTCCCCCGAGAGGACTGCGCCGGCGAAGCCGGCGCTCGAACGGAGATGGTCCGACACGCTGGACGCGAAGGCGCGACCTGCGGTCCCCTCTCGCGGCTCGTCGCCGGTCCTTCGGACCGCGCATGCCCGGCGCGATGTGCGGCGCCATTCCGCTTGACACCTCCCGTCGGCCTTCCGTACCATCCGCCGCACACCAGGTACTCTCCATGCGCCTCCGACCCTTCGTGCTCGCCCTCGCCGCCCTGCTCCTCGCGGCCCCGCCCGCCCGCGCCCAGACCGTCCTCAAGTTCGCCACCGCCGTCGGCCCCGGCAACCCGGTGAACGAGGCGGCCGCCGAGTTCGCGAAGGTGGCGGCCGAGCGCTCCGGCGGCCGGCTCAAGGTCGAGGTCTACATCAACAATCAGCTCGCCCGCGGCGAGGCGGCCATGCTCGAGGGCGGGCAGCTCGGCACCATCGACGTCGCCGCCATCGGCAGCGCGCCGATCGGGGGGATGTTCGAGCCGGCCTTCCAGGCCCTCGACCTCCCGTTCCTGTGGACGACCCGGGCGCAGGTGTGGAAGGTGATGGACGGCCCGATCGGCCAGGCGCTGCTGCAGAAGATGGAGGCCCGGGGCGTCAAGGGGCTCTGCTACGGCGGCGGGTGGGGATTCCGCAACATGATGTCCAACAAGCGGCCCATCCTCACGCCGGACGACATGAAGGGGCAGACGATCCGCGTGCAGGAGTCGCCGACCTACATCGCGCTCATGAAGGCCCTCGGCGCCAACCCCGTCCCCATGGCGTGGGGCGAGGTGTATCTCGCCATGAAGCAGGGCACCGTGGACGGGATGGAGCTGCCCACCTTCAGCGTCGTTTCCGACAAGTTCCACGAGGTGACCCGGTTCTACTCGCTCACGCGCCACGCCTACCCTCCGATCGCGTACTTCGTCACTCTGCGCACCTACCGCGGCCTCGCCCCCGACCTCCGCCGCGCCGTCGACGAGGCCGGGCGGGAGGCCTGTGCCTTCCACCGGAAGGTGGAGGTCGAAAAGGAGAAGATCGACCTCGAGGTCATACGCAAGGCGGGCGTCGCGGTCAACGAGGTGCGCGACCTCAAGGCCTTCCGCGACCGCGTGGGCCCCGTCTACGAGGCGGTGACGGCGAAGATCGGCAAGGAGTTCGTGGACCGGCTGACGGCGGCGGCCCGCGCCGCCCAGTAGCGCCGCGTGAGCCGCGTCCTCGGCGCGCTCGTCGACGCGGCGTGCCTGCTCCTGATGGTCGCGCTCTCCGTCGACATCCTGCTCGGGGTGTTCTCCCGCTACGTGCTCGTCCAGACCTTCACCTGGTACGACGAGGTCGCGCGCGCCGTCTTCGTCTGGATGGTGTTCCTCGGCGCGGCCGCCGGCGTGCGCCGCCAGGCCCATTTCCGGCTCCATCTCGCCGTCGACCGTCTCCCGGCCCGCGCCCAGCACGGGGTCGAGGTCTTCGGCCTGCTCGTGGTGATCGGATTCGCCGCCGTCCTCGTGCAGCAGGGCGCGGCGCTGGTCGAGCTGGGGCGGTTCCAGCAGACGCCGGTGATGGGCATGCCGAAGTCCTGGATCTACGCGGCGATGCCCGTGGGCGGGGTGCTCATCGGGCTCTTCGCGCTGGCTCCTCTGTGGCGCGCGCTGCGGCGCGCGATCGCCTGATGCTCCTGCTCGCCGCCGCCGCCTTCCTCGCCCTCCTGCTCCTGGCGGTGCCAGTCGCCTTCACCGTCGGCGCCGCCGGGTTCCTCGGGCTCTGGTGGAGCGGCCGCTATCCGCTCGCGATCGTGGTCCAGCAGATGTTCCAGGGTGTCGACTCCTTCGTGCTGCTGGCCATCCCGCTCTTCGTGCTCGCGGGCGCGCTCATGGAGACGGGTGGGATCGCGCGCCGGCTGGTGCGCTTCGCGCAGGCGCTCGTCGGCTGGGTGCGGGGCGGGCTCGCGATCGCGGTGGTGATCGCCGAGTACATCTTCTCGGGGATCTCGGGCTCGACCATCGCCGACGTCTCGGCCATCGGCTCCACGATGATCGCGCCGATGACGCGCGCCGGCTACAAGCCCGAGGACGCGGTGAGCGTGGTGGCGGCGGCGTCGGCCATGGGCATCCTGGTGCCGCCCTGCATCCTGATGATCGTCATCGGCTCGATCGCCAACGTCTCGGTGGCCGCCCTGTTCGCCGCCGGCTTCGTCCCCGCCCTGGTCCTGGCGGCGGCCATCGTCGCCTACATCTATATTCAGGCCCGGCGGGGCGGGATGGCCCCGCCCCGGGCCAGCAGCCTGGGGGAGGTCGGGCGGAGCTTCGTGGCCGCCCTGGTCCCGCTCGGCCTGCCCGCCATCATCTTCGGCGGCATCCTGGGCGGGGTGGTGACGCCGACGGAGGCGGCGGTGCTCGCCGTCTTCTACGCGGCGATCGTCGGGCTCTTCGTGTACCGCGAGATCACGTGGGCCCAGCTTCCCGGGATCCTCGTCCAGAGCACGGTGGTGACGGCCGCCGTCTGCTTTCTCCTGGGCACCGCGGCGGTCGTCGCCTGGATGCTCGCCGTCCAGCAGGTCCCCGCGCGGCTGGCCGCGCTCATGACCTCGCTGGCGGGCGGCCCCGCGCTCTTCCTCGTGCTCTCCGCGCTGCTCTTCATCGCCTTCGGCGCCGTGCTGGAGGGGCTGCCCGCGGTGGTGATCCTGCTGCCGACCTTCCTGCCCGTGGTGAAGCAGCTCGGGATCGACGTCATCCACTACGCGATCGTCGTCGTGGCCGCGACGGGCATCGGCCTCTTCCTGCCGCCCATCGGCGTCGGCCTCTTCATCGCCTGCGGCATCGCCAACGTGAGCATGGACCGCGTCACCCGCGCCATGCTCCCCTACGTGCTTTTCCTGTCCCTCGGGCTGCTGGCGGTGATCTTCGTGCCGTGGTTTACTCTGATCCTCCCCAGACTCCTCAAGCTCCTGTGAAGGAGGCCACCCATGGAGATCGGTCGCCGTCCCTTCCTCCGGGTCGCGGGCGCCGCCGTCGCCGCCGGCTGGCTCGAAGGCGTCCTGGCCGCGCGGCGGGCGCCGGCGTGGGCCCAGGGCGCCGAGCTGCACCTGCTCCACGCGAACTCGTTCATCCCCGAGGGCGACGCGGAGCTGCGGCGGCAGGTGGCCGAGTACAGCCGGCAGGCGAAGGTCCCCGTGCGCCTGGAGACCATCAACCTCAACGACCTGCAGGCGCGCATCACCGCCGCCATCCAGTCCCGCACGGGCGCCGACATCATCGCGATGGCCCACAACTGGCCGCACCTCTACCAGAGCGGCCTCGCCGACGTCTCGGACCTCTGCGAGTGGAAGGGGAAGGACCAGGGCGGGTACTACCCGGTCTCCGAGGCGGCCGCGCGGGAAGGGAAGCGCTGGCTGGCGCTCCCCTACGACGTGGTCGGCCTGCTCATCGCGTACCGGAAGTCGTGGTTCGCGGAGGTCGGCGCCCAGCAGCCGCCCCGCACGCTCGACGAGTACCTGAAGGTCGGCGCGGCGCTGAAGCGGAGCGGCCGGCCGGTGGGCCAGACCCTCGGGCACACGCTGGGCGACGCTCCCGCCTGGGCCTACCCGCTCCTCTGGGCCTTCGGCGGCGCGGAGACGGACCCGTCGGGGAAGCGGGTCGTGATCAACTCCAGGGGCGCGCTCGACTCCGTGCGGTGGATGGTGGCGTTCTGGCGGGAGGCCTGCGACGAGGGCGCGCTGGCGTGGGACGACACCAACAACAACCGCGCCTTCCACGCGGGCGAGATCAGCGCCACCCTCAACGGCGCCTCGATCTACATCTTCGCCAAGCGCAACCCGGACAAGATCAAGGACGAGCACGGCCGCCCGATGGTCGGGGACATCGCGCACTTCCCCATTCCCGACGGGCCGCGGCCCACGGTCGGCTATCACATCCCGATCTCGCACGCCCTCATGGGGTATTCGCGCCACCGGACGGCGGCCAAGGAGTTCCTGCGCTGGCTCCACTCGCGCGAGCAATACGGCCGGTGGTTCGAGGTGCAGGAGGGCTTCAGCGTCGGCGCCACCACCTACTGGCAGCGCCATCCGGTCTGGGACCGCGTCGACGACGCGATGAAGGCCTACCGGACGGCGGCTCAGGCCTCGCGGATGTTCGGCTGGGCGGGGCCCTCCTCGGGGAAGGCCACCGAGGCGTACTCCAAGTTCATCCTCGTGGACATGTACGCCAAGGCCGTGCAGGGGATGGCGCCCGAGGACGCCCTGCGCTGGGCCGAGCGCGAGCTGAAGAAGATCTACGAGACGTAGGGTGCGCTCGGGCGCCGGGTTCCGGGCGGCCGCGGTCGCGTGTATATGCAGGCGTACGGAGGAAAGCACGAGCCTTCTCGAAATCTCCGAAGGACTCGGCAAAATAAGTCACGCGAATGAATCGGATTCTCCCTCCCAGAAACTCCTGAACAGTTACCGAGGACTTGGCGGTCCTCAGATTGTCGACCTTGGCTCTCGCCTGCACCTCTGATGCGACGGAGAACATATTTGCAAATCCATGTCCCAAGTCTTGGAACCTGGCTCCCTGATGGAACCCATCGACTATAGGCAGCGGAGTCTGTGATTCCTCGGCACTCGGGCGATGCCAGCAGCAAAGAGCCAGGAGCAGAGAGGCGACAACGATGCCAGGACGTATGGTCATGTTCATTCTTCGGCAGCTCATGCCGCGTATCAGCTGCGGCGGGCGGCGCCGTCGGTCGCCTGCGCAGGTCTGCAATCGCGGGATCCGAGGATGCGGTGCCGAGGGCGGCGCGAACATGCGAATGATCATGACGTCGGCGAGGTGAGGCTGACCTCCAGCACTCAACGCGGGTTAGCCTCGGAGGGCCAGAGCCGCCCTGTGCTCTCGGCCCAACACGAGCGTGGAGGTCAGCCAGAGCGGTCTAACGGCCGCGCGCGTCAGCCGCGCCGCGGGCGACGTCTCTGAGAATGAGAGTCGAATATAGAACTCGACATCGCCAGTCGAATGCAATGTTTGGTGCCGCCGCTCCATTGGCATCCCAGGTTGAGACCTTGATTTCTACGTCCGTCGAATTGTTGATGAGAGAGTGCTCAACCGTGAGGAAGAACGGATTGGGAGATCGAGGCGTCGCGACAATGTTAACAGGCGGCAACAGAGGTTGGTCGAGGCAGACGAACTCGCTTAGCCGGAACACGCGTTTCCCGTCACTCCCTGTCGCCGCAAAGCCGCTCGCATCCAGAATAGTGGCAGAATCGCAGTGTTTGGGAAGTGCCACGAGGATGTTCATCCATGTCACATAGCTCTCGTCACGAGACACGACATACGAGGCGACAGGACTCCAGAAATTCAGGAGTTGCACTACGTCTGCGTTAAGCGGGTGACCGAGGAGTGAATCGAGTTGCTTCTTGAGATCAGGTCTCAGTGTCATGTCACGCTCCTTAGGTGTGTATGCCGCCTACAAAGAGTTCAGAAAAGCGCATGATCCGCGCGCTATCGTGACGCGGTCCTTGTCGCCCTTGCCGCCGCGGACGAGGAGCCGCGGCTTGGGCGCATCCGTCGGACCGGCCTCGCGCACCGCAGGCTGCGCGGGCCCTCTCTTCCCGCACGACGACGTAAGCCACGGATCGGCGCGACGGGGGGCCGACCATTCCTGCGGCGCTCTTTTGTTCTGGGTTTTGAGCTTAGCCGTCCGGGCCACCGAGGACAAGAGGGTTTGCGCTGTCCCCGGGCCGATACGCTGCGGCTCCGGGTTGACGCGTGACGCCGCGCTCCGCGTTCGATCCCTCGCAAAGGGCTGACACGGGGGGGCGCCGCACGTGGTCGTGGCTGAATGCGGGTTTTAGTCCGTAGTGCTCCTGTTGCGAGGCGCGAGCGGGCCCAGCGGGTCGGCGAGCCCGGCTTCTTCGAAGCCCTTGCGGCGGAGCACGCAGGCGTCGCAGACGCCGCAGGGGCGCGGGCCCGGCTGGGGATCGTAGCAGCTCCAGGTGAGCCCGAGGTCGACGCCGAGGTCGTGGGCGCGGCGCACGATCGCGGCCTTGGTCAACGCGATCAGGGGCGCGCGGACGCGGAAGCGGCTCCGGCCCTCCACGCCCGCCTTCGTCGCCAGGTTCGCCATCCGCTCGAACGCCGCGATGTACTCGGGACGGCAGTCGGGGTATCCCGAGTAATCGAGGGCGTTCACCCCGATGAACAGGTCCTCCGCGCCCAGCGTCTCCGCCCACGCCAGCGCGAGCGCGAGGAACACGGTGTTGCGCGCGGGCACGTAGGTCACGGGGATGCCGGCCATTGCCTCGGGCGCCCGGCCCTTGGGCACCGCGATGTCGGCGGTGAGCGCGGAGCCGCCGAAGCGCCGCAGGTCCACCTGGAACACCAGGTGCTCGCGCGCCCCGAGGGCCCTCGCCACGCGGCCCGCCGCCTCACCCTCGACGGCGGGGCGCTGGCCGTAGTCGACCGTGAGCGTGTGGCAGGCGAACCCCTCGGCGCGCGCGATGGCGAGGGTGGTGGCGGAGTCGAGGCCGCCGCTCAGCAGGACGACGGCGCGCCGCCGCTGGTCAGACACCGCGTTTCGGGCCCCACAGCAGGATGTGCAGGCGCGGCGAGAAGCGGAAGCCGTGCCGGCGGCACCACTCGACCACCTCGGGCATGCGCGCGACCTGGTCCTCGCGCCGCATGCCGAGCGGCATCAGCAGGATCCGCTCCGGCGCGAGGCTGAAGCGCGCCTGGAGCGCCTGCACCTCGGCCACGTCGCGCTCGTCGCCCACCACGAACTTGAACCACGCGCCCAGGTCGCGGAAGCGCTCGACCGCCGCCGGGCGGAGCCGGCGCGCCTCCGGGACGCCGGAGTGGGCGAGCTTGAGTGACACGTTCCACTGATCGACGGGCACCGCGGGCGGCACTTCGGTTCCCGCCGTCTCCACCTCGATCCGCCGGCCCGGTTCGCGGAGCCCGCGGATCAGCGGCACGAAGGCGGGATGCTCGAGCGGCTCGCCGCCCGTCACCACGACGTTGCCGGCGGCGCCGGCCTTCACCTCGGCCAGCAGCGCCGCCAGCGTGGTCTCGCGCCCGCCCGCCGCGCTCCACGAGTACCGCGTGTCGCACCACGCGCAGCCCACGGCGCAGCCCTGGAGGCGCACGAACACCGACGGCGTCCCGACCGACGGGCCCTCGCCCTGGATCGACGTGAAGACCTCGCTGACGCGGAGGGTGATCACGGGCCGCGCCCCGCGAGCGCGTCCAGGCTCGCCCGGCAGCGGGCGGCGAGGGGTCGCAGCTCGAGCTCCTCCGCGATCGCCCGCGCCGCCTCGAGCTGCGCCACCGCCTCCGCCCCGTCCCCGCGCCGCCGCGCCGCCTCGCCGAGCGCCCAGCGCGCCCAGGCTTCGTTGCCCCGCTCGCGGTGCCGCTCGGCGAAGCCGAGCGCCTCGCGCGCCGCCGCCTCCGCCTCGGCGAGCTGCCCGCCGAGCAGGTGGATCAGGGCCAGCCGCCCCAGGTGGTACGCCTGCATGACGAGCGCGGTCGACGCCGCCTTGATCTCCAGGGCCTCCCGGACGGCGGCCACCGCCGCGTCCGGGCGCCCCGCCAGCGCGTAGGCGTAGCCGAGCGCTGTCAGGACCAGCATCGACTGCCCGGCGAACTTCTTCTCGCGGCAGGTCGCCGCCGCGGGCTCGAGGACGGCGAGGGCCTCGGCGACCTTGCCCTCCTCGAGGAGCACCTCGCCCCGCGCGAAGGCGAGCGGCATCTGGCTGTAGAGGTGCCCGGCGGCGTCGGCGGCCCGCTGGCCCCGGCTGAGCAGCTCGTGCGCGGCGTCGCCCTCGCCCATCTGCGACCGGCACCAGGCGGCGTAGGCGCAGGCCCCGGCGTAGGGGAGCCCCGACAGGCCGAAGCGCTCGGTCTCGCGTCCCCCTTCGAGCGCCGCGATGCAGCGCTCGAGGCAGCCCACGGCGCGCCGGTTTTCGCCGAGCGACTCGTAGGCGTGGCCGAGATAGTAGAGGGCGGTGACCTCCAGCCCGAGGTCCTGGTGACGCGCGACGATCTCGAGGCACCGCTCGCCGTAGGCGATGGCCTGGTCCTGCTCGCCCCGCGCCCAGTAGTACTGGACGAAGAACGCGTAGGCGGCGTCGAGCTTGTCCGTCTCTCCGTGCCGCGTGGCCAGCGCCTCCGCCTCGCGGAAGATCTCCATGAGGTGCTGCAGCCGGCCGGCCCGCCAGAGCGGGGCCCGGAGCGCGAGCCGGACCTCGATCCCGGCCCGCGCGTTGTCCGGCGTCTCCGGGAGCCGGGCGAGGGCGTCGAGCGCCCGCTCGTAGAACTCCACGGCGCGGTCGTCCACGCAGAGCGCGGCCGCGCGGTCCCCGGCCTGCCGGGCGTAGTGGGCCGCCCGCTCCCACGCCTCGCCGCGCGTGAAGTGGTGGGCCAGCTCCTCGGCCCGCTCGTCGAGCCGGTCGGGATACAGCTCCTCGATCGCCGCGCCGATCCGCGCGTGCAGCTCGCGCCGCCGCGCGAGCAGGATCGACTCGTAGGCCACGTCCTGGGTGAGCGCGTGCTTGAAGACGTACTCGATGTCGAAGGGCGCGACCTTCTCGTACACGAACTCCAGCGACTTCAGGTCGGCCAGCGCCCGCTCCAGCCGGTCGGCGGCGCCGGCGGCGCGGCGCAGGAGGCGGAGGGCGAACTCGCGGCCGATCACGGAGGCGACCTGGACCGTGCGCTTCTGGTCCTCGCCGAGCCGGTCGATGCGCGCGGCGATCACGTCCTGGACGCGGTCGGGCACGGTGATCGCCGAGGCGGGCGCGGCGAGGACGAGCCGGCCGTCTTCCCGGCGGACGGCGCCGGTGTCGACGAGCGCGCGGCCGATCTCCTCCAGGAAGAACGGGTTGCCCTCGGCCTTGCGCGCGATCAGCGCGGCCAGCTCGCCCGGCAGGTCGTCGATGGCGAGCGTCGCCCGCACGAGGTCGCGGGCGTCGGCGTCGTCCAGAGGCTGGAGGACGACGCGCGTGACGTACGTGTGCTCGCCGAAGGGCGCCGTGTAGGTCGGGCGGTAGGTGAGGACGAGGAGCACCGCGCTCCCGGCCACGCCATTGACCAGGACCTTCAGGAAGTCCTCGGAGGCGGGATCGATCCAGTGCAAATCCTCGACGACGAGGACGATCGGCCGGTCGCGGCTCTCCAGCAGCACCAGCTCGTGGATCGCCTGGAACAGGCGCGCCCGGCGCTCGGTGGGATCCATCCGCGCGACCGCCGGATCGCCGGGGTCGAGGGAGAGCGCGTACCGCAGGTACGGCGCCCGCTCGGCGGCGCGGGCGCCGAGCGGGGCGAGCCCTTTCGCAACCTTGTCGATCGCCGCGGCCTCGCCGTCGGTGTCGGCGATGCCGAACCGCTGGCGGAGTGCGTCCACCACGGGCAGGAGGGCCATCGAATGGCCGAAGGACAGGCAGCGGCCCTCGAGCCAGGTCGCGTCCTCGCCGGTCAGGCGGTGCAGCTCCAGGAGCAGCCGCGACTTGCCCATCCCCGCCTCGCCCACGACGTACACGACCTGGCCGCGCCCGCCCTGCGCCGCCGCCAGCGCGCGCTCGAGCGCCGCCAGCGCGTCCTCGCGGGCGAGCAGGGGGGTGAGCGGGAGCGGCGCCGCCGCGCGGCGCGCGCGGACCAGCTCCCACGCCGCCACCGGCTCCCGCCGGTTCTTCAGGGCCGCCGGCCCGAGCGCGCGGAGGTCGAAGTGGGGCTCGATCAGCCGGCGGGTGGCGTCCGCCACCGCGATCCGGCCCGGCTCGGCGAGCTGCTGCATCCGGGCGGCGACGTTGGTGGTATCGCCGACCGCGGTGTAGTCCATGCGCAGGTTGTCGCCGATGGCACCGACCACGACCATGCCGGTGTTCAGGCCCATGCGCACCCCGAAGTCGATCCCCCGCGGCGCCAGCTCGGCGCGGAAGTCGGCGAGCGCGCGCTGCATGTCGAGGGCGGCCAGCGCCGCCCGGCGCGCGTGGTCCTCGTGGGCGACGGGCGCGCCGAAGAGCGCCATGAGGCCGTCGCCCAGGAACTGGTTCACCGTGCCCTCGTACCGGTGGATCGCGGCCAGCATCCGCTCGAAGGCCCGGTTCATCAGGCCGTGGACCTCCTCGGGATCGAGGCGCTCCGAGATGGAGGTGAACCCCGAGACGTCGGCGAAGAGCACAGTCACCTGCTTGCGCTCGCCCTGGAGGGCGCTCCGGTCCTTGAGGATCTGCTCGGCGAGATGGCGCGGCGTGTAGCCGCTCGGCGCGGCGAAGCGGCCGTCACCGCCCGGCGCCGGCGCCGTCAGGCGGGCGCCGCAGGCGCCGCAGAACTTCTTGCCCGGCGTGACGGCGGCGCCGCAGGCCGGGCAGGTGGCGTCCAGCCGGGCGCCGCACTCCTCGCAGAACTTCGTGCCGGCGCGGCAGGGCGCTCCGCACGACGGGCAGGTCATGCCCGGTATTGTCCCACCGATCCCTGGCCGGCGAGCGACTCCACCGCCGCCGGTCGTCGCCGCCCGTGCCGAAGAAGCGGAGCACGAGCGCCGCGGGCGCGAGGACGGCGCCGTCGACGCCGCCGGCCGGCGGGCCGCCGAACACCGGGTCCGCGCGCCGGAGCGCGAGCAGGTCGCGGTGGAGCCGGTACGCTTCGGCGCGCGCGCTCCGCGAAGTCGAGCTTGCAGGCCTCGAACGTCGCCGGGTCGCGGAAAGAACCTAGCCGGGAACCGCGGCGCGGTCGATCCAGCGATGGCAGCGCGGGCAGGGAAGACCGGGCACATCCGCGGCGTGGCCGGCGAAGAGCGCCGCGTGGTCGCAGGGCGGGGGCGCCGGCGGCGCGCTCGCCGGCGCCCGCTTGTGCGCGAGGAGGGCGGCCCGCGCGGCGTCGAGGAACCACGGCGGCAGGAGGGGGCGATAGCGCGCGAGGAAGCGCTGGAACTGGGCGTCGAGGACGTAGGTCACGCCGTGGTCGCCCGCGTGGCGGCAGCTCCGGCCGTAGGCCTGCACCAGCGCCTTCGCGGTCTCCAGCGCGTACCAGCGGGGGTCGCGCGGCTGGCGCGCCGCTGTCCACGGGTCGCCGAGGTCCGGGTAGGGCATCTTCGTGATGATCTGGAAGCGGAGAAAGTCGTCGGGGAGGTCCACGCCCTCGCGCATCGAGGGCGAGAGGAGCACGGTGGGGTGACGCGACTCGCGGTGCTGCTCGAGCGCGCGCGGCCGGTCCGGGCCCGCGCCGACGAAGAGGATGCGCCGCGCCTGGGCGGGTGCGCGGTCGATCAGGTCGGCGAGCAGCCGCCGCGCGAAGACATAGGAGGGCGCGTGGATCAGCCCCTTGTCCTCCGCGTGGGCGGCGAGGATGGCCGCGACCTCGGCGCCGACCGCCGGCTCGAGCTGCGCCAGCGACTCCTTCGAGAGCGCGCCCACCGGCCGGTACACGATCGGGCGGCGCTCGAGGGCGAACGGCGAGCCCACGGAGAAGACCTGCACGTCATCGGCGGAGAGCCCGAAGCACTCGGCCAGCACCCCCCGGTGGCCGAGGTGGGCCGAGGAGAGCACGGTCACGTCGGCGGCGTCGAAGAGCAGCCCCGGCGCCATGCGGGCGACGGACAGCGGCACCAGCTCGAGGCGGCTCCCCGGCTCGGGCGGGTAGCGCACCGCCCACTCGGTCTCGGCCGGGTCCAGGAAGAAGCGGATGTGCTCGATCGCGCGCAGCAGCTCCTGCTCCTCGCGCGAGACGGGCAGGTCGGCCAGCGCGGGATCGTCAAGCCGGCGCCGCTCGTCCTGGAGGCGGCCCTCGAGCCGCTCGAGCCGCTCCGCGAGCAGGGCGCGGTACTCCTCGGCGCTGGCCAGGCGGGGGAGCGGGCGGCCGAACCACTCCGTCATCTGGGCGGCCGAGAAGGACACCGTGAAGACCGACGTGAGTTGGGCCTCGAGGTTGTGCGCCTCGTCGATCACGAGGAGCCGGCGGCGCGGGAGGTGCTCGCCGTGCCACTGCCGGAGCGTGGCGAAGTAGGCGGTGTTGGTGCAGAAGATCGGGCCGCTCAGCGCCGCGGTCTTCGCGCGGACGTACGGGCACTGGCACTTGGGCCCGCGCGGGCGGTGGCACTTGCCGAAGGAGGTCGTCACGCCCATCTCCGGCGGGTACAGCTCGCACGGGTAGTTGTCGCGGCCCTTCACGAGCTGGATGGCGCCGCCGAACTCCCGCTCGTACTGGTCCTGCAGGAGCTTCTGCGAGGTCAGGAGGTAGGCGTCGCCGCTCCACCGCGCCAGCGTCATGGCCACGTGGCTCTTGCCCACGCCCGGCGGCGCCTCCACGAGGAGCACGCCCTTGCCGCTCTCGATGGCGGGCCCCAGCTCGCGCAGCAGGCGCGCCTGCTCGGGACGCGGCGTGAAGCCCTCGGGAAACCAGGCGAGCAGGTCCGCGGCCATCACCGGGATGATAGGATCGTCTTCGATGTCCCTCGACGATTTCTTTCTCTTCCTGCAGCGCGTCTTCGATCGCCTGATCCGCCGGCTCCGGGTGGGCCCCGCCCCGCGGCGGGCCGGCCGGCGCTTCCTGATCGTCCAGATCGACGGCCTGTCGCGGTCCGTCCTCGAGCAGGCCCTCGCGACGGGGCGGATGCCGTTCCTCG
>OBEQ012452419.1_pt1 | contig 15137 bp, 14 predicted proteins | sample 1670901 | NCBI WGS metagenome assembly OBEQ01 (sample SAMEA104232315, study PRJEB22302) | groundwater metagenome | biome: forest; feature: aquifer; material: groundwater | place: USA | collected 2011-08-07 | depth 5.4 m | reverse complement strand
AACTAGACTCAAGACTCGTTCATCTACTCCTTCATAATGGCCGCAGATGAGGACGAGATGATCTAATTTAGAGAAAATTCTGGCTCTCGATTGGTTAAAAAGTTTACCCCGAGGATCAAGGAGAACAATTTTTTCTTTGCCATGGAATGAGGATTTGACCGAAAGAATAGCTTTGGCGATGATATCTACACGCATAATCATGCCTACTCCTCCGCCATAGGGATGATCATCTACACTTTTATGTTTATCCTGGGCAAAATCTCTTATATTTACAAGCGCAAATTCGACGAGTCTTTTTTGTTGGGCCCGTTTGAGTATCGAGTAGTTGAGGATATCGCGGAAAATTTCCGGAAAAAGTGTCAGAATGGTTATCTTCATGGGGTCTCGACCAATTCTACACGGACCAGTTTGTCTTCCTTCACGGCCAGAACTTTGACCAAATTTCTGATAGCGTGGATAATTTTGCCTTCTTTACCGATCACTTTGCCCATATCCTGAGGATGAGTATGAACGGAGAAAACTACCTGAGGACCAATTGAAGATTCGGTTACGGATATTTCATCGGGGTGATCAGTAATTTGGGTTAAAAGATAGATAAGAAAATCTTTCATATATGGAGTATTTTTTGTACAACTAAACTAGGTTTGGCGCCTTTATCTAACCAAAATTCAAGTCTGGCGCGGTTTACTTCTACCTTGGGTACAGAGGTGGTAGGATCATAGTAACCCAGAACTTCCAGAGCCTTGCCATCCCTTTTGTTATTTTTTTCGATAGCTACGAGCCTATAACTGGGTTTATCTTTTTTACCAAAACGCGACAGTCTTATTTTTACAGCCATATGCGTAATTTTAACATTACTCTTTCCATTTCTCAAGGGCTTCTGAGGCGGCATTCTGTTCTGCCTCTTGTTTACTTTTGCCGATTCCTTTTCCCATAAGAGAGGGGCCAATATAGACTCCAATGGTAAATATTTTGGCGTGATCCGGGCCGATTTCGGAAATCACTTTATAGAGTGGGGAAATGCGGGTTTTTTCTTGAACTTTTTCTTGGAGAATGCTTTTAGCATCTTTATAACTTTTCTTTTCAATGATGGTTGTTAGTTTGGGTAAAAGGAATTTTTGGATGAAAGTTTCAGCTTTATCCAGTCCTTGATCTAGATAGATGGCTCCAAGAAGTGCTTCAAATGTATCAGCTAAAATAGAAGTATTGGTTCTGCCATTTGATTCATCTTCGCCTTTTGACAGTTTAAGAAGTTCACCTAGGTTGAGTACACTGGCAATCTCGGAAAGTGTTTTTGTTTTGACGATTGATGAGCGAAGAGCTGTCAATTCCCCTTCGGGCAAAGAAGGATAGGATTTGTAAAGATATTTGGATACTAAAAAAGAAAGTATGCTATCGCCCAAAAATTCCAGTCGCTCATTGGACTCTAGACTTTCTCTGGCTTCATTGAGAAAGGAGCGGTGGATGAATGCCATTTTAATGATATGTTTATCCTTAAAACGCAGATCCAAGCTTTTTTCCAGACTATCAAAACTCATGGGAATTTTCCTCTACTAAACGAATAAGATCCTCGACGGTTTTGATCTCTTTTAATTTAGTTTTATCTTCGATGGTAAAACCAAGCTCTTTTTCCAAAGAAGAAATCAGATCTGCTCTTTCCAATTCGTCTAAGTTTAAGTCTGAGGCCAGACTGGCATGGAGGTTAAGATCCTTTTTATCTATACCCAGACGGTCAAGAAGTACTTTTTCTAATTTTTCGTTAAATGATGGCTCATTTGTCATATTGTAATAAAGGTAATATTGTTCCCAAAACACCATTTACAAAGGGAGGACTACCCTCTCCGCCGAAGGATTTGGCTATCTCGACTGCCTCATCGATAATGACTTTGGGTGGTTCTTTTCTTTCAAAAGCGAGTTCAAAAATAGCAAGCCTTAATATAGCTAAGTCTACTTTGGCAATTTTGTCAAGAGGAAATTCAGGTGCAGCTTGGGAAATAAGGGGGTCGATCTTGGAAAGGCGCAAAATTACATTTCGACTTCTGGGGAGGAGTTTAGTTTGCTTTTTAAAACTCTCAGAGAAGAGTTCTTGGATAATTTTGATGCGGAGTCGGTGTCGCGGATCTTGAGCTGTTTTCATTTTTTGTCTTTTTTGGGGGTGGCTTTTGGCACTATAAGTTGAGTTTGGTTATAATAGCCGCATTTAGGACAGATTCGATGAGATCTTTTGATCGCGCCGCATTTAGGACACTTTTGAAGTGAGGTTAGATTTTTTTTGAGAGCTGCCTCCCTTTTTCCACCTCTTCGGGAGGAAAGTCTTCTTTTGGGTAGTGGTGTCATAATATTTAATCTTGGGTTACATTTTTTATTGTATATTTTTCCAGAGCTTTCTGCAAGGGGCCAAATTGCAAAAGTTTATCCTTTTTGTCGATGAGTCTTTTTGCCTCTAAGCGCGTCTTTTGACTGGTGACTATATCAGAAAGAGCGGCAATTTTTAGATGGGTAATACCGTGTTGCCTGGTACCGAAAATTTCTCCAGGACCTCTGAGCGTAAGATCGATTTCAGCGAGCAAACTGCCTATAAAATTGGTTTCGAGAGACTTTATCCTTTTTAGAGAATTTTGATTGTCTGATTCGGAGAAAAGAAGGCAATAGCCTTGATATTTTCCTCGACCCACTCTGCCCCGGAGTTGGTGAAGCTGGGTCAATCCAAAGCGATCGGATCCTTCGATGAGCATGATGGTGGCGTTGGGAATGTCTATGCCTACTTCGACAATCGGTGTGGCAACCAGTATATCGATTTTTTTATTTTTGTAATTTTCGATAATGTCCGTTTTTTCTTTATTCTTGAGTTTGCCGTGTAATAAACCTAAAGATAGATGGGGAAAAATTTCTTTTTTGAGTCTTAAGTATTCCTGTTTAGCGGCTTTGATACTGGTTAATGTTTCTGACTCTTCGATAAGAGGACAAATGACAAACGCTTGGGTTTGGGTTAATTTCAGCTGTTTTTCGATCCAGCGATAGGCAGCTTCTCTTTTGGGCCGTGGTACTACCCAGGTTTTTACTCTTTTTCTATTTTGGGGTAACTCGTCGATAAGAGATAAATCTAATTCTCCATAAAGAGTGAGAGCCATAGTGCGAGGAATTGGGGTAGCGGTCATAGTGAGAAGATGGGGGTTGATACCCTTGGCTTTGAGAGTTGCTCTCTGCTCAACACCAAATCGCTGCTGTTCATCAATGACAACTAAGCCTAAATTGTCGAAGAGGATATTTTCTGATAGAAGTGCATGGGTTCCAATATAGATGTTAATTAATAGCTTTGAGCTTTGTCCGCGGACTTCCGGGTTGAGCTTTGAGCTTTTTGAGACGAGGATGACTTTAATTTTAAAAGGTGAGAGTAACCTTTGTACTGTTTGATAGTGCTGCTGGGCTAATATTTCTGTTGGGGCCATGAGGGCTACTTGATATTTATTGAGGTAGGCCATAAACATAGCAACAGTTGCGACCACAGTTTTTCCTGATCCCACCTCACCTTCAAGTAGTCTATTCATGGGAGTGGTTTTACCCAGATCCGTAAGAATTTCGCCGACTGATCGTCTTTGGGCAGAAGTTAATGTAAAAGGCAGGTGCGTTATAAAATTATTTAATTCCTTTTTAAATGGACTAATTTTAAACTGGTGGCCAACTGTTTCTGCCTGCCACTGTTTTTTTCTTTGCAGAGAGGCAAGTTGGATTAAAAATAATTCGTCAAATGACAGACGCTGTCTGGCTTTTTGAGATAAATCAAGGCTGTCGGGAAAGTGTATTTGTGAGATGGCTTCTTTTTCTATTAATAAATTATTTCTTTTTAAAATATCGGCAGGCAAAAATTCCGGAAGGCTGTTTTTTAGTTGTCGAAGAATTGGCGCAATTCTGGATCTTAGCCATTTGGATGACACACCATAAGTCTCGGGATAGATGGGGACTAAACGGCCGGTATGGATAGTATCCAGATGACTAAAGGTAGATGTGGGGGGATGAAGAAATTCATAAACTGGAGATTCCATGACAACTTTATTTTTGAACCAATCGACTTTACCGGAGAGGTTAATTTTTTGACCTACTTTTAGGATATTGGCGAGAAAAGGCTGATTATACCAGATGACATCTAATAAGCCGGTGTCATCGCTAACTTGAGCTTGCTGAATCTTTTTACCATATTTGGTGTAGATATTTTTAAAAGTGGAGATGTTAGCGGTGATGGTGACAATTTCTCCGGGTTGTATTGAGGAAATTGGTGATTTAATAGTGAAATCTTCATATCGGGTGGGATAATGGTAAAGGAGATCCTCAACCGTAAAGATATCCAGTTTATTAAGCCTTTGGGCATAAACCGGGCCGATCATAAAGACATCTTCAATTGGTGTTTGGAGGGTAAGCATGGCCATGGGATGATTATAGCATTAGCGAAGGAACATCAGAGGCAGAAAGGAGGTAGCAATAAGAGCAAGTGAAGATATGATGACGATGACAGTCCAGACTTTTTTGTGTTTACGAAAGATATTCATAGTTATATTATCTTTAAAAATCTTCTTTTGCCAACTTTTAATACTCCAGAAATAACTTTTTGTTTCGGATCTTCGATAGTTTTTCCATCAATTTCCACGGCTTTTCCCTCTATCAGGCGTTTAGCCTCTCCCCTACTTGTTGCAAGATTGGCATCAAAAAGGAGATCAATGATGGTTAAATTTCTATTTCTAATAGAATATTTGGGTAATTCAGTGGGAGTTTTTTTCTCCTGAAAAGTTTTTTCAAAATAAGCTTGAGCCTCCTCGGCCTCTTTATCATTATTTAGTATCTTAGTTAATGTAAATGCCAGTTGCTTTTTAAAAATCATGGGGTTTTCGCCTGATTTTAGCTTTTGCGCAATTATATTGACTTCATCCATAGGCAGATCAGTTAGGTATTCAAAAGATTTGACTATGACATCATCGGAAAGGCTCATGATCATGCCGTAGAAATCTTGGGGGGGAGAATTTAAAGCAACAACATTGCCTTCTGTTTTGCCAATTTTTTTGCCGGTAGAATCTGTCAGAAGCGGTGTGGTCATAACAAATTTTTCTTTTTTAAGGTAAGCTTTGACCAATGTTCGACCGCAGAGCATATTAAAGGTTTGATCAGACCCGCCCAATTCCAGATCAACTTTCATAGCCACACTGTCATATCCTTGGAGGAGTGGATAGAGGAATTCACGAAGGTTTATGGGTTCGCCTTTCTTTTTTCTTTCGACAAACATATCTCTTTCTTCTAGTTGTTGTAAGGAAAAATGTCCGGCGATATTTAGCAGATCAACGAGCTCTAATTTATTTAGCCAATCTCCATTATAAAGTATTTCGGCGGCATTTTCGCCTTCAAAGCGGACTATTTTGTGTGCTTGCATAACGTAATCTTTGGCGTTTACTTTCAGTTGTTCCTGGGTCAAATATTTATCACGACCGCGACTTTTGCCTGAAGGGTCTCCAGCCTGACCGGTGCCATCGCCGATAAGAAATATGACATGATGGCCAAGATCCTGAAACTGATGAAGTTTGCGAAGTCCGGTCATATGTCCCAGATGAAGAAGAGTTCCGGTGGGGTCAAATCCCTGATAGAGACGCAGTTTTTTGCCTGAGCGCAAGACTTTTTCTAATGCATCTTTTGAGGGATAGATTTTATCTACGCCTCTTATTAGTAACTCAGAAATTTTATCCATAGTTTAATTGTCTTACTATACCAAAATTTATTTCACATTTAAAGCAGAATTTGTTAAACTGGCTCTATGGCGTATTCTTCTTTCGATGGTAGGTATAAGAGAGGATATCATATTTCACAAGCTCTTAAGTTGAAACTTTTTAGCAATCTGGCAACTTTTTCGGTTATCGGTGTTGTTCTCCTAATCTTTTTGACTATTATTCTATTTGTGATTTATTCCAGAGATTTACCCAGCCCGGATAAAGTCAGACGGGTTGATAATTTATCAACAGTTATTTATGACCGAAATGGAGAAGTACTTTATGATGTGTATGCCAATCAAAATAGAATACCGGTGCCATTGGACCAGATGCCCGCGTATCTTAAGCAAGCAACCATAGCGATAGAAGATAAAGATTTTTATAAACATCAGGGGGTCGATCCCAAAGGAATTTTTCGTGCAGTATTTAGCATAATTACTTTAAGAGGAGTCCAGGGTGGTTCGACTCTGACACAACAATTGGTAAAAAATGTTCTTCTGACCAATGAAAAATCGCTGCCGAGGAAGATAAAGGAGTTTATATTAACTGTTCAAATAGAGAGGAAATATAGCAAAGATGAGATATTGCAGATGTATCTCAATGAAGCGCCGTATGGGGGTACAGCCTGGGGTGTAGAGACAGCAGCACAGACTTATTTTGGAAAACATGCGAAAGATCTGGATTTGGTGGAGTCGGCGATTTTGGCGGGTTTACCACAACTGCCTTCGGTTTATTCTCCTTTTGGGACAGATCCGAAAGCTTATATTTGGCGAAGCCAGCAAGTGCTTCGAAGGATGAGAGAGGACGGGTATATTACAAAGGAGATTGAAGATGATGCTGACAAGAAAGTTTCCACGGTGACATTTGCTAAGGAAGGGGCTAGTTTTAAGGCGGCTCACTTTGTAATGTATGTTAAAAAGCAACTGATTACTCAATTTGGGGATAAATTAGTGGAACAAGGGGGTTTGCGGGTTACCACCACTTTGGATTTGAAACTGCAAGAGGCGACGGAGAAGATAGTTGGAGAAGAAATTGAAAAACTAAAAGGGCTTAAGGTTTCCAATGGGGCGGTAATAGTTTTGGATCCGCAAAGCGGAGAAATAAAAGCCTTGGTGGGAAGTAAAGATTATTTTTCCAAAGATGAGAATTTCCAGGGTAAGTTTGATGTAGCCACACAGGGTTTAAGACAACCCGGTTCGGCCCTAAAACCGATTACTTATTCGGCGGCTTTTTCCAAAGGCTATACACCGGGAACCGTGGTTATGGATGTGGAGACCCATTTTCCAGGAGGATCATCGGGGCAGAAAGATTATATTCCCAAAAATTATGATGGTAAATTTCGCGGACCGATACAACTCCGATTTGCTTTGGGAAATTCGATCAATGTACCGGCGGTCAAGCTAACTGCGTGGGTAGGGATAAAAGATATATTGAGGCAGGCTTATGATATGGGGATATCCTCTCTAGCCCCGACGGATGATAATTTGAAAAGATTAGGACTTTCGATCACTTTGGGTGGCGGAGAAGTGACACTTTTGGATTTGACTTCGGCTTATGGGGTACTTGCTACAGGAGGAGAGAGACATGAGCCGGTTTCCATAGTGAAAGTCATGGATGCCAGCGGCAATACGCTCTATGAAAATAAACCGACGAGCGGAAAAAAAGTACTTGATTCGGGCATTGCGTTTCTTATTTCCCATATACTGCTTGATAATAACGCCCGGAAAGATATATTTGGCCCAAACAGCTATCTGGTTATTCCTGGTAAAACTGTTTCGGTGAAAACCGGGACAACCGATGATAAGAGAGATAACTGGACTGTGGGGTATACCAAGTCCAATGTAGTTGGAGTTTGGGTGGGCAATGATGATAACTCGCCGATGGATCCCAAGCTGGCATCGGGAGTCACCGGGGCGTCACCCATCTGGAATAGAATTATGCGGGAGGTTTTGAAAGATCAAAAGGATGAGTCACCTGCGGTACCAGATAATGTAATGGCCAAAGAAATTGATGCTTTTGGGGGAGGATTGCCAAAGGATGGCATGCCAACGAGAAGTGAGTATTTTCAAAAAGGCACAGAACCTACCAGTGTCTCCCCTATCTATAAAAAATTTAAGCTTTCCAAAAGTGATCATAATAAATTGGCAAGTGTTATCGAGGTAGCCACGGGTAATTATGATGAACAGGAGTTTTATAATTTTGAAGAAAAAGATCCGATATCTACCGATGGGAAAAATCGTTTCCAGGAGGGTATCGATGCTTGGATATCCGGGCAAAGTGATAGTAAATATAAGCCTCCAAAGGATACTAATTCAGCCGATCCCAATCAGGTAATTGTTTCTATAAAAAAACCAGGAGATAATAGTCAAATTGATGATAATAATGTAGAAGTACGGGCCGAGGCAAGTGCGGTAAAAGGGATAAAGAAAATGGAGATTTATATCGATGACTCTTTGAAAAAGTCAGTCGATGGTGGGTCACTTGATGAGACTTTTACACTGGATGCCGGCGTCCATAAGATAAAAGTAATCGGCTATAATAATGATGATCATCCTGGGGATGCCGCAGTAACGGTAGGAGTTAAAACGTCGCCGAATGTTACTCCCAGTCCAACTCCCTCCCCTACTCCGTAATCATTTGCAATTGCCCTAGACAATAGTAATTTACATTTTGTGATATAATTAGACAAAAGGTAGTGAGCAAAGATGCTGATAGAAGGACATAAAAGATTAGGAAAAAACGATCATTATGAGGATTCTAATTCTCACTGGCACTATGGATTAACGGTGGGTCTCGCCACCATGCCTCCAGTTCTACATCCGGGAGACTCTGTTTTGGAACCCATTCAAGAGGACCGTACTAAATTAGGAGACAGATCACATGTAGTAAATCATTTTCTGCCAGATGGCACTATAATTTCATCCGTTAATGAGAGTATTAGGCCAGGAACAACAGTGGATAGTTATTGTCCAGGTCATCAAGCACCACCACCCCGATAAAATCTAGGATTAATGTTATCAGTATCGAATGTTTAGTGAATAGAAACTAATAAATTTTGCTTTTTATAGAAGCCTTGAATTTTGATTTGAGAATTTGGGAAAGCTTAGTTTTTACCTCTTGTATTTCTTCATTTGTCAAATTTTTTTCCTCACTTTGAAATGTAAGCCTGAGAGTAATGGTATCTTTAAATTTATCCACCATTTCTACATTTTTAACAAGAGGATTTATGGTATAAATTGCAAAGATTATCGGACCAAGATAAGTTTTTGATGGTAGGTCAAATGAAAGATCTTCAATTATAGGTGGAAATTGCGGGAGGGGGGTGAACTTTTTTAGTGGATTGTAGAACTTGACGAGATTTGCGACGTTTAAATATGCTAGGCAGGTATCTTTTTTAATATCAAAACTATTTGATAAGGAAGGATGGAGTTTGCCGATGGTGGCGAGGGTATTTCCTTCTTTTTTCAACTCTAACGTTTGGAGGGGGTGGAAAAAATGAATCAAGTCTTCCTCAACTTGATTGAGGATCTCTTGGGGATTCCCGATTGGATCGGGAATGACATTGGTTATTCCTAGTTCTTTTAATAAACTTTCAACAATTCCTTTAAGGTGCCAGAAGTCTGTTTGGCTGGTAATTGTTAGCATAGAGATTTCATGCGGCAAATCATTTTTTCTTGGGTGATAGACTTTGGATAGCTCAAAAAGTTGCAGGTGATTGGATAGGTGTTGATTTTTTACGATAGATGTCAGCATGGAGGAAATTAGATTAGTTCTCATATATTGGGTGTCGGGAGTTAAGGGATTGGCAACTTTTAGATGGTCCTCAATTTTTAAGCCTGATTTTTTAATCAGATCGTGCGAGATAAAAGAATAATGATAGGTTTCGGTATATCCCCAATATTTAAGCATGATTTTTATTTTTTCTTCAATTGGTAAATCTTTTGGTTTTAGACTAATGGGAATTGATCCTTCCATAATTGCCGAAGGTAAATTGTGATATCCGTAAATTCGAGCAACCTCTTCGACAATATCTTCGGGGATGGTGACATCAAATTGGCGAAAAGTGGGAGGAGTGACGGTCAAGAATGATGAGAGGGTGACTTGGAAGCCTAGGGATTCTAGAATATTTTTCATTTGTTCCCCTTTAAGAAGGACTCCTAGGCGATTGTTGATAAATTCAACAGTGGTTTTGATTGAAATGGGTTTTATAGGATTTGGGTAGATATCAAGATATTTACCTCCTATATTGGCTTTTGTTAAGTCTTTAAATAATTGGACTGCTCGATCAAAAGTTATTTTGGCTAATTTAGGATCAGGATGCTTTTCATTTATCGTTGCGGCAAGAGTTCTTAATCCCAACCGCATTGAAGTTTTTCTAATATTGAGAGGATTATTGGATTCGATGAAAATTATCACTCGTTTTGTTTGATTAGTGACAACGCTATTGGCAGTTCCCATAATTCCGGGGAGGTCAATAATTCTTCCTGTGGCGTCGTCAATGACTACATCAGTTTCATTTAAAATATATTCTTTACTATCTAATGTAGTAACTTTTTCTCCTTTTTTGGCTTTTCTTAATAATAATTTTCCGGTTTTAATACGATCGTAATCAAAGACGTGGCAGGGATGACCGAGTTCGAGCATCACATAGTTGGTGATATCGATAGCATTGTTAAGAGATCTGATTCCCGATTTTTCTAATTTTTCTTTAATATTATCTGGAGAGGGAGCTAATTTGATATTGTCCATCACGATTGCAAGAAGTCGATAGGTCAGATGGCTTGGATCGGTGACTGTTAGTGGGAGAATAGAATTCGATGATGGGAAATTGTAATGGGGAATGTTTTTGAGGATGGCCTTAATGCCAAATCTGGGAAGTATTGCGGCCGCTTCTCGGGCGATGCCATAAACTGAGGCCATATCGACGCGATTGGATGTAATTTCGATATCGTAGGTATAATCGCTTCCTACACGAGTTATGCGATCAATGGTGGGACCGCAAAGAGATAGATACTCCTTTATTTGAGAAGGTGTAGCATCAGTTATTAAGTATTCTCGGAGCCAGGAATCAGGTACTAAGATATTCATAATTTAAAATTGTTCTAGAAATCTAATATCATTGCTATAAAGTAACCTTATATCATCCAGTTTGGTTCCGGATTTCATCATATAAGTTCTCTCGACACCCCAACCGAAGGCAAAGCCAGTATATTTAGATGGGTCAATTTTGCCGGCTCTTAAGACATTTGGATGGGTCATGCCGGAACCACCGAGCTCTAACCAGCCGTCTTTACAAAATCGGCAATGTGACCCATCCTTTAACGTTCCTTTACCTAGACAAATACCGCAGTTTATATCGACCTCAAATGATGGTTCTGTAAATTGAAAGTGAAAGGGTCGAAGACGGGTTTTTCTGTCTGGACCAAAGAACTCTTTGGCGAAGTAATCCATGGTGCCTTTGAGATGAGTGATATTTATTCCGCGATCGACAACGAGTCCTTCAAATTGGTGAAACATCGGTACATGAGATATATCCCAGTTGGGGCGATAACATTTGGCGATATTGATCATGCGGATAGGAGGTTTATGATGTAACCTTTCCATTTCTCTGACCTGTCCGGATGAAGTATGAGGTGAAAGTACCATGCGGCCAAATTTAGGTAAGGTAGGTGTATCTATAAAAAAAGTTTCGAAATCATCGCGGGCGGGATGATTTGGTGGCATATTAAGTGATTCAAAAGCATACCATTCCCAATCTATTTCCGGGTAGCGGACTCGGGTGAAGCCGACTCTTTCAAATATTCGGGTTATCTCAGAGATAGCCTGTGTGACTATATGTAGATGCCCTAGGGGGGGTGAAATACCGGGTGCGGTGACATCTATCCAATCTTTTAACTTAGACTGACTTATTTTGTCTTTTTGCCCTTTTAGTAGCTGTTCAATTTCTTCTTTAAGCGAATTGATCAATTTACCTAATTCGGGTCTTTTATCTTCGGGAATATTTTTTAGATCTTTAACAATTTGGGTAAATTGTCCGCTTTTGCCAAATAAATCAAGGAATATTTCATTTAGGGATTCCCGACTTGAAGATTGAGAGATTCTGTTAGCGGCAGATTGACTCAGTTCCAATAATTTTTTTTCCATAATTTTGAAATCATCCAATCCACCAACTGGCGGACCATAATCCAATACTACCAGATTATTTTTGTTTGCTCCACCATTTCTCAATTCTATCCATGGCTTCTATTATTTCTTCTTGTGGAGAACCAAATGAGAGTCGAAGGTGATATTCTCCTTCGGGGCCAAAACCAATACCAGGAACAGTGACGACTTCGGCTTCATAGAGTAATCTTTTTGCCATATTGATACTTTTTATAGGTAACTTATATTTGGGAAAAACATAATAAGCCCCTCGCGGTTTAACATAGGAAAATAAATCAGGAAGCTTATCTAGTCTTTTGCAGATTAGATCGCGATTTAACTCAAGCCATTTGATATGATGCTTGACGATATCTTGGGGCATTGTAAGAGCAAAGATGGCAGCTTCTTGGGATATATGGGGTGCACAGACAATTGTCGCATCGTGGACTTTGAGGATATGCATGAGGAGATCTTTATTGGTTTGCAAAAATCCTATTCTCCAGCCCATCATGCCGTATTTTTTGGACAATGAACAGCAGCGGATAACTTTGGGCCAGAGATGTTTAATGGTGGAGATATTAAAGTATTTCAGATGATCATAGAGCAAGAAATCGTAGACTTCATCGGTAATAACATAGATATCTTTTCCTTTAATTAATTCGGAAAGTGCGATCAGATCATCCTTAGAAAAGACGGCGCCTGTCGGATTTTGAGGGCTATTGATGATAATAGCTTTAGTTTTTCTATTGATGGCTTTTTTAATTTTGGATAGATCGAGGCGAAAGCCAGTAATTCTATCTTCAATTAGAGCGACTGGTACTACTTTACCTTCGGCAAGCGCTACCTGTTCGCCATATGATGAGAAATAAGGAGAAGGTATGATTATTTCATCTCCTTTGTCGATAAGAGTTAGCAGCGAATATAAAAGTGCGGCCATACTGCCGGGAGTGACTAATATTTCGTCTGAGCTGACAGGGAAATTTAATTCTTTGGTTGCTTTATCGGCAAAAATCTGGCGAAGCTTGGGGAGTCCTGTCAGAAGTGTATATTTATCAATATCTGGTTTTGTATCCAGAACTTTTTTGATATACGTGTGTATCTTTTGTGGTGCAGGATAAAATGGCAGACCGACACCTAGTGAAACAATTTTTTTCCCTTTTTTAGTTTCTTCCGCACCTAGATACATCATTTCTTTGATTACGGATACACTAGTGCCTCGAATTCTTTGCGAAAGCTCGACAAGCATTTTGGTATCGCCTGTGGATGTTAAAACAGAGTGCGATTTCATTTAGGTTAAATGAGACATATAATTTTCAAAATTGCTTTTTACTTCGGGGATTGAATCCCCGCCAAATTTTTCTAAAAAAGCCTGGGCCAAAACAAAAGCTGTCATAGCCTCAGATATTACACCAGCCCGGGGTACGACGCAAATATCAGAGCGCTCGATAAGGGCCTTGGCTGGGCGTTTTGTTTTTATATCAATGGTGTCTTTGGGATTTCCAAGAGTGGAGATAGGTTTATGATATACGCGACAAATAATATCTTCTCCATTGGTTACTCCACCTTCTAATCCGCCAGCGCTATTTGATTTTCGATAATAATTACCTTTTGAAAAATAGATATCATCATGTACCTTGGAACCAAATTTACCTGCATTAGCTACCCCATCCCCTATTTCCACAGTTTTGACAGAGGGAATGCTCATAAGAGCACCGGCTAGTTTTCCATCCAACTTTCTATCAAAATGAACGTAACTTCCTAAACCAGGAGGAACTTTATGAGCTATAATTTCGATGACACCCCCGAGCGTATCTTTATTTTTGGTAGCCTGTAAGATGGCTTCTTTCATTTTTTGAGATGTTTTGTTATCGATACAGCGAATGTCTGGATCTGTTTTGTAGACATTTGCGATTTCATCAAATGTTTGGGGTTTATGTGCTAGGACAATTTGTCCAATTTGGACAGTATGACTAGCAATTCTGATACCGAATTCAGAGAGAAATTTTTTACAGACCGATCCAACCGCGACCCGCATAATGGTTTCTCTAGCTGAGGCTCTTTCCAGCACATTTCTAATATCATCGAAGCCATATTTTAAGACTCCAGCTAAATCTGCATGTCCAGGGCGTGGAGCAGTAGTTTTTTGCACACCCGACGAGTGGGATAGCTTGACACCTCCGGTATCAATTGGTTCAATACTCATTTTATCAGTCCAATTGGTAAAGTCGAAATTGTCCACTAATAAAGCAATTGGACTTCCTAGTGTTTTACCAAATCGAATACCCGATAAAATTTTAGCTTGATCTTTTTCAATTGTTCCTCGGCCTCCACGCCCGGCTCCTCCTCGTCGTTTATCAAGTTCTGATTGAATATTGTCTTTTGATAATGAAAGTCCAGCTGGAATTCCTTCAAGTATAGCTACTTCTGCCGGTCCATGTGACTCACCAGCGGTAAGAAATCTAATCATAGTATTAATGCAGATATTTTACTAACGCCTTTTCCATAATGTCGATGGGAGCTTTCTTTCCGGTAAATAATTCGAATATTTTGACTCCCCCATAAAGTACCATTTTATAGCCATAGACTATCTTGGCTCCTTTTTGTTTAGCAAATCGCAAGAGTTGAGTTTCATGCGGTGTATAGACGGTGTCAAAGACGATTTGATCTTTTCTAATATATTCAATGGGAATTGGAGAAATATGTTCTTCCGGTTCCATCCCCTTTGATGTTGTATTGACAATTATATCAGCATTTTTAATATTATTTCCAAATGAAAGACTAAATGATCCATCCAATTGGAATTGACGCAACAGATGATCTCCCTTTTCTTTGGTGCGGTTGAATACTAACACTTTAGTTTTTTTGGTTTTCAAGGCAAAAGCAAGTGCTCGCGCTGCCCCTCCTGCTCCCAGTAACGCTACAGTTTTACCATCAAGTGAGGTTTTTTCTTCGAGTGCTTTTAACGCCCCAATCCAATCGGTATTGGTTCCTATTAAAAGGTCATTGTCTTTGATAATTGCATTAATAGCCCCAATTTTTTTGGCGGTGCCATCTAATTTATCAACATATTTTAAAGCTTCTATCTTATGAGGTACTGTAACTACAATACCCCTTGTTTTAATAGTCCGCAAACCAGCAATTGTCGTTTTTAAATCATTTGTCCGAAAAGCCAAAAAGACATAATTTAAATTCAAATACTCATATGCCGCATTGTGCATCTGCGGCGATAATGAATGTTCTACAGGATTT
>OBEQ011687478.1_pt1 | contig 15137 bp, 12 predicted proteins | sample 1670901 | NCBI WGS metagenome assembly OBEQ01 (sample SAMEA104232315, study PRJEB22302) | groundwater metagenome | biome: forest; feature: aquifer; material: groundwater | place: USA | collected 2011-08-07 | depth 5.4 m | reverse complement strand
AGCGGAAAAAATATGATATTGAAACGTGGTTTCCCTCTCAAAATACATACAGGGAAACCCATTCTGCCAGTTATTTCAATGATTTCCAAGCACGAAGATTAAATATTAAATACAAAGCAAAAGATGGAGAAACAAAATATGTTTACACGCTTAATAATACTGTTGTAGCGACTCCAAGACTGCTTGCTGCAATTTTAGAAAATTATCAGCAGGAAGACGGTTCAGTTTTAATTCCGGAAGTTTTGCAGAAATACATGATAGGAATTAAAAGAATAGAGAAGAAAGGTTAAGAAGCTTTCATTTTAGCCTCGATTGTGGTAATATTGTATGAATGTTAGGCGCCCTCGGAAAGTTATTTGATTCCAACGAAAAAGAAATAAAAAAGCTTGAGCCAATTGTTACGGAAGTAAATTCTTTTGATGAAAAACTAAGAAAATTAAAAGATTCTGATTTTGCAAAGAAAACAAAAGAATTTAAAGAGAGGGTATCAGATGGTGAATCTTTGGATCTTATTCTGCCTGAGGCTTTTGCGCTTGTTCGCGAAGCAGCCAGAAGATCGATTGGGCAGCGTCACTATGATGTTCAGTTAATTGCAGCAGCATCGCTTTCAATGGGAAAAATTGCTGAGCAAAAAACCGGAGAAGGAAAAACTCTTTCAGCAGTCCCAGCGCTATATCTCCAAGCGCTCACCGGTAAAGCAGTTCATTTAGTTACGGTTAACGATTATTTGGCCAGACGGGACGCCGGTTGGATGGGACCCGTTTTTAATTTATTGGGCATGAGCGTATCATCTATTATTTCTGAGCAGTCTTTTATTTTTGATCCAGAGTTTACAAATACAGAAGTGCATGATTTTAGGTTGAGCCATCTTCGGGGAGTTTCCCGCAAAGAAGCTTATCTTGCAGACGTTGTCTATGGGATTAATTCTGAATTTGGGTTTGATTATCTGCGGGATAACATGCAGCAGGATTTTGACAGTCTAGTTCAGCGTGGTTATTACTACGGCGTAGTCGATGAGGTGGACTCAGTTTTAATTGATGAAGCAAGAACTCCACATATAATCTCAGCACCCGATGAAACTCCGACGAACAAATATTATGAATACTCAAAACTCGTTGATAAGCTAAATCCAGATACTGATTATAAAATTGATGAAAAATTGCATACAGCTCATCTCACAGATCATGGTCTTGGTAAGATAGAGAAGCTTTTTGGAATACAAAATATATACGAGAAAGATTTTGATACAGTTTATCACATTGAGGTCGCCCTTAAAGCAAGAACGTTATTTCATAAAGAAAAAGATTATATTGTCAAAGATGGAGAAGTAATTTTAGTTGATGAGTTTACAGGAAGGCTCATGATAGGGCGCCGTTTATCTGAAGGACTGCATCAGGCAATCGAAGCAAAAGAAGGAGTTGCTATTCAGAGGGAATCAAAAACACTAGCGACTGTTTCTCTTCAAAATTATTTCAGGATGTACGAAAAATTAGCAGGAATGACCGGCACTGCTGTAACTGAAGCCCAAGAGTTTCATAAAATTTACGGTTTGGATGTAATAGCAATTCCTACTAATAAGAATACACAAAGAAAAGATGAAACTGACGCAATCTATAAAACTGGTAGGGCAAAGTTTTCTGCAGTTGTTGCTGAGATTACCAAGGTTCATGAGAAAGGGCAGCCTGTGTTAGTTGGCACTACATCAATTGATAAGAATGAGATTCTCTCAGAGCTCTTGCGAAGAAAAGGCATAAAACATGAGCTCCTTAATGCTAAAAATCATGAAAGGGAAGCAGAAATTATTGCAAAAGCAGGAGAAAAAGGTGCCGTAACTGTTGCAACCAACATGGCAGGACGAGGCGTTGATATTATCTTGGGCGGAGAAACGCCGGTAAACGCCGATGGGACTGATAAGAAAGGAACAAAAGAATGGGACAATTGGCAAAAAAACCACGATGAAGTTTTGTCTCTCGGCGGTTTGTACGTTATTGGAACAGAAAGACACGAATCGCGAAGAATTGACAATCAGCTAAGAGGTCGTTCTGGTCGTCAAGGAGATCCAGGGAAATCTCGTTTCTACGTTGCGCTCGACGATGAAATTATGCGTTTGTTCGGAGGAGATAGCATAGCAGGGCTAATGACCAGATTTAATATGCCAGAGGATGTTCCATTAGAGCACCCAATTGTGTCCCGAGCAATAGAGCAAGCGCAAGTCAAGGTAGAAGGCTTTAATTTTGACAGAAGAAAACAGCTTGTTGAGTATGACGATGTCTTAAATAAGCAAAGAGAAATAATTTATCAGCGTAGGAGAACGATTTTGGAGAACGCAGCGGACGCATCAAAAAGTTCAAAAGAAGAAATTTTGGACAATATTCAAAACTCAATCTCTCAAATTGTTTCAATAGCTGAGGTTGAATCGGAAGGCCTTAGCCCAGCTGGGAAAATGGTGTCGGATTTCTCAACAATTATTCCATTTGATGAAGAGTCTCAAAAGCAATTGGTAAAGCAACTCGAGCCAATCCCTGAAATAAATGCTCGCATTGAATTTTTGACAAACCTTGCCAAAAACATGTATGAACAGCGCGAGAAGCAAATTGGAGAAAAAACAATGCGTCAAGTAGAAAACTTTGTAACCCTATCGGTTATCGACAATCTTTGGATGGATCATCTTGACGTAGTTGATAATTTGCGCGAAGGAATAGGTTTGCGAGCATACGGCCAGAAAGACCCGTTGGTTGAATATAAAAATGAAGCCTTCCGAATGTTTGAAAAACTGGTAAATGGCATTGATGACGAAATTGCACATAGAATTTTTAAAGTTCAAGTCGCAAGTCCTGAGCATCAACACACACATGTTCACGAACAAGCCGCGGGCGGAGAGATTGGAGCAGAAGAAGTTTCCCAAACTCCAAAGAAGCAAGTAGCAACTAGCAATCAGCCATCAGTTCAGAGTTCGGGTTCGAACGGTTCGAGTTTACCCCAAACAAGTTCGACTTCCACTGTAAACAAAAAGAAATTAGGTCGTAACGATCCCTGCTGGTGTGGAAGCGGAAAAAAGTACAAGCGTTGCCACTACCCTAATTAACTTCGAAAAAATATTTATACTGAATTCGAGTGTCACTATCCCAACAAATAACGCTGGACTTTTCAAGATTGATTTGTTAACTTATTACTGTGGGCAGACGAGTTCTAGCTTTCCTATCTTTTCTTCTTCTTTTTGGAGCACTTCTTTCTTTTAAAATTTTTGCCCAGCAGAGTGAAGAATTTGCCAGCGATGCTATTTTGGTGAAATTTGAAGATCAAGCTGCCGATGCTGATAAAGACCTTGCTCTTTCCTCGGTTGGAGCAAAAAGAGAAAGAAAACTCAATAGGTTAAATGTAGAAAGAGTGAAGGTTGGGAAAAATAAAGTTAGAGAAACCATAGACAAGCTTCAAAAAAATAAAAAAATAAAGTATGTGGAACCTGACTTTATTGCCACAAAAACTCAAGCTCCAAATGATACTTATTATTCTTTAGAGTGGGGACTTCCTAAAATTAAAGCAGAAGGGGGATGGGTTAAGACTCATGGTTCGGATAACGCTCCTGTTGCCATTGAAGATACTGGGATTGACGATTCTCACCCAGATTTAGCGGGGAAAGTTATAAAAAGAGCGAATTTTACCTGGGACCCTGATTTTGATGGAGATGGTCACGGAACACATGTTGCGGGAATTGTAGCAGCCACAACTAACAATTCTCTGGGAGTCGCATCCCTAGGTTACGACACCAAATTAATTTCAGTTAAAGTTTTAGACAACACCGGTTCGGGTTTCTATTCATGGATTGCAAGTGGAGTAATTTGGGCAGCTGATAACGGCGCAAAAGTTATAAATCTTAGTCTTGGTGGATCTTCAGATTCTCAAACCCTTAGGGATGCAGTGAGTTACGCCTGGGGAAAAGGAGTAGTGATTGTTGCGGCAGCTGGTAACAGCAATAATTCAAGGGCATTATACCCGGCTTACTACACAAATTCTATAGCTGTGGCGGCAACAGATTCAAACGACAATAAAGCAAGCTTTTCCAGTTATGGTTCCTGGGTAGATGTTGCAGCGCCTGGTGTTTCTATTCTCTCAACTTACCAAGGTAGTTATGCTTATTTGTCAGGAACCAGCATGGCAACTCCTTTTGTTTCAGCTCTTTCAAGCTTGGTTTTTGCCAATAATCCCACATTTGGTAATCAAGAGGTTAGGAATAAGATCGAAGGAACAGCGGAGAAAATTGCCAAAACCGGAACTTATTGGACTTATGGCAGGATTGATGCTTGCGCTGCATTGGATTGCGTTTTTACTCTTGTTGCCACCCCAACTCCGACCCTGACTCCCACTCCATCCCCAACTCCTACCCCATTTGCAACTCCAACACCGACTTTAATTCCATCTATTACACCTACCCCAACTCCATCTCCGAGCCCGGTGCCGGGACAAAATGGTTTAGCGGTAACTTACTATGATAATATGGATTTTACCGGTAAAACTGTTTCTCGTATAGATCCTACGATTAATTTCAACTGGGGCCTAGGTTCTCCTGATGCATCAATTGGCAATAACACATTTTCAGCTAGATGGACTGGAAAAGTACTTCCACAATTTAGTGAAGTCTACACTTTTTATGCTACAACCGATGATGGGGTAAGGCTTTGGGTAGACAACAAATTAATTATTGATAATTGGAATCAACAGTCAGCTACAGAAAAATCCGGAACAATAGATCTTTTGGCAGGGGTTAAATACGATATTAAAATGGAATACTTTGAAAATAGAGGAAAAGCAGTTTCAGAACTTCGCTTCAGCTCTCCCTCAACTCCAAAACAGATTATCCCAACAACGCAGCTTTTCTCGAACTAATTTTGGTTAAGAGATGATTCGTGTCGGTGCGGTTCAGGCAAAAAGTACAAAAAATGTTTGCCCTGAACGTAGTGAAGTGCCACTATTCTAATTAAAAACTCTAAGCCTGAAATTTTGGTTCTTTCACTTTCGTATATTCTTTCCCTTATTGCGCATATATATAAAGAATAGTATCGTTAGTAAATTAAGAATAGTTAAGGATGCAAAAGCAGACTCATTTTTACTGGAAACAACTATGAGAGATATAATTAAGTTAAGAACAAAGAATATACTTAACCCAATATTATATTTGCGACCGTGTTTAACCTCGTCCTTACCATAGGAAATACCTGGTGCGACTTTATCTCGAATATGTAGCAACATCATTGCGGGTACAATTATTAGAATGGAAAACGCAATTATCATAAACAGAGCAATCATGACTGTTTCTAATAGAGGGTTTGCCCTAATATAATTACCGAGATTTCCGTATATTTTAATAAGTAAGATAAAGCAAATAACGCTAATAAGTTCGAACACAATATATCTACTCATATAATAAAACTGTATCCGAGAATGAATAATAAAGTCAAATAGAGCTACTTCTGCTATTGAGCTTCAATCTTATTGAACCTTATTGAACAACATTTTCAAAAAAGCCACTATCCTAATTAATTTCAGTTCACCTTTTCCTACTTTATATATTACGATTACACAAGGTATGGGCTTAGTTATTGAAAGTATCAGTCTTCAATGTTAGGATTGTCACATGTTTGACGAAAGTCCCTCTTTTGAAAAACTTTTCCTCCCTTTTACAAATAAGAAAGCAATACTTTGGATTATCATCATTGGATTTATAGTCTACGCAAATGCTATGTTTAATCCGTTTATCGCTGATGATCAAAGCCAAATTGTTGAAAATCCGATAATTCACTCCATAATTAATTTTCCTTATTTTTTTACTGGCGGTTCTTTTAATGCAGGAGGAGGAGCTGCCGGAATATACTATAAACCTCTTTTTAGCCTTATGTTATCAATTATTTTTACTTTGTTCGGTCCGTCACCCTTTTTTTTTCACACTGCTCAGCTTAGTTTGCATATTATTAATGCCATACTTGTTTTTTTCCTCTGTAAAAAGTTCTTGAAAAGGCACTTTGCATTCTTTCTTTCTCTCATCTTTTTGATACATCCTATTAATTCGGAATCGGTAATTTATATTTCAGGGATGCAAGAGCCGCTTTTTTTCTTCTTCGGTATTATCGGATTGTTTTTGTTAATGAGAAATCGAATTACAATTCTTTCATTCTTTTTTACAAGCGTATGTTTATTTTTATCTCTTTTGTCTAAAGAAACAGGAATTCTATTTGTATTAATAGCGATTGTATACGCCCTGCTTTTTAAAAGAAATCTACTTAAATATTGTATAGTTTTTTTTGCGTTAACGGTTGGTGTTTATCTATTTCTAAGGATTGTAATTGGTGGAATATATTTTAATCGAGAAGTCCTAAGTCCTATGATGCAGGCATCATTTTTTGAAAGAATTATTTCTTTTCCTTCATTTTTTTTCTATTACATTAAGACCTTCTTTTTCCCGTATTCAGCCCTATTTTCTCAACAATGGGTTGTAAAACAAATTAATTTTACTTCATTTATTGCACCACTTTTAATTGATTTGTTTTTTCTTTCGGTTCTTTTTGCGATTGGGGCTGTGCTTAAAAAGCATTCCAAAAAATCTATAAAAATTTTTTTGTTTTTTTCTCTGTGGTTTTTATTTGGAATTATTTTTCATTCTCAACTTTTTCCCTTAGATACAACGGTATCCGATAGATGGTTTTACTTTTCTATCATTGGACTTCTTGGAGTACTAGGAGTGGGATACGAATACTTAATTGACGCTGGCCCAGGAATAAAAAAAACAATAATAGCTATTATAGCAATTACAATTATCTCACTTTTATCAATACGTACAACCGTCCGTAATACTAATTGGTCAAGTCCGATCGTACTTTATAGCCATGATATTCTGCTTATGCCCCCTAATTTTTCTTTGGAAAACTCACTTTCGTACGAGTATTTAAAGGAAATGAAATTACCTCAGGCTTTTGCTCATGCTAAAAAATCGGTAGGGTTATTCCCCACATTTCTTAATCTAACTAATTTAGGAGCCGTCTATACGCAAATGGGGGATATTAACAAGGGAAGAACATATTTTCTAAAAGCTCTGCAAAAAGGTGACTTTTATCTTACTTATCAAAATTTGGCTGGAATTTCAGCATTCTATGACCAGCCCGGAGAAGCTAAAAAAGATATTCTCAAATATATTAAACGGTTTCCGGGAAATTCAAAACTATATATTTATCTTTCTGTAGCGTTTTACCGCGGGGGGGATTCAAAAAACGCGAAGATATATGCACAAAAAGCTTGTCAACTTTCCTATGACTCCGAATGCCTCTATCTTCTCAATCAAATAGAAAACCGGCTTCCTATTGAAGGAAAATAGAGGGAAAGCAGTTTCAGAACTTCGCTTCAGCTCTCCCTCTACTCTAAAACAAATAATCCCTCATCCCCGCTATTTACTAATTGATTTTCAGTTCACCTTTTGCCTTTTTTGTGCTACGATTACTTTATGCTTCTGCCCGACATTCAGATTCAACAGCTGCTCTTACAATCCGGACTGGTTGATGTAAAGACAATGCGCGAAGTATTAATCTTTGCTGCAAACGCCAGAATTCCCCTGCAGCAGGCTGCGATAGAAAAAGACGTTATACCTGATGAAAAATTAGGACAACTCATAGCAAGTTATCTTAAATACCCGTTTGTTACTTTGTCCAAAATCTCAATATCGGAAGGAGTTTATCGCATTGTCCCAGAGAGGTTAGCCAGGAAATACAAAGCGATTGTATTTGCAAAAGATGCGGATGGCGTAAAACTTGCTATGGCAGACCCCGTCAATACAAAAATTGCCGAGTCAATTGCCAAAAAAACACAGCTAAAGGTTTCTGTTTACATGGCAACTGAGCGGGATATTGACGGCGTACTGCAGCTTTATCGTAAAGATTTGCAGCAAACATTTGATGACCTTCTGCAAGATGAAATCACCCGAACTGCAACAACAATGGATGAAGCTCCAATTGCAAAAATTGTGGATTTGCTTATCACTTATGCCTATCGCGATAAGGCTTCTGATATTCACATTGAGCCTGAAGAAAAAAATTCATTAGTAAGGTTTCGCATAGATGGAATTCTCCACGACGTTTTATATGTAGATAAAAAATTGCATGACAGGATGATAACCAGAATTAAAGTTTTGTCTCGTCTTCGTACCGACGAGCATTTAAGTGCCCAGGATGGAAAAATGAGAATGGAAGTTGACGAGGAGAATTTGGATATTCGTGTCTCAATAATTCCTATTACAGAAGGCGAGAAGGTAGTCATGAGGCTTTTATCCTCGCGCTTTAGACAATTTTCTCTTCAGGATTTAGGGATGAACGATAAGGATTTGGCTAGAGTAACAAGCGCTATTAATAAATCTTATGGAATGATTTTGTCCACTGGTCCTACGGGATCTGGTAAAACCACAAGTGTTTATTCAATTCTTAAAATCGTCAATACAAGAGAAAAAAATATTACAACAATTGAAGAACCAGTCGAGTACCGAATGAAAGGAGTTAATCAAATACAGGTAAACGCCAAGACCAATCTTACGTTTGCAAATGGGCTGCGATCAATTCTTCGCCAAGACCCGAACGTTATTTTTGTGGGAGAAATTAGAGACAGTGAAACAGCGGGTATAGCAGTAAACGCCGCGCTTACGGGCCATTTGGTTTTATCAACAGTTCACACCAATGATGCAGCAACAACACTTCCTAGACTTATTGATATGAAAGTTGAGCCATTTCTTGTTGCTTCAACTGTGAATGTAATTATTGCGCAAAGATTAGTCCGTAAAATTTGCGATTCCTGCAAAGTGGCAGGTGTAATTAAGAGAAACGAGATTCTCAAGGATATTCCAGGAGAGTCCCTTTCTAAACACTTCGGTGAGGGTGGAGACATTCAGGTATATGAGGGAAAAGGTTGTAAGGTCTGCCATGCTACTGGATACTCTGGTAGAATCGGAGTTTTTGAAGTTATTGAGATGTCTGAAAAAATTAAAGAACTTATTACTCAAAAAAGTGATTCGGATGAAATCGCTCGGGAAGCAATTGCGGAAGGTATGACTACTATGCTTGACGACGGACTAGACAAGGTAGCAAAAGGCATGACAACTATAAAAGAAGTACTAAGAGTTACGAAAGTTGAGACTGCATGATCATACATAATGAAAAAATATCATTAAAAAGTGGTGATAAATTGGCGCTTCTCGGTAATTTTTCCACCATGATTACCGCAGGTATTCCACTTCTTGAAACAGTAGACTCACTTTTGGAGGATTCAAAAGGAAATGCAAAAAAAGTTCTGGAAATTATCAGAGAAGATATTATGCAAGGGCATCATTTATATTCTTCTTTTTCAAAATTTCCAAACACATTTGACAAAGTAACAATAAATGTTCTTCGTGCTTCTGAAGAGGCTGGGACACTCGACGTAACTCTTAAAGATTTAAGAACTCAAATTCAGAAAGAGATTGCGTTTAACGACAAAATCAAAGGAGCACTTACTTATCCAATAATCATCCTTGCAGTTTTCTTAGCAGTGCTGCTTCTGATCTTAACAGTTGTTATCCCTAAAATCTCAACTGTGTTTTCAAGACTAACCGTTAATTTGCCTCTTCCAACAAAGATTCTGATTACTTTATCAAACGCCCTTCTACACCACACGATACTCGTTGTAATTGGGATTATTTTATTTATCGTTGGTGTAGTTCTTCTTTACAGAGCCCAAAAAAGACAAATTTTAAACGTTATTTACAAAGCTCCGTTCATTTCAGATTTAGTAAGAGAAATAGATCTTGCTCGTTTTTCAAGAAGTATGTTTTTGCTTCTAACTTCCGGAATTACTATAACAAGCGCTTTGGAGCTTACCCAGGATGTGGTAATGAGAAAAGATGTTACAAAAGCAATTAAATACGCAAAAGAGACAGTTCTGGGAGGAAAAAATTTATCTCAAGGATTTAAAGAACAAAAAAGAGTTTTCTCCGCAATTATAATTAAGATGATAGAAGCAGGAGAAAAAACGGGGACGCTTGACAAGAGTATGCAAGATATCTCAGAACAGCAAGATTATAGAGTTGACAATAGTTTGAAAACTCTTACTACTCTTCTTGAGCCCGTAATGCTTGTAACGGTTGGGCTTCTAGTCGGCGGAGTAATGATGGCAATAATTGCGCCTATTTATGGACTTATCGGTCAGGTAAGTGCTAGGTGATATGCCCAATTTTTTTGGTTTTAAATTAACGTCTCGAGAAAGCTTCACGTTTCAAAAAGGCTTTATCCAGCACCAATGCAAAAGTAGTGCTGGATTCACGCTCATAGAGGTCATGTTGGTTATGGTTGTTAGTATAATGTTAATTGGCGTAGTTGGCTTTAATATGCTTAGAGTTCAAAACAGAACATCAGTTCGGGAGAGCGCTGATACACTGGTGTCTGATCTTGCGAGTCAGCAATCTAAAGCAATGCTAGGCGCAACTGAAGGAAGAGCTTCTGCCGACAGTTATGGCGTATACTTTCTTTCAGATCAATACGTTTTGTTTCATGGCACTTCTTATAATTCAAATGACATAACAAACTATGTTGTTAAACTTCCATCAGATCTCCAGTTTACAGGCTCTACCATACCAAACAATATTATTGTTTTTACGGCTCTAAGCGGAGAGATTTTAGGGTTCTCTCCGTCTGGTAACACAATTGCCATTAAGACCATTAATACAAACAGTCAATTAACAATTACAATCAATAGGTATGGTGTAGTTACGGGAGTGCAGTAATATGCGTTTTATAAAAAAAAATAATCAGAGAGGTCAATCCTTGGTTGAGCTTCTTGTTGCTATTGCTCTTGCATCTTTGCTTCTGCCAGCTCTTCTAGCAGGAATTAGTGCATCTCGCGGAGGTAGATCTCAGCATGACCAAAGACTTCAGGCAGCTGCATATCTTAAGCAATCCCAAGAAGCAGTAAGGAGTATTGCTGAAGGAGGCTGGGGCAACATTGCAACAAACGGGACTTTTTACCCGGTTATTTCAAGCGGAAAATGGATTTTAACGCCTGGCACCCAGAGCGTAGCGGGGCTAAGCCTTTCGGTTACCATAAATGACACCTATAGAGATAGTAGTGGAGCAATAGCAACGAGTGGGGGAACTATTGATCCTTCAACCAAAAAAGTCGTAATTTCTGTTTCGTGGAGTACGCCTCTTTTATCATCGGTAAGTGCCACTTCTTACTTCACGCGTTATAAAAACATCGCATATTTGGAAACAACAGTTGGGGATTTTACGGGGGTATCCGGAAACATGAGTAATCTACAGGGGACTGCAATCGTGAATAATAATGGAGGCGAAGTAGTTTTAGGTCAGGGAAATGCAAACTGGTGTCGTCCGCAAGACTATATTCTTTCAACCTACACATTGCCACGTCAGGGAAATACAATTGCGGCAGCAGCAGGAGTAACATCGGGTTCGTCTAATTCTGTTTATGTAGGAATGGGAAATGGTACGGCCGGAATGACTTACCAAACGCTTAGTGTCTCAAGCCCTCCTTCCCCAACACCGCCTGTTGTAGGCCCTGTTGGAGCTGGCTACTTAAGCAGTTACAAAACAAATGCTGTTGCAAATGATGGAACATATTCATATTTGGCAACAGATGGCAGTTCAAACCAAGTCGTTATTTTGGACAGCTCTTATATCGTGAAAGGAACAATTACTTTGCCAAGCGCTGCTAATGCAAATGGAATTTATGTGTCAGCGGGGTTGGCCTACGTGACAAGTAGTAATAAAATGTACGTTTACAACATAACAAATCCTGCAAGCCCGCAGCTTAAAGGAACGGGAACTATCTGGGATAGTGGTGCAACTGCGCGGCAAGTTGTATTTCAATCAGGAAAAGCTTACGTAAGCATGAGCGGGTCTATTACAGGATTAGAATTATTTACTGTCTCAGGAGGAGGAACGATAGTTATTCCTTGGTCGGTTGCTTCAGTTAATTGGTTTCAGACGCCTGTAGGTTTGGCAGTTAATAGCACGGGAACAAGAGCGTATATTGCTTTTACAGCCAGCGGTTCAATTAAAGGAGGATTCTTTATTGTTGATACCGCTACTCGTCTTTTTGGATTCTTTAATCCAAACAAAGCGACATACAACACGAATTGGGATGGTAATGGAACAACCAATCCACTTGGCATGACGATAGCGACTGCTAATAAAGCAATTATTGTTGGTAGCGCAGGCTCACAGCAGTATCAAGTAGTTGATACTGCAGGTGATAATCCAACGCATTGTGGAGGATTATCTATTAGTTCAGGGGTTAGCGCAGTAACCTCAATTATTCAGCAAGATGGAAGAGTATTTGCATATGCTATCTCTGGAGAGGCAAATAACCAGTTTAAAGTAATTGAGGGTGGAACAGGGGGACGGTACACTAATTCGGGCACATTTGAATCACGCATATTTGATGCAACGGCAGACGCTATGTTCAACGCATTTTCCGTTACTTCAGTTATTCCTTCTCAAACAACGCTTACCTACCAGGTGGCAATAGAACATGCAATCAGTAATAGTTGTAGCGGTGTTACCTATACCTTTGTTGGTCCAGACGGGACCATTAACACTTCTTTTGCAACAAGTAGCGCTACTTTACCTGTTAGTAACGATAACATAGGGTATGAAAATCCCGGAAGGTGCCTAAAATATAAAGCAAATTTTTCCTCAACTGATCTGACACAATCACCTACCCTATACGATATTAACTTTAATTACTCGCCATGAAAATAAATTTAAAACAAAGAGGTTTTACGTTGGTAGAATTCCTGCTTTATATGGGGATTTTCTCCATTCTCTTAGTAGTTACGCTGCAAATGTTTGGGTCAGTTTTTGATGCGCAGTTGGAGTCCCAAGCTACTTCAAGCGTTGCAGCAGACGGACGATTTATATTAAGTCGTTTTGCGTATGATCTGGACCGCGCCCAAAGTATTACCACACCCTCTGTGCAAGGTACATCAAGCGCTACGCTTGCAATTGTGGTAAGCGGTAAGACTCTTACGTATAGTCTTTCCAATAATAATCTTTTGCTTGCAGACAGCGGAGGCTCTACATCAGATCAGCTTAACGGCGAAGGAACAACTGTGTCAAACTTGTCATTCATAAGACTTGCCGGTGGGAATGGGAAGGATCTGGTTCAACTATCTTTTACACTGAGCTCAAAAGCTATTAGGAAGACAAAAAATGAAATAGTGAATTTTCAAACAACAGCAGGGCTTAGATAATATGAAAAACATGAATTTGCAAAGTGGTCAGGCAGTAGTGGCGCTACTTTTTTTTATGACTATTTCTATTGCTATAATTACAGCAATTGTAATTATCGTAATAAATAACGCAACGGCTGTTAGCAGTCTTGAGCAGGGAACAGATGCGTATTATGCTGCTGAAAGCGGAGCAGAGAATGCTCTTCTTAGGCTTTTGAGAAACCCTTCTTATAGTGGTGAGACTTTAGCTGTAGATAAAGGAACTGTTGTAATACAAGTTAAGAATGGAATAGCAACTTCGACCGCTACTGTTGCAAATTCTATAAGAAAAATTCAAGTAGATACAGTGTACAATAATAATGTAGCGTCAGTTACATCATGGAAAGAGATAAAGTAACAAAAGACATCTCAAGAAAACCAACAGGAGTGTTGTATTTGGATCGCAACAGAGCCTTTTTTTATGAAGAAGGTCTTGCTGGGCCTTTGTCATTTGATCTTCCGCCGGAAATATTAAGCGATTTGGAAGCTATTAATAATAAAAAGCTGGACGGAGCTATTAGAGGATTTGTGAGCGCAAATAACCTTGTTCCAAGCAATGTTATTATTTTACTCTCTAACGCTGTAACTTTTGAAAAAGATTTTGCTGCGGGAGGAGTAGACATAGATAAAGGTATTGAAGAATTTCTTGAACTTGTGCCTTTTGAAGATTATATTAGCAAAAAGTCACAGTCAGGAGGAAAAGTAAAGATTGTCGCCGCCAATAGGGAAGTATGCGACGGCATAAAAAATTCCTTTCATAGCTTAGGCTTTGTTGTTACCGAGGTAATTCCCTTATCTTTTTGTATTGATATTCTGCCGCAGCTTGCAACAAATCTTGACTTAGGCTTAATTATAGAGAAAGCTGCAGAGTTTAGAGAATTTAATCTATTGCCAGAAGTCGAGTCAAGCACAAGTTCTAGCCCAGAAACAGAAAAGCAAACTAACAAAAAACAACTCTATATGTTAATCGGTGTATTTGGTTTTCTTGGAATAATTCTTTTGTTTGTTATTTATAAAAATATAATAGCTCCCCCAAAAACACCCAAAACGCTACCTACAATTGTCGCCCCACCACCTACTGCAGCTCCCGTAAGAGAAGCATCGCCATCCGCCCAAATAAGCCCATCGGAAGCTTTTTCCAGTAAGAGCGCTAATACTCAAAATTTGAATGGCAATCAGTAAATGAAGCTAAAATGCCTCTTGACAAGTAATTATTTTTTGTTTACGCTATATTTATGTCAATTAACTGCCCGAAGATTTTCAAGAAAAATGCCGGTTTTACTTTAATAGAGCTTTTAGTCGTTATCGGTATTTTGGCAATCCTTCTTTCAATTGTTTTAATCGCTATTAATCCTGCAAGACAATTTGGTCAAGCAAACAATACAAAAAGAAGAAGTGATGTCACTCAAATCCTAAATGCAATTGGAGCTTATGCAGCAGATCATAAAGGTGTACTGCCAGCAAATATTACAACTACAGCAGCAATAATTGGTGACGGAACAGGTCAAACCAATATTTGCGCAGATCTTCTTACAACATATATTCCTGCACTTCCAGCTGATCCAAAAGGTACAGGTAATGGTGCGGAAGTAACAACATGCTCAACTTACAACACAGGATACACAGTTGTAAAAGATGCAAACAACAGAGTAACTGTAGCAGCTCCTCTTGTAGAAAACAGTGAAACCATCACAATCTCCCGATAATACTTCTTACATATGGCAAAGAATAATTCTCCTCATCACCATAAAAATATTGCGGCTTTAAACGGATTTATCTCATTTCTTGTTTTAGTTTTAGCATTTTCTACTCTATTGTTATTTAGAAATTACAAAGATAACATTTT
>OBEQ013054861.1_pt1 | contig 15138 bp, 21 predicted proteins | sample 1670901 | NCBI WGS metagenome assembly OBEQ01 (sample SAMEA104232315, study PRJEB22302) | groundwater metagenome | biome: forest; feature: aquifer; material: groundwater | place: USA | collected 2011-08-07 | depth 5.4 m | reverse complement strand
TGTCTTCTAAAATAATAACAGTGAGGTCAAGCTTCAGTCGCACCGCCGTTTCGAGATCTGCCACATTCATCATAAATCCACCGTCACCGGCAACGACCACAACTTTTTTATCAGAATTGACTATCTTCGCCCCCATGCCCGCACCAAGCCCAGCCCCCATCGTGGCCAGTGCATTATCGAGTAACACCGTATTCTGCTCATATGCCGGATAGTTGCGTGCGATCCACAGTTTATACATGCCGTTGTCGAGCGAAAGTATTCCGTCCCGCGGCATCGCTTCACGCAAGTCGTGAACAAACCGCGCGGGATGTATCGGAAAGCTGTCGTCATTTGATTGAGTTGCAATTTCTTGCTCCAACTCTTTTTTTACTTCACTAAACAGTCCGAAATCCCACGTATTTTTTATGATGATGCGCTCACTGATAGCCCACAACGCGTACGAAATATCCCCCACAATTTCATAGGTCGGCTTGTAGACATCATCAATATCAGCCGGATAGAAGTTCATATGCACAATTTTTTGTCCGTTGTGTGGGATGACCGGCGGCTTTTCTGAAATATCATGGCCAATCAAGATTATCAAATCAGCATGAGCCGTAGCTTTATGTAATGTGCCGTTACTAGATAGAGCCGATGTGCCCAGATAAAACACCGAACCTTCGTCTTCCACGCCCTTACCCATCATCGTCGTGATAAACGGGATGTGCGTCTTCTCGATGAATGCGTGGAGTTGTTTGCGAATTAACTTTCTATTTGCGCCCGCAGCGATGGCGATGAGTGGTGACTTAGCGGACTCAAGCATTTCTACAACCGTAGCAATGCTTTTCTCATCCGGCACGGGACGGCGAATCTTCTCCCACGCTATCGGCTCGGCATCGGTCTCCTCTTCTGCAATATCTTCGGGGAATTCGAGATGCGTCGCCCCCGGGCGCTCCGCTTCGGCCAGGCGGATCGCTTGCGCAACCGCACTCGGAATACGCCCAGAACTTACAATCGTTTCTGTCATCTTGGTAATTGGCTTCATCATGTGCACGATATCCACAATCTGGAATTTGCCCTGCCGGCTTTTCTTGATGGGCTTTTGGCCGGTGATAACGAGTAAAGGCATCCCCCCAAGCTGGGCGTAGGCGACGCCCGTGACGAGGTTGGTGGCACCGGGGCCAAGTGTTGATAAAGCCACACCCACTTTGCCGGTTAAACGGCCCAACGTAGCGGCCATAAAAACCGCCGTCTGCTCGTCACGAGTCGTCACAAAAGTAATCTTTGACCTGCGCACTGATTCAAGAAAGGGCAAATTCTCTTCCCCCGGAAGGCCAAAGATATGTCGCACACCGGCTACCTCTAGACTTTTTACAAACAGGTCAGACGCTTTCATGTATTGTAAGTATCATACCAGCATGCTAGACTTATGTCACTATCAAATAACCACACTATATAGTATGGCAGAAGCAAAAAAGCGAAAAAAGCGCAAGATGAATCCAGCATTATTAAAGCCACTGACTCTATCTCCCGAGCTTCAGGCAGTTTTGGGCAAAGGTCCCATGCCGCGCACTGAAGTTGTAAAAGGTTTGTGGGTCTACATCAAGAAACACAATCTCCAGAACCCAGCCAATAAGCGCAATATTATTGCAGATGCACTTCTCCTCCCCGTCTTTGGTGGCAAGAAAGAGGTGAGCATGTTCGAAATGACGAAACTCTGCTCAGCACATTTGAGCTAGTTTTTGAGTTAGTCGTAATAATTTTCCTATACGTGCGTCAATAAATACGTGAGAGACCCTCACGTATTTATTATTAGTGTTAACTTTTAATGTATGAGTGATATACAAGACGAGGCAAAAGCCGCAGAGCAAGTTCGACAGGCGTCAGAAGCAGTGCGTGATTCAGCGATGGTTACGGCAGATGCCGAGGTGGAAAAGAAAGATGCCGAAGCAGAGCATTAGAAATTATTACTAGCTAAATAAAAAACCATGGCAATTATTGTGAACAATCCGTCTGGTACGAGCGAGGACTCCGGCCTCGGTGTCATCGTCGGTGTAGTAGTTGGACTTTTGCTTATCGTGCTGTTCTTTGTGTACGGCTTGCCGGCTTTGCAAAATAGGCAGGCCGCCGCACAACCGGACACCAACATTACCGTTCAACTTCCCAATCCGACACCCGCGCCAAAGCCCGCGCCCGCTTATTAATGTGCCCTTTTACGGCGCACTAAATAACCCTGCCGAGGTCGAACCTCGGCAGGGTTATTATATGACAAGCACCCCGAGCACACCATCAACATTTGAAGTCTAGTTTACTTCTGTGGGGCAATGACGAATGCGAGGAAACCATCGAGGAGAATCGGGATGACTTTTTTACTTTCAACGCGCATACAGGTGGCGAAATAGTCGATGTCATGGTCGACTTTATCGAATTCTTTGGGGAGGTTGCCTGTGTTAAAGGAAAGTTTTGGTTTAAGACCTGGTCGGATAATCTTTGGCGATATCTCTCGCTCTAAAAGCTGAATGTTAACGTCGGTCCGAATGAGGCTTGGGTCAAAATTCAAAAGAAAGAAATTCCATTTTTCGGGTCGTGGAATTTTTGCATCAATTTCATCCGCCCAATCAGCAAGTTCATTCGTATAGACGTCCAGTTTGACAGCATCTTTTTCTAAATATGAGCCACTCCCCTCGATTAAAACTTGAAAATAAGAATGTCCACGTACTTCCTGTCGTGCAGGCACTCTGGGTGTAACTTCCGGAATTGCTACTCCGAGCCTTCTATTATTCTCTTTGAGAATTGCAAACGCCTTATCGGCCTCAGGATCATGAATCTTCAGTTCCCCTAGCATAATTCCCTCATCGTCAATATCTGCTTTATCTTCTGACATAGAAATATATTATGCGTTGGTAAAGTACCCGAGAATCTTTTCAGTAATTGCCTCACTCGTTTCGAGGTCGGTGCGGAAGGTTGTCGCACTGGTATTTTTATCACGGTGGTACATTTCAAAGAGTTCCTTAAAGCGCTCTTTAGAGAAATTGCTGATTTTTTTCTCGGGGCGGGCATGTGCCTCGGCGATACGCGCTTCGAAGCGCTTTTCCAGTACTGAATAGTTTGCCTCAAGATTAACCTCAATAACCTCCCGCCCTCGCTCTCTTGCAAGCGTAAGGAGGAGTGTTCTAAAATCTTTGTGTAGCGCCGTGTCAGAAATCACATCGTACTTCATCGCAAAAACAGTGTCGGCCATGGCCAACACCACATGCTCCACGTCACGATAGTGATGATGGCCGTGATACTGCGAAAACTGCCACTTGAGTTTGTCGTACGAAAGGTGAAAGAGGCGATCCTGCCGTTCCATGACCATATCAATAATACGGCTCTTGCCCACCGACGACGGCCCATTCAAAAGGATAAATTTCATGCCCTTATGGTACCAGACCAAGATGCCTTATGCAAAGAAATCAAGAAAACAATTTCCGCAGAGCCTCCTTTTTTTCAGGGAATGCTCTTGCTTCTTGGAGCTTGAAGACTATTTCCTTTTCGCTGAATGCTTCGGTACAGCCGAGCTCAATAAATTCATCGAAGGTGACGGGACGTAACTTAATCTTTTCTCCGGCGTCAAGATTCATTTCTGCAACTTTTTTACAACCTTTAGCGACGAAAGTGAATACCGCCCAGTCGATTTTTGAAATCGGCTGTTCTGCATGCCAGAGGACGAACTCTTTTGCCTCGTAGCCGGTCTCTTCTAAAAGCTCTCGCTTGGCACCTTCTAAAATATCTTCGCCCTCCTTTACCCGCCCGCACGGCGCACCGATGAAGGCACGCTTGCCCGGCTGTTCCTGGTCGATGAGTAAAATCCGCCCGTCGGGAAGGACCGGGAAGACGACAGCCGTGTCAGCCCGCTTTATTTTTTCAAAAGTCGCCGTCGTCCCGTCGTACATCTGTTGATCCCATTGGTAGACGTCAAAAACCACACCCTTAAAAACCCGTTTGGCATGTGCCGGCATCGGCTGGTTCGATTCTGGGCGTTCAATCTTTTGCATATTTTATTGTTGAGTTAAATGCATCAAAACATCATACCCTTTCATTATCTTCTCATCTTTCTCTAAATTTAAAACTTCCTTTGCCCATCTGAACATTTCTTTTTGCATCTCTTCTGCGTTGCCGTCCTCGACTACCTGTTCTATCTCCACAAAACTCCCCAGGTTTTCTACTTGGTCAATCGTAATTTCAAAATTTTTGTACTGCGTAGTCCTTCTCGTCTTCTTTACAATCACGCCCGGCAGATAGTCAAACATCTTCATAATTTCTGTCAGCGCTTCTGCATTATCAACATGCAATTCGTTTTCCACACAATCCATCTCGTTACTCACCGGTTTCTTCACTGTCAAAGTCAGTGGCTTCCCTTCTTGAATTCGTAACCGTGGATACACCCAATTGCGGTGGGTTGATGACTCAAACCATTTCACATCATCTTTGTGTACAAAATTCCGGTCCTCCTGCGTCTTTGGTGCAGAAATCACACAGCCCAAACTTTCTAATTTCTTTGCGACAGAATTTAAATCTGATGCAGGTAATTTAATTTCAATCTCTCTCATAAGGAGATTATACACGAGTGATTAAAAAACAGAAAATTTCGTCTATGGAGCAACTCGTGATAAAGTTCAGGTAGCACGTTCTTACTAGTGCTGAGGTTATCGTCCCACAACGGGACGGCACATAAACGGAGGGTTCGAATCATGGGACTGGACAACATCTGCATTCTTGGAAGCCGGCTTTGCCCGACGATGGCGACGACAGTTGCCGAACGCCTCGGGGTCCCGATTGCGCTCTTTCCCTATCTGGAAGCAAATCCGGAAAAGGAAAAGTCGCAGTTCGGCGACACGGAGGTGAACGGCCTGATGCCGGAGAGTATGCTTGCGGGCAAGCATGTCTTCATAGTCATGGACACCGGTCCGGACGTGAACCTCAAGCTCATGCACCTGCTCATCATGCTCCGAGGCTGCCGCGAGTACATGGCTGAAAAGGTGACGCTCGTGCTCACCTACATGTGCTATGCACGGCAGGAAAAGCACGATCGCCGTGGCTCCGTCATCGTGGCCAAGCTCGTTGCCGATGTCATCGGCACCGCGGGCGAGGGTTGCTTGACGGACGTCATCACGATCGACTTGCACGCGCAGGCCATCGAGGGTTTCTTCCCGGTTTCCTGCCAGCAACTTTCGCTCGTGCCGTTGCTCATCCGGCGGATGGGCAAGCTGTACGGAGACAGGCAGGACGTCGGATACACCTCGCCAGATCTGCATGGCAGCAACATGGCAATGCTCTTCGTACCCAGCCATGAAGGTGCGAAACTCGTCCCTCTCGGCAAAGTGCGTATGGGCGAGAAGACGATCACCGTCTTTGATGCGCCGGGTATCAATGACCGTCTCGGAATCTCGGTCGACGATATCCTCGCCACGAGCGGGTCGAACAAGACGAGCAACGAGTTCCTGGTCACCCAGGGAATGAAGGGGCTCGTCATCGTCGCTGTACACGCTGTATGCACCGGCGACATCGTGAAGAACCTCGTCGAGATCAACCCCGAACGGCTCATCCTGACGGATACGCTCGAGAGGCCAGCTTCTCTGGACAACCTTCCGACCGAACTCGCGAAGAGGACCGAATTCGTTTCGGCAGCCCCGCTCATCTGGGAGGCCATCAAAGCTCGCGCGGCCGGCAAGTCTCTCTGGGACTTGAAGGAAACCAGCTACTGGGACAGATACTTTCGTCAGCCCTTCGAGATGATGGGCAAGTAGCCAACCCTAGCTGAAGGCAACAAGCACTAGAACAAGCCGGTCCGTGAAGGGCCGGCTTGTTAATTTCACCTAAATTTATTTTCCAACTATGCCTTGCGGGTGAGCCAGCCTGCCGCCAAGAGAATTGCAGCCACAATATTCACCCATGCGTGGGCCATCATTTGGTCTGGCGTTACCCCGCCCATGAGCATATATATATGCGAAGCAACGACAATTAACAGACCAATCATATACAGCCACCAACTCATCTTGTTTTGTGCGTACATACTATATTTTTATTTTTTTACTATTACTATTTTGATATGCCTTTATTCTAGCACAATGTGGCTCAACTTAGTGAACCAGTATGCACCGATATATGATATCGCAAACCCCGCGGCGAGGAGGTAGAGCCCGGCAGAGAGAATTGCTCTGCCCTCGCCAAAGTAATGAATGAGCAACAATAAAATCCCACAAGCCACCGAGCGCCATATCCATAATGAGAAGTCGCGAAATACCATCGATGCATAAAAGTCGGATTCTTTTCTCCCCACTTCCATCACGGCAAGGGCAGCCACATGGTCCGATACATTAAAGAGCGGCGTTATGATACCGTCGACGACCGTGTATATGACGAGCGCGGCAAAGGTGAGCACGTAACCATACTGGATGAGGGCCAAAACGAGGATTGTTGAGGTAATACCGTAAATTTTGATACGGTTTGCCTTCGTCCGATACTGTGCAACGACGAGCAAACAAATAGCAGAGAAAATGGCAAAAAAAGTATTGTACAAGCCGACGTTCAGCGTTGTACCGAGAATATAAAAAATCACGAGCGGGGGGATGATTGACCACACAATATGCTGAAAGCCGGCGCCTACCGTGTATAGCTGCGCCGCCTGGTTTTGTCTGTCAACATAATAGTGTTTAACATCTGCCCACGTAATTGGCTTGGGATGATAATTATTGATACGAGAAAAGAAAAAGAGGCCGAGCAGATACACTGCCGGTGCGAGTGTGAATAAAAGGGTGTACGTACCCAGATGAAAAAAACTTCCCGAGAGATAAATAAGGAGAGTCGCCGTCGCTGGACCAAGAAGGGAGAGTAGTTGATACCCGGCGTTTAACACAGAAGAGTAGAAGTCCCGCTCGTGGTCCTTGGTCTCGATGAGCTCGTACGTGTTGGCAGTAAGCCAAAAAAGTCCTTGCCCCACCCCCCAGAAAAACATAGTTACATATGCGTCTTGGATTGTGACGATATGAGGTAGATACAGAATCGAAAGCGCGATGATTGTAAAACTTGTGATGAATCCCGGTTTAATGTTAAGTCTCCAAACTCCTGCTAGGTACCCAGGAATACAAAAACCGACCATACATCCGGCATACAAAACAAAAGCTGCAAAAATGTTTAGTGTCACGCTGGTAAACTTTTGGTAAAGAAAAATCTGCGTAAAAACACCGACAAGAAAACTCGCAAACGTATGTATCCAAAGCAAGAAAACTAGCGCCCGTACGGGAGGCGTGAGTGCACGAAATTGTTTGAGGGTTTTTGCGAACATAGTTCTCCACATGGCGGAGGTTCAACCTCCACCATTTATTAAAAGTGTCGCATTTACTTTATAATCTCCCACTTGCCGTTTTTAAGCGTCGCCTCCGGACCAGCTCCGCTCCAGTCACCACCCTTTGTATACATCCCATGGACCTGTGTTTCTGCAGACTGATCACCGTTCTCATGCTTTCCTTTGAGGATATAGAAAAGCTCTAAAATTTCGCCTTCTTCGGTCCCCGCTGCGGTAGCTTCAAGCCGATAAACTGCACCGTCTTCTTTACGAGTAAGCCTGTTTGTTTCATTGTATTCGCTATCAATCATGTCGGCGAAAACCTCAAGTATTTCTTCAGGCGTAGGAATATGTTCAGTGTCTTGCTCAGTCGTATTTTGAGTATTTTGAACTATTCGATTCTTTGGATGATCGGGATCAGGGACATCTTCGATAAAAAATTCAGCGCCCTGTAGTTCTCGATACAATTCTTCCGCCTGCTCGACCCAGCCTTCGGCTTCTGCCTGCATAATGGCATTATCGAGCGTGCTATATCTAAATTCATCATACGACGCCCCGCTTCGCTGATAAATAATAGCCATTCTAAATTGGAGACGTATATCATCTTTTGGCGTCTTGGAAAACTTTTCTTCCTGTTCGCTCCATCTGCCAAGGAAGGCTTGTATAACCTTGAGATCTGCATCAACTTCAGGATTTCGTTTGCTTAATTCCGCCACAACCGCCTCGTCAATACGCACCTCCTCGGCACGCCGAATGCTTTCCGGAGTTTCCGGTGTCGCTGGTTTTTCTGTCTCTAACTTTTCTTCCACTGTTTCGCCAAGTGCTGTTTGCACTGAATCATCGTCTGGATTTGCCATAATTTTGATTTTCCTTGGTTATTTTGCTACTATACTACCACGTTCTTTGTTAGAAGAATATATTCCGCAGTAGCTCAGTGGTAGAGCAGCTCGCTGTCATCGTCCTCCCTCTGGTGTATAATAAATACATGAGAGTCGAAAAGAGGAAATACGCCGACCGAAGAGAAGAACTCATTCTGGCGGTTGCAAAGCGAAGACGCAAAATAAAGGCAATGTCCATCGAATACAAAGGTGGCAAATGCCAAGTCTGTGGCTATGACAAATACCAAGGTGCGCTAGACCTTCATCACTTAAATCCAAAAGAAAAGGAGTTTGGAATAGGTGCGAAGGGATATACGCGATCATGGGAAAAGGTCAAAACCGAATTAGATAAATGCGTTCTCGTATGTGCAAATTGTCATCGTGAAGTTGAGGCCGGCATAGTGCAGCTTCCTGGAGTAATCCAGGTCGAAAACGAGGTGAACTCGGGGAAGCCCCTGTTACAAAAGTAACGAGGTAATCCCGAACCAAGCCTTCGATAATCTTGGGAACTTGTCCCGAGCGAAGTCGAGGGAAGGCGTAGAGACTATCCTTTTTAGGAGTACCCACCCCAACTTCAAAGATGTTGGCGGGGAAGCGCCTCGGTCCCAAAATAGTTGGGATATGATATAGTCCGTGCCCCATGGAAACATGGAGATAAACGTAACGAGTTGGTCGTAGGTTCGAATCCTACCTGCGGAGCAAAGTGCTACTTAATATACCTGAAGGAAATACCGTTGTTCCTTCGGCTTTTGGTGTTTCGGCCTTGCTGTAAAATAACTGTTCCGCAGTTAAAAGTTCAGTGAAAAATGGAGAGGAACAGGATTTTAATATAACTCCGTCACTGACATCAAATTTATCCCAGAAGAAGGACAGGTAGTGTCGCTTGAGTTCGTGTGACGCTTGCTTGTATGCGGCATAAATATCCTTCGTCAGTAGCAGTATTTCTTGTGCCACATCTACGTCCACTTCACGCGTGGCTTCGAGGCTCACAAGTTCCTCATCTATAACTGATAACTCACTGTTTATCAGTGTTTTAATACGCATGAATTCTTCATCCGTAAGCACTCTGTCAAATAGTTTATCTTCTGCAACTTTTCGCTTGTTCTCAAGCCCCGTACGACGGTTAAGGAAAGACTGCCGTCTGCCGTCATACTGCCTGCGTTTCTCTACAAAGTGGGAACGTGCCTTGCTGATGACGAGCTGGATGAACTCATCGGAAAACTGTAAATCCTTGAATTTATCAGCTACAGCACTTTCTATTTCGTTCATCTCAACATACTTCCCACAGCCTGTTTTGTTGGAGCAGTGGTAGTAGGCCACTTTCTTTTTCTCATGCCACTCTGCTGTGTACCTTTTCTCGTGTCGCGCACAGATGAGAAAACCCGAGAGCAACCACTTGTGCTTGCGTCTACGACAAGCTTTGTGATTGTTGCCCGCCATTACCATTTGCACCTTATCGAAGGTCGCTTGGTCAATCAGTGGCTTGTGCTTGCCGTCCTTGTTGTAGGACTTGCCCCATCTCACTTCCCCAAGGTACACACGATTGCGCAAGAGGTCATACACTCGACTGGCGCCGAACTTACACCCGCGCTTACTTCGTAACCCCCGTTCATTCATAAGGTCAGTAAGGTCGTATACATTGTAGTTGCCCGTGGCGTACAAAGTAAAAAGTTCTGTAATCATCGGCCCCATAACAGGTTCAGGAATAATGATTTTACGAGCGAAGCGTTCTATGGCGGTTGGGTCGTCTGTATTAATATAACCAGGCGGTGGGACTGTAGGATAGTACCCTGCCGCAGCTTTGGCGTAGAGGGTCTCCTTAACCTTGTCTGATACTTGGTTGCGGTAAAACTCATTAACACTCGCCAAGAATGTATCAGTCATCTTCGAGGTCGCGTTATTTTCTGGGCTCATCTGGTGGACATACAGTACGCGAATACCACGTTCAAAAAGAAAATCTCGTAGCTCGATATGCGCCGTAGTATTTCTAAACACTCTGTCTGATGATAGGGCTACTATAGCGGACACTCTCGCTTCTGAAACCAACTCCCTTAGACGATGCATTCCTGGCCGATTCTCTTTGAAGCCACTTATGCCGTCCTCCGTGATAACCTCAAGCACCTCGTAGCCCTCCTTTTCGGCGTGCCTCCGACAGGAGGCTTCCTGAACTTGAGGAGAGAGACCTTTCATCTGGTCATCAGTACTGCAACGAACGTATACAACTGCGAATTTTTTTGAGTCTGTCATAAATGTTACGTTAAATATAATTTCCAACTGTTAGATGTCCAACCATGTTCTCCACACTCTTAAGAGTGGATTTCTTTTTCGAATCAGTTGTAAACATTAATTATTTAATTACTTTTATATATTTAATATTGTCTTAGGTTTTCTAACTTCCGACCACGCGCCTTTTGTTCGCTCTTTCGCTTGCGTCTCTCTGCAATAAGGTTGCAGTAGTCAGTTGCTCGCGGACTTGGCCGCCACTGGATTGTTCGCCACCTTGGGTGTCTTGTCCCTTTTTCTATGAGGTCTGCCTGTAGTAGTTGGTCAAGATTAATATTCACTGTTGCCACATTGATGTTTAATAATCGAGCAAGCCCTTCTTGGCTGATGTATGCCCACCCGCTTTGTATAGAGAGCGATGCAATTGTCGCCACAATAAGTGTTGCCGTGGGAGTAAGATTAAAATGCACGGTCATGCCATGATTGACCTGGGTGTACATGGTCACCACATCTTCTTCTGTCAGGAAAAACTCGTCGGATGACTTCTCTGCGACAACTGTGTCTGCCATTGCTTGGCCTCGTCGCCAGGGCATGTTAGCAACAATATCACCAATACTTTCGGCACCCCCGCTCTCACCTTGGTTTTCAGCACGACGGTCTATCATAATTTTTGAGACTTATTTTTTCTTCAATAGCGAGCATGAGCAACATGGCAAACTTATCAGCCATTCGTTCAAGCTCGGTATTTTGATTACCGCCGATATCAGTTTTTTGAGTTGTGCCGTGCGATGGCTTATCTGAATTCATTACTCAATTATCGCATAGCTAAAAATCACAAATAATGTGATAAATTTGTGAAGATTAAAAAAATACCCATATTTTTCAATGGATATTTGGATACAGATCACTAAGTTTTATAACCCTGTTATTTTTTTGTGAGGAAGATGGAATAGCCTTGGGTTTAGACGAGAACCATACCCAAAGGCATGTGTTATCAGATTGCCAATATAGTTGCTATGGTACGGAGTCACCAACTTTTTAACTGCCTGGTTTATGTATGTGATTCTATTCTTGATATATCCATCTGACTTTTTCAATTCTTTCTTAAGTATCTCAATGCTGAAATGCTCATCTTGGTTCTTCTGGTTTCTGTAGAATAAAAAGAAGAGAAGATGTCTATCAGTGCGGTTTATCCGTACGTTGTCTTTGCCCCTTGAGATGTGGTCGGCACTAATGCTCATTCCAAGTGACGGGAGTCTAAATGTTTCTAGTGTATCTGCATAGCCCTGAGTTTTCGACAGCTTCGCCTCAAGATATTTATTTCTTTTTTCAATATGGTCAATTATGCCTAACTTGGCATCCAGTATCTTTTTGGTAAGCGCTCCTTGTTTTGGGTTTTTATGATAAAAGCCCTCCAGGGGGGATCGCCTCGGTCTTATTGTCGCCTTGTCAGCGTCTGATTCCACGGCATTTTTCATGAAGGGTATCATATACCAGATTTTATCCTTACACCACCTTAGCGGGTGGGCGTGAAGGCGCAGCGGGCGGTTGTAAGCTGTATCTGTACTTGGCATACAGGAAGTGGTACTATCTTCATACAACTGAATAAGTAAGTAGCCTAAACCAGCAAGTTGCTGGCATGGCGAAAAGTAAAGTCCAAACAGGATAAAAAACCCATCACATGGGGTGTCCTGTTTGGCCGTACTGGGAAACTGGTACGAGTGACTTCGGTCACTACCTATGTGGTGGGCTTTTTGTTTTTCTTTATGAGTACAACAACATGGTCAAAACTTATAGGCGACAGAGCAATGGAGCTTGCTCGTCAATATGAGGCAAATAATGGCAGAACTGCAATGCCAGTCCATAAAAATGGCGTAGGTTACGACTTGTTTTCAACAAGTAACAATGAGGAGCGTCACATTGAAGTCAAGGGTGTCAGCGAGTCATGGAAAACCTATAACTGGCAGTCATTGCACCACACCGAGGTTAAGTCATTACGGGAAGACCCAGAGCATTTTTACCTTTACATTATTCACTTTGACATCATAAATGAGGACAGGGATGAGGCTCACCTATCAAATGCGCCACGTTCATTGTTCATCATCAAGGGACAGGACTTGCTAAGCATTTTTAATCTCACTCCTGCGTCTTACTCCCTACGCCCAATCAGTCAAAGGAAACTGGAGCCGTACAAGATGATTGCGGATAACTTGGTTTGAGTTTGTATTAAAAGTTTATATAACAAACATATGGAAAAAGAGACAGCAAAAAGTGGGAAGGGTGGCCTTTTGGGTATAGTTGTCGGTGTTGTTGTAGTCATCGTTGTCATTTTTCTGAATCAGTCAGGCAATTCTGCGACAACACAAGACTCTGCTACGTCACAGCCAAATAATTCTCCCACAATAATAGACAGTATAACGGGCATATTTAAACCTGAGAGTGAGGCTCAAATAAAATGTAAAACATCTGCACAAAAAGCATTTAGTAACTGGTCTGACAAAATATCTAAACAATTTTACGACTCTATCATGGAAGGTAGCAGTGAAGATAAAATTACTAGTACTGGGTCAACAGCTAACTACAAATACAATTATAATACTGACGTAAGCCTTTGTTTTATGGAGTACATTTTCTCTTGGCAACTCAAGAAGGTTAGCACTGGCGATGAACTACCCTTTAACATGAAATACGTGCAGACTTTATTGTCTGATACAAGCGATCCTACTATCGCTGGCAAGGGTGTTCTCACAGACAGTAAAGCCCTTGCGGTCTTGTTTACAGTAGAGTCACCAACAGGAAGTCAGTTAGTACAAGCTTGTTCTGTTATGCTGCCTGGGCACTATGACGATACTAGCCAGATGTCTATCAATGATTTACTGAGTCCCACAAAATGTACCTCTGGGTCAGCTTTCGACTCTCTGGTACTTACGAGATTTGGAATTAAATGATACTTGCCTATTAAATTGTGCAAAAGGAATTTACCATAAAATCACGAGGGCTATTCTCACCTCATGACGATAAACCATTCAAGGTCAGTCGTTCTGGTATTGAGCTTTTTGTGGAGTGTCCTTGCTGTTTTTACCTTAACAATGTAAAGGGTATCCGCCGTCCTTCTGGTGCGCCCTTCAACATAAACATTGCTGTTGATACACTTCTAAAGAAAGAGTTTGATGTTCATCGTGGTGCAGGCACACCACATCCGTACATGAAAAAATACGGCATTGATGCAGTACCCTTCCAACATGAAATGATTGATGAGTGGCGAGAGAATTTTAAGGGTGTCAGATATGTTCATAAACCCTCGAATCTGCTCATTACGGGTGCGGTAGATGACATCTGGGTTAACAAGCAGGGCGAGCTGATCGTGGTGGACTACAAAGCAACATCAAAGAGCACAGAGATTAACCTGGACGCTGACTGGCAGATAAGTTACAAGCGTCAAATGGAAATTTATCAGTGGCTCATGCGACAGCTTGGCTTTAAGGTTTCTGACACGGGCTATTTCGTTTACTGCAATGGCAGAGCCGATGCTGTGGCGTTTGACGGCAGAATAGAATTTGATGTGGTACTTCTCCCATACACAGGAAACGGTGACTGGATCGAGGGCAAGCTCTTAGAACTTAAAAAGTGTCTCAACAGCCAAGAAATACAAAGCCCGCCAGATGATTGTGAATTTTGCGGATACGCACTGGCGAGAGTCAAATTTATAACATCCGTTTAGGCTGATACTAGGCTGTTCTTCAGTATAAGACATCACTCGCGAGAACAGAACAGAGACCACCTATTAAACCTTCGAAACGAGTCGATGTGGTGGGTTACGCGTACAATCTGAGCAAGAGAGTATGTGTAAGCTAGTCATCCTGCGTAATGGCGTGTACGGGCAAAAAGGTACGCGGTGTCTTGACCAAAGGGCATCAATAGTGTAAAGCGAAGCGACGTGCCCGTTTGGGCATAGCAAGGCTACTACTTTTTAAATTAGTCAAGTGCCGGGAAAAAGCTTAGTCTGCGATACTTTTTCGAAATTAACTTGCACACTTTTTGTTAACGTTTTCTAATGCAGTGGGAAAAGAGTTTTTCACTACATTTTAGCGTATATGACGTTACAATCTAAAGTTGGTGAACGCGTCTAACGTAATTCTGGCCGCCCAGACGGAAAAACCGTCAGATGTACTTGGTCGAGCGTCTTGTTATTAACAAGATTGCGATGGCTAAAAAACCACCATCGCATTTCATCGTGGGAGGCTGTATCTGGCTTTGTTGTTTCTTAAACGATAAAGACCAAATCACATGTCATCCTGCGCTGCAGTGTGGATTAGCTAGGTAAACTAGCAAGCATTCGTCGCTTCTTCTCTTCCAGGGTCGGAGCGACTTTTGTTTTGTTGTTTTCATTTTAGCTTAAACACTCTTAACTCTAAAGCTCGGGGTGTGTATAACCTCTTCAGCAACATGTTCCAGGAAGGAAATACACGGGGCGTTCACTTTGGCCGTAAAACGTGATACTGTTGCCTAAATATGACTGTTGAATTCACAGAAAATCTTGACGATGGAAAGGTGGTTGATGTTGTGTGTCAGTTTTGTGGTCATCAGACTAAACATATAATTCTAAAATCCATAGAGCGCACATGGGACAATGACGATATTCAGGGCAATGATTCCTATCAGGTAATTCAGTGTCGTGGCTGCGAGAATGTTTCGTTTAGAAGTGTTAGTAGAAATAGCGAAGATTATTTT
>OBEQ010201162.1_pt1 | contig 15139 bp, 10 predicted proteins | sample 1670901 | NCBI WGS metagenome assembly OBEQ01 (sample SAMEA104232315, study PRJEB22302) | groundwater metagenome | biome: forest; feature: aquifer; material: groundwater | place: USA | collected 2011-08-07 | depth 5.4 m | reverse complement strand
CCAAGGATAATGTCCACACCGCGGCCCGCCATGTTTGTTGCCACTGTTACGCCGCCCAAACGCCCAGCTTGCGCGATGATTTCCGCTTCGCGTTCATGGTTCTTGGCATTCAGCATATTGTGCGGAACGCCTTCTCGGGTTAGCATCGTGGAAAGCAGTTCGTTTTTTTCAATGGATACGGTACCCACGAGCACCGGTTGGCCATTAGCATTGCGCTCTTTGATTTCGCGGGCAATTGCACGGAATTTTCCTATCTCGGTTTTATAAATCCGGTCAGCCGTATCTTTGCGGACCATTGTTTTATTCGTTGGCACCACAACGACATCGAGTCTGTAGACTTTATGGAATTCTTCAGCAGATGTTTTCGCCGTTCCCGTCATACCCGCTAGTTTTTTGTAGAGACGAAAATAATTTTGAAATGTGATGGTTGCAAGCGTTCGGGATTCTTTCTGAATTTTGACGCCTTCTTTTGCCTCAATCGCCTGATGCAAACCCTCTGACCAGCGCCGGCCTGGCATCATACGTCCCGTAAACTCGTCAACAATAATAACTTCGCCGTCCCCGCCTGCCGGCGAGGCAGGTTTCACCACATAATCCTTATCACGCGCAAATAACGCGTGGGCTTTTAGTGCTTGCTCTAAATGGTGCACATATTTAATGCCGCCCTCGTCGTAGATATTGTTCATTCCCAAACGCTTCTCAACTTTTTCAATACCGGCATCAGTGATGGACACTGCTTTGAGTTTTTCATCAACAGTATAGTCGGTGCCTCCTTGTAATTCCGGCACAATCCGTGCAAATGTCTCGTATAATTTTGTTGATTCGGTATCCGCCGCCGAAATAATTAACGGCGTGCGCGCCTCATCGATAAGAATCGAATCTACTTCGTCCACAATCGCAAAATAATGGGTATTGTTTTCTCTTTGTGCCATTTGTGATCGGCCGTGCACCATGTTATCGCGCAAATAATCAAAACCGTACTCATTGTTGGTGCCATAGGTGATATCCGCGGCATATGCCTCCGGACGAGTTACCGGCCGCAGAAATTCATGCACGATCCGGAAGCCGCCTTCAATATCACGCTCTTTGTCGTGTTTGTCGGCTGAATCTTGATGTGTCGAATCGTACCGGTATGATGCTTCGTGATTGATGCATCCTACAGTTAAACCAAGCGCGTCATAAATCTGTCCCATCCACACCGCATCGCGACGTGCCAGATAATCATTGACGGTTACAATATGAACGCCATTGCCGGTAAGGGCATTGAGGTATGCTGGAAGCGTGGCAACAAGCGTTTTGCCTTCACCGGTACGCATCTCGGCAATGGTGCCTCGATGCAGTGTAATGCCGCCCATCAACTGGACATCAAAATGCCGCTTGCCCGAAACGCGCCGCGATGCCTCCCGCACTGCCGCAAATGCTTCGGGCAAAAGATCATCGAGGGTTTCGCCATCAGACAGACGCTTCTTGAATTCGACGGTTTTTGCCTTCAGATCCGCATCCAAAAGCGCCTTGAACTGCGATTCAAGACCGTTGATCTTTGCCACAATCGGTTCAAGCGATTTGATATATCGCTGATTTGCATCACCAAATATATTACCAAGAATTGACATGTTTTAGTCTGGCCAGTGTAGCATTTTTTCACCATTTTTACAAATAAAAAAGCGGGGGGTGCCGCATGAATTTTTACTACAATCACTACTACCTATTCCTGTGGGTGCCGCGAGAGATCGCGGTTTTTCTCTTTGAGTTTTTTGATTTGGCGTTCCAGTTCGTGTTTGACATCCACAATCGCATTGCGCAGATCCTCGTGTTCGCAGGTCGCGCGCAAAAGCGTGCCACCGATTCTCATGTTTGCTTCAGCGTAAAAAAATGGTCCGGTTTTGTGATGGCGTGTTGATTTGCCGATCTCCACGTGCACGGGAATCTCGCCCATGTCCTGCACAAGATGTTCCAGTCCGCCAATTCGCTCATCTACGAATACCTTGAGGGGTTCATCAAGATCAATATTTTTCCCCGAAAGATTGATATTCAACATGGTGCGATTGTACCACCTCTACCGAGTGATGTCGACTCCCGTTTGGTAAAAATTCAATTCGGCATCATTGATAATAAAAATACTGTTCCAGTCGCGGCCGGAGGCATCCCATTGCTGGGGCGTGATATGCAGCCAGTGTTTTGTTCCATCGGGCCAAACGGCATACACCTTCTGATCGTTTATACTCCGAACATAATTGGATGTCATGTATGCATTAAATGGTGTATCGTCCAGAGCAACCACTCTGGTGGGATCCAACTGCCCATAGAGCCGAATTACTTCTGGTTTGAGATAACGTTTATATTTTCCCCAGAGCACATATGTCTCCTGTTCATTAGCATTGCGTTTTATGAGCGCCCCGTCACCGACAGATCCGCTCAACGAATTAAGCGGTGCCGCTTTGGATACCAATGATTGGTCGGTTGTGAGCGATGCGTGTACAGTCAGTGAATGTGATTGATATACCCCCGCTTCTAGCTGCTGATTTGCTGCGGTAACCGCCACAATTACCTGCGCAATACGCTTCGCTGGCTGGCCTTGATCAGCTATAACAACAGTTTCATTACCATCATTGAACTGAACACGCCCCACTGCATAGGTGCCATCATCGAACAATGCCGTGTACATTGCCAAGAAATTTTGATTCGGTTCCCCCGTGAAATCAAGCTTTACCGCAAAAGGAGTCGTCGGCCGGATAATTGGCCATACTTGCCACATCGGCTGCCAGTTTTTTATTGAAAGTGTCGTGGTTGATTCAGTACCCATGCCCAGAAACTGCTGAAATGTTGGACCCACATGAAGCGATGCCAAATCAGGATTTCCATAGCCGTAGATACTGTTCACTGCACGATCATTGATATACGTTGCAACCATCCAATTGCCAAAAATATCCGAAAAAGTTTCTGAATAATGATGCTGAAGCAAAAAATCATTCAAGGATCCCATACCGACACGAGGACTGTGCAATGTTTCGCTTAAAACTCCAACTCCGTAATGGCCAGTGATATACTCCGCAAAGGCCATCGCCACACCATAGTCAGCAGGTGTATTGGGCCATTCAGTTAAGCTGTCTGATGGGCTCTGCAGGAATGCCACTATTCGCCGCTCCAGGTATGATCCGCTATACGGACTGGCATATCCGGCAACATGCGTCGCATATTCGGAACGTATCTCGTTGAGCCAGGTTTCTTCCGAAACCCTGAATGTGAGCTCTTTCTGCTTAAATGAAATCATGTGCTGAAATTCATGCGCCAAAAATCCGTTGAGAAGACTGCTTCCCAAGCCATCAAGAGTAATCGAAATCATTTCTCGTTGATTCGAAGTGGTGGCTTCGCGCGTGCTATATTCATTGATCGTCTCAAAATATCCTCCATTGCCCTGCCGCATGCTTTGCAGGAGAATCGTTATTCGCGGATCACCGTCAATGCCGGGATTGGGCTCTGAACCCCATATATCCGTTTCTCGCGGATATATTTTTGTATCAAATTCCTGCGCTAGTGTCTGGATGTTCGTAAGTGCAAGCGTTTGTTGTGATTGCGTTAACGCGTTCCAGTATCGGTCATCAACATAAAAATATGTGTGTACACCGACATACTGAAGCGTCGCCGAAAGCGTACTGCGACCATATTGGTCAAAATTGGTATTCACAAAGAACGTTACTGTCTGTCCCTGTGTATCCGCGGATGCCGGCAATATGCAAAAAAATATCCCCACACAAAGGGAAACAAAGAATCGTTTGCTACGTATTATCGCCATGGCGCTAATATACCATCTATTCGGTGAGTTGAAAAGTAAAGACATATGTGGTATAATTACACAATAGTTATAAAACTAGTCAATGAAACAGGTAGTCTTACTTATTTCTGACATTATCGTACTCTACGGCGCGCTCGCACTGGCATTACTTCTACGATATCAGGGCAAATTTGGAGCGCAATGGTATGTCCATGTCGTGCCATTTACCATTCTTTTTGTTTTTTGGCTGACAATCTTTTTCATTACAAATTTATACGATACTCGGACCCTCCGCAATACACCTGCGTTTTATTCAACGCTTCTGCGGACAATTGCGATTGCAAGCATTCTTTCGGTTACATTCTTTTATCTTATTCCCTATTTTCGCATCACTCCAAAAACAACGCTCCTGTTTTTTATCATTATATTCAGCGCCACAGCTGCTGGTAGCCGCACGCTCTACAATGCACTCATTGGGACACGGTTCAAAAAATCTGCGGTCATCGTCGGAACAAATCCCCAAGCATTGGAGCTCGCACAATTTGTCCGCGAAAATCCCCAATTGGGATGGCGCTTGAATTCTGTCATAAACACCGGATCGAATTTAGATGCACTTCGCTATGCACTCACCCAAAAGCAGATCGACACCGTTGTGGTCAGTCCTGAAGCGTATCAGATGCAGGAATTAATTGATGTGTTTTATAAATCCCTGAACCAACGCATCGCGTTTCGCAACCTGTCTTCATTCTATGAACAACTCACTGGTCGCGTACCATTGGGCGCAATCAACCAAATTTGGTTTTTGGAAAATCTTACCGAGAACACCAAACGATTCTATGAAATGACAAAACGAGCAGTCGATATTGTCCTGGCAGCACTTTTGGGGCTTCCCGTTCTTGTCGCATCCCCATTCATCGCACTGGCAGTCACACTCGATTCTCCTGGACCGATATTATATCACCAGCGCCGCCTGGGACGTGCCGGCAGTACGTTTCAGATCATAAAATTCCGCACGATGCGGAAAGATGCCGAACAACAGACGGGCGCGGTGTGGGCGCAGGACAATGACCCCCGTGTCACGCGTCTGGGCCGGTTTTTGCGCAAGACTCGTATAGATGAATTGCCTCAACTATGGAATATTGTGAAGGGTGAGATGTCATTTGTGGGCCCGCGGGCAGAGCGGCCAGAGTTCTATGAGATGCTCAAAAAGAGCGTACCGTTCTATGAGGAACGCTATCTCATCAATCCCGGATTAACCGGCTGGGCACAAATCAATTATCGCTACGGATCGTCCATTCAAGATGCGGCAGAAAAACTGCAGTATGATCTCTACTATATTAAAAACCGCTCACTAATTTTAGATTTTGGCATCATTCTGAAGACTATCAATATTGCGATGCGACAGGGAGGTAGGTAAAAATAAATCCGCCAGATGGCTGATTTATTTTTACCACGTACGTCCGAGACTCTGCACAAACGCCCGTGCATCTTTTTCAAAGTTGGGATCGATTGCTACGGCTTTATGCGCAGCATCAACTGCCTCATTAATTTTTCCCGTTCGAGCATATGCAACTGCCAACGCCGCCCAATATTGGCCGTTCTTTGGACTAACATTTGTAAGACCTCGGTACACTGTTACGAGTCCTGGTAGGTTATTTGTCTTTACATACAGATTTACAAGTCGCAGATAATCCGGCTCACTGAGCACCATGTTTTTCTGAAGCGCGAGATTGACCAGGGGCAATCCCTCTTGAAGATTCCCTCGTTCGATTTCTGTCATTCCCCAATACCAATAGGAGATTCCAACATCGGGATTTAATTCAGCGGCTTTTCGGAAATACTTAACAGCATTGTCATAATCTTTTTTGTTCAGGTATGCCTGCGCAACTTCATAATATGTACGGACAAATGTTGGTGAGATTTCAAGCGCTTTCATCGAGTTGTGTAATGCTTCGTCATTATATGGTGAGAGTGGATCGGCTTTCCCTAACACAATATTTAATCGCGATACATACAGATACGGCAGATAATCCGGTACATTAGGACGCATATTTTTGCTGATTTCCTGAATGGCATATTTTACCACATCTTCAATTTCGGGAGTAAGTGTTTTATCCGATGCGTATTCAAGAACATATTGTCCGAATCGATGCCGGAGATCATATATACCAGGCCCATCATACGAAAGCGCCTCTTTGTATTTTGCTACTGCACCGGAAAAATCATTTGCCCACCCATATACGATTCCCCGCGTGGTCGCATAGTTTGCCTCGGTTGACAGTACATTGAATTTATAGATACTGACAGTCGCCATAATCGCCAACACGATACCAACCGGAATACGAAGCGCCTGCAGTGGATATTGATGCGTTTGTACTGGGGTCGAATCTTCGGTTTTCCATGCACCCTGATATACCCATGCAATAAATCCCAATACGCTAAAGAATACCAGAAAATTCGCCGAGGTATCGAAGATAAAAGAGTTATGGATCATATACGCCACCAACAGAGAGGTAAAACCAATCGCAAAAACTGCGTGTTCCGGTGTGCTCCGGTATAATTTTCGCAAAATCAAAAATGTCACTGCAAAAAGAGATAAGTACGCCAATTCACCGACAAGTCCCATCGTTACCAAAATCTCAACAAACATGTTGTGTGCGCGATCAAACAGCGTTTCTGATCCGGGACCCTGGAAAAATTTTGGGTTAAAATGTTTCGAGAACGGTATGTTAAAATTTTCAGGCCCCCAGCCAAGCAATATCGTTTTCGGATCTTCACTCCATCCTTTTAGGCCGGCTTGCCATGCCCAAAACCGTGTTTTTGCAGTGAACGTATCAAAAGATGTATCGGTCAATCGATGCAAAATTCGTGAACTCTGGAACAATGCTGATTCCCGGATGGGAGTAACAATAATTAAAAAGAATACCGCGACAGCACAGCCGAGTACCAAGAGAAGCATACGCGCACGCTGTGAATGAAATTTTACAAAATAAAGAGATAAGAAAATAAACAGGCCAACACCGAGGCCCAGGATCGAACCTCGCACCACCGTCATGAGAATCGCCAAACCATCAAGAGTAACCGCGGTATTATAGAATATTTTTTTCCCCTGCGTGATTCCTGGTCGAAGAGCAAGAGTGAGGGCTAAGAAAAAATTAACGATTTCATAGCCGGCAAACAGTGCGGCATTGCCGATGGTACCAAAAATACGTTCCCGCCCTCCGGAACCGATAAAAAAATCGAGGTTGGTTTTCTGTCCGAAACCATAGATCGCCGAAAGAATACTTGCAGAAAGAGTCAACTCTAAAAAACGATACCAGTGTGCAGGTGCCCGCAACACTGCAGTCGTAATAACAAAGAAGATAAAATAATGCCAGAAACTCCACAGCCCGCCCATGCGCTCGAGGGTTCCCCAAAAACTTTGGTTTATGTCGATACTAAATACAGTCGTTACTGTAAATGCAAGCGCGAACCCCAAGAATGCCCAAAAGATCGGATTTGGTTTCGGTGTGTACAAACGATCACGCCACACCAGCATCACGTACAGAACTGCCATGATTTCCACAATACTACGGAAGACGATAACCTTGCCGAAATGAAACGGTGAAATATATTGCGAGAAGATAATCAACGGCATGAACGCCACCGCATACACGAACCAGCGCAATATTCGCGCTAGTATCGGTTCTTTGAGGAATACTCCGTTATGTTTAGACATGTAGTATATATGGTATCAAAAACGATCGCATTTTTCAAATTGAGGTGAGTCAGCAATTACTCTTCCCGAATCACCGGGTTGGCAGTGGGACCCCTACAAGAGCACCCCATACTGTATACCCATTCGCATCCCCGTCACCATTGATTATTACAGTATTGAAACCCACGGCCTGCCAGAAGATGCTCATCGGGTATACGGTATGGGGTGCAATAGAGATAGGGCGTGATGAGGAAAGGATAATTGCTGACTCACCTAGACTCAATAAATCGAAGATGCCACCGGAGATACAAAAATGATGTGATATGCGATGCGGCGTACCACGCCGTTACCATAATAACCGACCCCCATGAACCATATGTCCGAATCAGCCAAAAACCCAGTGGAACACCAATACCTAATGTTACTACATTAATAATAATAGAGGTTTTCACCCGATCAAGTGCTCGCCACAGGGAGCCCAGACCAATGCCCAAACCAAAAAATAGACCATAGAGAAAAAGTCCTGCAACATATGGGACACTGGGCAGGAAATTTTGCCCGTATAATATCCGGAAAAATATGGGCGCAATTCCAATAGCACCGGCAGTCAGCAGAGCTGATAGCGCCATGGAGTATAATGAAACGCGAACAAAATTGCGCCGAAGGTTTGTTTTCCCATCCACGCTCATGCGAGCAAACTCGACATTCAAGAGCATCGAGATTGGCGCAAGTAAGCTTAACACTAAATTGATATAACTGAATGCCAGCCGAAAAAATCCGACCTCGCGTGGCGCAACGAACAATCCGGTCATTGCAAGCGGGAGCATACTGTAGAGGACAGATATATTGCGATCTAATGTTACCCACGCAGTAAAATTGAAGTATCCCCTACCTTCCGCATGTCGTGCGGGAATCCAATCTCGGATACGAAATAACGGAGCAAAAAAACCTGGGGTTTTGAGGCGCAGTTGATACAAAACGAAAAAAGAAAGTATGGCAAGAATGAAACCACCAACCAAGTGGCCGCTTACTGCGCCGGCAACGCCAAAACCAAGAAGCACAAATAGGATGGATAGTCCGCTCCTGATTAGTTGATCTCCAACGATGAGCCATGTCATAGTCGCAATGTTGCCGGCAAGCTGGAGAGCAACCCTCGCTACTGCAAAAAAAGAATTCGAAAAAAATAATGCAACCGTAAATATGCCGGCATACATGCCGAGCATAGAATTATGGTAGAGACGCATGGATAGAAACGGGAGAATTGCCATGCTTGCCACCGCGGCAATACCGCTGACAGTAATTGTTTTTGATACAAATGCCATTGCGGCCGCCATGACGCCCCGATCTTTGGTAGAATATGCCCGACCCAAAATCGCCGAGACGGATTCCTGGGAAACAAACCCCAGAAATACGCTTGCGACACCCGCAATACCAAATGCAAGTGAATATATACCGAAAAGCTCCGGTTGAAGAAGCCGGGCTACGAGAATCCCCGCAATGCCCTGAATGAGCGTCGATGCCACATTTCCGATCTGGAGCACCATGGTCTGTCGGACAAACCAATGCTGGAAAAAGTACCTGATTTTATCACGCATATCTTGATCATACACACCCGCAGAATCGTTGTAAAATAAGTCGAGACAGGTTTTTTATTCAGAATAATCTGTGGATACGATCAAGAACCCGAGAAACGTTGTGCAAGGCATCAAAGAGCGTGTTGACAGTAACCAACGATGCAACAATCAGTAATGGTTTGTAAAATAATTTTTTATTTTTTATCAATTCTGCCACAAATAACACACCAAGAATAATCATCATCGGGTAAAATTGATAGCGATAGCGAGTTTCGGCAACAATCCAGATAATGCCGGCTGGTGCGGCAAGGGTCGCAAGTACCAACATTCGTGACAGAGTATCCGGCCGCTGTACATAGATCCAGAGTCCGGAAAGACCAAAAACAAATAAGATATAAGCAAAACTACTTGAAAAAATAATAGTCAGCACCTGGGAAATTCCACTCAAATGAAACCAAAACGCAGCCGGTCGTGCGGCACTAAAATAAATTGATGTTTTTGTTAATTGAAGCTTCAGAAACTCCCATGGATGTTGAAACGCCAAATTTTTTACCTCTTGAATACCACGCTCATTGGTAGCAAAAAGTCCTTTTTCTCCAGTATAACGATCGATCTCATTGGATGCGGTTAATTCGCCAATATATTTTGAGTCAGGACTATTTCCAACCCACACATCATAACCAAGAATGGCACTGGTAACGATGAAACGATGATAGGTAATGTAGTTACGCACCGTCCATGGAGTAAGGAGCACGAGAGAGACAAGGGCGAAAACAAGCGCGTATTGCCATAGATGTCGTATGAGCAGAAAAGCAAACGATAAAAGCAAGAAAACTGCAACGGGCGGACGCACGAGAAGCGCCAACGTGAGAATAATACTTGTGGCAAGCACCTTATCCAAGGTCGGTTTTTCCCACATTTGTATTGCATGGTATAAACCAGCCAACACTAAAAACAGATAAAGTGTTTCGGTAAGGAGCATCGCTGGAAATTCCAGAAGATCAATAAAAAATATATAGAACGCGGATCCCAATACCGCAAACCGTTCGGCATAATCTCCCGTATACAATCTTCGAATAATAAGATAAATCAAAAATGCCGATCCAACATGTAGAAGTGATTGTATAAGCCAGACAATCCAAAGACGATGCCCAAATACCATGTATGTTGCGGCAAGAAAGAATTCATATCCCGGACCAAGTCGTCCGATAGCTGCATTAGGGATTGGATTGGTTGTTTCCGTATACCCAGTATCCTGTACAATACTCCAGGCGATACTATTGTATGCTTTGGCATCGACCAATGGACGGACATGAAAAAAAAGTGCATATCCGAAAGCCGTACAAAACCCAATAGTTAATACACCGATGAGTAGCTTATGGCGTACAATCGTATTCACAAATGACCAACGGCTTTTTAGAGCCACAAAAAAAATTTTAAATGCATCTAACGGACGTATCTTTTTACCCTCTTGAATCGTCCGAGCCTGATATGAAATGGGTACTTCGATAATTGTATACCCGAGTCGAGAAAGCTTAACGGTGAGCTCGGTCTCAATTTCAAAACCATTACTGTGAAGATCGAGACTTGTAAGAGCAGTACGTGGAAATACTTTACTTCCAGAAAAAATGTCATTTATACCAACTCCCGTAAACCAATTGACAATCTTATTCAGGGCAATGCCTCCCCAGAGATATCGTCGGTAAACATATTTATTTTTTGTTGGATCGAGACGACGTGATCCAAAAACAACATGGGCAGAACCATTAATGATCGGCTTCAGGAGTATTGGGTAATCATGTGGGTCGTATTCGCGATCTGCATCCTGTACAAGTATGTAGTTCCCAGTGGCGTGCGCAAATCCCGTACGCAATGCGGCTCCTTTACCGCGATTTACCGGATGGGACAGGATCTTGAATCTATCCTGCCATTGTTGGATAATTTTTGCCGTACTATCGGTCGAACCATCATCAACAACAATGACCTCTCGTTCAAAATCAGGTAGAGAAACTTGCTCAACTGCAGTAAGTATATCGGCTACTGTTTTTTCTTCATTAAAAACAGGAATAACTATGGAGACTTTTTTCATCGCCCCACCGTATCACACTCGATATCAAATTGCTAGTTATATCTTGCGTAATTTTTCTCGGATGGGAACCTCGGAGGCGAGTACTGTTTTGACTCCGTCCCCAATAGCCTGTTCGATGAGCCGCACATCACGGATGAGTTGGGCGAATTCGGCGATCTCCAAACTCGCTGATTGATCAGTACCAAACATGGTTCTGTTCAAGGTAATATGCCGCTCAATAAGATGTGCACCCAATGATGCTGCCATGATTGACGGAGAGATAGTGCGCTCATGTCCACTATAGCCAACTGGCACCGTGGGATATTGTATCTTGAATTTAGTCATTACACGCAAATTCAGTTCTTCTTCCTTTGATGGATAGGTGGAGACGGTATGAAGAAGTATGAGATTATCTTTACCCAAAACCTCAACTGCCATATTCACTTCTTCTTGTGTACTCATGCCCGTCGAAAGAATAACTGGTTTGCCGGTGGCTCGCATTTTTCTTAGAAGATTATGGTTGGTGAGTGAAGCTGAAGCGATTTTGTAGCATGGCACATTGAGACGTTCCAGAACATCGACACTCTCTTCATCCCACGGTGATGCAAACGCAAGGAGTCCCCTACTTTTTGCATAGTCAAAAATCTCTCTATATTCAGCTTCAGTAAACTCAAGTGCCCACTTCAGATCGCCGTTGGTTGAATCTTTGAAATCAGAGGCGGTAAGACGCGTTACCGCTTCTTTGGAAAGCACTTTGCGACGGATAGCATTCTCCAGAACGGCTCTATCTACCGCGCGGGGTTTGGCAAGTTCTTCTGCACTATATACCAACGGAATCGTCCGTTTCTGAAATTTTACTGCCTGCGCTCCCGCTTGGGCGGCTCCATCAATCAGTTGCTTGGCAATTTCCATGCTTCCGTTATGATTTATGCCAATTTCAGCAACGAAGAAGCATGGTCTACTTCGCCCTACGGCAACACCCCCAAGATAGACATCTTGAACCGATGGAGTAGGACGACCAAAAATAAATCTCACAAGCCGTGTGCCAAAATTGTTCGGGATAAAACGATGCATTATTTTCATTATAACCCTCTTAATTCGATCTCACAACATTGACACGTTCTGTTTTATCTATTCAAATATGAGTTTGTAATTCAACATGATTTCCTGTATAATAAGGTATTTCATGGGTTATAAAAAGGTTGTTATACAATGCAGGATATCAAACAAAAACTAAGACTGTTACTCATCCGATTGCAAGAATATTTGCATATTGACACCCTCTATCTGGCCAAGGGCGGTTTTTGGTTAAGCGCATCTTTCTTTTTAACTTCAATACTATCCTTAGTTCAGGTTGTAATTTTTGCCAACGTTTTGCCCAAAGAAGCATACGGCACGTATAAATACATCTTGGCCCTCGCCGGTTCATTCGCGTTTATTACTTGGACTGGAATGAATGATGCGGTTACTCAAGCCGCTGCAAAAGATGGTTCTTCTGCAATACTTTCTTATGCAGTAAAGGTCCAGCTTAAATGGAATTTTTTATTTTCAGTTGTTATGACAGGATTATCAGTATATTATTTTTTAAATCACAACATTCTTTTCGCTAAATCTTTGTTTGTTTTAGGATTAAGCTTCCCACTTGACGCCACTTTTAACACCTATGGCGCTTTTTTGGCAGGAAAAAAAGATTTTCGAAGAGCTTCCTTATATTGCACCGTAACTCCAGCAATTCAGCTGATTGCCCTGGGAATAGGAGCCTTATTAACCAAAGATATTTTTACCCTTATCGTTATCTACGCACTAACCGGTTTTCTGCCTAATTTGTTTTTTTATATAAGAACAATGAGATTATACAAACCGGAAACTGTCAGTGAAGAACAAAAAACAGCATTAATACACTACAGCAAACACTTAAGTTTTGTGCATATTCTCTCAAGTATTGCACAATATGTCGATAAAATTGTTATTTTCCATTACCTTGGAGCCATTGAACTGGCTGTGTATGGATTGGCCCTGGCAATCCCTGAAAGAATACGGGGATATGTAAAGGCTATGGCAAGTATGCTGATGCCAAGGTTATCGGAAAAAACTCCCGAGGATATACATGAAACTTTTGGTACAAGAATTTTCCAAGGGATGTTGGTTGGGGCGGCTATCAGCGCTGTATACATTCTGTTGGCTCCAACTTTTTATAGAATATTTTTGCCGAAATATTTAGAATCAGTATTCTATTCTCAAGTTTTTTCACTGACATTAATCTTCGCACTGCCAGCCAACTATATTGGCGGCGTTTTTACCGCACACAAAATGCTGCGTCCGATATACTATAGCAGTCTAAGCGCTAATGTTCTTAAAATATTACTCTATATAATCTTAGGAAAAGCATTTGGAGTTTGGGGAGTTATCGCTTCTCTGTTAATCGTATACATAACTGGGATAATATATAATTTCTATCTTTGGGAGAAAGAGATCAAAAAACACAGAATCGTCTAAATAAATAAAAGCTCATCTCTTTAGATGAGCAACGGTCTAGCTAAGTCCCTTCGCCTTAAGAATAAGATCGCAAATTTCTCGTACGGCACAGTCCCCGCCGTTTCTCTTGGTAATATACGAGGAAATTTCTTTTGCTTCTGGTGCGGCATCAGCAACGGTTGCTGGTATACCCACAGCTTGTAAAACGGGAATATCGTTTATGTCATCCCCCACATAACATACTTCGTCCATTGTTATCTCCGGGTGATTTTCAGTCAACCAAGCAGTAAGCCCTGCGAGTTTGTCTTCTGTTTTAACACATGGGATACCGAGCTTGAAGCACCGAGCGTCCGCATATCCACTTCTTTGTCTTGTCACCACAACAACATGAATACCGGCTTCTTTCATCAAAGCGATCCCGTGACCGTCCCGATGATTGAATCTAGCGATCTCAACAACATACTGATACTGCCTATCATGATATTTCATCGCATTTTCAATATCCATTATGACTCCAGTATCTATATGGAGCTGGGCCATCACCCCATCACAATCAAGTGCCAAAACTTTCACTTGTTGAATCCGCTCCAAAAGCTTCTCATCCATGTGTTTCTCCTTTGACACTGTGCAAGATAAACTAGAAAATGTATACCATTTCTCTTGCTTTCAGTCAATCATCTTGCTATAGTACTTCCAGCCTTTTACCAATTTGGAGATCACTCATGGTCCAATCACTGCCTGTTCTTGGTGGTGTACCCGTGCATCCTGCCGATGTCATTGCAGAAATTACTCCGTCCGATCTGGCTGGTATGCGAGTACTATTCATCAACATGCCGTTGCGGGAATCCGCACGACCAAACACTACACCCGAAGGACCGCTCCTTTTGGCAACCCGTCTTCGTGTTGAATATGGCGTAGAGGCAACTGTTGTCGATCTGAATGCCTACCGTATTCGCGATGAGGCGGCTATTAAAATGGGATTACCATGGGGTCGACATCTGACACATGCGGAGACCTTCGACCTCATCGTGTGTCATATTCTTTTATATGGTGAACCTGATCTTGTCGCTCTTTCCGGCAAGATCACAACTTTCAACTGGCAGAATGCAGTAGTAACAATGATCCGCAACCTATTGCCTGACGTGTTTGTTGTGTCGGGCGGAGGATTGGCAACAGAGCTGAAAATGGGCATGTTCCACTATATTCCCAAACTAGATGCGGCTGCACATTCAGAAGGCGACGATGTGATGATTAAGATCGCATATGACGCTTTACTTATGAAGCAAAAGGGCATAGAGCACGCACTTTCCTCGGGCAAGCTCAAGCCATACTATATGGGGATGACCGATGGCCGGCATCGTTTCCTGTACGCCGGTGATCGCGCGCGCAATCTTGATTCCCTGCCTCACGCCGACCTGGAACTACTTCGTGCTGATGCATATGGCAACCCGCTCTTGAAGTGGTATCTCAAGACCCCCGCTTGGAGCTCCGCCGCAAACAATTCATCAGCTGCACCTTGGCGCGATGAGGATGTTGTACCAAAAACAACCTCT
>OBEQ012456379.1_pt1 | contig 15140 bp, 14 predicted proteins | sample 1670901 | NCBI WGS metagenome assembly OBEQ01 (sample SAMEA104232315, study PRJEB22302) | groundwater metagenome | biome: forest; feature: aquifer; material: groundwater | place: USA | collected 2011-08-07 | depth 5.4 m | reverse complement strand
CGACAAAATGAAGGAAGAGGTTGAAGACTGGAAGAAAGTGCTGAAAGAGCTTAAGGACGAGCAACTGTCGCATTTAAGCAAATTCGCTCTCGGGCACAGGTTTAAGAGAATAATGAACGTGCACAAGACGCTCATACAACTCTTCGGCTTCGTGTTCCTCGGCGCGATTTTAGCTTACACTTTCTGGTTCAGCATTCTCCCCCAGCAACAGTCTTACGACTTGTTCTACCAGCAACTGCAGGAAATAAGGACGTTGCGCGCTGCGATAACTGCCCAAGTGTTCAGCGCAGAAAAGCTCGAGTTCCTCCTCACGCACAACATTCAAGTCCTAGCTTTGATGTTCTTGTTCTCCCTATTGTACGGAATAGGGGCGTTGTACTTGCTCTTGTGGAACGCTTCGATAATAGGCGTGATTCTAGGGGAAAAACTATTACAGCAAGGGGTATTGGGGGTAGTAACAGGCTTTTTGGGCTTGATTCCCCACGGGATTTTCGAAATAGGCTCTTACTTAATCGCTGCTTTAGCAGGAGGAATCCTTTCCATAGCAATAATGCGCTCTTCAAACAAAAAACCGTTTTTCAAATACCTTGCTGAAGACGTGGCGCTTTTGGCGGTACTAGCAGTTGTTTTGCTCGTTGTAGGCGCGGTAGTAGAAGCATACTATTAAAACCGCCATTTCAATAGGAAATTAAAGAAAGCCCAATGCAAATGCGTCAATCTTCCTATTCCGAAAAATTTCCGTTGGCGCTGGCGTTCGTTCTCGGATTCGTTGCGGCCGTTACGGCGTTGTTCGCGGGACAAGAGTTTCAAAAGGATTTGAATTTCCTGCAAGGCGAAAGCAGGCATTGCGCCTTGAGCGTCGACACCGTTTTTTCTCCCGCTTCTCAAAACGAGTTCGTGGGCATCATCGGTTCTGCGAAGGAAACCCTCGACATCATGCTATACCAATTCTCCAACCCGGCAATGATGCAGGCGCTAGCGAATGCCGTAAGCCGCGGAGTGAGGGTGAGGATAATTCTCGAACCGCGGGTTGATGCAAACTATCCGACCGCAGAATTCCTCTCCCAAAAAGGAATTCAAGTGCGTTTTGCTTCCAAGGAGTACACAAATACGCACGCTAAAACCGCGATTATCGACGGGAAGAAGGTTTTGGTTGGAAGCACTAATTGGAGCAGGCAAGCCATGCGCTCCAACCGCGAATCGAGCGTGGTTATACAAAGCGAAGCGCTAGCGCAAGAGTTCGAAAGGGTTTTCGAGGAAGACTGGGCGAAAGCAAAGGATTTTGTTCCCCCGGAGCAATCATAAAGAATGCAATGGAACAAGTGGAAATCAGCATTATCCCAGCTGAAGAAAAACACCTTTATTCAATAACATCCCTCACAAGGCATTTTTTCCCTTACACCGGCTTTAGTTTCGAAACTATCCGCCAGCGCGTCGAAAGCAACAAGGTGTTTTACTTCGTAGCCCTTTCGGAAGGGCATACGGTCGGTTTTGCGGACGTGGAAATCCAGGACGACGGGAACGCGAAGATACTCGGCCTTGCCGTACTCAAGGAAATACAGGGCAAGGGCGTAGGGCGTAAGCTTTTGGAAACTGCTTTGGAATTCGCCAAAACGAAAAACTGCCCGAGCGTTTTCCTGCTCGTTGCCGAGGAAAACGCGGTTGCGATAAAACTTTACGAAGAATTCGCTTTCGCAAGGAAAGGGCTTTTGGAAAAGCAGATAGGCGGGAAAAGCGTATTGCTTTACGAAAAAACCCTTTAACCCTCATTCTACTATTTCGAAAGGAATGGGCTTTCCCTTCGAATTGAAAACATTAGTATTTGCTATTTGATAAGGAAAACAAGCTATGAAGTTAAATGCGTTATTAGCAAAAAGCCTCAAGTCTTGCCTTGAAGGATACGCGGAGTTGGGCGAAGGGTGCGAGTGGAACGTGGCAAGCTCTTTCGAATTCGCAGGGATGTACCAAGGCGAGTAGCTTGAAGAATGCGGTTCGTACGAAGCTAAAGGCGTGATTATCACTTCTGTAATAAGCCACTCGTCATCCTCTTTTTCGCTTTTTCCTTTGACTTTATCCCCGCGAAGAAGGCAAATGAACTCGTCTGGATGCGTTTCCCTCGCGCCTTGCAACGCGCTCTCCAAAGCTTTGCGCGTGATTTTAAGCATGCTTTTAATTACGAGTTGAATAATAAAAACTGATTTTAATGGACTCCAAAGAGAAACTCGAATTGGCTTTGAAGCCGCCGGTGCAGGAAGTAGTAACTCAAGAAGAATTGAAGGAATTATTTGAAACCAACTCGCATCCCAAGCACTACATAGGCTTTGAGATTTCGGGGTTGCTGCACGTCGGCTCCCTCATGGTCAGCGGAAGCGTGATAAACAACCTCTCGAAAGCGGGCGTGGAAACCACTGTTTTCCTTGCGGACTGGCATTCGATAATAAACAACAAGCTTGGCGGGGACTTCGAGAAAATAAAAGACGCTTCGAAATACTACGAAGAAGCGTTCAAATTCTACTGCCCAAAAGCAAAAATCGTCAGGGGGACGGAACTGTACAAAGGCAACGACGATTACTGGCAAAGCGTTTTGAAGTTTTCAATGCACGTCACGCTTGCGCGCGCGACGCGCACAATGCAAGTTTTGGGAAGAAGCGAGAGCGAGACTCTGGATGTAGCGAAATACATTTACCCCTCGATGCAAGCGGTTGACATTCACTTTTTGAAGGCGGATATAGCGCACGCGGGAATGGACCAGCGGAAAGTCCACATGCTCGCTCGCGAGGTGTTTTCGAAAATGGGGTGGAGCGTACCAATCGCAATGCACCACAAATTGCTTTCCTCGCTTTCGGGAGAGGAAATCAAGATGAGCAAGAGCAATCCCGACACTGCCGTGTTCATTCACGACTCCCACGACGAAGTAAAAAGAAAGCTTTCGAAAGCATTCTGCCCTGAAAAAACCGTGGACGGAAACCCGGTGTTAGCGTATGCTCGTGATTTGGTTTTCGTTTGCAAAGACTCTTTCGAAATAGAACGGCCCGCCAAGTTCGGCGGAAACGTCGAGTTTTCGTCTTATGCGGAACTGCAGGAAGCGTTTGCGAAAGGCGAATTGCACCCGGCTGATTTGAAGAATGCTGTCGCGAGTGAAGTGAACGAACTCACAGAGCCCATAAGAAAGCACTTCGAAAGCGGAAGGGCGAAAGATTATTTGCACGAGATAAAGTCTTTCCAAATCACGAGGTAAATGAAAATGCGTTTTGAAGAAAAAATCGGGGCTTTGCTGCTCGCTGTTGCCGTCTTTTTTCACGTTTTCGCAAGGGGCGTTTTGCCTAACGACGCGTTTTTCCTCGCAGCAAACATTTTGAACGTCACTTTCTCTTTCTTCGCGGTTTACTACACCCTCGCCGCGTTCGTCGTCTCGCAGTACGATGAGGCGAGCAGGCATTTCTGGCTGTTCATGCACATGGGATTGCTAGTCTGGTTTTTGGGCGACGTCGCTTGGCTAGTGCAAGAAATTTTCCTAAACCTCCCCGTGCCCTTCCCTTCTTTCTCGGATATTTTCTGGGTTTTGGGATACCCGCTTTTGATATTCGCCTTGCTGCACTGGTTCCGCAATTTCGTGCTTGGGGAAACCAGGCTCTCGCAATTCAACGTAATCGCAATGGTAGGCGCTGCGATGGTCGCGTCCATACTGGTGTTCGGCGCGCCGGGCTTGTTTTCCATGAGCGTCGGCGGCCTCGGGAACACGCTGAATTCCCTTTACATCGCAGGGGATTTCCTCTTGTTCCTCATCGCCATTTCCGTTGCATTAATTCTCGCTCAAGAAGCGAGGCAATTCGGGTACAAGGAAACGAGAGGCTATTGGATGTTTCTCGCTTTCGCCTTTGCAGCCCTTTCTATTTTCGACATTCTGTTCGGTTTTTTGGTCGGAAGGGGATCTTACTACACAGGTCATGCAATAGACTTTTTGTATTACGCTGGGTATTTGACGCTTGGAATGGCGGCGGTGTATTTCCGCTATTCGACAACCCAATCTTCAATCTGGGTGTTGCCTAAGCAAAGAAAAAGATAACGCCTTACGTGCCTTCCAGCCAAGACCCTAAATATTTTTCCTGCTCTGCAGTCAGTTTCTCAGTTTCTATCCCCAAAGAAGAAAGCTTGAGCCTCGCAATCTTGTCGTCTATGTCACGAGGCACGTCGTAAACTTTCTTTTCAAGCAAACTCGAGTGTTGCGCTAGATAAGCTGCACACAACGCTTGGTTGGAAAAACTCAAGTCCATAACCTCGCTAGGATGGCCTTCAGCCACGCTGAGGTTTACAAGCCTCCCTTCCGCGAGGACGAAAACCTTTCGCCCACTGCCCTTCAACTCGTATTCCACGACATTGTCACGGATTTGCGTTTTGCTTTCACTCAGTTTTTCAAGCGAAGGCAAATCGATTTCTACGTTGAAATGCCCTGAATTCGCGATTATCACGCCGTCTTTCAAGTTTTTGAAATGCTCTTCGCGAACGACGTGCTTGTTTCCCGTAACAGTAACGATAATGTCTGCAAGTTTTGCGGCTTCGCCCATGCGCATGACGCGAAACCCGTTCAAGTGCGCCCTCAAAGCCTCGACGGGCTTAGGCTCGACGACTATGACGTTCGCACCCATTCCTTTCGCCCTCTCGGCCAACCCCTTTCCGCAATCGCCGTATCCCACAACAACGAATACGCTTCCGGCAATCAAAACGTTTGTTGCGCGTAGAATTCCGTCTATCGTCGACTGCGAAGTTCCGTAGTAATTGTCGAACAAATGCTTGGTAGGAGTGTCGTTAACGGCAATAACGGGATATAAGAGCTTTCCTTCCTTCGCCAAAGCCCTCAGCCTTATTACGCCGGTCGTCGTCTCCTCTTGCCCGCCCAAAACCCCTTTCACGAGATTCTTGCGTTTCGTGTGGATTAGCGTGATAAGGTCGGCGCCGTCGTCGATAGTAATAGTGGGGTTGATGTCGAGAACTTTGTTCAAACTCCAGTAATACCCTTCTTTATCTACGCCCCTCCACGCAAACACGGAAATTCCTTCGCCCGCCAATGCAGCAGCAACGTCGTCCTGCGTGCTCAACGGGTTGCTTTGGCACAACGCAACAAGCGCGCCCCCCGCCTTTAGGGTTTCCATCAAAACGGCCGTTTCCTTCGTCACGTGCAGGCAACACGCTATCCTTTGCCCTTTCAAAGGCTTGCGTTTTTCAAAATCCTTCTTCACGTGCTCTAAAACGGGCATTCGCTGCCTTGCCCAACGGATTTTCTTCAACCCTTCTTCCTTCAAAAGGGGGTTTTTTACCTTGCTTTCCACACCCATAACAACACCACGCTCGCGAATGCTAAAAAACATTACGGACAGTACGGAAAAATATTTTCCGGTATTTTCTCGCGAGAGAAAGCCAATAGCTTCACAGCTCTAAATAATGTTTAAATACATACCTGCTTTAAATTCTATTCGAAAAGCATCATCCTCAGTTTCAATGCTTTTTCTATCAAAAAAGGGGTTACGAATGTCGGACCACGGTCACTCGCACGGCGATTCAGCTCAAGATTCTTTCAGCCAAAGCGTTGCCGAAGTTGCGAATGCGGAAGAACACGCGAAGAAAATGGTGGAAAAGGCGAGAGAGCAAGCTGCTGATGCAGTTTCCAAAGCGAAACAAAAGGCGGCTGAAATAATAAGCAAAGCCGAGGAAGATGGCGAAGCCAAGCGCGAGGCTATGGTAGAGGAAGAAAAAAACAAGGTCGAAATTGAAAACGGGGAAATCCTTTCCAAAGCGAAAGCGCAGGCAAGCGAGTTCAAGAAAAAAGCTTTCAAGCAATTGGCTGCAAAGCTAGCGAAGGAGTTGCTGCCTTCGCACTAAAAAACGATAAACCCGCTTGAAAAGGTGCTGGAATTGTTCGACGTAGAACCAATGGCGAAAATCAGGGTATTGTGCTCAAAGCAAGACTTGGATTCTGCAGTGCAGGCGTTGTACGATTTCGGTGCGATACACGTCACCCGCTCGAAAGCCTTCCGCCCGGGACAGCCTTTGCCCAAGCTTGAGCCCGTCTCCGCAATGCTCGTCAAAGTGAGGGCTGCGGAGAGCGCCCTAGCCCTAAAGCCCAACGAAAGAAGCCAACGCTACGCTTCGCCAAGCTTGCGCGAACTCGAGAAAGAATTCAATTCCATCCCGTTCGAAGAGATGGAAAGCGCGTGGAAAGAAAGGCAGGAGTTGGAAAGCAAGTTGAATGACTTGCAAAACAAGGAAAGTGAACTCAAGCCTTTCAAGCACTTGCAATTGAACCTAAATTCGGTGCGAACGAAAACCCAGTTGTTGGAATTCGCGTTGTTCGAAGTAACCTCCAATGAGGAAAAAGCTTTGGACAAGGCAAGGGAATTCGGGCAAGCCGTCCTATTGAAGGAAGGAAAGCAAACGAAACTGCTTGCAGCGTGGGATAAGAGGAAAAGCGAAAGAGCAAGGCACGCCCTCTCGCAGTACGCGCGCGAAGTTTCCCTCCCTCAAGCGGGCGAAAGTTTTTCGCGAGAATACGGGGATTTGAAAAAACGAATCGCACAGGCTGAAAAGCAACTCGAAGCGGCAAAGATAAACCTCGGTTCTTTCGCGCTCAAGCACGGGGGGAAGATAATTTCTTTGAAAAACGCGCTTGAGATAGAGTTCAAAAAAGCAGAGCTTCCGTCGAAATTCGGGCAGAGCGAGCTCGCAGCGTGCGCCGAAGGCTGGATTCCAAAAAAAGATTACCGCACGCTCGAGAAAACTTTGAACGAAAAACTCGGCGAAAAGGTTTTGGTGGAAAAAATCGAAACGCAGGAAACGCCGCCGAGCAAGCTGAAAAACTCTTACGCCCTCCGACCGTTCGAATTCATGATCGAATTCTTTTCCCTACCCAATTATAAGGAAATAGACCCGACTTTCTTTACTGCGATAACATTCCCGTTGTTTTTCGGAATGATTCTCGGCGATATGGGTTACGGGCTGATATTGCTTTTGATGGGCGCATTTTTCTTTTTCAAATTCAAGAAAGGCGCGTTCCACAGTATCGGCGGGATGCTTTCCCTCAGCGCATTATCTACGATAATATTCGGCTTCATTTACGCGGAAATCTTCGGCGTGGAGAGTTTTCTTGGGTATGAATTCCATCCGATAATCTCGAGAGCCAACGAGCAAGGAATCGGAGTTTTGTTTGCGTTGAGCGTTTTAATCGGATTTCTGCACGTTACGCTCGGCTTGCTGCTCGGGGCTTGGCAGGGCTTGCGCGAAAAAGACGTACGGCATTCAGCAGGTAAAATAGCTTGGCTTGCGGTTTTGTTCGGCTTCATCGCTTTTATAACGAATTCCATGCACTTGATTTTCACTGAATATTTGCAATTCTTGAGAATCATCCCCCCGCCTTTCGACTTGGGGCTGTTCGTTTTAGGTGCGGCTGGGCTGGTTTACTTCGAAGGGCCAGTGCAATTGTTCGAAATTCCTTCGCTATTCTCCAACGTCCTTTCTTACTTGAGGATAATGGCCTTGGGGCTGAGCGGAGTAGCGTTGGCAGGAATGGTGGCTTCAATCCCGCTCGACTTTAACTCTCTTGCTACTCTCCAGCCCGGCGCGATAGTTTCCTTCATTCTCTTTGCCGTTCTCTTGGTTTTGGGGCACGCTGTTGCAATCGCACTCGGGTTGCTTGAAGCAGGAATACAGTCTTTAAGGCTGCATTACGTAGAATTTTATTCCAAGTTTTACAAGGGCGGGGGCATTCCTTTCGTCCCTTTAAGGGAAGACTAAGCGAATATTTTGGGAGGTGTAAATCGAAATGGTAGAGTTTGGAACCGGCTTGATTGCAGTGGGCGCAGGACTTGCTGTGGGACTTGCGGCGTTGGGAACGGGATTGGCGCAATCCAGCATCGGAGCCGCGGGACTCGGCTTGATAGCCGAAAAAGACGGCAAGGAAGGACAAGTTTTGCTGCTGCTAGCCTTGCCTGAGACTCTGGTAATCCTAGGCTTTGTAATAGCGTTCTTCCTGCTCGGCAAAATGGGCGGTTGAAAAAATTCAATCTCCATTTTCCCAAGCTGAAGAAACGGGGAATGCGGTAAGCATGACGTTGGAAAAACTAAAGCAGGAAGTGCTCTCGCAAGCGGAAAGGCAAGCGAAAGCCGTAATCGCGGAGGCAGAGCGCGAGGAAGAGCAAATCCTCGGAGAAGCAAGAGCCAAGGCAAAAGCGATCGTTGATGAAAAGCAAAAGCTCGGCGAAGCGCAAGCGAGGGAAACGGCGGTCGAATTGAAAGCATCCGCATTATTACAAGCAAAGCGCATGGAAAGCGAGGCGAAGGAAGAGGTTGTCGAAAACGTTTTGAACCAAGTGCGAAGGGAATTGCAAGAAATTTCCAAAAGCAAGCGTGCTTACGAAAAGATTTTCGAAACGCTCGCAAAACAAGCGATTCGCGCTTTGGGCGAGAAGGAATTCGTCTTGAAAGTCAACGCGAAAGACAAAAAACTCGCTTCAAAATACGGGCGCATTGCTGGGTCGATCGACACGATCGGCGGGGTCATCGCTGCGAAAGCGGACGGGACGATCCAGATAAACAATACTTTCGAAGCATTGCTCGAGGAAAACGAGGAGAAACTAAAGCAAAAGGCGTTTGAAGAGCTGTTCGAAAGGCATTCGCACGGCAAGACGCAAGTGCATCCAAAACAAGTTCAGAAAAAGAAAACACAGAAAAAAAAGGGGAAGAAGTGAAAATGGATTTGAGTTACGCTTACACGAATGCAAGAATCAAGGGAATGCGAAGCAATTTGCTTGACGAAAACGTATTGCGGGAAATGATGCAAGTGAAAACCATCGATGAAATCACCGCAATTCTCGAGCAAACTCCTTACAAGCAAGAGTTGATTGAAGCTTCGAAGAATTATTCCGGGGTGCAAAGGATTGACGTCGCGCTGCACGCGAACATGGCCAAGACCATCGCGAAAGTGGCGAAAGTCCTTCCGGCGGAAGGAAAGAAATTGTTCGCTTTGCTGAACGCGGAGTGGGACGCTCAAAACTTCAAATTGATTCTTTCGAAAAAAGCGTTGGGAATGGAAGTTTCCGGTGAAGAACTCATCTCTTTCGACAGGAAGAGGGAAAGACTTTACGCGCGGCTCATCGCATCGAAATCGATCGGCGAGGCAATCGAATCCATCGCATCCAAATGGGGTTCGGGAAAATTCAAAAGCAAAATCAGGGAAATGGCAAAGCGCAATCCTGAGTTGAAAGACGTTATTAGGGAAATTGAGAACGAGAGGGTGAGGCAATTGATCTCCTTGTGCAAAAAAGCGGACCCGCTTACGGCTAAAATCGTGCAGCAACAATTGGGTTTTGAAAATGCGATGGCCGTATTGCGTTTGAAAAAGGAAGGGGTGAAAAACCCCGAGGAATTCGTGGTTTACAAAAACGCGTTGGTGAACGGCTTGCTGCAAGCGCAAGACTTCGATGCGGCGGTGAAGGAAGCGGCGGAAGCGTTCGGCTTGCAGCCTGACGAAGCGAACAAAGCGAAGCAATCGCTTTCCTTGTTCGAAATCGCTTTGGAACGGAAGTCCGTGGATAGGATCCTCTCGCTGAGCAAGAGAAGCGTGATGGACTTCGCTACGGTCGTGGGGTTCGTATTCCTCAAGAGCGTGGAAGTTTCCAACCTTCGCAAGATAGCTTACGCCAACGCGTTCGGGCTGAAGCAAGAGTTGGGGCAATACGTTTTCGCGATAAATGCTTGAAGTGAAGAAAAATGGAGATTGCTGCAGTCGGTTTTCCGGAAACCCTCATGGGGTTCAAACTCGCGGGAGTGAGGGTTAACGTAGAATGCGATTCAGAAAACTCAGACTCGAAACTCAATGAGATCATGGACGACGAGCAAGTTGGTTTGGTGATACTGGACGAAGACTTGATTCCTTCGCTGTCGCTGAAAACTAAAAAAAGGATAGAGTCGAGCGTAAAGCCTATAGTCATTTCAATTCCAGGCAAGAGCGGGAAGACGCAGGCCGGCGGGGAGAGCATCAGCGCAATGGTCAAGCGCGCTATAGGCATTGATTTGAGTGCAAAATGAGGGTGTAAAAAAAATGGGTGAGATTGCCAAGATTTCCGGTCCGTTGATTATTGCTAGTGGAATGAGGGGAAGCCAAATCAACGAAGTTGTGAAAGTAGGAAAGCAAGAGCTCATGGGCGAAATCATCGCGTTGAAGGAAGACCGGGCGTCAATCCAAGTTTACGAAGAAACATCCGGCTTGAAACCCGGGGATAAAGTTGAAGGAACGGGCGCGTCACTTGAAGTAGAGTTGGGCCCTGGCTTGCTCGCGGGCATATTCGACGGAACGCAACGTCCTCTCGACGTGATTCGCGAGAAAACCGGAATTTTCATCGCTCGCGGAGTGAACATTCCTTCGCTCGACCGAAAAGCAAGGTGGGAATTCAAACCCACCGCAAAGAAAGGAGAGCACGTTAAAGGCGGTGACGTTTTGGGTGAAGTGCAGGAAAAGAATATCATCCACAGGATTCTCGTGCCTCCCAAAGTTGAAGGAAAAGTCGATGAAATCAACGAAGGAAAACACACTGTAGACGAAACTATTGCGGTAACCGGCAGGCAAAAAATCAGGATGATGCAAAAGTGGCCAGTGCGCATTGCACGCCCGTTCAAAACCAAAAAGCCTTTCGACCAGCCGCTCGTTACGGGCATGCGCATAATCGACACGTTCTTTCCAGTCGCAATGGGCGGTTCGGCGGCAATCCCGGGCCCCTTTGGGAGCGGAAAAACCGTAACGCAGCAATCGCTCGCCAAATTCGCCAAAGCGCAAATCGTGGTTTACGTGGGCTGCGGGGAAAGGGGAAATGAAATGACTGAAGTGCTGACGCAATTTCCAAAGCTCGAAGACCCTACCACCGGAAAACCGCTCATGGAACGGACTGTCCTAATCGCGAACACTTCAAACATGCCAGTCGCAGCGCGTGAAGCCAGCATTTACACCGGCATTACAATCGCAGAATACTTCCGCGACATGGGGTATACGGTCGCGCTCATGGCCGATTCCACATCTCGCTGGGCTGAAGCGTTGAGGGAAATCGGAGGGCGATTGGAAGAAATGCCAGGTGAAGAAGGCTATCCCGCATACTTGTCTCGAAAACTCGCGGAATTCTACGAACGGTCGGGAAGAGTGGAGTGCATAGGCTCTAAAGCGCGAGAGGGAAGCATCACGGTAGTAGGCGCTGTTTCACCCCCGGGAGGAGACATCAGCGAACCAGTCTCGCAAGGTACGCTTCGCATTACAAAGGCATTCTGGGCGTTGGACGCTTCGCTCGCTCGACGCCGTCATTTTCCAGCAATCAACTGGCTGAAATCCTATTCCCTATACCTTTCGTATTTTGAAGAGTGGTATGTGGAAAACGTTTCTCGAGACTTTTCCGCAACCCGCATGAGGGCAATGGAATTGCTGCAGAAAGAAGCGGAATTGCAAAACATCGTTCAGTTGATAGGGCCCGACGCGATTCCAGAGAAAGAAAGGCTCGTGTTGGATGCGACTAAAATGATTCGCGAAGATTTCCTCCAGCAGTTCGCTTTCGACCCCATCGACGCTTCCAACACGCTCAAAAAGCAGTACCTCATGCTGAAAGTGATTTTGCATTACTACGACAAGGCGGCGGCTGCGCTTGCAGGCGAAATGCCTTACGATAAAATCGTTGGCATCAAGGAAAAGGAAGCAATCGCGCAGTTGAAGCGCGTGCCGGAAAACGAAATCGAAAAGAAATGCGCTGAAATAATGCATTCGATGGACAAGAGCTTGTCAAAATAATGGGTGGTTTTGAATGATTAAGGAATACCAGACTGTGAGGGAAGTTTTCGGGCCGATCGTTCTAGTTGAAGGAATTGCAGACGCAGCGTACAACGAAACCGTAGAAATCATCTTCCCCAACGGAGAGAAAAAGAAAGGGCAAGTGCTTGAGTCTTCGAAAGGGTTGGCTGCAGTCCAGGTTTTCGGCGTAACTACGGGGTTGGACACTAAAGAAACGCGCATTCGCTTCAGCGGGGAAACGCTGCGTTTGGCCGTCAGCGAACAAATGCTCGGGCGTGTATTCAACGGAAGCGGGGAACCGATAGACAAAGGCTCACCCATTCTCTCGAAAGAAAAACTCGACGTTACGGGTGCGGCTATCAACCCATACGCCCGCCAAGAGCCGCACGATTTCATTCAGACGGGCATATCAACCATCGACGCGCTCAACACGCTAGTCCGAGGGCAAAAACTCCCCATCTTTTCCACTGCGGGACTGCCGCACAACGAGCTTGCAGTGCAAATAGCCCGGCAAGCTACCGTACTAGGAAAAGAAGAGTCGTTCGTCGTAGTGTTCGCGGCAATGGGAATCACCAACGCTGACGCGCAGTTCTTTATGCGTGATTTCGAAAAGACTGGCGCGTTGGAAAAAGCGGTTTTGTTCCTCAACCTCGCGAACGACCCGAGCATCGAGCGTATCATTACTCCAAGGCTTGCACTCACCACAGCCGAATACCTTGCGTTCGAAAAAGGAATGCAAGTTTTGGTTATTCTCACGGACATGACGAACTACTGTCTCAAAGGCGATACCGAAATTTTTCTTGAAGATGGTAGAATGATTACTCTTGAGTCACTCTACAAATTATGCGAATCTGGACCTATGCCGAATTCTCTTCGAGTTCTTTCTTGGGATGAAAGTGGAAAACCTTGTTTCAATAAGATTCTTGCAGTACAAAAAATACCTTCTCCTGAAAAGTGGGCGCACATCCAGACTAGGAGCGGCGAGAATATTTACGCCACTCTCGACCATAAGCTTCTTGTCGATACTCAGGGTGGACCCGCAATGGTTGCGGTAGAAAACCTCTCTGAAGGACAGAGTTTGTATAGTAGCAACACTCTTGAAGTGGTAGAAACAGAACGCCCATTAATACTAGATCTTCTTTCAGATTCCCCAAAACTTGTTTACATACACCTGACTCAAACAGGTAAGAGCTTAATCAAACAATCTCTAGAACAAAAATTTGGTTCTCTCAATAAAGCATGTGTTACAGCAGGAATTTCATATGGAAGGCTTACCGATCCTGGCAGCGGCTTTACAAAACAAGAATTGAGGAAAGCATGTGAAGCAACTGAAATTACAATAAAGGACATAGCTGAGAAAGTTGAGCGTATTGCTTCTAGCGGAAGAAAAAGTGTGAGGTTGAAAGAACAGAGAATTACTCCTGAACTTTTATATGCTCTAGGCCTAGTTTCTTCAGATGGCCACTTGTATCAAGGACATGGCCAATACAAGGTTTGTTTTTCAAACAAGAAAAAAGAACTAATCGAATTATTCACCAAGAACATAAAGGAAACATTTCCAGAGATTAAAATCTCTATTTCCCAAAACCAATCAGGAGTTACCATTGCAAGCGTTTACAGTAACGTGGTGTTTCAAGTAGCTAAAAAGCTTGGAATTGAGCCAACTCAATTACAACCGCTCTTGCGTCTCGATAGAGAGTGCATTGCTTCTTTCTTACGTGGTTATTTTGATGGTGATGGCACACTTTCGGTAAAAAGCAAAAGAGTAGCTTTCACCTGCGCTGGAAAAGATGGTTTGCATAGTGCACGAATGATTCAAAAACTTCTCAAAAGACTTAGCATTAGGAGCATTCTTCGAACTAGATTCAGTAAAAGTTCCTTTGGAGAGTCTGAGTGTATCGATGTCGTAATAAGCGGTAAGGAAGATATTAGCAAATTTGCTCAATCTATTAATACACTACATCCGGAAAAATCAACTAAACTTGCAAAGATACTTGAAGCATATACGAAAACATCAGAAAACTCAACTGAATTTGATTACGCTCCACTTGCAGCTTGCGTTCTTTTACGAAAGATTCGCGAAAAGTTCAACATCAAGCAAGAAGAGTTAAGTCAAGGAGGATTCATCTCCGACATTGAAAGCGGCAAAAAAAGAGTTGGAAAAAAACAATTGAGCACATGGATTAAGAAAATTGAAGATAAGATCCCGAAAGATGACCCAGACTATCGTAGGCTACAAGAACTTTTAAGTGATTCATTCAATCTTGACGAGATAATAAAATTAGAACAAATTCCTTCGTTCGAACCATTCGTCTATGATATTACGGTAGACCAAACTCATAAATTCTTAATTGGGAACGGAATAGTCTCGTCAAACTGTGATGCGTTGAGAGAAATCGCAGCCGCACGCCAGGAAGTTCCCGGCCGACGCGGTTATCCGGGTTATATGTATACCGATTTAGCCTCGCTTTACGAACGTGCGGGTACAGTGCACGGAAAGAAAGGGACTGTAACGCAAATCCCGATTCTTACCATGCCCGAAGAGGATATCACGCATCCCATTCCAGACCTTACGGGATACATTACCGAAGGGCAAATAGTATTGAGCCGGGATTTGCATAGGAAGAACACTTACCCGCCAATCGACGTTCTCCCGTCGTTGTCGCGTTTGATGGGTTTAGGCATAGGAGAGGGTCACACGCGCGAAGACCATTCGGGAGTAAGCAACCAGCTTTATGCTGCATATGCCGAAGGGCGAGATTTGCGCAATCTCGTTGCAGTCGTAGGCGAAGAAGCTTTGACCGAGAGGGACAAAAAGTTCTTGAATTTTTCAGATGCGTTCGAAAAACGCTTCGTGCAGCAAGGATACCACGAAAACCGCAATATCGAACAATCGCTCGAATTGGGTTGGAACTTGCTTTCCGCAATTCCTGAAGGCGAGCTGAAGAGGGTAAAGCCCGAGCACTTGCAAAAGTACGGCAAGAAATACCGAAAGGCGTAGAAAAATGAAGGAAGGAATCAAACCCACTCGAATGGAATTGTTGAATACAAAGCAAAAGCTTGCCCTCGCACAAAAAGGCCACACTATCCTCAAGCAAAAGCGCGACGCGCTCGTGCTCGAGTTCTTTCAAATAATCAAGAAAGCGCAGGATCTGCGAACGCAGTTGGACAATCAAGTTCTCAAAGCTTACAAGAGCTTGGCTGTCGCCGAAGCTTTCCACGGAACCGTGTTTTTGCAGACCGCCGCTTTAGCGTCGGAAAAAGCTCCGCACATCAACGTTTACGCGAAAAACATCATGGGCGTCAAGATTCCAGCGATCGAAGG
>OBEQ012967456.1_pt1 | contig 15142 bp, 20 predicted proteins | sample 1670901 | NCBI WGS metagenome assembly OBEQ01 (sample SAMEA104232315, study PRJEB22302) | groundwater metagenome | biome: forest; feature: aquifer; material: groundwater | place: USA | collected 2011-08-07 | depth 5.4 m | reverse complement strand
TCCGCCGGCGCCGCGAACTGATCACGCCGTCGGGCAATCGGCTCATTTCCCCCTGCAGCTCATCCTCGGCACGCAGCGCCTGCAATACCGCAGCGGCTTTAAGATATCGGCCGTGTCCGACCGATATCGCATCGAGGCTAATCTCATCATCGTCCGCCCCGGGCGCCGCTAGACGTCGCTCGCCCCACTCGATCATGCGCGTCAGATCGGCGACTTCCCGGGGGTAGGGACGCTCCGCTTCCCGCTCGTTCCAACCTTGCAAGAGCGCATGCAGCTGCGTAAGACCATCGTGAAAGAAGCGGTAAGTGGTCCTTCGGAACCACGTACTGCCGAGGCGTCTATCATCAAACGAATATTCGTAACCCATCTTCACTCCAATAGTGTCGTCACCGGCACCCCGAGCGCCTTGGCGAGTTTCCGCAGTCGACTGAGGGGCGGGTCATGCCGCCCCATCTCAAGGCGTGCGAGGTAGCCGCGGCTAATGCCCACCTTCTTCGCCAGCCTCTCCTGGGTCAGCCCTCGTGATTCCCGAAGTCTCTTGAGCCGCACGGCAAATGTCCTGGGAGACATTGTTACCTATCAGGTATCACGTTGTCAAGCCCTCAGACGAGCCTGTCTGGAGCAGCGCCGAGGCCTCCGCCAGGAGATCCTCCGCAGCGTCCTGGGGCAGCACCCACCGCTCGAAGGTCACGCCGCAGGGACAGCCGACGGTGACGCGGTAGCCCGCCGGGGTCGCCGGCGTGGCCTCGTAGACCCCATAGCCGTGGGGGCGGTGGGCCTGGACGAACTCCTCAAGATCGGAATAGAAGCTCATTTAGGAGCCTGCTCAACGTACATGGCGAGCTTGATTAATTCAGCGCTCGACCGACCGAATCCGTCCACGCCCGGAAACAGAGCGCGAGCCGTTATGTTCATTTCTCTTAGTCGAAGTAGAAATTCCCGCTTCAATTGGGCCGGAATAATGAGTTTCCGAGCGAATCTATCTGGCCGGTCCTCAGGAAGTGCTTCGGCGATGATTTGGCCGTGATTGGCAAGAACTTGCGTGGAAACCGTGAAGCTCGTCTGTTGCGCTGACATTCGGTCTGTCTGAATCCTTTGCTCCACAAAATACAGGATAGGAGGAGCATCTGGCGCCAAAAACATCGGTGGTTGTGCCTCTGGATAAGCTGGGAACTCTGCCTTCAGATACTTTTCCTTCCTAAATTCCCCGAAGAAATGGGGAAAAATAATCCACATTGCTCCTGGCTCGTCGAGCTGCTGTTCTACCGCAAAGTACGCCGCCACGAATATGGACCCCGTCCAATCCAGAAGCCGCGTAGGTGCCCCATAATGCTGCATGAAGGTCCACCAACTGACCAAATCCTCCCTCTTCTCGGTTCTGGCTGCGGGCAGGTATAAATGCGCCTGCGTCTGGAAGTACTTCATTGCGGCCTTCTCGATTTTGAGAACTTTCTCCGCATTCAAGCCTGCCTCAATTGCGTGCCGCACTAGCGAGGGCTGGAGGGGCCAATCGGCTCTTGCTTGGCCTCGAAAAATGTAACTTCGCTCCAGAGGTGCTCCTATCTCAAATTTGACAGAAGTCTCGACAAAATCCTTCCAGTCACGTACTTCAAACTCGGGAACTCCTCCGACCATCACTCTTATCCCACCTCCCACGTCGTCCGGTTCATGCCCTATGGCACCTTCCAGATGACCTTGCCGTCCTTGTCGAACAACACCAGGGAGGCGGCGGGGCGCTGCTCCACGGTTCCTGTGGCCGTCGCCTCCAGAGCAGCGCGTCCCAGTACTGCGCGGATCTTGTCGTTCTCGTCGCGGAGGACTAGGCTCGGCCCGCTCGTGTCTAGGACCAGCCCTGCCCGGTCCTTCCCGTTCTGGTCAGCAAGGAACAGGGCCGGCGCACCGTCCGCCAGTACTGCCAGCACGGCCCGCCTCTTCTCGTTCTGGTCAAAGAGGCCCAGGTGCGGCTCGCCGTCCGCCAGCACGAATAGCCCGGCCCGCCTCTTCCCGTTCTGGTCAGAGAGGACCAGGGCCGGCAGGCCCGAGGCCTCCGTGCCCAAGGTGGCCAGGACCTTCCCCTTCGTGTCCCGGACGACGAACCGCTCCGCCTCGACCACCTTGGGCACTGCCTTCGGGAGCACCTGGCCCATCGCGCCCACGGCGGCCAGCGCAAGCAGCAGGATGGCCCCGGCGATCTTCAGGCGGCGGTTCTCCCGCTCCAACCGGTCAAGGCGTTGCGTGAGGGTGTTGAGGATTGGCTCGCTCATGGATATTCCTCCTCACTCCAGCAAGGCGAGCGCCGCCTTGAGGAGCTCTCGCAGGCGCCGGTCCCGCTCCGCCCCGGCCTCCTCCCGCCGCCGCCGTGACAGAGCCGCCCGGCACCGATCCGAGCAGGCCCGGCGCTGGAGACCCTGGAGGGGTCTCCCGCAGTTCTCGCACTGCCGGGATGATACCCCAGGAGCCGAACGTTCGGCTTCCGGCTGGACTTTGGGGGCAGGATGGGTCGATGACATGGCGACTAGGCCCAGGAGCCTTTCCCTGACTCTCCTGAGCCCGTCCTCTCAGCACACCCGTCAGCACAACAGCGATCAGGCACCGCGGGCCTCCTGCGGCGGCGTGGCTTTACGGGGCGAGAGCATCTGTCTCCTGATCCGCGGTTGTCCCTGCTCTCGGTCTCGCAGCCAGCGGAGCAGGCGCTCCCGCGGGAAGCGCACCGTCCCGCCGAGCTTCAATACCGGCAGTGTCGGGTCGATCTTCGCCCAGCGGTAGATGCTCTTCGGGCTGACCTGCAGCATCGCTGCCACTTGGTCGGGTGTCAGGTACTCCGCCTCGAGGACCAAGCCCTCTCGACTCCGATCTTCTCTACTGGTGTCCGGGCCCCGCGGGTCACTGTTTGCGGCAGCGAGGGACTTACCCCGACGCACTAAGGGCGCCATCATCCGTACCAACGCCTGACCCACCGAAGGGCCAAGCTCATGGAGGCCCGAGCAGTGCGTTGTTCCCTAGCCCACCGAAGAACGAGCGGAATGTGGGCCAGCCGAACGTAGAGAAGCCTGCGTCTTCCATCACGCGAGGGACGGAGTCGGATGAAAAGGTACGGACCATGAAAGGCACCGCGGCCGCAGCGGCATCCTGATCGGCCACACTTGACTCGCCGCCGCTCGAGGGAGAACCGTGGACCCCTGGTGTCCGCTTTCCTGAGCCAATCGAACTTGGCTAGGGGATCGCCGACGCGAATCACTCCAGTACCACTTCCTTGGGCGAGCCGCCGGGGCGAATCGGCCCACCCATCTTAGGTGGGGGACCTAGGTGGGCCGACCGGCGGACGGGGACCACGGGCGGACCCCAAAGGTTCGAGTCCGACTGGAAAACGATTCCCTCGGACGTACGCTGAAGAACGCGCCACCTGAGGAGTTCTCTGACGGCTCGCTTTACATGGGCGTAATTCCGGCGCAGGCTCTTGGCGACCTGGTGGGCCGTGACGGGGCCTGCGGCAAGCACGAGCGCCACCACACGCCATTCCATACCGCTCAGGTTCAGCTCGGAAGCGAGATCCTCCAACCAGGCCCCCGGGACCGCCTTAGTCCCCCGTCCCTTCTGGATCCGATTGTGGGTCATGGCGGTCGCACCTCCACCACCTCACCGCCGAACGTCAGCTTGGCAAAGGCGACGGTCCGTGCGTGCTCCGAGGTGGGGCCGGGGATGGCTAGGAGGTCCATCAACTCTCGGGCCGTCCAGATCCGCCCCCGGCTCACGCCCTCCTGGGCCAGGGCCTCCGAGTCGGCCTCGGAGGGGACAAACCAGAGGGTCACCGGCAGCCAGCGCACCCGGACCTCCATGAGGGCGCCCTGGGCCCGGAACTCGTCCAGGGACATGTCAAGGTAGGGCAGGGCCTCGGCGACGTGGCGGGGCGCGCCCGGCCTTGTGGCGGAAGTTTCCTCGTTAAATTCGTTTTTTCCGTCTCCCTGCTCAGCTCTTCGCATCTCCAGGAGGCGGGCCTCAGCCTGCTTGGCTAGCTCTAAGAAGCTCATGGCTGCCGCCCGGCATGGGGATGAGGCGTACGAATTTGACGAAAGAAACGAAAGAATTCGGTCACGCCAGCGCCTCCCAGACCTCGGCCGGCCGCCCCGCGCCGCCCTCGCGGGGCCGGGTCGCACGGCGGACCTTTCCAGCCTCCTCCAGGAGCCGCAGCGCCACATCGATCTCGGCTGCGGGCTTGTTACGGTGGAACAGGTCGACGATGTCGGTGCGGGTCAGCGGGCCGCGCCGCCGCAAGGCGGCAAGGATCGTGTCGGGCACTGACAACCCGAGCCGATCCCCGAAGATGCGACGGGCCGAAGCCGCCGCGAAGTCCCAGAGCCCTATGGCTGCTTTCAAGTGCACGGGCCGGACGACCGGCGAGCAGTCCAGTAGCGCGTAGATGACGCTGAGCCGCAACACGTGCGCCTCGGCCCGCGCCAAGACGGCACCGAGTAACCCAGGTTCGCCCTGACTGAGCTTCGGGTAGACGACCGCCCAGACGTCCCGGGCCACCGAATCCCGCTTCACCTCCTGCGCCTCCCGGGCGAAGTCGACGACTCGGCGCAGCGCCTCGACGAGAGGCCGGAGTTGATCGTCGGGGACCGTGGCACCCTCCGGCAGGCACTTCGAGCGCTGGCACAGGAAGAAGAGAAACCGGTTAGCGAACCCGTTCGCCCGCTCGGTTTCGGTCAGGCTGGCGATCAGCTCCTCGCGGGTAATGTGAGCAACGACGGAGATGTGCGCGCCCGTCGCCCGCAGCGGCGCGTTGCGGGTTAACGTGGAGAGGTTGCCATCGTCCCATGCCTGCCGGAGCACGGCGCTGAGCGAGTTACTCTCGGCCTGCATTCGGCGAAGGACCGACGCAAACTCCGGCTCGATGACAAGCAGACGCTTGTCGGCCTCACCCTCGTCCACGATGATGCTCTCGTAGCTGACGACGCCCCTGCGTTCCTTGACCGGCTGGCGCTCCTCGCGCGCGTCCCGCACGTGGTAGATAAGCCCTTCACCGCTCGACATGCCGGTGCGGATGTGCGACAGCACCCACCGCTCGTCCACCTGCTCCAAGATCGAGCGTGGGACGCTCCATGCCTGGCCCTTGCGCGCCTTTGAGGTCGCGCCGACGAGTACCGCAAACTCGTTTACCCGATGCGTGGTCTTCTCGACGAGCGCATAGGGGCCGAGGCCGACCAGGTTCCCCACGCCAACCAGCACGTGAGCGAGGATCGCCGCCGGATCGGCCTCTGAGTAGGGCTCGATGGCCCGGACGATGCGGCCCGCCAGGCCGTGGAGCGCTTCGTTCGCGAGCATTGGCGTGAACGCCACGCGCGGCAGCCCCTCGACCTCAGCCCGGCCCGCGCCGTCCGCAACTACGTCGTCGATCCCGACCTTCCCCGTTGTCATGCTGCTACTCTGGTCGGGAGCTGGACTAACCGGACGCGTGCGCCCTGGGTTTCCAGGGCCTCGACCAGGCGCACCGCTCCGCGGTAGACGTTCGGATTCGTCGCCACGTCCCCGTCGGGCACCAGCTCAACCGTCCGCCCTCGGAGGGGAATAACGTCGAAGTCGGGGAGGAGCGTGCGCAATCCGACGGAATGCCATCCTTCGATGCCGCAGAATCCGACCGCGCGCAAGCCAAGCTGCGCGACGGCGAGCGCCTTCTTCTCCCCCTCGACCGCCCAGAGCGGGGCATCCCCGTGGAGCACCTCGTCCAGCGTCAGGAGCGGGAAGAAGAGACGCGGGGCCGACTTCTTGGGCTGGAGGTACTTGATGGTGTGGCCATTTCGATCCTTCATGGCAGGGAAGATCCTCACTCGGATGTGATTCATAAACCCACCGCCGGGGGCGGGGAACGGAATCAGCATCGCAGAGGCGATGGTCGGGACGTTGAAACCCAGGAGCTGGCTTATCATCCCCGGGGGCACAGAGCGGAAGTACTGTACCTGGATCGTCTGATCGGTCAGCCCAGACTTTCGTAAGTCAGCTACGTGTTCTGGATGAAGTGTGCTGCCGTGGTAGTTCGACGATAGCAGGAACGCCAATGAAGCGTTCATGTTCGACCAGTTTGTTTCGTATGCGCGCACTGCAGTCCAGTGGTCTCAAGAACAGAAGGCCCTGAGAGACGGGGCTTCGCCTCAGGCGGCAGTGGACTTGCTGCGCGCTGCTTCCCCGCCCTCCGTGGCGGGCCTCCCGACCGGATACCGCTTTGGATGAGGTCTTCCACAACCTCAGCGCGGATGAACACGCGTCGGCCGAGCCGGACGACAGGAACCTTGCCCTCTCGGATCCACTTTCGCAGGGTGCTTTGCCCGATTCCGCCCAATTCGCGCATCGCAGCAGAGATGTTCAGCAACATTTACAGGCGCCTCCGATAGCTCTTGAGCATCTACGGCGAGGATAAGCTCGCTGCCAGAGGGTCGGTCAGAGGCCCAAAGGTAACCTTTGAAAGTTACAGAGACGGTTGATTTTGAAAGAAATTTCGGAAGGTTACGGAAGGGGGGTCGCCTCGGCTCCGCCGGTCCCCCGGAACGGGACTATTTTTTGGACTTGACAGGAGTTTCGTGGGCTCGGAGACGCCTCCCTATTATCAGCCCCTGAAATGGGCGTCCTTCGGACACAAGGCGGCGTATGTAAGATGGCTGCCTCCTGTGAATGTGACTGAGGAGACGATAGGCAAAGGTCTCTGCCGAAGAGTGGTTGTGCCACTTCTCGACGTCCGCCTTACTCGGCTGGAATGCGTCCGGCACCCCAAGTTCCCGGTATATCTTGGGCAACGGAACAGAGAGCAGGACGTGAACGCCTGCGACACACCGGCCTCTCTTCCAGTACCGACGCAGCGCTCCCGCCACCTGTTCGAATTGCCCTGCCACGCGGATAGGATGCGGTCGTTTCTTTGGAAATAAACGGTACCCGCTGAGTCTTCGGGGTGGCCTGATCCTCGAGATGTATTCTTCAACGCTCCGCATCCCCTCTTCGTCACTGCGCATCTTCTTCCGCTCATGAGCTGCCCATTCCCAAGCCGCCTTCGCTGCCCACATCCACCATGCAAGAAACGCGGGGTCGCGTTCGGCGAGCAGCCATATAAGATGTTCATCCAATTGTCTACTAAGCCACTGCTCTTCCGGGCCCGCTGAAGGAAGTCCAGCGAGGAGCCCTTTCCGGCATTTGAGATGCTCTTCCCACAGACTGGTTTTTGGCACGCTTCGTTACCTCCAGGGGGAGCCGAAACGACCTACGGAGACTGCGTGCGCAGCCAATAGCTGCCCTGGGTCGCTGTGGATCAGTGGAGCCTCTGACAACGACATCAACTCGATTCTAGCTCATCGTGTGAGCGTATCCCAAAAGGCTCGCCGTTTCCTCTCCGTGTTCGGAATGAAGTCCCTCTTCCAGTCTTCGAAACGTTCTGCGTCCTTCGGCGGAGACGTATGCAGCAACACGGAGAAATCCCGCAAGGCTTGAAGAGCCGCGTCCACCTTCTCAGCATCAAGTCCTCCGAGGTCAAACGCGGCCACCGACGCCAGATCCCCGAGCGATGGAGCCGAAATCTCGTCTGAGTTTCTCCCGTCCGTGCAGTAGACGTCGAGGCGCTTTGTCAGGAAATCGGGCCGGATCATCATCGCGGCCAAACCCCGACCGTAGATTTCTGCTGCCCTGCGAGGCAGACGATTATCGACAGCAAAGTACGGGCCTCCCCAGCGTGCGACGTCAGTCGTTCGTCCTTCGATCAGCCCTCTGACATAGGCTTGCCGTACGAGTTCCTGCTGACCCGCCTCGAGCCGGCGGCCGAGCTCAACCCAACCACGACAGTCAGGGTGCGTTTGGAAGGCTGGCTGCGGCTGAGATCCTCCACGACTCGCCTCCCCCAACACGCGTGGTGGACCAGGCTGGAGCGCGAGGATGGCGGACGCGGGAATGGCAAAATTCAAGTTCTGCCCCCCTTTGACCATGAACGTCGCCACGCCGACGACCTCGCCCTTCAAGTTCAAGACGGGGCTTCCACTACTTCCAGGAGAGATCGGCGCGGTGATCTGAATGATCCGCCCCACCTCGGCGACGTCTCGAATCCCGGACACAATCCCGTCTGACACCGTGCCCTCCAGCCCTAGGGGGGCGCCGACGACAAGCACACGCTCACCCACGGCTGGTGCCAGTCGAGAGATCGTTAAGTCGGGTGTCAATGGGGGGAGCTTTAGCACACCACCACGCTGCCCCCCGGAAGCGACTTGGAGTCTGACCAGATCATGGTTGGGGTCCGCGGCAAGGATTCCCTCAACCTGCAAGACCTCCCCTGACTGCGTCATTATCTCAGCAGAATGGGCATCCGCTATCACGTGATAATTCGTGATCGTGTCTCCAGTGATCGACACGAAGAAGCCTGTTCCCGTAGCAATGAGTCGTCCAGAGGCGTCAAAAGACCGAATGACGACAACCGATGGCGAGACTCGTTTAACAAGCCCTGGGATAGAACCTTGTGCCCAGGCGGCGGCCGCAAGACTTGTTAGGAATCCGCAAAGAATCACGACCAGGGGTGCGCGACATCGCTTAAGGCTCATGAGCCCCCTCCCCCAGAGTCAGTTGCCTGGACTTGTCGACACCCACCGGGGAGAAGTCAAAATCTGGAAAATACAGACATCAACCCCCTTGCACTCCGAACACTCCACCTCAAGGAACGGCGGCGCCGGCTACGCCCATGGCGAGGCGACCGCCGCAGGAGCTGCGTCCTCCTTGTGGATCCAAGATGGTGTTTCCTCTGCGACGCTGGCTGAGAAAAACCTCTCGTAGTCCTAGTCCATGACTAATCCGGCGCTTCGTCGTACGGGACACCTCCTAGTAGGCTCCGGCGCGCAACCGGATGACACGGCGCTCGGGCCTGACACCTCACAGAAACAGCAATATGTTCACATATGAACTCCGCCCCGCGCAAGAGTGTCCCCCGTGGACCTCGGGCGCTTGCTTGCAGAAACGCTTCAGCGCTTACGGAGACAGGCGGGGCTCACCCAGGCAGAGATGGCGCGAAGACTGGGGGTCAGCCGTCCGACGCTCAACCGGTTGGGGAGCGCGAGCCAAAACGTCACCCTGCGGACCCTGGCTCAACTCTGTCGGGCGCTTCGGTGCGAGCCGGGGGAACTTTTCCGCCCCGGACAGGCTTCTCTGCGAGTTCCGACCAGAGGTCGCCGAGACTCCAAGGGTTAGGCGGATGGCGCCCCCACCGCAACCCCTTCGAGACTGCTTTTCAAGACTTTTTGTCTCGAAGGGTGGGAGAAAATCCTTTTGGTGGGGGCGGGGTGGAGTCGTCGCAAAAGGTCTCCTTTGCGACGATCAAGATCCCAGCGGGAGCGTTGGGATTCACTGGGGTTGCGAGGGGGAATAGACAAGGGGATTTACGACAGGGCTAGGCAGCGACTCGGATCGCCGGCGTTCGATTCCAGGTGTCGCCCGAGCCGGAGACGGGGTAAATTGACGTTGCCGGTGGGACTCGAACCCACGACCTGCTGATTACGAAACTAAAACGGCTGAAATTGGCAAAGGCTTGATTTGTGGTCTGGTTTCCCCGTTTCCCTTCTGAATCAAGAGATTGCGGCGACTCTATTGATTCCACTGGGTCATCGGAATTCCATCAGTTTTGGCGATTTTTATCACAAATTTATCACAGCGTACTCGCATCACCATCGTCGTTCCCGCGGCCCCGGCGACAACCCACGATCTTGCGATCGGCCTCGTGCTCATCGAGCCCGCGATTGGTCGTCGGCATCAGGTTCCGGCCCGCGACTCCTTCAGGGGCGCGAGGGGTGCTGAATAAGCTGTTTTCCAGCCGCGCGAGACGGCTAAAGAAACTTTTTTGGTGTGGTCGGGGATCCGATAGTGAAAAACAAGAAGCGACGCCAGCGGCATAGAGCTAACGGCGAATCGAGGTCCGAGTAGTCGGCGGTAGGTATTGTCGTCGTGCCGGCCGAATGCTGCTGCGAGATTGCGATCGGTCATGTAGCGACCGTCGATGTATCGGTAAGTCGTGCCGGGCTCATCGCCAAGGAGTCGCCAGCCGCTCGCTCGATACGAGACCCCGGTGAAGCCCATGTTCGGGTTGACGTAGGTCACGAAGTCGGTCACGCCCTGGTCCCGCTCCGCCCGAGCCGCACGAGAGAGAAGGTGGGAGATGCTGTTGATCGGGGCGCCCTCGAACACGAAGACGCGGGACACCACTCTCACTCCGAGCGGCATATCGCGGTAGTGCTCGACCAGCATTTCGCACAGGCGGGGCACGTCCAGAGGCGAGGAAACACACAAGGCGACTAGGCAACCATTGTCTGTACTGAGACCGTACGCCCGACCATCCATGCGCGGCGAGCGAAGATAGTGGAAGCGCTTCATGACGTCGTGAGCCCTGGCTCGGTCAACTTCGTGAAAGTGGAGCTGGCGAGGCGACGAGGCGGCTCCTCGGACGAACCATTCCAGTTTGGGGGGAAGCTCCTCCGCGAGCTCAGCCACCAGCGCCTCGACGAGGGAAACGGGAACGATGCCGCGCTCGCCAGCAAGACGTGGCAGTTGCAGAAGCGCTTGGAGGTGAAGGGGGCGGGAAGGAAGATTGGTACCACGAGCGGTTCTTTCGGTGCATTCGAGCAGCGCCGGGTCTTGAGGTGCCACTCGACACCTCAAAGCGACCGCCATGACGTGCGCACCTCCTTGGCCGCTCGGTAGGCAAGCAGGATGATGACGGCCGCAACGAATTGACAGTTCGGAGTGGCGAAGAAGGATCGGATGATGCCGAGGAGCGCCAGGCTCACAGCACTGATGACGAGCCCAGCGTATTCGGCTCGCTGCTGTTCGCCAGTCATCTCGCCGTCCCTAACCACCGGGTATCTGGGTTTCACGCCGTTGGCTTTGGCAGGCGCCTTGGCCTTTGCCATCCAAATGCCGAGTAGGTCCCATACCACGTACAAAAGAAACACCGACAAGAGTAGCTCGATGGTAGTGGTGGCGAGCTCATCGGAGGGCGGGTGGCTCTTTCCTTCGGCGTCGGTGAGCACGGCGATCCGGAAGTACAAGATCACCATGAGCTGATCCATGAGAAAACGGAATAGGGGAAGGTTGAAAAACTTTACCTCGTAGGTCGTACGGTTGAGGCTACGACGAAAGCCGATCCAGCTCCCCAGCACCAGGGTCGCTCCGATGACCAGGTGCCAGCGGACGTCACCATCGAGCTGCGACCAGTTTTGAAGTCGAAGAAACAACTCGCGAATGACGAAACCGAAGAGAATGTCCGTAAAGCGGAGACCGGTGTCGACTCGTCCCGGCTCAGGTGGCGGGAACAGGATGACTCGAAGTCGCTCTTTCATGCTGCGATGAGTGCAGGGATGTCGGCGATGCTCGACACGGTGATCACCCGGTCGTCCACGAGATGATCGTAGGCTCGTTCGTACTCCCAGACGCGTGCCGCAACGCAGACCGCGCGCAGCCCAAGCGCCCGCCAGGGACAAGTACACTGTAGCAGTGCTGCCAGACTTTGTCGAGTTCGGGGAGGAACTCCTCGTAGTCCTCGATGTGCCCTATCTGTCCCGGGCGGCGCCTGTACTCTTTCAGGGTTCAGTAAGGTGGAGAAGTTACAACAAGGTGCACACTAACTGGTGGGAGGAAGTTCATTTTCCTCGAGTCGTGCAAGAAGAGATCGTGGGTCGTCGGGATGCGCCTCGAGATGCAAGACACAGAACTGACACGGCCGGCTACGGCAATACTTGCTCCGGTCACATGTCTCCCTGAGATCTTCGTAATTCGTTGATGATTGAGGGCACTTCCCGAATGCTCCTAACCATCTGAAGGCGTTTCCCGGCGGTCCACTCCTTAAGCTCTTCTCTCTCGCGGCGGTTCCAGGGCTGATCGACTAAAATCGCGGTCCCTTTCGCATTCCTCAGGTACTCTTTAATATTTCCCACGTAGTCATCAATCAGGACGTCTGTGCGATACAAGCTTTTATTCTGTTCCTTGACGTTTACCAGCTCGTCAAAGGTGAATCCGTGGTTCTGCAACCACTGACTCGTCCACGCCCGCGCCTCTGGCGGCCGAGCCGTCATCACAACGATTCGATGTTCCCCGTACAGCTCATCAACGATCTCTCGCGCACCATCATGAACTCGCATGCCCATCACATACCCCTCATCCTCCAATGCCAGCCCAATCTCCTTTGCAATATCAGACCCTCCCAGGGGCAGCCGCCAGTCGGTGACATCCTCATAGCGGAGGCTCATTCCCAGACGCGCCTGGATTCTAGGTAGTATTCCGTGAATTTGGTTTGCAAGAACACCATCAATATCGATGCCAATTTTTAAACCCGCGTCTTTCTTCTCATGGCGTCTCTCCGCAAGCCTACGTCGCGTCAGACGATACGCCATCATTAGACTAAGCGCTACCAAGATCGTTAATCCATTTATCCATCGAAATTCTTCTTTTAACCTCCCCGCAACCCGGCCATAGACCTGCTCGTATATGAGGTACAGAACCAGGTACAATACGCCGTAGCACACAATGGGTGTGGGATGGCTTGCGAGCTTCCCATGGGCCCGACGACGAGCCAGTCCAGAAAGGAGATAAGCCCCAAAGGCAGCTGGAAATCCTAACAGGTATCTTCCAATCCAGTTGCTTGGATCAGTCACAAAGTCTGAGATAGTAAAGAGGAGGTATGCATAGATCGTCACTACAAATACGTCAAATCCAAGCCGTATCTGTTCAGTGACGCGATAGCGATTTCGTGGATTGAAGTTGTACGGTCTTGCCTCCATCGCGACATGCCAATCGATCCAACTTAGGACCGTCGTCACGTAGACTGTCACAAGAGCCAAGGCCGCAACCCAGTGGCCTTTCGCGACCGGATGTACAATCACGTCCCGATAAAGAAGGAGACTCTGGGCCAACACTAGGCCAAAGACAATTTGAACCAGCCTTACAAGCTGGTCGGAGATGCGTCTATCGCGTTCTGTCATAGGAATCCCCTAGGTTCTCCCGCACCTTCCTAAACGTCGGCCAAAGAAGCGACCGCGCGAGCCGATGACGTAGTCCTCAGGGGCCTTATGTTTTCTTTCTGATTGCCAATTGTAGCGATCCCGAAAGCCTTTGGGAACAAGAAGTTGTCCTTCTTCTTTTGTAGTGGTTTTTGAGAGCCTCCCCGGACTCCTTATCCCAATGCCACGCCGGTACACCGCGCACTCACCTTTTCTTACGGGGTTTCTTCCCTCTTGGGGGAACGGGTCTTTCCGCTGAGCGACGAGGAAATGGTGTTTCTTGACGAACATACGTGCTGAGAGCATCAGCCACGGGCTTGGGAACATGCAAAGTCACCCTATACAGAATGAGTTGGCAAACAAGATCCTCGCCCGGAAACAACTCAAGTTCCCATGGTCCGTGGTTATACAACTCCAACGTAATTCTGCCCGACCATCCGGGATGGATATGAGGGGCCGTCACATGGATCGCCAAACCCGACCTGGCCAGGCTGCTCTTGCCCTGAACGTTCGCAGCAAGATCCGGTGGAAGGGTGACCTCTTCAAGGGTGAAGGCCAGACGGAACTCGTTCGATTTCAGACGGAATGTCGGGGTGGAGCCGAGCAGGTCGATTCGGGAAAAATCCTGCGTCTCAACATGGTCGGTTGGGTCGAAATTCCTGGCGGGTTGAACTACGAAGCCGGGAGCCGGTTTTAACCTGGTGAATACCTTGCCTATCCTCAGGTCGATCGAAGAAAGACCGATCTGCTTTACGTCGATGTCAGGGCTAAATCGAATCCTTTTCGTTTTCCAGGCGGTTACAAGATCCTTGTACGAGAGGATCAATCAAGTCTCGGGTTGCCCCACTTTTACTATCCACTCGCGAGGCACAATCACTGGATTGCTTTGGGAAAGAATATCCCCTCGGAGGAGAACCGCCACCTTACCGTTCTCGGCGTACAGGACTACTGACCTGACCATCCCGCGATCCGGGGTCGCACCCTCCCTAATGTCCTCTTTCGGTATAAAGCCGAAAATCGTTTCGTTATCGCCGATATTGACTTCGATCTTCACGTGTTGCTCGGTTGGAAAGATTCCTGTCTTCAGTTGGCAAGGAACCCAAACCACTGTCCCGGCTTTGAGAACTAGATCCTTAGACATTTGCGATCTCCCAGGACTTCGGCTGAAGGCAGTGCACGACGGTCTGTCGACGTTGCTCCAAGGCTTACACGGACTATATCCATGGAATTGTCCATGTCAATACCCTAAATCCCCTACGGGGGCTATACCAAGTTTTTCAGAAGCTCTTGTGGTGGGGGTTCCCCCTTTTGCCGATCTGGCCTCAGCCCGTCAGTCCGCTGAATCTCGGCCCCTGTCGCGCCTATCAGCCGCTGATGACAGATCAGATGCTCATATGCAAACGCTTGATCGTGAAGGATTTCCCCTGGACTGGTTCCAGGTTGGTTCCAGCGTGAGGCGAACGTGAAAGCGAGCCGGAAGCTGCCTCGTAGCTACTCCCGGCACGGTCTAAACGCCCTGATGGCCCGGGTAAAGGCGGTAGGTCTCAGGGCAATTGATGGCCGATCGGCGGCCGGTCGAGCCTTGATGGCCTAGCGATCCGATCTGATGGCGAATCTGGGCGGCCCGGAGGCCGTCAGCACGCAGGAGGCGGCCCTGATCGACGCGGCGACGACGACGAAGCTGCTGCTCGACCACGCCGACAGCTGGCTCCTGGGCGGGCCGGGGCGCCTGATCAACGCCCGGCGGCGATCGCTCTACCCGGTCGTCCTTCAGCGCGGGCAGCTCGCCGACGCCCGCTTGAGGCACCTGGCCGCCCTGGGGCTCAAGCGCCGGGCCAAACCGACCCCCAGCCTCCAAGAGTACATCGCCGAGCGGTACGGGGGCAGCTCGGCTTGAGCCCGACGGTCAAGAGATGAACTTCGATGAACCCGAGTACAATCCCCAGCTGGTCCAGGGTGATCGGCTTCAGGAGGAACTCCACGGCGCCCAGCTCCAGGCAGCGGCGGGCCTGATCCTCAGTGGCAAGGCCGGAGATGACCACGACCGGAAGCGCCTGCCTTCGCTCCGACAGGATGCGGAGGAATTCGACCCCGCTCATCCCGGGCAGAGAGACGTCGAGCAGCACGGCGTCGGGGGA
>OBEQ012246411.1_pt1 | contig 15143 bp, 14 predicted proteins | sample 1670901 | NCBI WGS metagenome assembly OBEQ01 (sample SAMEA104232315, study PRJEB22302) | groundwater metagenome | biome: forest; feature: aquifer; material: groundwater | place: USA | collected 2011-08-07 | depth 5.4 m | reverse complement strand
TGCGTCACAAAATTCCGAATAGGAATCCCCCCCCCCCCCCCCCCAACTTTGTCAACTCGGTAACTCCTGATGATCTCCTTGAGAATGTGAAAAGCAGCAACATCGGTGATTTTACGAGAAAGAATACGGAGCAGAATCTGGTGATCAACGCTGTCAAAAAATTTCTTCACATCCATTTTCCAGACGAAGACTCGTGGATGCTTTTTCAAAAAACTCTGAGCTCGTTCGATTGCGCCCAGGAGACCTTTTCCCAAACGACATGACCAGGCATCGAAAAGAAACGTTTTATCATAGAGGGCATTCAAATAGTCATACACCAATCGATGAACGACTCGATCCCGAATACTCGCCACTGAAATTTCTCTTTTTTTATTATCCGTCACAACGAAGGTCCGATACCCGGCATGCTGATAGCTCTCATTCGTGAGGTCCTCACTCAGATTGAAAAGATTCTGCTCCAGAAAAAATGAGAATTCATGGAGATCTTGTGTCGGCTTCTTTCCCTTCCGATATCGCCACCAGGTTTTCCAAATATTTTTTATACTCACATCTATGCAGACACTACCGATCATCAATAAGATTTATGAAGGCTATAAGAACATTATCAACATTAATGATGCTCTGCAAAAACGGTGGAAATATTCCCTGGGCACAGACTTGGAACAGAGCATACTTTCCTGCCTTTCCGAGCTGATCATGGCAAAAAATGCTCCTCAACCGCTGAAAGCAAGCTATTTGATCAAGGCCAGCAGCCATTTGGAAATATGCATGTTAAAATTGCGACTGTATCTGGAATTGCAGCTCGCCAACGAGACGAAAATTTTTCAAGCCCAAAGCCTGCTCGCAGAAGTGGGCAGAATGCTTGGTGGCTGGATAAAAGCGAACCAAAGCAAATAAATCCTTACCGCCGGCCGAGCGCCCAGATTCGGATTGTGGTTGTCTGGGGTATTGTTGTTCAGGTTGGCCTTCGCGTTGTCGGAATTCCAGGTCGAATACGGCACGGATTGCTGACGAGATGCGTCCGGATCATGGATACAGTCTCAACTGTAGCATGCGCATTGGCTTGCTTTTTTCACCCCCCTCTTGGGAGTACATCTCGCTCAAACGTGAGGATTTATTGCTTTTGAAATGAGTTCCACGAGCATCTTGTTGCAATGGGGAAGTACTCTCCTCAACCGATAATTCTGCAAAATCCTCAGAATTTCGGTTTCGGAGTCCTCCGTTTCGCGCCCTCCTTCGGAGTTCGCTTCACTTCTGACCGTACTTCTCGCCACTTTTTATGCAATGCTCTTTTTGTGCAGAAATCACTTTGCGGTAGCCTTGGCGTATTGAAAGATCAAAGCCAGGTGACTATTCACCGCCTACAGAAAATAAACGCCGAAGTGAAAAAAAGCAAAGAAAAGAAAAAGCTCAAAATTCAAGCTAGAAAATCCTCACCGCCGGCCGAGCGCCCAGACTCAGACCGAGGTTGTCCGGGGTAAAGCTGTACAGGTAGGCCTTCGCGCCGTCGGAACGCCAGGCCGAACACGGCACGGATTTTATTTTTGTCAAGAACGTTGCTAAATTCCAAGTAGCACTGTTTTCTTGCCAAACATCGATAGGCTTATTAACTCTTACAGCTTAAACAAAAAAGAGGAGCCATTCTTCGGGAACCATACCAGAAAGTCCCCTGGCTTTAAAGTCTGCCAAGAGTTCTTCCGCTGACTTATTGAGGGTATCGCTGGGCACTTTATTAGGCAATGAACTATCACTTGGCCCATCATCCACGACCAGCACCTGCCATCCCGGAAATCTATTGTTACCACCAGTTGATTGAAGAAGATCTGTTTTAGTTACTCCGCCAGCCTTTGCAACATCGAATGAATCAACAAAGTATTTGACGACTTCCGGTTGCTCTGTCGGCTTACCAAGTGATGCGACTTTTGTCCTGGGACCTGCAGGAAGATCTGCCTTGATATCCCAGTTCCCCGTGAACACTGGATTTTGATTCAAGCAGCCTGATTTTTTGATTCCCACTTTCTTGGCAATCTTTTCTACTTCCATGCCAATCGGCGTGAGTAAAAGTTTTATTTTTCTTCCCTTCTCAAGAAATTCTTTTTGAATGGTTTTCAGGTGAGTTTCTGTCATCGCCTCCCGAATCTGATCCATGCTCGGCGGAGCGTACAACTTTCCATCAATGGCTTTGATTTTCTTTGTGCCGGGCTCGAAGAATTCAAAGAATTCTAACGTTTGAAGGCGCTTTGGATACTGCGATTCAAGCTCTCTCAAAATATGGGCGAATTCAGGTTTAGCATCCAGCATGGAGTACAGGGTCACATCATGATGATTCAAAGTACACCATGAACTATCATCGACTGATTGGCACACCAGTCGCTCCTTCTGGACCTTTCCACCCTCAACCGAAAAACCAAACGCCCGAAAGAGCTTTCCTCCTTTTGCGACATTGACAGGAAATTTCACGGTATAACTGCCAAGCATTATTTCTTCATCATCCGAATAGGTGAGTTCAGTCCCATCTGGCAGCACAACTACCTTCCCTTTGGGGCCGGGAATAGCGGCAGCTTCATTTTCCTTCGTTTTCGGTTTTCGGGGCACTTGAGGGAAAAAGTATCCTACTTCCGCAGGAGTGAGCACGCGAAAAGGAGCCTTGTTTTCTGGTGTATCAAGCCCAAAGACCTTGAGAATTTTATGGACAACTTTTTGATCGATATCCGGAAAGCTTTTCAACTCATTCGTAAGCATGGCGAATAAAAATGTTGAGATCCCTGCTTTTTGGTTCTGCGGCGAAACCTTATACTGAGCGATCCAATCTCTCACTTTTCCCGGATCCAAAACAAATTTTTCCAAATAAAAACTTTCCGGAGCACTCGCTGGATCTTGCCGATGCAAAATATTTTCTTTTCTGGAAAAGGCTTTGAACATCTCTTTCCAGGCAAGAGAAAATCTCCAGAGGTATCCTCCTGAAGTGGGAGTTTCATTTAGCACTTCCTTTCCGGTCGCAGCTTCTGGAATGAAGGAAGGAGAAACCTCCTTTTTCGAAGCGAGCCGAATTCTACCCGTTTTCTGATCCATCAGACTTGCCACGAGCAGTTCGAACAATTCCGGAGTGTTTTTATCTTGTTCCAGATAATCAACCTCGAGGACCCCAGAGAGTTCTCGATACGCTTCCAAAGGCGTTTCTTCACGATCATATCGATCATTGGGTGGATTACCGGCGGCAACATACAGAAACTTTGGCTGAACACGCACTTTCAGATCAGTCCCCGGAATGGTGACCATTGATCCAGGTTTAGCCTCTGCGATAAATTTCAAAATTTTGAGCTGCACGCCGGAAGGGCGCTTGTTAAACTCATCGTCGAAATACACCGCACCCCCATGACGAGGACTGATATCCAGGCTCGAGGTCATCCCCGTCATTGCCTGAAGAAGTCCATTGAATCGCCAGTAGGTTCCTTTCTGAGGATCAATTTGCTGAGTCACGAGCATACGCTTCAAATCCAAATTCTGGTTTTCTTCTCCCACTTCTCGAACGGGTTCCATATCGGTGAGCTCATGAGCCAGCGCCTTTACCAAAGCTGTTTTTCCCGTGCCAGATTCGCCCATAAACACGATGGCGGGACGGCTCGCAAGTGACTTTTGCATCGCCTCTTCAAACAGTTTTTTTCGACTTTCAGTCCAGACAAATCCCGACACGGCCAATTGTCGGCTATAGTTTCGTACTTTTTCATATTCGAGGGTAGCCGCCACATCTGGATTTTCAGCGATGAGCTGCTGCATTTCCTTTTCTATCTCCACGATCTTTCTCTCCCAGCTTCCTTTTTTCATGACTTTGGAAGAATCCGGATCCTTCCCGCGTTTGGAAAAAAGCTCCTTCATGATGCGGTGAAGTTTTTCTTCGAAGCTCTTCTTTTGTGCTACGAGACCTTTGTACTTGAGATACCTTCCATTCATTTCATTCCGCTCATCATCATGACGTCCTGCTTCCGATTTCATTAGAGCGCCACTCAATTTTTTAAGGGCTTTGTACATCGCTACTTTTTCCTGAAATTCCGGATTCTCCAAGATCGATTTTCTTCCTTCTTTATCGGTTTCGGTCAGCAATCCAAAAATCTCCATCCGCGTGAGATATGCCAGCTCAGCCCCCTCGTGCTTATCAAGTCCTTGAACCATTTCAGAAGCATCGGCCTCTACCTCAGGAGAAAGTGGCATTTCTTCCAAGTCCTGTTGTCCAAAACGCAGATGAAGGTTTGTTTTTGGCTCCATTCGGGGGTTTTAATTTCTACACATTATACCACTTTTTTATCGTTTCCACCAGGGTCTTCATGCCGATTTCAGGGAGTTTTGCCGTATCTGGAACTGTTGTAGCATCGGGGTGGTAGACCGCTTCCATCGCTCTTCCCGATTCCGTAACACCAAATCCATACACAACCGTCCCCTCGTTTCTCATGGCTTCAATTTCTGCTCGAACAGCCGCTGGATTATCAGATCCACCATCTGCGAAGACGGCCACAAATCGATGCATTTGCCATGACGATTTTTTAATTGCTGCCCTCGTCTTTTCCTCTTCGGCTTTGGAAAGTTTCATTTGCTCTCGAATCATGGCCAGGGCATTATGGTCTGGAGTACCTCCACTCACCACCTGATCCAAAGCACGGTAGATTTGTAGTTGCTCCTTCGGCCCCCAATTCGAGGTCAGCGGAAGAACAACCTCCGTTTCTTGCCCATACACCGTCAAACAAACTTTGACGGACAGAGGAGATTTATAGCTCTTCTGATGCTTTTTTACTTCCAGGGCATGTGACATCATGCTGTCGATGAAGAGAAACACAGAATCTCTCTGCGACTCTGACTTCTTCTTATTCGTACTGGGATCAATTTCGTCCATGGATCCGGACAGATCAGCGGCAATATAGACTTCAAATCCTCCAAAGACACCTTCTGATTCCACCCTTGTTTCTTGTCGGCTAAACCCCGTGGGATTCGAAACGCCGGAAATAAGATCGATGTGTGCCTCGACCGGATACTCGAGCTCATCGCCTTCAGACATTCGAAGTGGGCCGCGGTCATAGTTTCGCTCTTTTCGGTTCTTCTTTTCCACATCCTTCCAGACATTCTTTGATTGCTGAAGCACATTTCTCCCCTGCTCATCTTTCAAAGCACGAAGTGCCTTCAGTTTTTCGAAGACCTCTTTTGCTTCTGCGGGAGTACATCCCGCTTCCTGCGCAAATCGGACTTCGGGAGATACGCTGGCTTCTTCAGCGTCTTTGAGTTTCCTCATGAGTTCTTCGAGCTCTTCGTCTGTCATGATTTCAGCATCCTTATCACCGTAATCTCCCTCATGATCTTCGAGGTCTTTTTCTTGTTCCTCCTCATCCATGTTTGGATCCCCTTTTGGCGTGGCATCCATTCGTTCCCAAATTTTCCTTTTTTCATCAAACACTTCGAGCCAGGCATGGCCCGTTCCACCATGGAGCTGAGCAGTGCCATTTTTCGAAGGCGATTTCACGTAATGCCCAGCGACCATCCGTACCTTGATTCCAGCTTGCCTCAGTACTTCAGCAGCAAAAGTGTTGGCAACATCGCAGTCTGCCTTTTTGTTCTTCCAAAGGGTCGTGAAGTACTGGGATGGAATACTCCGGTACAAATCGTTGTAGCTGGAGTCATTGGAATATTCCAAGTGAGCTCGAACAAATCTGCAAAGGACTTTTGCCTTTGAAACGCTCGAAAGCGATGAGTTTTTAGCATCACTTATTTTTTGAAGAACCTCATCCGGGAGCGCCGAGTGAACAGGCTCATCAGAAACGGCTTCACCATGCCTCTGAACAGCGCTTTTTAATGCTCCAATCTGGAAGGTGACCTGAACTTCTTTTTCATTTTCAGAATTTGCCTGAAGATACCAAATACCATCTTGGTCCCGAAACACTTTTGCCGAAACACCTTCGGGAACTTTGAGAGAAGATATATCGATACCAAAACCATACGGCATATCAACGGCCTGGGTTTTTCCTGAGGTGAAACTTCCATGCATGGCTCTTTTTGTGCCCTCCCTCAACTCTTCTTGTCTCGCCGCTTGGAGATGCTTGCCACTCTTTTTCCACTTGAGACTCCGAGCATCCCACATTTCATAAATGTGACCGCGGTAGTATCCTCCGTAAAAAGGTGACACTTCATAAAAATACTCACTTGGGCCTTCTGGAGACTTTTCCATTTCATCCATGGAAGGCGTGAGTTCGTCCGCATCCGGGGATGGTATAGGCGCCTCTTCGCTGAGATCATTTTGTGCCGAGTCTTGCGCCATGAGCCACTCAAGGCGAGATTCCACGTAAGATTTGTAATAGCCAAGCTTCTGATCAAAGGGAACTTCTGGGTTTCTGAAGACTTCGAAAATATTGATCACGCTCGATTCATCAAATGCCTGAGACTGAATATTCTTCAGTTTATTTTTCACTCTTTTGCCAAAAGGAGTTGCCTCAATATCCAAGCTCGGAGACTGCAGAAGTTCTTGGAAGCCAATGAGGAACTGTCGAAGAAGCGGAGTGATTTCTTTCCCTATCTCTGGCTTGTTTCCGATCAAATGTCCCTCCACTACCGATCTCAGAGCAGAAGGAACTTGCGCCTTCCAGTCGGCATACGCCTTTGCTTGGGAGAGCGTCTTAAACTGAGGAGTTTCTAAGACCTCTGATTTTTCTTTGACATCTTCAGGAGAAGGCATGAGGACATAAATTATTCATGCAATTATACCATGAAAGATGGCCTAATTCTATGAATTTTGAGGTTTGGAACGCAATTTTCGCATCTGCCTTCTGAAGATTTTTCAAAGGAGGTTCGAGCAGCGTACAATATTCTCTGCCAAGTTGAATTCGAGCTGAGCAAGGAGCGAAGCGACATAGCAAAGCCGAAGATACTTGGTCCGCCGTGGCGGACCATTCAGTCTCCAACCTACAGATTACGCTGCGACAGTCTTTGAGAATACGTCCGTTATTGGCACCTATTCCGCACGAAGTTCTGGCTTAAATTCCTTGAGCACCCTATCAAGTCCGGTCAGAAAAAGAAAAAACGCTGCTGCTTCGTAGAGTGGATGGGTCCAGGTATCGTAATACCTTAGCTGTGGCACCATTACCTTCTCGCTTGCATTTTTGCATAGATTTGATAAGATAATGCATAGGTTTGCACAGATTAATATCATTATCTGAGCATGAATACAGACCTCATCAGCATCGGAGAAGCGGCAAAGAAGCTGGGAGTTTCCATCGATACCCTCCGTCGATGGGACAAAAAAGGACTTCTTCGCTCCTTTCGGATATCTGAAAAAGGACATCGGTATTATCAAAAAGATGTTCTTTCATTTTTTCTGAAAGATTTATTTACTCTTGCGAAGAATTGGGCGGAAAGCGAAATAGGCGTAGAGCCAGAGAAAGATTTTTATTGTCAGACCGTTGATGTGTTCCAAAACCGACTGGTCAGGATGCAAAACGAACTCATGAAAAAAAACGATCTGAAAACGCCATTTTCACTTCTTGTGGCTGCTGCAGGAGAGATTGGCAATAATTCCTTCGATCACAATCTCGGAAATTGGTCGGATATTCCAGGTATTTTTTTTGGCTATAATCTGAATAAAGGACAAATCGTGTTGGCAGACCGAGGACAGGGCATCTTGAAGACACTGAGTCGCGTGAAGCCTGAACTCAAAACTGATGAACAAGCTTTACGGGTAGCTTTTACAGAAATTATTTCAGGAAGAGCTCCTGAAGCACGTGGAAATGGATTAAAATATGTGAGGAAAATTGTGACGACACATCCATTAAGGCTTCTCTTTTATACTGGCCATGCAAAGCTTTGCCTCCAACAAGGAGATATCGATCTGAATATCATCAAAAGAGAGACTCATATAAACGGTTGTATGGCTATCATTTACTTCTGATCGCATGACTATCCTTCTCAAAAATTTCGGTACAACCCTGATGAGCAGACCATCGGGAAAAGAAGCTTATGCTGCATTTCAACCGACTTTAAAGGAGGTAGAAAGCGAAGAGTCCATAGTTGTTGATTTCGAAGGGGTTCAGGTGCTAGGACCATCATGGGCAGATGAATTTATTACTCCTCTTAAAAAAGCTTTTCCAGGAAAAGTGGAGCTTATTCATACCGAAAATCCTTCTGTGAAGGCAACGCTGGAGATTTTGAATGAAATACAATAGTTTGAATCCGCCGCGGCGGATCCACCAGGGCCTGCCACCTTCTGTCTCCAACCCCGCTCAGCGGGGCAAATCCAGATGAGCCTGCTATTCAGCTGAAATTCAGTGCTTTTTAGGGTACAATAGCAGTGCTATGCACAATTGGAGTACGGACACTACGGAGCTGAAAAAAGATCCAAAGGCTTATGAGTTCTGGAAAATGGAGCAGATGATTAATTTCGGATTGGATGGTGAAAAGTTATCAAAAAAGAAGTTGATCGCTCACTTCCCAAAACTCCATATGGATCCTCTCACAAAACGTTTTCTTTCTTTCCTTCTATGGGGCCAATCCTCACCCCGAATCAAAAAGATCTTCTCAAGGCGTTCTCTCAAGAAAAAATAATTCAAGATTATTTTTTCCTCACCGGTGGAACTGCGCTTGCGGAATATTATCTTCACCATCGATATTCTGAAGATCTCGACTTTTTTTCCGTTGTTCCATTTGAGAGTGAAGAAATCCTCTCGACGATGAAAAATATTCAAAAGGTATTTCCCTACAAAAAGCTGGAGTTCAAACAGCAATTCCATCGAAACCTGTTTTTCTTTCACCTCAAGAATGAAGTGATTAAAACGGAATTTACCTACTACCCTTTTGAGCAAATAGAAAAGCCTCCAATAAAAGATGGAATAAAAATAGATAGTCTTCTCGATATTGCCGTAAACAAAATCTTTACTATTTTTCAAAATCCTCGATCTCGAGATTTTATTGATCTCTATTTCATTGTGAAACAAAAAAAATGGTCACTTTCCGAGCTCATGAAAAAAGCTCAAATCAAATTTGATATTTATGTCGATGCCATTCAGATGGGGAAACAATTCATGCGCGTAACAGAAGTGAAGGATTATCCTCGAATGATCAAAAAAATCGATCCGCATCTCTGGCAAAAATTTTTCTTGAATGAAGCAAAAAAACTGGAATCACAAGTGCTCCAATAAATTTATCAACTGTGACCTCGCAGCCTCTTGATTCTCTCTTCCGTCGGGGGATGGGTGGAAAAAAGAGCAAAGATTGATTTTCCGCTGATGCCTTTTTTGATGCCTTCAGAACGCGGGTCCGCGATGAAAAGCTGAGCCGCAGAGCTCATGGTGTCCGCCGACTCGATGCGGGGGTCAAGAGCGATTTTTTCCAAAGCTGAAGCCAGGGGCAAAGGGTCGCGAAGGTACAAAGCACCGGTGGCATCGGCCAGGTATTCACGATTTCTGGAGATGGCAAGCTGGACCAGATGAAGAACAAAGTAACCGACGACATAGACGAAAAGCCCCGCGAACGCAATGGAACCACCTTTTTTTTCATTGCCACCGCGCATACGCATCATCACTTCTCCCACCATGGAGATCGCCCCGATGACCGTGATGAGAATGAGTTCGAGGCGAACATCGTAGTTGGCAATGTGCGACATCTCATGCGCCAGCACGCCTTCGAGCTCTCGCTTGTCGAGCTTCTTGAGCAGCCCTCTGGTCACGCACACGACGCTGTGCTCCGGATCTCTCCCCGTGGCAAAAGCATTGAGACTTTCGTCTTCGATGATGTAAATCTTCGGATTGGGAAGGCCTGCCGTAATGGAAAGATTCTCGACAATATTGTAGAGATCAAAAAAATCTTTTCGCTCGATTGGCTTGGCGCCAACGAAGCTGAGGATCATTTTGTCCCCGTAGAAATAGGAAATGAGCGTCCAAAGAAAAAGAAAACCAAACAGAACGACTGAAATGGTTGGAAAATTTTCCGGCGCAACTTTGGCAATTTCCATGGCAACAAAGCTGATGCCCAGAACCGCTGCGGCAAAGAACACCAGGATGAAGATGGTTTGACGGTTGTTGGACGCGATTTGCTGGTAAAGATCCATAAATTTAAAAAATCCTAAATCCTAATATCTAAATCCTAAACAAATCCAAAGACTTAAATCCAAAATTCTAAAGAAATGCATCTTGTTTTGAATTTGGAATATTTGAATTTTGATATTGTTTAGAATTTAGAATTTAGTGCTTAGAATTTTACCTGTGGTGCTTCACTCGCCACCTTCACCTCCGCCTCGTCCATCTCAAAGAATTCTGCTGGCACCGCTCCCGCCATATTTACAAAGAGATTGTCCGGAAATTGGCGAATGGCCGTATTGAGACTGCTGACCACGGTATTGTAAAATCTTCGAGAAGCGGCAATTTTATTTTCTGTATCTGAAAGCTCTGATTGAAGCTGATTGAAAGAAGTATTGGCTTTGAGATCTGGATAGGCTTCGGAAAGCGCAGAGAAATTGATACCGCGGAGAGCCGTATTCAAAGTGTTTTCAGCCGAAAGCACGGCTTGGGGACTTCCTCCTTCGACAGTCTTTGCAGCGTTTCTTGCTTCGATAATTTTATCAAGGGTTCCTGCTTCATATTTTGTATATCCCTTCACCGTTTCTATGAGATTGCCGATCAAATCATGCCGGCGCTTCAGCTGGATAAGAATGTCGCTCCAGCCTTCCTTGACGCGCACCGTCAAAGCAACGAGTTTGTTGTAGTAGTACATGCCAATGATCGCGAGCAGGGCAAGGATGAGGATGAGAGCGATGAAAATAGCCATAGAGAAAAGTTCAAAAATAAAAAACTGAAACAGTACCGTTAGTGTAGAACAATTTTTAAAAAAAGATACACTTGAAGTACTCTTTCTTTTTGTCATGGCCAATCGTTCGACCATAGCCGAGCGAGCCTATCGAGAGAAAAATCCCGATCTCGCAAAAAAAGCTCATACCCAAAGGCTGATTGAGCATTCGGTCTATCATCCGGACGAGCACCGGGGTTCCGGGACGTACCTCGGCGACAGTGTGTACGGCGCCCTCGACGGCATGGTGACGACCTTTGCTGTAGTTGCGGGTGTCGCAGGCGCAAACCTTGCTCCGTCGATCATCCTCATTATGGGATTTGCCAATCTCTTTGCCGATGGTTTTTCCATGGCGGCGAGCAATTATCTCTCCAAAAAATCCGAACAGGATTACCATGCCCAGGAGCGAGCTCGCGAGCAATGGGAAGTAGAAAATTTTCCCAAGGGAGAAGTCGAAGAGATTCGACAGATTTACAAAAAAAAGGGGTTCACGGGAAATGATCTCGAGAGAGCCGTCGTCATCATTACCAGCGACAAGAAGCGCTGGGTCGAGACCATGATGGTCGAGGAGCTCGGGCTCCTTCCGCATCAAGGCTCGGCGTTGACGGCCGCCATGGTGACCTTTTTCTCTTTTCTGCTCTGGGGCTTTCTTCCGCTCCTCACCTATGTGCTCATTTCATTTTTTCCAGCTCTTTCCGAACGTGCCTTTACGATTTCCTGTATTCTCACCGCGCTGGGTATCTTCACGGCCGGGAGTCTGAGAAGTCGATTCATTGCAAAATCCTGGTGGCGCGCAGGCTTGGAGATGCTGGTCGTCGGTGGCGCTGCGGCGGGAGTGGCATATCTGGTAGGATACTTTCTCAGAGGGGTTGCGCAGTAAAATTCTAAATTCTAATATCCAAATCCTAAACAATATCAAAATTCAAATGTTCTAAATTCAAAACAAAATGCGTTTTTTTGGATTTTGAAATTTATATTTTTAATTTGTTTAGAATTTAGTGCTTAGGATTTAGAATTTAGCAGCTATGATCGCTTCTTCCAACACTTCCACTTCAACTCCCCTTGCCTCTCCCGCTCCTCGCGAGTCCGATCTTTTTGAAAATACGCTCCGGCCAAAAGAACTTTCCGACTATATCGGCCAACAACAGCTTAAAAGCAATCTTCAGATCTTTTTGGATGCTGCGAAAAAAAGAAAAGAGCCGCTCGAGCACACCCTGCTCTATGGCCCAGCGGGCCTCGGGAAAACGACCCTCGCGATTATCATTGCTCATGAAATGGGTGGAAATTTCAAGATCACGGCAGCGCCAGCGATCGAGAAGCAGGGCGACCTCGCTGCTATTCTGAGTAACTTAAAAGAAAACGACGTGCTCTTCATCGACGAAATTCACCGTCTCCGCGGGAATATTGAAGAGATGCTCTACAGCGCCATGGAAGATTACGCCCTCGACATCATGATCGGCAAAGGCCCTTCTGCCCGCACCATGCGGCTGAAAATTCCGAAATTCACCCTCATCGGAGCCACGACGAAGTACGCCGATTTGAGCGCTCCACTTCGCGATCGCTTCGGACATATCTTCCGGCTCGACTTCTACACGCCATCTGAGATCGAACAGATTCTTCATCGCTCCGCGAAGATTTTGAACTACCAGATCGAACAGGAAGCCTGTAAAAAAATCGCCAACTGTTCTCGCCGTACTCCTCGAGTAGCAAATCGGCTGCTGAAACGCGTGCGTGATTTCGCAGAGATGGATGAGTTCCCCACTCCTGCCAAGGAGGGGGGTCAGGGGGGAGGTCTTATCACTCTTCCCCTCACCCAAACCGCCCTCAGCGCTCTCGGCATTGACGAAATCGGCCTCGACAAAGCTGATCTTGGCCTGCTTCGTACGCTCATCGAGAAATTCCAAGGTGGTCCCGTGGGACTCAACACGCTCTCCGCCGCCACCGGCGAAGATGCGGGAACGATCGAGGATGTGTACGAACCCTACCTCATCCAACTCGGCATGTTGGACCGAAGTCCCCGCGGCCGCATCGCAACCGAACACGCGTATCGTCATTTAGGGCTAGAACAAAAGGAATTGAGGCTGCTATAATGCGAGCCTATGGTTCTCATCAACTCCCTCGACAAGCTCGAGAAGGTTCTTGACAAGCGCTATCGCGGCATTGATCGCGAGAAGTTTTCCAAGGAAATTTTTCAACATCCGTTGCGCTTTACGGACTATTTGCTAAAGCAAATCAAGAAATATCCCGCCATTGCGAAGCAGTATCTTCCCGATCCCCGAGAGCTTGATTCTCGTGGTATCGAGAAGCCATTTACCGGAGTGATCGAGACGAGTATCCCGGGCCTGGAACGTATGTATCTTGACCGTGTGATCCTCATGCCCACGTCCCAATGTTTTGCGTACTGCCGATTTTGCTTTCGGAAAAATTATTCCCACGATGCGAGGAAAGGTGATTACGGCACACCCCAAGACAGCTTCGAAAAAGCTCTGCGATACATCAAGAAGGACAAACGGATCAAAGAAGTCCTGATTACCGGTGGCGACCCCCTGATGTTCCCAAAGCAAGTGCTGGATCTTGTCGGAAAGCTTCGACAAATTAAAAATCTCACGAGCATTCGCATTGGCAGCAGAATTTTCACCTCGGACCCGGGGTTGATTACAGAAGATTGGATTAAACCATTTCAAGAATTGAATCGCATCAAATTGCATTCCCTACAAGCTACAAGCTACAAGCTACAACCTGTTTCCATCTCTCCCCACATCAACCACCCCTCTGAACTTTCGCCAGAAACCTGTCGGGCCCTGCTGCTGTGCACCCAAAACAATATCCCGCTCTACAATCAAACCGTGCTGCTCAAGGGCGTGAACGATGATCCGGAAGTCCTCATTGAACTTTTTCGAAAGCTCCGACAACTCGGGGTCGAACCCTACCGCGTGTACCTCGCCGACCCACTGAAGGGAACAGAGCATTTCCGCGTCAGTATCGAACGCTTCTTGGAATTGAAACGATACCTTCGCGCCCATGCCAGCGGTCGTATTGTGCCCAGCTTTATCATCGATACTCGAATCGGAAAGCTCGAGCTGGGATCAGATGGTGAGATTTTGAAGCGAAGAGGGAGCACGATCTTCATTCAAACGCCCTACACTGTTGACATCTTTCGCTCCATGAACAAAAAATTTGAACTCCCAGAATACTGCACGCTCGCGAAAAATGGAGAAATGATTGTGGAATATGAAGATGCTCATTGAAGAGGATATTGACAGGAGAGGTAACCCTGAAGTATACTGTTAACAGTAACATTATTTATCTATCACTATGCAAGCTACTTTTCAGAAGAAAATCCAAGCGGCACAAGTGTATTTTCCAGCTGATATGTACCTTCGGCTCAAACGACTGGCAAAAAATGAAAATAAACCATTGGCAAGCTGGTTTCGGGATTTAGCTGCAAAGGAATTAAAGAAAAAAGAGCCGAAAAGGATGAAGCTTTCAGATATGCCGACATTCAATTGGCCCGATCTCGATCCTTATACCTCAGAGAAAGTCGATGAAATCGTTTACGGCAATCCGCATGGATTATCCTCTGATGAAAAAGCATGACGCTCCTCGATAGCTCATTTCTCTATGCTTACTATCGAAATCATGACGTTCACCACGGAATGGCGGTGGAGCAAGCTTTTCAGTACCAAAATGAATCAGCTCATATTCCTCTTGAGATTTTTGAGGAATTGATCACGCTCATAGGTCGCAAACAAGGCAGTGACGAAGCAGTAAAAATCGGAAAGCTCCTGCTCAGTGAAAAAAGCGCGGTCCACATTCTCTCCATGATTCCTTCTCAATTTTTAAAAACCTGGCAACTTTTTCAAACCTTATCTCCTTATTCTCTTTCGTATGTCGACTGCCTTTTGATCACTCTCGCGAGAGAATATCAATGCTCCATCCTCACCTTTGACAAAGCCATTTTGGAATACATGAAGAAAGATGGATAATGGACCCGTGAAAAAAATCATTCTCAGTTTCGCCCTTCTGATTCTCTTGTCGCCGAAAGTTCAGGCTTCTTTCACGGATGTCTCAGCAACGCAGGCGAACAAAGCTGCCATCGACTATGTGGAAGAGCAGGGCATCGTGAAAGGCTATCCGGATGGGAGTTTTAAGCCAGCAAGTGTCATCAATCGCGCTGAATTTACGAAGATCATCGTCAGTGCTAGGGCGCCAAAGGCGAGCATCGATCAATGTGTGACCCAAACGCAATCTCGAAAAAAGCGGATTTTTAAGGACATCGAAAAATCAGCCTGGTTTGAGCCTTTTGTGTGCATGGCGAAAAAAACCGGTGCCAT
>OBEQ012158036.1_pt1 | contig 15145 bp, 13 predicted proteins | sample 1670901 | NCBI WGS metagenome assembly OBEQ01 (sample SAMEA104232315, study PRJEB22302) | groundwater metagenome | biome: forest; feature: aquifer; material: groundwater | place: USA | collected 2011-08-07 | depth 5.4 m | reverse complement strand
GATCGAGGTCGCGGCCGGCCTGTCGCCGCGCGGGCTCAGCTTCACCCGCCACCATCCCGACCTGCGCTACATCGAGGCCGACCTGCCCGACATGGCCGCGCACAAGCGGCGCGCGCTCGATCGCGCCGGCCGCGGCCGACACCACGAGGTGGTCGAGATCGACGCGCTCGCCGAGGACGGCCCGGCATCGATCGGTGCGCTGGCACGCACGCGCCTCGATCCGACGCGCGGCACGGCCATCATCACCGAGGGGCTCATCAGCTACTTCGCGCGCGACCAGGTGGAAGGCATGTGGCGCCGCTTCGCCGCCGCCCTGCGCACGTTCCCGCACGGCGTCTACTTCTCGGATCTCAACACCTCGGGCGACGTGGGCGGCATGCACACCGCGAAGGTCTTCCGCCAGGTGCTGCAGGTGTTCGCGCGCGGCCGCGTGCACCTGCACTTCCGCAGCCCGGAGGACGCGGCTGCGGCGCTCGCCGCCTCCGGCTTCGGCAAGGTCAGCATCCACAAGCCGGGCGACCTGCAAGGCGTCGACTTCCCCGGCCGCGATCGAAGACACGTGGTCCGCCTCATCGAGGCGCACGTCTGAGCATCGTCACGTCTACGCCACGCCTGTTGACCTGGGTGGTCGTTGACCTCGACGTGATCGTTGACGAGTCAGACGGCGACGGAAACGGCGACGTGGCCGTGGGCGCTCGTGGACGTCTCTCCGTCGACGCCGCACCACAGGTTCCGGCTCGCGAGGAATGCGATGCTACCGGCACAACTTCGTCAGCATCGCGACGATCCTTCCCAGCAATTCGCAGCCGCGGCGGTGGGTTCCTTCATCGAGAACTTGCATGACCAGCAGCGCATCAAGAACCGCGGCGCATTCCATCGCCGAACCACGTGCGATCGCGTACGTCCTGGCAGCGTCCGCTTTTCCGATGCGTCCGGCGCCCTCCGCAATGTTCAGCGTGATGGACGTTGCCGCACGCCTCAGTTGATCCAGGAGCGGTGCGTTGCCGCGCGGTTGCTCCGCGCCGATCGCGACAGTGAGGGCTAGGAAATCGATGGAACGCTGGTAGACGTCGAGGTTCTGGAAGCTGAGCATGGCAACTCAGTCATCGGGCCAGGGCGAGGGAAGTTGCGGACGCTGAGTCGTTTTTCGAAGGACGTCGTCTCGAATCGACGCCCGGACCACGCGGACCACGCGGACCACGCGGACCATGGGTAGTGCTTGGCCGTGCACGCGTCCAGGCAGGGGACGACGGCCTTAGGTTCGCGCAGTGCGTCGTCTACGGAGAGACGTCCACGAGCGCCCACGGCCACGTCGCCGTCGCCGTCGCCGTCTGACTCGTCAACGATCACGTCAAGGTCAACGATCAGGTCAACGGGCGCGGGCAAGTATGTGGGTGGTAGCCGTCTCGCTCATCGGTACGGCCCGTCCTCGGCCCCGGAGGCGAACGGTGTGACCAGCTCGACCGCGGCGCGCAGCGACGCCGCGTCGGGCTCGACGCCCGGCCACTCGATCCACGCGCGCGGGCCGACGACACAGATGAGCACGTCGGCGGGCCACTCGCGCACGAGCAGGTCGCGCGTGCGCCGGGACAGGCACGCGGCCACATCGGCGGCCTGCTTGCCGCGTAGCCACCAGCCGGGCGCGCCCGGCACGGGGGCGGCGGGCACGTCGGCGAAGCCGTGCATCTGCTCGCTGCGCGCCAGGGCGAAGCGCACGCCGCGGCCGCCCACGCGCTCGACCCCGACGCTGGTCACGAGCGGCTCGCCCGGCGCGGGTGGTGCCACGCCGATGCGCACGGGCGCGGCGCCCTGGGTCGTCAGCTGCACGCCCAGGCCGCTGGCCGGCCAGTCGCGCAGCGTGGCCGCGACGATCTCGGCGCCCAGCGCGTCGAGGGTCAGGCGCCAGCGCGTCGCCAGGGCGCGCCCGCCCAGCGCCAGCGCGGCCACCGCGCCGGCGACCGCGACCAGACGATCGGGATCGTCGTCGAGGCCGGAGCGCTCGGCCACCACCGCGCCGGCATCGAGACGAAAGCTGTAGCCACGCGCGTCGCGCAGGCGCACGCGCGCCTCGGGGCTCACCCAGGCGCGCACCAGCGCGTCGTCAGACGACGCCTCGTAGACCAGGCCACCGCGCGCGGGCGCACGGACCAGCAGCTGCGCGCGCCAGCCGGTGATGCCCGCGGCCTGCGCGCGCACCCGCGTCACCGTCGGCAGCGGACGACCTGCGCTGTTGCGCTCGCTCGACTCGAGGATCTCGACGTCGACACCGTCGATGCGCAGCGCCACCCGGTCGGGCGCCGCGGCATGGCCGGCCTCGTACTGTCCGCCCAGCACCTTGGCGACCACCATCCAGGCCCGCTCGGCCCGCCGCTGGCGACGGAGCGCACCGATGAAGTAGGTGACGCTCATCATGAACGCGCCGGTCACGAGCAGCGAGGCGGGATCCATGCCGCAGCCAAGCCTAGCGCGGGCCGACGCCCGAGGCGGCGCGCCCCTTCCATCCGGATCCGGCTACGTCCGTGCGGCCGCGGGCGTGCTGAGCAGATCCACCATGGCGGGGATCTGCACGGTGCGCTCGGCCGCGCTGGTCGTGTCCTCGGGTGGTCCGACGGCCAGGGAGAGCAGGAGCTCCTGCGACTCCTTGTCCAGCGTCTCCCACTCCTCGAGCGTCAGCGTGACTCCCGCCAAGGTGATGTCGCCGTTCATGTTCCAACCTGCGCGCCGTCTGCAGGTGGTCGCAACTTTTCGGCTTTTTCTTCCGTTCGTGCGGTGAGACTGCGTGTGTCAGTGTCGGAAATTTGCCTACATCAGCCGACGTCATCTACGATCTGTCCCATGAGCAACAAGAAGCCCGCGAACGCCAGGCCGAAGACGATCATGCCCCTCCGAGGCGTCTCGATGCGCGACCGTCGGCAACGTCGCACCGAGGACGTCCTGGAAGCGCTCCATCTCCAGATGGACGCGTGCCGAGAGGACGGCGAGCTCACCGCCATGATCGTCGCCGACGAGCACGGCATGTGCCTCGCCTCGTCGGGTGCGGTCAGCACCTGCTCCGAGATCGCCGCACGCCTGCCCATCCTGGGCCGCAAGGCGGGCGACTTCGAGGGCGTGCTGCTGGGCGCCAAGGGCGGCGTGCCCGTGGCCATGAAGCGCATCAAGCTCGATGGTGCCGAGCTGTACGCCTGCGCCGTCGGCGGCATCAAAGAGCGTCACGCCGTGCAGCTGCACCGCGCCGAGTTCGGCGTGCGCAGAATCCTCGCCGCCTGATCCGCGCGGCTTGCTACGCTCGGCGCCATGCCGACCACCATCCCGCGCACCTGCAACGTCTGCGAAGCCATGTGCGGCATGCTCGTCACCGTCGACGGCGCGCCCGGTCACGAGAAGATCCTCGACATCCGTGGCGACGCCGAGGACCCCTTCTCGCGCGGGCACATCTGCCCCAAGGGCCCGGCCATGAAGGAGATCCAGGAGGACCCGGATCGCCTGCGCCACCCGGTCAAGCGCACGGCCAGCGGCTGGCAGCGCATCTCCTGGGACGAGGCCATCGGCGAGACCGCGCGCCGCCTGCGCGACATCCGCGCACGCCACGGCAAGGACGCCATCGGCACGTACATCGGCAACCCGACGGTGCACAACCACGGCGCGTCGATCATGCTGCAGGGCTTCCTGCGCTCGCTCGGCTCGAAGAACCGCTTCGATGCCAACTCGATGGACGCCAACCCCAAGCTGTTCTCGTCGATGGTCATGTTCGGCGAGGCCACGTCCATCCCGGTGCCCGACGTCGACCGCACCGAGTACATGCTCATCCTGGGCGCCAACCCGGCGGCCTCGAATGGCAGCCTGATGTCGCTCGGCGACGTGCGCGGACGCATGAAGGGCATCCGCGATCGCGGCGGCAAGGTCATCGTGCTCGACCCGCGTCGCACCGAGTCGGCCGCCTGGGCCGACGAGCACCACTTCATCCGCCCGGGCGGCGACGCCGCCTTCCTGTGGGGCATCATCCACGTGCTCTTCGCCGAGTCGAAGGTCGACGTCGCCGCGGTCAGCAAGATGGCCACCGGCGTCGACGCGGTGCACGCGCTGTCGATGCGCTTCGCGCCCGAGAAGGTCGCGTCCGCCTGCGGCGTGCCCGCCGACGTGATCCGGCGCCTGGCGCGCGAGTTCGCCGCGGCCAGGCGCGCCGTGTGCTACGGGCGCGTCGGCACCAGCGTCAACGAGTTCGGCTGCGAGGCCAGCTGGCTCATCGACGTCATCAACACCCTGACCGGCAACCTCGACCGCGAGGGCGGCGCGATGTTCACCTCGCCCGCCGTCGACCTGGCGCGCATGGGCCGGGTCTTCGACATCAGCCGCTGGAACCGCTGGAAGTCACGCGTGCGCGGCCTGCCCGAGTTCGGCGGCCAGCTGCCCGTGGCCGCCATGGCCGAGGAGATGGACACGCCCGGCCAGGGCCAGATCCGCGGCTTCGTCACCGTCGCGGGCAACCCGGTGCTGTCGTCGCCCAACGCGGGCCGGCTGGAGCGCGCGCTCGCCGGCCTCGAGTTCATGGTCGCGATCGACTTCTACATCAACGAGTCGAGCCGGCACGCGCACATCATCTTGCCGCCGCGCTACGCGCTCGAGCGCTCGCACATCGACGTGGTGCTCGAGGCCCTGGCGGTGCGCAACACGGTCAAGTTCTCCGAGCCGGTCATCACGCCCGCGCCCGACACCAAGGAAGACTGGGAGATCATCTACGACCTGGGCATGCGCCTGGGCGAGATGCACTTCGGCCACCCGGTCATCAACCGCGCCGCCAAGCTGGCGTGGAAGCGCGGCCTCAAGCTGACGCCCGACTTCATCGTCGACGTGGGCATCCGGCTGGGCCCGCACGGCGACAAGTTCATCCCCGGCGGACGCGGCCTGAGCCTGAAGAAGCTGCGCGCGCGCCCGCACGGCATCGATCTGGGCGCGCTCACGCCCTGCTTCAAGGAGCGCGTGCGCACGAAGAGCGGTAAGGTCGACCTGGCGCCACAGATCCTGGTCGCGCAGGTGCCGCGCCTGGAGGAGTGGGTGCGCGCACGCAGCGCGGGCGAGGCGCGCGGCGAGCTGGCACTCATCGGCCGGCGGCACGTGCGCACCAACAACTCGTGGATGCACAACTGCCACTCCCTGACCAAGGGCCCGGATCGCTCGTCCCTGCTGATGAACCCGGTCGACGCCCGGCGCTTCAAGCTGGTCGACGGCCAGGCGGTGCGGGTCAAGAGCCGCGTCGGCGAGGTGCGCGCGCGCCTCGAGCTCACCGACACGCTCATGCCCGGCGTGGTCTCGCTGCCGCACGGTTTCGGCCACGCCGAGGCCAAGGACACCATGCGCATCGCCGGCGCCCTGCCCGGCCCCAACATCAATGCGCTCACCGACGAGAGCATGGTCGAGCCGGTCATCGGCACCGCGGTGCTGAACGGCGTGCCCGTGCTGGTCGAGGCCATCGCCGCCGAAGCCCTGACCGGCGAGGAGCCGGTGGCGGCGGCGGCGGGCGCCTAGAACGATGACGATGGACGTCCTCGTCATCGGCGGCAATCGTTTCGTCGGCGCGCTGGTGGCCTGGCGCCTGCTGGCGCGCGGCGACAAGGTCACCCTGCTCAACCGCGGCACCCTGCCCGACCCGTTCGGCGCGCGCGTCGAGCGGCTGCGCGCTGACCGCACCACCGCCGAGCTCGCTCGCGTGGTGGCGGGACGACGCTTCGACGCGGTGGTCGACCTGGCCGGCTACACCGGCGACGACGCGCGCAGCGCCGTGGCCGCGCTGGGCGAGCGCGTCGGCCACTACGTGTTCATCTCGACCGGGCAGGTGTACCTGGTGCGCGAGGGCTGCCGCCTGCCCGCGCGCGAGGCCGACTACGACGGGCCGGTCATGCCGCGTCCGCCCGACGGCCCCGATCTGCCCGAGTGGGAGTACGGCGTGGGCAAGCGCGGCGCCGAGAATGCGCTCGACGCGGCCTGGCGCGAGCAGGGCTTCCCGGCCACGCGCATCCGCATCCCCATGGTCAACGGCGAGAACGACTACTACCGCCGCCTCGATGGCTACCTGTGGCGCATGTTCGACGGCGGCCCGGTCATCTTGCCCGACGGCGGCCGGCAGCCGTGCCGGCACGTCTACGGCGACGACGTCGCGCGCGCCGTGGTCGCGCTCCTGGGCCGGCGCGAGACCTTCGGCCAGGCCTACAACCTGGCCCACAGCGAGGCGCCCACGCTGCGCCAGCTGCTCGAGGTCCTGCGCGACGAGGCCGGCTCGAACGCAGCCTTCGCCGACGTGCCCACCATGGTGCTACGCGAGCGCGGCTTCCTGCCCGCGGCCATCTCGCCTTACTCCAATCCGTGGATGTCGCACATCGACCCGGCGCGCGCGCTGGCCGAGCTCGGCTTCCGGCCCACACCGCTGCACGAGGTGCTGGCGCGCGCGGTCGCCACGTTCATGAACCATCCCTACCGCGAGCCGCCCGAGAACTACGCGCGCCGCGCCGAGGAGAGAGCGCTGGTCTCGTAGCTCGCTTCGTCGACGTGCGGCGCGATGGCGACCAGCTCGATGGCCTTCTCCGGGCAGGCCACGACGCACAGGCCGCAGGCGTGGCAGTCGGCCGCGCCGGGCGTGTACGCGGTCAGCTTGCCGTGCGCGCGCGAGCGCAGCCGGCCGAAGAAGGACAGGCGCTCGAAGTCGGCGTCGTCGATCTTGCGCACCTCGAAGACGTCGTAGGGACAGACATCGAGGCACTCCGCCTTGCCTTCGCAGCGGTTGCGATCGATGCGCGGGACCATCGTGCCTGGCTCGGCGCGGCAGTCCTGACCGGGACGATCCGGGTGGCGCGCCGCGCGCCGCGCCTTGTCGCGATCGACGTTGCTCATGCTGGCGAGAGTGCCACGCGCCTGCGAAGCGCGTGTGCGCGCCGAGGTGAAGAAGTGTTAACCGCGAAGCGGTCAGGCTGGCAGGCGCAGATCGCAGCCCGCGAAACTCTTGATGAAGTCGGCGCCGAACGCGGTCGACGGCGTGTGGGCTCCCGGTGCGACCGCGCCGCTGGCGACCCGGCGCGTGGTCTCGACCGCGGCGCTGGCGGTGAAGGAGTAGCCTTCGGGCGTGCTCAGCGTGGCCTCGACGCGTTGGCCGGCCAGGTTCTGCACCGCGCCCCACAGCTGCGTCGAGCCGCGCGCACGCGTGGTCTCGTCGGGGCCGGCGGGCCGCCGGTCGATCATCGACTTGAGCAGCCGCTGCGCGAAGGGTCGACCCAGGAGCGACACCATGGGGTTGACCGCGCGCAGCGCGCGCACCGCGCGCGGCGGCGTGGCCAGGTAGACCTCGATGTCGGGAATGCCAGTCGAGTAGAACGCGGTCGAGACGTCGCCCCAGGGCACGGTCATGGCGAAGCGCGCCTGGTCGCGGAACTGCACCGTGCGCGTCCGGTAGGCGTGCGGCACCTTGCGGATGACGCCGCCCTCGCGCACCGCGCCGCGCTGCGCCAGGCCCTCGACCACGGTCTTGGCGGTGCCGCGCGAGGTGCCGCCGTGCGTGGCGATGGCCAGCTCGAGCCGCGTCGCGTCGGGCAGCGCGCGCTTGAGCGTCGCGGCCAGGCAGTCTGACGGAACCACGTCGAAGCCCACGCCGGGCAGGAGCACGACGCCGCGCGTGCGCGCCTCGGCGCCGCGACGCTGGCAGGCCTCGAAGACGTCGATCTCGCCGGTCACGTCCAGGTAGTGCACGCCCGCGCGCAGGCAGGCTTCCACGACCGGCGCGCTGGTGGCCGAGAACGGCCCCGCGCACAGCAGCAGCGCGCGCTGCCCGCTCAGCTTCTCGGCGATGCGCGCCGGATCGTCGAGGTCGAACGCCACCCAGGGCAGACCGAGGCGCTCGGCGATCGGCCGCACCGCGTCGGCGCGTCGGCCCGCCAGCGTGGGCGCCAGGCCGCGCCGCACCGCCTCGACGGCGGCGAGCTCGCCGGTGTAGCCGTTGGCACCGTAGAGCATCCACGAATCTTCGCGCGCCATGGCCGGGCAGAGTAATCTACCCGGCGGGGAGGATGCATGGCCAACGTCGAGACTGAATACATGGGCGGCCGCAAGGCCAAGCTGTGGACGTACATGATCTTGATGGTCGTCCTGGTCGTGGGCGCAGTGATCGCCAACCTGGTCATCAAGGATCCCTCGCTGGCCCGCGAAGGCGTGCACAAGTTCATGGGCCTGCCGCGCTGGGCCTTTCCCGTCATCGGCGTGGTCGTGGGCGCGCTCGTCTTCTGGATGGGCCTCAAGATCGAGACCGACTGGCCCGAAGCCCTGGGCGCCTTCCTGATCTCCGGCTCCATCGCCGCGGGCGAGTTCCTGGTCGGCTGGAGCAAGTTCGCCTTCGGCGGCCTGGCCGTGATTCCGTACGTCATTCCCCTGCTGGTGTTCTTCATCCTGCTCATGGTGGGGATGGTGAAGAGCAGGTAGCACGCGCGCGTCCGCACGTCCTTTTGCGAGCTTGCCTACAACGATTACTCCTGGCATGCGGGCAGCAGCCCGCACCAGCCAAGCTGTCGTAAGGAGTAAGCGAAGTTCAGAGAATCGGTACATCGCCTGACGTTCGATTCGTGCCGGATCCGTATACAGTCCGCGGATGCAAAGGGTTGTTGCTGGTAGTTTCGGTTTTGTTTTCTCTTTGCTTGCGGTGAGCGTCGTCGCTTGCGCACCCAGCGGGCGCGCAGAAGATCCCGATGGATCGACGCCGCCGCCGCCCCCGCCCATCGACAGCGGGACCGGGCCCGACGCACCCGGCGGTGGCCCGCCGTACCAGGATTTCCCGGCGGCGCCCACGATCGACGGCACCGCGCCGGCCAACTCGGGCGACCTCTTCGGCATGCCCGATGGCATCGGCGCCGGACCTTGCCTCGCCGAGCCCGAGATCGGCACGCTGTTCCCCAAGGGCTGGCTGCGCCCGCGCTTCACGGTCGTGCCCTCGGGTTCGCAGAACCTGTACGAGATCCGGCTGCACGCCGACGACGAGGCCAACGACCTCGTGGTCTACACCAGCAACAGGCAGTGGACGATGCCCGGCGACACCTGGGCCAAGATGTCGCTCCACCTGGGCGGCAAGCCCATCACCGTGACCATCCGCGGCGCGCAGCTCAACGGCACGGTGCTGGTCGGGTCGCCCTCGCTGGGCACGACCGGCAAGATCGAGATCGCGCCGGCAAGCGCCACGGGATCGATCGTCTACTGGACCACCAGCGCCGGCTCCAACCCCAACGCCAGCGCGCTCAAGGCCTTCGACATCGGCAACGAGGCCGTGCGCGTGGTGCTGCGGCCGCAGAACGCCGGTCTCAACGCGGCGACGAGCTGCTTCGGTTGCCACACCACGACGCCCGACGGCAAGTACCTCGCCTTCGCCAACGCGGTCGATCCCAACATCAGCGGCGGCGCGCTCATCGATGGCCGGCCCGGCTTCGTCGACCTGCGCGTGCCGCTGGCCACGGTCACCGACGCGCCCGCGGATCGGCCGCCCTCCGACGTCCTCTCCGACACCGCCATCGGTCTGCTCGCGCGCAAGAATCAGCACGCGCCCGCGTTCACGCTCAAGCACTGGGTTCCCGGCGACCGGATCGCCCTGACCATGTTCCAGCCCAACGCCGGCCCCAATTACTCCGGCCCGACCAACATCATCTGGACCGATCTGGAGACGAACTCCACGGCCGAGGGCACCGGCTGGGGCACCATCGCGCGCACCGGCGACACCAAGAGCGCCTCCGCGGCGGTGTTCTCGCACGACGGGATGCGCATCGCGTACGTCTCCGGCAACTCGGTGGACAGCGGCGTGCGCAACAACAACGGCGACGTGTACACCGTGCCGTACAACAACCGGCTGGGCGGCGCAGCCACGCCGGTCGCGGGCGCCAGTGACGTCAACAAGAACGAGTCCTATCCCAGCTTCTCCGCTGACGACACCCTGCTGACCTTCACGCAGTCGAACTTCTCGGGCGACCGGCACTCGTACGACAACCCCACCGCCGAGGTCTTCATCGTCGACGCCAACGGCGGCACGCCCACGCGCCTCAAGGCCAACGATCCCAACACCTGCGGCGGCGCCGGCGGCGTGAGCCCCGGTGTCACCAACAGCTGGCCCAAGTGGTCGCCCGGCCCGGTCGAGAACGTCGGCGGCAAGCGGTACTACTGGATCACCTTCTCGTCGCGGCGCGGGGCCTCGCACCTGCCACAGATCTACGTGGCCCCGGTGGTCTTCGGCGAGGCCGGCATCGAGACGTACCCGGCCATCTACCTGTGGAACCAGCCGGCCAACGAGGCCAACCACACGCCCGCCTGGGACAACCTGCAGATCAACTAGGTTGCGGTCGTCTCCATAAGTATCGTTCTGATTGCCACTTCGAGTCACGCCGGTGCGCAGAGCCGAAATGGTGCGAGTCGCATCGATACTCCCGAACGCTCGTTAGAACGGAACAGGCCATCGACGCGGCGGATTTGTATACAGTCCGCGCATGCAAAGGGTCCTGACTCCTCGATGCAGCGTCCTTGTCTCTTTGCTTGCCGTCGGCGTCGTCGCCTGCACGCCCGGTGGACGGGCTGACGACCCTGGGCACGATGGCTCGCCACCGCCGCCACCGCCGATTGACGCCGGCGGCCCCACCGAGCCCGACGCTGCCGTCGGTCCATTCGACGACTTCCCCGCCGCTCCCATCATCGACGGTACCGCGCCCGCCAACGCGGGCGACCTGTTCGGCGTGGCCAACGTCCCCAATGTCGCTGGGCCGTGCCTGGCCGAGCCGCAGATCGGCTCGCTCTTGCCCAAGGGATTCCTGCGCCCGCGCTTCACGCTGGCCGGCACGGCGGGGCAGAACCTGTTCGAGATCCGCATCCATTCGGAGCACGAGACCAACGACCTGGTCGTCTACACCAGCAACACGCAGTGGAAGATGCCCGCCGAGCACTGGGCCAACATCTCGCTCCACCTGGGTGACCGGCCGCTCACCGTCACCATTCGCGGCGCCACCTACAACGGCACACAGCTGACCGCGGGGCCGACGCTGGGCACGAGCGGTGACATCACGGTCGCGCCCGTCGGTGCGACCGGCTCGATCGTGTACTGGACCACCAGCGGCGGCACCGCGCTCAAGGCCTTCAAGATCGGCGAGGAGACCGTCGATGTGGTGCTGCGGCCCAAGAACGCCGAGATCGCCGCCCCGGGTTGCCTCGGCTGCCACAGCCTGACGCCCGACGGGCAGTACCTGTCGTTCTCGTGGGTCGTGGGCACCGACGGCTTCGCCGGTCGCATCGATCTGCGCGCGCCGCTCTCGGGCGACAGCAACGCCATCGCCAGCCGGCCGCCCTTCCTGACCGACACGGCCATCGGGCTGCTCTCGCGCACCGCACAGCACGCACCGGTCTACTCCAAGGCGCACTGGTCGGATCACGACCACATCGCCATCACCATGCTGCAAGGCGTCGGCGGCACGCCCACCGACATCATCTGGACCGACCTCGAGACCACCTCCAACGTGCGCGGCGTCGGCTGGGACGTGATCTCGCGCGTGGGTGACGCCAACAGCGCGGCGGCGGCGGCGTTCTCGCACGACGGCCTGAAGCTCGCCTACGTCTCGGGCACGGGGATCGACAGCGGCGTGCGCGACCACGCAGGCGACATCTGGACCGTGCCCTACAACAATCGTCTCGGTGGCACGGCGACGCCCGTGAACGGCGCCAGCGATCCGTCGATGAACGAGTCGTACCCCAGCTTCTCCGCCGACGACGCGCTGATCGCCTTCAACCGCACCGACAACTTCGGCAGCAGCCCGCCCTCGTACGACAACCCGTCGGCAGAGATCTTCGTGGTCAACGCGGAGGGCGGGCCGGCCGTGCGCCTCAAGGCCAACGACCCCAACACCTGCGGCAGCGCCGGAGCGGTCAGCCCGGGCGTGACCAACAGCTGGCCCAAGTGGTCGCCCGGCCCGGTCGATAACGTCGCTGGCAAGCGCTACTACTGGCTCACCTTCTCGTCGCGGCGCGGCACGTCGCGCCTGCCCCAGATCTACGTGGCCCCCGTGGTCGTCACCGAGTCGGGCATCGAGACCTACCCGGCCATCTACCTGTGGAACCAGCCGGCCAGCGAGGCCAACCACACGCCCGCCTGGGACAACCTGCAGATCCCGTAGCCCCGCTCGCTACCGGTGGTCGTGCACCGTGCTCTCTCGCTCGTCGCGGGGCGGGAACACGAACTCGAAGGGCCGGCGCAGCATGCGTAGCAGCAGCGCCTTGCCCAGCCCGATCTGATCCTGCCGGCTGACCTCGCGTGCGCGCACCGCGACGCCCAGCGCGAGCGCAAAACTGACGCCGAAGTTGAGCAGGCCGATGCAGACGATGCCGATCGCGGCCCAGCCGAAGTGCGACGTGAGCACCTGGTCGAGCCCCAGGGCGCAGCCGGCGAAGGTCAGCGCGCCCGACGACAGGGTCACGTGCGCGGCGCCGATGGGCAGGCCGAAGCCCTTGCCGAACACGGTCGAGAAGCCGAGCAGGAAGCCGAGCGTGACCGAACCGCCCGCGCCCGCCACCTGTCGCTGGAAAGCGCCCGCCAGCCAGCGCGCGCCGCGCACGCCGATGATCTTCTTGATGCGGTTCTGCGCGATGGCCTCGGGCAGCTTGCGGTAGACCGCCCAGTTCTCCAGCGCGCCCGCGGCCAGGCTGGACAGCCACAGGTACACGCCGGTGAGCGTCGCCAGCCAGATCACCTGGCTGTGCAAGGGATCCATGCTCTCGACCACGTGCTCGGCCTGCGCCGCATCCAGAAAATGGTGCCCGGTGCGCCACTTGACCCACGCGTCGAGCGCGTACGCCGCGGGGATGACCATGAAGACGTTGCCGATGGCCGCGGCCAGCTGCGAGCGCGTCATGCGCGCGATCATCTTGACGATGCCTTCCATGCGCTGCACCGCGCTGCCGCCCGACTGCAGGGCGTCGGCGAGCGCGGCCGCGGTCATCGACGGCTGCTTGGTGGCCAGCGTGAAGCCGCACATCTGCATGAGCAGGAAGCTGCCCGCGTAGTTGCACGCGGCCAGGAAGCCGTCGACGAACAGGGGCAGCTTGAGCGACATGATGATGAACTTGAGCGCCGCCGTGCCTGCGGTGAGGATGCCGCCGCCGCCCGCCGAGCGCAGCATGGCCCACCACTCGCGCCGCGAGCTGGTGATGTAGTGCTCACCGCTCGTGCCCACCCGCTCGATGACCTTGCGCGCGATGAGGCGCAGGTTGTTCTCGAGCAGCTGCAGGAACGACAGGTCGCCGATGTTGGCGCTCACCAGCGTCACCAGCAGCGTGCGCGCGTGCAGCAGACGCTCCTCGCCCGGCCCGGCCGCCTCGAGCAGGGGCGCGAGCAGCTCCAGCCGGGTCAGGCAGTGGCCGATGACGTCCATGCGGTAGACGATGTCGACCGAGACGCCGGCGCGCTCCATGTGATCGTGGACGACGATCATCTCGGAGCGGCACAGATCGGCGATCGTGCGCAGATCCGCCGCGTCGGCGCGTCCGCCCACCAGCTGCTCGCAGGTGCGCGGCAGGGCGTAGAAGGGCGAGTCGGCCAGCGCGCCACCCGAGGCGCGCTCGCGGATCTCCTCCGACAGGCCGATGGCCGACACGCGCGTGGCCAGCAGCCGGGCCGCGTCGGCCAGGGCGTGGCGCACGGGCTTCCAGCCGGTGTCTTCGAGCAAGCCGACCACGCGCGCGAGCAGCTCGGGCGGCAGGTCGCCCAGCCAGGCAGCGTCGCGCTTGTGCGGGAACAGCGCGCCGACGAGCTCGCCCAGCTGGCGGTCCTCGCGCGCGCGGGGCAGGAACTTCTGCGACAGGCGGTCGATCGTCTCGCTCATGAAGCCGCGGTCGTTGGGCACGCCGACCTCGGCGAAGGCGTGCACGCCCGAGGTGTCGGCGAGCACGCGCGCCAGGGTGGCCGTGAGCGCCTCGCGCCAGGGCGGCACGCGCTCCAGCCAGTCCAGCACCAGAGCCAGGCGCACCCACTGTGCGTGCACGCCGGTGTGCGTGCCATCGCCCGAGGGCGGCGGCGCGGGATCGCGAATCCAGGCCCCCAGGCGCGCCACCGCGTCCAGGCGTGTGCGCAGGGGACCATCGGGATCGAAGCCGGACAGCGCCGCGTAGAGCTCACGAAGCGCCTTGTGGTACGGCGCGTTGGGTGCGACTTGCTGGCCGAAATCGACGACGCTGGGTACAGACGACGTCATGGGAGACCCGAGGTTATGACGGAGCCCGGAGCACGTCCAGCGTGGGGGCGGCCGTGGCTACATGGTCGCACCCCGCACATGCGCGCCCGGTGCAGCTACGCAGGCGCCGGCGCGCGGCACGGGTTAAAGTGATCGACGCATGCGCCTGTCGACCATCCTCGCGCAGTTCGACGACCATCCCGAGGCTGACCTGGCGCTGGGCACCGTCCTCGACGTCACGCGCCACGCTGGCTTCGGCTTTCTCATCGGCTTCCTGGCCATGCTGGCCCTGCCCGTGCCCGGCCTGGGCGGGCCGTTCGGCCTGGGCATCGCATTCCTGGGAGCGCAGCTCCTGGTCGGACGCAGCCATCCCTGGCTGCCGGGCATCCTGCGCCGCCGCAGCGTGTCACAGCGGACGCGCCACTGGCTCGCCGACAAGCTGGCGCGCGGCACCAGCTGGCTGGAGCGCATCGTCAAGCCGCGCTGGCCGTTCTTCTTCCGCCCCGGCGTCTGGCCGCTGTGCGGCCTGGGCCTGCTCATCCAGGGCCTGGGCCTGGCGCTGCCCCTGCCCATCCCCGGCTCCAACATGATCTTCATCGTGCCCATCGTGATCTACGCCATCGGCCTGCTCGAGGACGACGGCCTGCTGCTCGCGCTCGGCCACACCGCCACCATCGTGAACGTGGCGCTGACGCTGCTCCTCTGGGACGCGGTAGCCCACGCGCTGCGCGCCGTGCTAAGTCATTTCGCATGAAGCTCGCCACCCTCCGCGACGGCAGCCGTGACGGTAAGCTGATCGTCGTCAAGCGCGACGGTTCGGTGGCCGCGCCCGCGGCGGGCATCGCGCCCACCCTGCGCGCCGCGCTGGACGACTGGGAGCGCGCCGAGCCGCAGCTTCGCATGGTCGCCGACAAGCTCGAGCGCGG
>OBEQ011005403.1_pt1 | contig 15150 bp, 17 predicted proteins | sample 1670901 | NCBI WGS metagenome assembly OBEQ01 (sample SAMEA104232315, study PRJEB22302) | groundwater metagenome | biome: forest; feature: aquifer; material: groundwater | place: USA | collected 2011-08-07 | depth 5.4 m | reverse complement strand
TTCTATCTTAAAATTTTAAAAACCTTTAATGGATGATATTATTGTGGCGTCCATTTTGGAGGATGAGGCTAATACTTTAGAAGACAAGAGGATTATTGCCGGTATTCTCTGGAAACGCTTAAAGCTCAAAATGCCTTTGCAGGTTGACTCAACTCTGCGCTACACCACTGGCAAATCGAGTGGGGAGTTGACCAAAGCGGATTTATCTGCCAACAATCCCTACAATACATATGTAAACAAAGGCCTGCCGCCAACCCCGATCAGTAACCCCGGTCTCGACTCTATCCGCGCCGCTATCACGCCGACCAATACTTCCTATTTGTATTTTCTTTCTGACAAAAACGGCAACATGCATTACGCGGAAACGTTTGAAGAACATAAACAAAATCGAATTAATTATTTAGGGAAATAATTTGAGGCGGTCGCTTGATAACGACCGCCCGCCTTTTTAGTGAAAATATTTTTCCCTTACGAAATTTTCAAATGCCCATGCTTCAAAGGAACTTAAAGCTTTGTTCCTAAGCGAATTTATGGTTGAATCTATTCGCAATAGAATTCCGTCAGGATTACCAACGGAGCTTGCCAACTCGGCGTGCAAGACTTGCAAATATCGAAGCATACGTTCTCTCATAAAAGGCTCCTTTCTTTTTCGAGCTCTTGCTCGATTTGCTCGAACGTTCTGGTTCTCTTTATGTCGAATTGATGTTTTATGAACCTCCTTTGCGCGATTGCACTGCTTCTGGAAATAATATAACATGGCTAGTAATGAAAAGTCAAACACACCTAAGTTCGATTAGGAATGATCCATGCTAGGCATATTTATGTTGGTCATATTTGAGTCCTGTGCCACCGATACGACAAAATCAATAGACATTTAAAATCTCCCTAAAGGTAAACTCCTCGGCTTTATTCACTGAAAATATCCACATATTTTTTATATATGTAGGATTGCCCATATTTTCTATCTTTATCTTTTGGAATAAGAATTCCCATATCAGCAAAACGATTGATTAAAGACTGAGCGCCGGGTCTAGAAAAGTTAGTCCATTTTTGTATGATCGGTACATTTACAATTGGCTGAGCATACAATTTAGGCAACACAAGAGCCGCGCTTTCAGAAGCGCGTTTGCCAAGAGTATGTATTTTCATAACATCCTTTTCACGAAGTTCGGTTATTTTCCCGACAATGTCAATAGCTTCGTTTGCAATTTCAACAACCCCATCAAGGAAGAAATCTACCCATTCCGATACACTCCCAAAATGATAACCAAAGAGTCGTTGATAATAGAGCATTTGATGTTTCTTGAAGTAAGAGGACAGGAACAATACCGGCTTTTCGAGATAGCCTTCTTTCCAAAGGTAGAAAGTGATAAGCATACGACCAGTTCTGCCATTACCATCAAGAAATGGGTGAATCGTCTCGAATTGGGCATGAATCAAAGCCGCCTTGATAAGAGTCAAAGTCGGATCCTCGTTGTGCATGAATTTTTCCAAATCCGATAAGGCTCTATTCATATCATCAACTGGAGGAGGAACAAAGCGTGCATTATCTGGACGAGTGCCACCAATCCAGTTTTGTGATTTTCTAAATTCTCCAGGATCAGAAAAATGCGTAGTGCGAGCTTTATCCATCAATTGTTTATGTAACTCACGAACAAATCGAAGCGACATTGGAAAATCGTCTTGCTCTACTCGCTTTATTCCATAATTGAGCGCTTTGATGTAATGCAAAATATCGTCAACATCTTCAGGAATTTTTGTGCTCGATTGAACTTCAGCTTCGATCGCATCAATCATGGTTGCCATCGTGCCTTCTATTTGACTTGAAGAAGCCGCGTCTTTACGGAGATACATGCTCAAGAAAAAATCAACATCTGGTAAAAGTTTGGTGATGCCATCGAGCTTACCAAGTAGGCGAGTAGCCTCGTCACTTTTCTTGACTATTTTTGGATCAAATTTAAATCCACCCTTTGGAGGAAAGGGTCCGGGTATGAAAGCTTTGAAGCCTTCGGGTTGTTGTTTAAGTTGTCCTGTATCTACAGTAGTTTTATCGTTTTCCATGTTTGCTTACATCTTTTTATCAATGTAAACAAAGTATATACCTTTGTTTACATTTCGTCAAACAACGTAAACAAACCAAACATGTGGATAACTGTACTATGCATTCCTAGTACACTGGGAACTAGGGACTTTATGTATGAAAAAGCCGCCGGTTGATGTAATCGCTGGACGGCCTTGGTTTATCAGTTGCCTTGAATTTGAATCGCGAGACGAAGCGGAGCAGTTATCTCCAGAGGAGATTTGTTTGGGTCGTCTTCCCTCACGAATGTCGCGCTGAATCTCCCAGCCCAGCATCCATGCACCGGTATCAAGATGTAATCCAAGAAATGACATGCCAGAGCACCTCCAGAATTTAAGAAATGCTTGCTGATCTCTTCTATCTTACTCTCTTCTTGCTTGCTGAAGACGATCCATCGGCGACTTTTGCCTCTACTCAACTCTTCCATAACCAAGCTTGCGAGTGCCGGAGCTTCTGGATGAAAGAAGTTGTTGATCAGCATGCTTGGGCGACCGTTTTGTTGAGCTTTGAATTTTTCCTTCACCCAACAAACTGGAGTTTTTCCTTTACTTTGCTTTTTTATCGTCCAGATTTCCATGACTCACCTCTTCTCCTTGTTTTCGCGGTAAATGCGCTTATGATCTTTGGCTGGAAATTCAGCGGGTGGGTTCATATGGTACTTGGTGAACCGAGAAGTCCGCATAATCATGACAATCGTACACACGCTCGAGATCATGATCGCGAGGCCGAAGATTCCTTTCAGATGCTCTTTTGGATCAGTATTGTCAGCCCAGATTGATAAGCCAACAAGAACAATGGTGAGTAGAATCCAAAAGACCGCCCATTGCGAAGTGCGATCTCGGATTACTCTTATGCGTTCCTTCAGTTCAAGTTTTAAACTGTGATTGTACATATTCATACTCCTTTTCTGATTACAAAGATGCCATATTGGAGTAAAGAAGTCAATTTGACAAAATTATTATTTCGTTTAGTATAATGGCCAGAAAGGAGAACATTTAATGACCGACATAACTGTGGCTAGAAAGCCATTTCACAAGGCGATCGTAGATCAGATACACCTGGTCGCCAGCTTTGACGGACGACTTGAGCTTATCGGACTGATTCTCAACGGAACTATTATTCCTGATGGTCACGATGAGATTATCGAGGCCTGGAGGAAGCGGTGTGCAAATACTTTTCCACCACCACCCGAACACGAAAAGGTTGTGGAGGGTCTTCTCGCTCACAAACAAGAGATGGCTTTGCAGAAAGCTAAGAATGGGGGGAAGGAAGTTGATCTCAACAGTCTTGATTGGGAAGCCGAACAGCTTCACTACTACATAGCCAACCCGGAACCCGATTCAGAGCAGTGGAAGCAGTCTTTACAGGATACAATCCAGAATCTGCACAAGCTGACTTCTCAAGCTCTCGGCAAATAGTTGTACGTTGGATGACGGCTTCATCCATAAATCATCCCGAGGCGAATGCAGTTTGTTCGCCTCTTGTATTGGTCCCGCAGAATTTTTGTGGGACGATTCAGGAGAAAGGAGTTCTTTAACGATATGTCCAGTAGAAATATAGTTCGGGAAAATCAAGTTGGAGATCGGATCTTAAAAGCATTGGAAAATGCGGCAAAAAAGAATCACTGGCTAGATAGAATCAAGATTCATGTCGAACGCCAAGATGAGGCTCTATCACGCGACGCGTATCATATTAAAGTGAAGTTCGAAGAAATTCCACCAGTATCTTCGAACCGTTCATTTTACCAACAGCAACAAGTCGTGATATTCGATGTCTATGTTAACCTCGCGGAAACTCCCGCCATAACTCTACAAATGAACTCGACTCTGCTCCGTGCGGGAGCGAACAGCACCGAGTACTACGATATCAACGAACCAGAACTTGGCCCGCTAATCACCACCTGTTGCGAAAACCTTTCTGACTGGTGCCCTACTGGATTGAGAGGAGAAGTGAGACAATAACCGCCTCGAGAGCCGTTCGCTCTTCGGGCGACTTTCTTTTTGTCAAAAGTTTAATTACACTGATCAAACAAAAATGGAACGAATTTGGAACAAACCAAAAACAAATACTCCTCTTAGAAGAAAGGTCTTCGTCGGGCTTTCTGGCGGAGTAGATAGCGCTGTAAGCGCGGCTTTGCTACAAAAAGAAGGTTATGAGGTTACGGGAGTATTTATAAAAGCTTGGACACCTCCGGGATATCCTTGTACCTGGAAAGAAGATAGGAGAAGCGCGATGCGAGCCGCGGCGATTTTGGATATTCCTTTCGTTACTCTTGATTTGGAAAAAGAATACAAAGAAGATGTAGTCGATTACATGGTCGATGAATACAAACGCGGTCGCACGCCAAATCCAGACATGATGTGCAACAAAGAAATAAAATTTGGCGCATTTTTGAAGTGGGCTTTAGCGCAAGGGGCTGACTACGTAGCAACCGGTCACTATGCTCGCGCATTTGCTTCCCCTTATGTAAGGGGAAGTCGAGACGAAGTCCGGATGGAGTTATTTGAGGGAAAAGACAAATCCAAAGACCAATCTTATTTCCTCTGGACTTTGACACAGGACCAACTCAAACACATTTTGTTCCCAGTGGGTCATTTACATAAGAGTGAAGTAAGAAAACTTGCTGAAAAATTTGGCTTGCCGCAGGCGACCAGGAAAGACAGCCAGGGACTCTGTTTCCTGGGGCAAGTGGATATGAAAGAGTTTCTTTCTCGATATATTGATCACAAGAGGGGAGATGTTTTGGACGAAAAAAGAGAAATAATTGGATACCACGAAGGCGCGCTCTTCTTCACTATCGGCGAAAGACACGGGTTTACTATTACCGAGAAGACTGCCTCAGACAAACCGCTATACGTGGTTGCAAAAGATGTCCAGAAGAATACGATAACGGTAAGTCCTAAAATTACAACACGAAATTTAGAACTACAAGGGTTACCCTTGAAGGTTGAAAATGTGAACTGGATAGTTCTTCCGGTAAGATCAAATCTACAATGCAGGTTTAGGTACAGGCAGGAAAAGTTAAATTGCAAGATTGAAAGAAGGAAAGAAGGAAAAATTGAAATAAAAATTAAAAATTTGAAGGAGAAGCCGGCTTCTGGACAGTCTATTGTATTTTATAGTGGGGGAAAAGTTCTGGGAGGTGCTATAATAGCGTAAATGGATCAAATCTTAATAACCAAAGCGACGGGGGAAAGACAAGCTTTCATACCGCAGAAACTGCGTGATTCTCTAATAAAAGCCAAAGCAGACGCGGATGTGGCTGACAGGATTGTTACTCATATTGAAACAGAGTTGAAAGATGGCATGAGCACTCGAGAGATCTATCGCCACGCTTTTGAGCTTTTGGAAAAACAGCATAAGCCAGCGGCGGTGCGATATTCTCTGCGCCGAGCCATCATGGAACTCGGTCCCACAGGCTTTCCGTTTGAGAAATTTGTGGCTGAAATCTTCAGAAGTAAAGGATATGAGACCCAAACTGACGTCATGATGCTTGGTACCTGCGTGCCGCATGAGCTTGACGTGGTCGCTTGGAATGAAAATAAATTAATTGTGGTGGAGGCCAAATTCCATAATGAATTGATTACCAAGTCAGATCTTAAGGTTGTTTTATATATAAAAGAGAGATTTGACGACTTGGGCGAAAATTATTTTGAATATGGTAAAAAGCGGAAAATAGACGAAGCCTGGCTGGTTACCAACACCAAATTTTCTTCTTACGCCATTACTTACGCCGAATGCAAAGATATGAAAATCGTCGGCTGGAATTATCCGCTTCAAGGCAACCTGCAAGACTTGATTGAAGACGTCGGACTTCACCCGATCACTTGTCTCCGATCAATCTCTAATCAAGAGAAGAAAAACCTGATCGCTTCTGGTGTTATCCTCTGCAAACAAGCCTTTGAAAACCTCGACATCGTCGAACAAGCCGGGGTGCATAAAGAGAAGGTGAAGATGATGGTGCAGGAGATTCAAGAAATTACCTCATCCGCCTAGGTACAGGCACCTTATGCTTAAGACCTTTAAACAAAAAGTATTTGATGTAGTCAAAAAAATCCCAAAGGGAAAAACTTTGACATATAAGCAAGTGGCAACCAAAGCTGGTTCACCCAATGCCGCGCGAGCGGTCGGCAATATTTTGAAAACCAACTTCGACGCAGCGATCCCATGCCACCGCGTCATCGGCTCCGATGGTAAAATGCACGGGTACAACCGTGGTGGCATCAAAAAGAAAGCGGAAATTTTAGAAAGAGATATGAGGCTTTAACTGCGCGCCACTTCATAACTGAATAATTGAGTGATTGGTAAGAGGGTGCGGCCTTGCTCTACTTTGTCAGCAAGGGTGCGAAGGGCGATAGCGTAGACTTTTTGTTTTGCTTCCGCTTTAGTGACGCCATACGCCATCACTCCAGGTAATTTCGGAATTTCGGCAATCCAGCGCTTGTCTTCTTCTCGCTCAAACTCAATCTTGAAAGAGAATTTGCTATTTTTAGGTTTTCTAATCATGGTAAAATGGTAGCATAATCGGAATAAAAATAAAATGAATACTCCCGAACAAAGAAAAGAACTGATGAGGAAAATTAAAGACGAAGTGGTGGCATTCAAGAGGTCGCCTTTATATGAGTTTAGGATCAAAAATAAAAACTATCCGGTGATTGGGGAGGGGAGTCATTTTGCTAGAGTCATGTTTATTGGCGAAGCGCCTGGGAAAAATGAGGCAGAAACGGGGAGGCCTTTTTGCGGAGCGTCTGGGAGGATTTTGGATCAGCTTCTGGAACATATTAATGTGAAGAGGGAAGATGTGTATGTCACTAATATTGTGAAGGATCGTCCGCCGGAAAACAGAGATCCGACGCCGGAGGAAATAGAACTTTACGGACCGTTTCTCGATCGGCAGATTGAAATCATCCAGCCAAAGGTTCTGGCGACTCTCGGCCGATTCTCGATGAGCTATATTATGAAAAAGTTTGATCTGGATCTGGAACTTGATTCTATAAGTAAAATTCATGGCAAAATGTTTGAAGCAAAAGCGGGATTTGGCCCAATCAAGATCGTACCTCTCTACCACCCGGCTGTGGCAGTCTACAGCGGAGGCAATACGGAAGGCTTAAAGAAGGACTTTGAGATTTTAAAAACTATGTTATAATGCCCAACTAATATGGATTATTTAACCAAAGAAAAATATGACGAGTTTGTCAAAGAACTCGATCATCTGAAGCGCGTTCGCCGCAAAGAAATTGCTGAAGCTCTTGAATATGCCAAATCCCTGGGTGATCTTTCTGAAAATGCCGAATATCACGAGGCCCGGGATACGCAAGCCGTGATCGAAGACAGAATATCTCACCTTGAGTCTATACTGAAAACAGCGAAGCTTATCTCCACTCACGACACAAGCGCAGTCACAGTTGGCTCTGTTGTCTCTATTAAAAAGGCGGAAAGTAAAGAAGAAAAAGTCTACACCATCGTTGGCGGCGAGGAATCCAACATTTTTGCGGGTAAGATTTCAGTCAAGTCTCCACTTGGCGAATCAATACTCGGCAAAAAAGTTGGCGAAACTTTCAGCTTCAAAACCCCATCTGGCAGTATCACTTATAAGATTATTAGTATAAAATAGATGAATGTCTTTAGATGATGTGCGGCAAGTCCGGCTCAATAAACTTAAGAACCTTAAAAAGGCGGGATTAAATCCGTTCTCGGCCAAAGTACCGAGAGATCTTACTATTGCAGAACTCAAAAAAGATTTTACTTCTCTTCAAGATTCAAAAAAGGAAATTTCTATCGCTGGGAGGATGATGATTCTGCGCGGCCAAGGCGCGATTCTTTTCGCCGTCTTATTTGATGGCACCGAAAGAATGCAGGCTATTTTCAAAAAAGATGAAATAAGCGAGCAGATCTTTGATCTTTTCGTAGACAATGTTGATATTGGGGATTTTATTTCCGTCACTGGACCTGCGATCATCTCCGAGCGGGGAGAGCAAAGCATTTTGGTAAAACAATGGACCATAGCCTCTAAGTCTCTCCTACCTTTGCCAGAGAAGTGGCATGGCTTGCAAGATGTAGACGAAAAATATCGTAAAAGATATTTAGATTTATTGATGAACCAAGAACTGCGGGATTTGTTTGTTAAAAAAGCCAAATTTTGGGATATTACCCGCCAATTTTTTAAAGAAAAAGGATTTTTAGAAGTAGAAACTCCGACTTTGGAGTTGACTACTGGGGGCGCCGAAGCGCGGCCATTTAAAACGCATCATAATGATTATGATATCGATCTATATTTGAGGATTTCTGTCGGCGAACTTTGGCAAAAAAGATTGATCGCGGCCGGATTTCCGAAGACTTTTGAGATTGGCCGAGTTTATCGCAACGAAGGCTCGAGTCCAGAGCATCTACAGGAATTTACTAACATGGAATTTTACTGGTCTTTCGCTGACTACAAAGATGGCATGAATCTAGTGAAAGAATTATATAGAAAAATTGCCAAAGAAGTCTTTGATACCACTAAGTTTACAACCAGAGATCATACTTTTGATTTGGCGGATGAATGGCGAGAAATAGATTATTCAGAGGAAGTGAAAAAGCAAACTGGCATAGACGTGAATTCAGCGAAAGAGGCGGAAATGAAGGAAAAGTTGAAAGAATTAAATGTGGAATGGACGGGAGATAACAAAGAAAGATTGATCGACACGCTCTGGAAATATTGTAGGAAAAATATTTCTGGTCCAGCGTTCCTTATTAATCATCCTACCGTTATCGGACCTCTCGCTAAAAAAATAGAAGGTCGGGAAGTAGTGCAGATGTTCCAACCAATTATTGCTGGGTCTGAAGTTGGCAGGGGATATTCAGAAGTTAATGATCCATTAGACCAACGAGAAAGATTTGAAGCGCAGAAGAAATTGATCGAGAGCGGGGATGAGGAAGCGATGATGCCTGATTGGGAATTTGTTGAAATGCTCGAGTACGGCATGCCTCCAACATGTGGCTTCGGCTTCGGCGAGCGCCTCTTCTCCTTCCTTGCTGACAAACCTCTCCGAGAACTGCAGATTTTCCCACTAATGCGTCCGAAAGAATAGTTATCAACATATAGCCACATTCTCTTCACAAACTATTCATTACTTTGAACAACCTTTTTAAGAAATTGATGTGATACAATTTATTCATGTCGTTAAGTTTTCAAAAATTGCGTGTTGGCGTTTTGCGCGGAGGGCCGAGCGCGGAGTATAAGGTTTCGCTCGAGACTGGGCGTAATGTCTTGGATAATTTATACGAGGAGCATTATTCTCCGTTGGATATTTTTATTTCCCGAGACGGAGTCTGGCACGATGGGGGATTGGAAAAAAGTCCAGAAAGTATTTTGGGTAAAGTAGATGTGGTTTTTAACGCTCTGCATGGCAAATACGGCGAAGACGGAGAGGTGCAGAGAATTATGGATCATTTCCAAACTCCTTACACTGGTTCCAACGCTCTCTCTAGCGCTATGGGGATGAATAAAATAATATCGAAGAAAATTTACAATAATATTGGATTGAAAACTCCTTTTTCGCTTGAAATCAGAGAAGAGGATCTGACCCGAGAGGCGATCAGAGAAGCTTACAGAAATGTGCCTATGCCGTTTGTGATCAAACCTGCTTCAAGTGGGTCGTCAGTCGGAGTCTACATCGCCCATTCTCTATCAGAGCTCGAAGAAGCGACTCTTTCTGCCTTCGAATATAGTCCGCAGGTTTTGATCGAAGAATTTATAAACGGCAAGGAAGCAACCTGCGGGGTGATTGATGATTTCCGAGGTACCGCGCATTATGCTCTGTTGCCAATTGAAATAAGACCGCAATCTAAAAATTTTTTCGATTATAACGAAAAATATTCGGATCAAGGGGCGGAAGAAATCTGTCCAGGTAATTTTAGCTCCCAAGAAAAAAAAGCCCTTGAAAGCATGTCAATTTTAGCTCACAAACATTTAGGCTTAAGGCATTACTCTCGATCTGACTTTAAAGTGCATCCGAAAAGGGGAGTTTTCATTTTGGAGACCAACTCTTTGCCAGGACTGACCAAAAATTCTTTATTGCCAAAATCTCTCACTGCTATTGGCTCCAATATCAAAGAATTCCTGCATCATGTTATTCAAATTGCTTTGCGGCCCTCTTTATCACGTTCTGGAATTACTTCTGCATAGCATTTATCTTTGCTCTTGTTTTTGGACCCACTGCCCCATAACCGCTAGTGGAAGGTGATCCTCTTGAGACGATACCCTGAGCTTTTTGGAAAGATTTGACTGCCGCTTCGGTCGCTCTGCCAAAGAAACCAGTGGCATTGTCAGGCGTAAGATATCCCTGCTTGACTAGAAAATTTTGGAGAGTAACAACATCAGCACTGCGAGCGCCAAAAGAGAGATTACTGCTAATTCTCTTAGATAGAGGTTGAGTTGGAGTAAGCGCCGGTGGAACTACGGCGGGCGGAACTGGAGCGGGAGTGATTTTTGGAGACTGCACTCCAGAAGATGAACCGCCTCCCCCTCCGCCACCTCCAGATGGACTCGGACTTGGAGCGGGTGCCGGCGCTGGCGGAGCTAAGACGGGAGCGGGAGACGAAGTCGGAGATGGAGATCCGGTGGAAAACTCGTAAGCTCCCATATCAAAAGCGCTTCCTTGAGGACGTAACGTGCCTGAATAATCGCTGGCAACCATGAAGTTTACGCCCAAAGTACCGGCATCTATTGCCGGACTGCCAGCAAGGAGACTAAAATCTCCCAAAGCTACATTATTAAAAAGCGGGTTGCCTGTTTTGGCGCCCGTTACAGTCATACCGGAGTCGCCGGGAACTGCAGTGTTATAAAACAAGTCGTGGTCGGAGTTGAAAGTCGCCCCTTTGAAAGTTTCGATGTAGAAGGCCGGCTGGCCGTTTTTGGTATACCAAATATTGTTTTTCCAAAATGAACGGGTGTTGCCGGTTTGCCAAGCCAGAGCTTTACTGCCCGACCCGCCCATTTGGTAAAAAGTATTGTTATAAAAATTAACATTATCGGCGCCGTCGTAAATTGTAATTCCGCTATTCACGCTGGTATTGCCTTTCATAATATTGTTGTAAACATAAATGTTTTTCCCGATCATGCCTAAAGGCGTATTGTCACCAATAAAAATAAAATCCATATTGCCATCGTGGAAATAGTTGTTATGGATGTAAACGTGATCGGTTTTAAAATTTACCACCGGTGGCGTGCCTTCGTGCGAGATAAAAATTACTCCGCCTGCTTTGTCACTGGCTATGGCATTAGCAAATTCATTCCATCCCACATCTGTGTACAGTGTGCTCTGGTCAACTCCGGCTGTAAAACCTAGGGTAGCTTGAGTCTTAATGTAAACATTATGCTTCATGGAATCATTACCGTTGTGGTCAAACAAATTACCGTAGATGTTGGTGTACTTGGAATCGTTAATCCCAACAATTCCGGCCTGATCATAAGCCAAGTAATCTTTAAAGGTATTGCCGATAATTCGGTTGTAAGAACCAAAAATTGTGGAGAATGGCTCAGTGCCGCCAATGCCAGTCAATTTGGCATAAGTAAAGTAACTATTAAAGCCATAAGGAGCATAATTCGCTGTCCACGCAATTCCGCCGACTGCGTTTATTGTATTAAAGATCGGTGTTTCGCCCGGGTAGCCAATTAAAGCTTTCTGTTTGTCGGGAGCGCCGTAAGGTCCGCGCAGTGCTACAAAAGTATTGTCTACATCCAAAGTGGTATATGTTCCGCTTCTTACATAAACAATATACTGCCCGTCCTGGGAAGGATTGCACGAACCGGGTACATGCATAGGATCAGTAGGAGTACACGGGTTAAATTTCCAGACATCTTTAAAGGGACCGTTGCTTCCCCCTTGGGGTGAGGCATACAAACCGTTGTTGCTATTATTACCACTCGGAGAAATAAAATAAATTTTGCCGTTGGTCACGTTAAAAGGCAGAGGATTCGAAGTTGCACCATCGACGGTTACGGTTATATTTCCACTGCCATTGCTTGCACTACTATTCACCCAAAAAGTGATGCGTTCCATTCCGCGAGCCGGGCCAATCGCTCCCCACTCGGCATAATCTGAAGTGCTGGTTAATTGTGCGCCGTTAACTGTTACAAAACTGTTGCCGCGGCTCGAGCCAAAATTTTTACCCCAAATAGTTACAGCCGCGCCTTTAGTATCCGAGCCTTCCCAACCTGTCTTGGGTCCCCAAATTAAGTCCGTAAAAAATAAAACAGGCGCGCTGGTTGAAGAGAGCACCGGAGACGGAGTTGAAGTTGAGGTAGGCGTGCCACTGACTGTCCATGACAGACTAGAAGAACCGCTGCCGGTAATGCTGGCCGGAGAATCTGAAAAAGATGAAATTACCGGCGCCGCAGAACTGGCGGAACCTGCTGGTTTAAAAGTGGCAATTAAAGCCCAAATGTTCCAATCGGCACCATGAGTAAAGGTGCCACTCGAAGCATAAGCGCCAGTAGCCGCTACGACCCTATCTTGCACAAAACTTCCGCCTTGGGTTTTCCTCGCGCTCCAGCCCGTGCCGGCTGTCCAAACTGGTTTCCCCACCACAACATCGCTTGCAAAACCCCAGAGCAGTTCGTCTGGCTGTGTAATTGTTGCAGTAGTGCCGCTCGTAAAACTGGAAGTGGTATTGTAACCGTTGTCGAACTTTTGAGTTTTGTCTAAAGGCGTGAGAGCATCTATGCCGGTGTACTCACTCACAACCATATCTACATCGCCATACGGCACATTTACCGTTATTATGCTTACACCTGCCGCAACATTTTTGGCGTAATATATAGCCTGACCAAGCCCTGAAGGATCGGTCATGGTTGTTGCCGGAACATAGATGTTATTTTTGTCGTCAGTTACTGAAATTGGCAGGCCATTTGTAGAATTAACGCCGACAATCAATATATCGCCGGCTGTGGTAGCGGCAATATTTACACTTACAGCCGTAGCCCCAACAACAGAATTACCCCTAGTTTGCTTGTGTATAATAGCGGAGGCCCCCGCAACTCCAATTTGAGCTCCTTGATTTTGCACAGGCAATGTAGCAATCGAAGCCTGGAGAGCAAAGATAATAACAGTTAAAGTTGACAATATTTGTCGCAGAATTTCCACGTTGTGATTATCTCGAGAATACTCTAAATAGTAAACCTCATGTTGTGAATATCCAAATGTTATTCAAATTGCTTTGCGGCGAAAATAATTTTATACTAAGTTTATCTAAAGACCAAAATAGCTCCTGTTAAAAATATAAGCCCGACCAATAAAGCTCCCACTATTTTGGCTGTCATTTGTTTAATCATGTACATTCTCGGTTAAGATTGGATGAAGCTAGATTTAGGGAAAAGTTATGTTATATTATAAAAGCTGGAAAAACGGGCCCTTAGCTTAGTTGGTAGAGCGCCTCATTTGCAATGAGGAGGTCACCGGTTCGAATCCGGTAGGGTCCACAAGACGGAAAATCCCAACTGCTTGGGATTTTTCTGTACTTGTGGAAGCCGGAACCGTGTTTTTGTAGCAACAAAAACGGGCGAGGCAGGGTCGTGAAAAATTTTCTGCAGAAAATTTATTCCTGACCACCAAAATAAAACCTTTCCTTTTTCAGAAAATTTGAGTAGACTGGTTATATGGAAAAGAATAAATTTGAGTTGGCAGTTGCAGAGTAAATTATCTGACCGGACTCGCGATGTTGCGAGTCCGGCCTTTTTTGGTATATTATGATGGTGAGAAATATTTTTATAATCGGAATACTCGCGGTCGTAATAGGCGGCGCTTTCTATTGGTACAGAGTCGCTTCGGCGGAGGTTGGCAGTTTGAATATTTATGAAGGTCGAGTCTCGATCGAGCGCAACAAGAAACAAATGAGCGGCAACACTGGCTTCGCTGTTAAAGCGACAGATGTGATCAAAGTTGAAGGGGGAAGCCGGGTTTCTATAATTTTGAAAGACGGTTCTGTCATTAGACTGGAAGGAGGATCTGTAATGGAAATTACGGGCAGCGGTTCTTACAAACTTCTTTCCGGTAAAATGTGGTCAAAAGTGGAACCAGTTGCAGTAAATAGTAAATGGGAAGTGGAGACTCCGACTATTGTTGCGGCAGTCAGAGGCACCCAGTTCAACATTCGTTATACCGAAAGTTCTAGCGGGGTATCAGTCTACAAAGGCAAAGTTGGTGTGGCATTATTGCAAAATAAATTAGAAGAGAAACTACTACAAAAGGACAATCAATTTATCTTGAGAGATGATAATTTGAAAGAGGATTTTGCCAAGGAGCCAGCGCTAATTGACCCGGGTAAATACGAGGATTGGATAATATTTAATTTAAACGAAGACGCCAAACTCAAGGGCGAGAGCTATGTTCCTCCAGCTCCTGTTCCGGAAAAGATAGAAATCAGGATTAGTACTAGTACCAATACTAAACCAAAACCAGAAGTAAAAAGAGCTCCGGAGCCTGCTAAACCATTACCCCTACCAGTATCACCGGGCAAAAAACTTTTAGCGGTTTCGATCTATGGCACCAAATCGATTATAAAGGTAAATGAAGAGATGCGAGTGCGGGCCAGAGCCAAATATTCCGACAATTCGGATTATGATATACCATTTGAAAAAATAATTTGGCATAAAAATGAAAACCTCGGCACTCTCTCGGTGGACGGCTATTATTCGTCGAGCAGGCCGACGAGCATAGTATTACAAGCAGAGTTTGAGGGAGTCATTTCTGGTCCGGTGACCATTACGGTCAAAGAACCTTTGAAAACTCTAAAGAGCGTGGAAGTTTCTTGCAATAAGAAGCCTTCCATGGAAACGCAATATTCTTATTCGCAATATGGGACCGTGGATTGCACTGCGTCAGCTTACTATAGTGATGGGAGCAAAGAGGAGATTACTAATTCTGTGAGCTGGAGCGTCTCGGGCACTGCAGGAGGTTCGATTTCAGGCGGTCGCTACACGCCGGAAACGAGAGGTAGCGCCACTATCGAAGTGGCCTATCAAGGCAAAACAGGTAAAGTGGAGATTTCAATTCCATGAGTTTAAAAAAGAGTTATTATGCGACCGGTTT
>OBEQ010301210.1_pt1 | contig 15150 bp, 14 predicted proteins | sample 1670901 | NCBI WGS metagenome assembly OBEQ01 (sample SAMEA104232315, study PRJEB22302) | groundwater metagenome | biome: forest; feature: aquifer; material: groundwater | place: USA | collected 2011-08-07 | depth 5.4 m | reverse complement strand
GCACGCGAGGTGGTCCGCCGCGCCGTCCGGTTGCGCAACCCGACTGTCGCTGCCATGGGGTTGGCTACCCGAATGGGCATCGCCGAGTTGTGAATGAGAAGTGTTGGCAAACCTGAGAACAGGAGCATGAACCGATGCCGAACACCAACAGCCCGGTCCGCCGGGTCGCACGTAACCGGATGATCAGTGCCGAGCAGCGCGGCTTCTACGCCGACGTTGTCGCCGCGGGCCAGTCGGCGAGCGTCACCACCGTGATCGAGCCGCGCCCTGTGCCAGCGCATATCGCAGCCGAACTCGGTGTGCCAGCGGGCACCCCGCTACTTGCGCGAGCTCGTCACATGGCCGCTGACGGCGTTCCTCTGCAACTGGCTACGTCGTACTTCCCCGTAGATGTCGTGGACGCCCTGCCGATCCTGGCCGAACAGAACACGGGCGCGGGCGGGATGTACGCCCGTTTCGAGGAAGCCGGTCACACGCTGCACCAGGTCGATATCGTCGGCGCGCGCGCGACCACCGACGAAGAGACTGCGGCTCTCCAACTGGATGAACCGTTCGCCCTGACCATTGTTCGGGTGACCCGCGACGCGGGTACTGGCCAGGTACTCGAAGTCGGCGACCTGCTCGTGGTTCCTGGCCGCCAAGAGCTGCTCTACCAAGTCTGACGCGGCGATCGGACTTCAGTCGGGTGGACAACCCCGGCCCCAGTTGACCCGCAGGGACGGCGAAGCGCCCCGGAGAGATCTCCGGGGCGCTTCGCCCTCGTGCCCAAGGTCACTTCTGGTCGGGGATCACGATCAGTCGCGCGGTGAGCGTGCTGCCGTCCTTGGTACCGGCGATGCCGATCTCGATGCCGTTCTTGACATCGCTCAGGGTCACCGGGTTCTTGGCGTGCACCACGTGGGTGTCCTTGTTGAGGACCCAGGTCTGGGTGAAGCCGTCGGTGGACTTGACCGTGATGCTGGTCGGGCTGAGCTCGGTCACCGTGCCGCGCTGGATCACCACGACCTTCGGGCCCTGCTTGGTGTCGACGGTGACCTCACCGTGCAGCACGTGCCGGTTCACGACCACCCTGCGGGCTGCCTGGTACTTCTCCCGCCGGTCGCCCGTGGGCTTGTCGGCACCGGTCGCCGGCTTGGCCGACGGATCGGCGGCGGGCGCCTCGGCGGCCCCGGTAGGCTCGGCGGCCAGGTCCTGGGTGTCGAAGCCCATCGTCGCGAGGGCCTGCCCCTCGGTGGTGAGCGCGGCCTCGGCCGGGGCACAGGCGGCGAGCCCCAGCACGCCGGCTACTCCCATCGCTGCCGTGGCCAGCGCCAGGCCGATACGGGTACGAGCCATCGTGGTCCTCCTGTTGTCGCGGCCGCGTCTTCCGCGGCTCTGCACCACACGATGAGGGACCGATGCCAGGCTGTGATCAGTGTGATGTTCGGGATTGGTAAGGGCCGCTCGGCAGTCCGACCGAGAAGCGGGCCCCGCCCTCGGTGGCGTGCCCGGCTTCGATGGTGCCGCCCAGTCGGCGGATCAGCCGTGCCGCCAGGGCCAGGCCGAGTCCACTGCCGACAGTGCGGATTCCCTTGTACCGTCGGGAAAGTGCGCCCCGTTCGAACGCCACTGCGAGGTCCTCGTCGGTGAACCCCGGGCCACCGTCGCGGACCTCCACTGTGGACAGTCCGGGCGGGCCCGCGGTCCCGGGCCGGGCCGCAGCGCGTACCGCGAGGACCAGCGGCGCACCGGGGGGCACGACGCGCAGCGCGTTCTCGCACAGCCCGTCGACGATCTGGCGTACCCGGCCCGGATCGGTGTGCACCAGCACCGGGTACCCGGGCAGCTCGGTACGCAGCACCACCCCGACCGCGGCACAGCGCCCGCCCCAGGCCTGGCCTGCTGCGGTGATCAGCTCGGTCAGGTCCACCGGCATCACCTCGATCGGCAGGTCGGCCGCCTCCAGCCGGGCCAGCACCAGCAGGTCGGAGACGAGCCGGTCGAGCCGGACCGCCTCGTCGAGCACGGTCCGGCCCGCCTGCTGGGCGCCGTCCTGCCCGACTACGCCGTCGGCGAGCGCTTCGGCGTACCCCTTGATGGTGGTCAGCGGGGTGCGCAGCTCATGGGAGACCGAGAGCAGGAAATCGCGCTGCCGGCCCTCGCTGGTGGCCAGCGCGGCGGCCAGCCGGTTGAACGCCTGGGCCAGTTCGGCGACCTCGGTGAGCGGATCCTCGCGCAGCCGGACCGCCCGGTCGCCGGCGGACAGCCGTGCGGCGGCCTGCGCGACGTTGCGGATCGGCCGGGCCAGCCGGCGGGCCAGCAGCGCCCCCGCGAGCGCCCCCGCCAGGGCGCCGGCGACGAGCCCCAGCCAGAGGTCGCGCAGGACCCGCACCGTGACACCGACCGGCTTCTGGGTCATCACGACCCCGCTGCCGCGGGCCAGTGGCTTGCCGTAGACCAGCCTGATCGCACCGTCGACGACGAACCGGTCGTCGACGGTGTGGCCCGCCTTGATGTCCTCGATCACGTTCGGCGGCAGGCCGGCGAGGTCGGGCTGCCCGGCCCGGATGACGTACACCTCGATGCCCTGGGCGCGCACCTGGTTCAGCACCCGTTCCTCGTCGGCGTTGCGCGGGGTGGCGATCCGGGGCGCCAGGGCGGCCGCCACGAGCGAGGCCTGCTTGGCCAGGTTCTCCCGGGCCTGCCGGTTGCCCGCCTGCACGGCGACGGCCGCGGCCACGACCGCGGTGACGAGGACCGAGACCAGAGCCGCGGCGCAGGTGACCAGGATCGCGCGGGCGGTGAGACTGCGGGCGAAGCGGAACCGTCGACGTCGCGGTGCCGGCAGTACCGGTACGACGGAGAGCTGCTGGGTCGGCTCGTTGAGGCTACGCATCAGCGGTGTATCCGACGCCACGCACGGTCCGGATGACCGACGCCGCGTCGCCGAGCTTGCCCCGGACCTGAGCCACGTGTACGTCGACGGTGCGGGTACCGCCATGCGCGGCGTACCCCCAGACCGAGGCGAGCAGCTCCTCACGGGTGAAGACCCGTCCAGGCCGGTTCATCAGGTGGGCCAACAGGTCGAACTCGGTGGAGGTGAGCGCGACCGGTACGCCGTCCGCAGCGCCGTCGAGCGCGCCGTCGATGGTGACCAGGCGGCGTTCCGGGTCCAGCGTGATCGGGCCGACCTGGCGGACCCGTTCGCCCTCGGTGGCCGCGCCGCCGCGGCGCAGCACCGCCTTGACCCGGGCCACCAGCTCCCGCGGGCTGAACGGTTTGGTCACGTAGTCGTCGGCACCGAGCTCCAGGCCGACCACCCGGTCGATCTCGTCGTCCCGGGCGGTCAGGAAGATCACCGGCGTCCAGTCGCCGCCTTCGCGCAGCCGCCGGCAGATTTCGGTACCGTCCATGCCCGGCAGCCCGATGTCGAGGATGCAGGCGACCGGGCGCACCTTGCGGGCGGCAGCGAGGCCGGCCGCGCCATCATGCTCAACGTGTACGCCGAAGCCCTCACGGGTCAGGTACAGCCGCACCAGGTCAGCGATCGGCCGCTCGTCCTCGACGACGAGCACCAGCCCCTTGCCGCCCTGAGCGGCGCCTGCGTCGGCCACCCGTTCATCATGCCGGCCACGCGGTCAGCGCGGGGTGCGGTACACGTTCGAGGAATGTACGAGCGGCAGGTCGGGCGTACCCGGGTGCCCCGGTGCGGGCTCAGCCGGTGAAGAGCTGGCGCAGTACGCCGTCGACCCGGTGTACCCGGGCGGCGTTACCGGCGTCGACCCAGAAGTGCTCGCGGACCCCGTCGACCGCGGTGGCGGCGAGCCGTACCCCGCCGAGCGCCGGCTCGGGCGACCAGGTCACGTCGGCCAGGTGCCGCAGCTCGCAGTTGAGGTGCAGGCGCAGCCGGCGCAGCAGCCGGCTCTCCGACGTGACGATGAGCCGGCGACGGGTGAGCAGGAGGACCTGGTGCCGGCCGCGGGGCCGGGTCTGTCCCGGCCGACCGCAGCGGGCGAGGAGCACCGGGGTGTCCCGCTGGCCCAGACAGCGCCGGAGGATCGGCAGGTGCCGGCCCATGGTGCGGCTTGCGAATTCGGCCAGCTGATCCATGGGCTCCATATCAGGAGCAACGAATCTGTCGGACCAGCGACACGCCGCCCGGCGCGAGGTCGCACACCCTGTACGCCGGGCCGCCGGCTGCGCCGCTGTGCGCACAGACGCCCCCCGACCCAGGTCGGGGGGCGTCTGCGGGAGGTGGCGTCAGCGGCAGTAGTCGCTGTTCTTTCCGCTGTTCGGGTCGGCGGCCGGCAGGCTGCGTACCCGGGTCGCGTCGGCAGCGGGCAGCAGGCCGAACCAGCAGACCGCGTGCTGGGCCAGTTCCGGGTCATGCTGGGCCGCCCAGGCTGGGTCCTGCGCCGCCTGGTTGCGGGTACGCAGGTCGTACACCCCGAAGTCGACAAAGGTGTTGATCTCGGTGTAGCTGGTGCCGACCTCGGTGGCGATGGTCTCGCCCGCGGCGACCGGCAGCTGCGGCGAGATGATCTGCATCCGGGAGTCGCCTTCAGCCGCCTTCGGGAACCCGTCGGCGAGCTGGGCGTACTTCGGGTCGAGGGTGAGCAGGTGGCCGAGGCGGTACATGATCCCGCACGGCGTCACGAAGTCGAACGAGTACTGCGTCTCGCCGTTCACCAGGTAGCGGCCGCCGCGCACCAGGGAGGCGGCCGCGGGCGCGCGCACGGTCACCTTGTTGTCGGAGAGCGTGTCGAAGCGGAATCCGCCGTGCGGCTTGTAGTTGCCGCCGCGGGTCTGCCCCGGGTAGAGCACCGAGGTGACCTGCCGCAGGTCCACCGGGGACGAGGTCAGCGCGAGCGGGCTCGGGCACGCCGGCGGGCTACTGGTGGGCTGCCAGCCGGAGCTGCCCAGCCGCCACTGCGCCGGGTCGGCCGCTGACGGTGTGGCGCTCACGGCGCTCATGGTTGCCGAGGCGCTGGGGTACGCCGCCTGCACCACGGAGGCGGAGCTTGCCGATGGGGTGAGGCGGGCGTACCAGATCGCCACGTCAACCACCGCCACGACCGCAACCGTCACGATGAGCGCTGTGCGCTTCTTGCCGGCGACTGGCTGGCGAGTCATCACGGGATGACTGTAGCGAAAGCCCCGATTCCGGGCTAATGGGTGAACACCGATCTGTTGGGATCGACGAAGGTCAGCGCAGCCAGCACGGCTGGTCCTCGCTGTCGGGTGTTCCCGGTAGCATCGCGATCGTGTCCAGGTACGCGGTGCTGCTGCGCGGGATCAACGTCGGTGGCAACAAGAGGATCGCCATGGCCGACCTGCGGGCGCTCCTCTGTGGCCTGGGGTACACCGACGTCGCGACCCTGCTGCAGAGCGGCAACGCTGTCTTCACCAGTGCGGCAACCGAACCGCAGAAGCTGGCCGGTCAGATCGAGGACGGCATCGCCACCGAGCTGGGGATGACCGTGCGGTGTCTGGTCCGCGGCAGCGACGAGCTGCGTGCGGTGATCGACGGCAATCCGCTGGGTGGGGTGGCCACCGACGGTTCGAGGCTGATGGCGCTGTTTCTCTCCGCGCAGCCGGATCCGCAGCTGCTGGCCGCGCACGACCCGCGCGAGCTCGCGCCCGAGCAGGTCCGTCTCGGGGACCGGGTGATCTACCAGTGGTGCCCGGACGGCATCCTCGCTGCGCCGCCGGTCATGGCGTTCGTGGAGAAGCAGCTGAAGGTCACCGTCACCGGGCGCAACTGGAACACCGTCACCAAACTCGCCGCCCTGCTGGACGGCTGATCCGGCCGTCCTACCATCGTTCACGCGGTGCACGTCCAGGCCGGACGGACCGGATGGTGCAACGACAATCGAACCCCTACCTTCTGGTTCCACGACGATGGTGGATGGGAGAGGGGCGCGGTGCCGTCGGGGCACCGAATGTCCGGTGGCGTGCGACGCGTCCCTCTCCCGGCACCCACCATGCTTGCGGTCCTCCAACAGCCGACCGGGCTCAGCCCTCGGTGAGCTGCTTGAGGCTGTTTGACACTCGTGCCCAGATGGCCGCGGAATGTTGGCGTTCCTCCTCGCTGGCGGCGTTGCTCTGGCTGATGGCGAGATCCGTGGCGCCGTCGCGGGGCGTTAGCTCAAACGTGACCGTGTGGTAGTTCTCCGGTATGTCGGGCTGGCCGGCGAGGGGACTGAAATGGGTGAACTGCAACACCTTGTTCGGCTCGACCCTCACGATCGTGCCCTTGTCCTGGAATGACTTGCCCTCCCATTCCCCATTGAAGGTGATCGGGCTGCCAGGCTGCCAATCGGTGTCCACCTTCGCGCCGAAGAACGCCTGGCTCAACAGTTCAGGGTCGGTAAGCGTCGCCCAGATCGCGGCCGGTTCCGCCTTGATCACCACATGGCTCGTGGCCGTCAACTCTTTCGTCATGTGTCTGTCTTACCCTCATGGGCCGCGCCAATCACGTCCGTTCGTCGAGCCGTCGTCGCACGCCAGCAATCCGCGTGCCCGAACCGACGCGGGTGCGCCGCGTGCGGTGGGGGGTCCCACCGCCCCGCCTTGATTGCAGCCGCCCGCTACTGCGCGAGGTGCGCCCGAATATTGCGCTCGATCCAGTACGCGTAGTTCTGATGGCCCGCCTCGTTCGGATGGAAGGTGCCGAACTTCAGGGGTGAAAGCCCAGTCAGTGGATCTTGTGCGGTTGGCCGGTATGAGCGCGTGAGGGCGAGCCAGGCCGGGTAGCGACGCGGCCCTCCACAGTGGATGATGTGAGGTTCCTACACCAACATCGTCCGCACATGAAAAGGCCGCTTGTGCCAGTCTCGCACGCCCGACGACCGGTGTCTGCAGCGAAGAGACAGAAGTTGGTCTTGCCGATGTTGCAGAGTTGTACGCCTTGTTCGGGCAGGTCATCGACCCGCGACGGCCACGCGGGATACCGCATCACGTCGCCGCGGTGTTGACCGTGATGGTGTTCGCGGTCTTGGCCGGGGCCCGCAACTTCCGTGAGGCCGGCGATCGGGCCGCAGATCTGCCGCCCCTGCTGCTGCATGCGGCGGGCACCCGCTGCGACCCGCGCGGTGGCGAACTGGTGGCCCCCAGGGGTTCCACGCTGCGCCGGGTGGTGCAAGACATCGACCATAGTCGGGGCCGGACCGTGCACCGCCAGATCTGGGCGACCGACGCGGACGGTATCGACTTCCCCGGTGCCGCGCAGGTCTTCCGGATCCGCCGCGACGTGTTCGACCCGTTCGGGCAGCGGATCAGCAAAGTAAGCCGGTCGCTGGCAAGCAAGATCGAGACTCAGAGGAGTTCGAGGATGGTGGCGTTGGCCATGCCGCCGCCCTCGCACATCGTCTGCAGGCCATACCGGATGCCGTTGGCGCGCATGTGGTGCAGCAGCGTGGTCATCAGCCGCGCCCCGGACGCGCCGAGCGGGTGGCCCAGCGCGATCGCCCCGCCGCGGGGGTTCAGCCGGGCCGGGTCGGCGCCGGTCTCGGCCAGCCAGGCCAGCACCACGGGCGCGAAGGCTTCGTTGACCTCATACGCCCCGATGTCCGCCATGGAGAGTCCGGATCGGCGTAGCGCCTTCGCGGTCGCCGGGATCGGGCCGGTCAGCATGATGACCGGGTCGTCGCCGACCACCACGCAGGTGTGGATCCGGGCCAGCGGGGTGAGCCCGTGCGCCGAAGCCCACGGCGAGGTCGTCACCGCCAACGCGGCCGCCCCGTCGGAGATCTGCGACGCCGTGCCGGCGGTGACCACGCCGTCGGACTGGAACGGGGTCGGCAGCGCGCTGAGCGCCGCGAGCGACGTTTCCCGCCGGATCCCCTCGTCGGCGGCCACACCGTCCACAGGGGACAGTTCAGCGGCGAAGGCCCCGCTGTCGCTCGCTGCCGCCGCCCGAGCGTGGCTGGAGAGCGCGTACTCGTCCAGCCGGGTCCGGGACAGCCCCCACCGCGCGGCGATCATCTCGGCGCCCACGCCCTGGTTGAACGGCACCGGGGCAGCGTCAGCGAAACCGGGGACGCCGGAGTACCGGGCCCGGATCGACTGTCCATAGGGGATACCGGCCGAGTCGCCCACCGAGGCGCCCATCGGCACCCGGGTCATCGACTCCACGCCACCGGCCACCACCAGGTCGGCCTGGCCCGCGATGACCGTGGCGGCGGCGAACGCCACCGCCTGCTGGCTGGAGCCGCACTGACGGTCCACTGTGGTGCCCGGCACCGTCTGTGGCCAACCCGCGGCCAGCACCGCGTTGCGCCCCACGTTCCAGGACTGCTCACCCACCTGCGAGACGCAGCCCCAGATCACGTCGTCGACGTCGGCGGGTTCAAAGCCGGCCCGCTGCGCCAACTCCCGCAGGATGTGGCTGGAGAGGTCGACCGGATGGATGTGCGACAGTCCGCCCTTGCGCCTGCCGACCGGGGTGCGCACCGCCCCGACGATCACTGCGTCCCGCATCGTCACTCCCGGGTAAGTTTGCCGCGCTTCATCGTACGCGGGCGCGACGTGCGATCCTGACTGCGTGCAACTACGAAGTGGGTGGGTGCCGGACGGGTCCGGCTCGACTCCTGATGATTCCGGGCCGGCTGCGGCTGCCGTCCCGAGGCCTGCGCCGGGCGCCGGGTCGAGCCCCGATGGGGGTACTGTGCTGAGCCCCGACACCAGCACAGTCAGTTGGCGGGTCAGCCCCAACCTGACCTGGCTCAAGGTCGGTGGCGCGGCGGCGTTCGGGCTCGCCACCCTGGTCGTCTTCGGCGACCCGGTACGCCTGGCGCTGTCCGGGCTGGCCGCGCTGGTGCTCGGCGGCTACGCCCTGCGCGACCTGCTCGCCCCGGTCCGGCTCGCCGCCGACTCGGGTGGCGTGACCGTCGTGCATGGCTTTGCCGGGCACCGGCTGCTGCCCTGGGCCGAGATCGAACGGATCCGGGTCGACGAACGCCGCCGACTGGGCGCGGCCACCCAGCTGCTGGAGATCGACACCAGTGAGTCGCTGTACCTGTTCAGCAGGGCCGAGCTGAACGCCTCCTGCGCCGAGGTGGTCGCCGCGCTCGAACTGCTGCGCGCCCGCACCGTGGCATCGAACGCCTAGGGCTACGGGGAACGCACAAGGCTACCGGGCGCCGTCGTTGCGTACCGCGAAAATGGCGATGTCATCGCGCGATACCTCGGTGGAGAAGGCCAGCGTCGTGGCCCGCAACCGGGCGGCCACCACCTCGGCGGGGAACCCGGCCAGTGCCGCGGCGTGGGCCCGCAGCCGCTCGGCCCCGAAGAGCTCCAGCCCGCGCCGACGCTCGGTGACCCCGTCGGTGTAGAAGATCAGGGTGTCGCCGGGCTCCAACGTCTGCTCCGCACTCGGCGAGCTGATCGTGCTCAACAACCCGAGCGCGGTGCCACAGGCGCCCACGTGCGACGTCCTGCCGTCGGCGCGCAGCAGTACCGGCTGGTCGTGCCCGGCCAGGTACATCGTCACGTCGAGCCGGCCGTCGGGGCGGGGCGCGAGAACCGCCAACGCCAGCGTGCAGAACCGGCCGCCGCCACGTTCGAGGAGGGTCTCGTTCAGCCGTACCAGTACTTCGGGCAGCCGCCGGCCGTCGCGCACCAGTACCCGGGTGACATCGCGGACCAGCCCGGTGACCGTGGCGGCCTGGACCCCCTTGCCCGACACGTCGCCCACCACCACCAGCCAACGCCGATCGGGCAACTCGACCACGTCGTAGAAGTCGCCACCCACGTCCACATCGGACCCGCTGGGCACGTACTCGGCGCCGAAGTCGATGCCGTGCACCTCGGGCAGCGCCGGCGGTAGCAGCGATCGTTGCAGCGCTTCGGCCACGATCCGGCGGTCCGCGTGGATCCGCGCATTGTCAATGGCAAGCGCCGACCGGCGGGCCACCTCCTCGACCATGACCAGTTCTTCGACCATCGTCAATTCTTCGGTATCCGGACGGTGCTCACCCCGGCGCCCCGCGGCGAGCGTACCCAGCCGTTGTCCCCGGGCCACCAGCGCGACCGCGTACCCGTCGACCGGCGCGGCGAGTGGGACGACGGCGTCGACCCGCAGCGCGTCGAGCAGCTGCGGCAAAGCGGCGTCCAGCGCGCCGGCCAACTCGGGCAGCGCGGTCTCGTCGGTGTGCGCGGCTGCGCCCAGTTTCAGCTCTCCTGCCTCGTCGGCGAGGTGCACCGCACACCAGGTGCCGAGTCGGGGTACCACCAACCGGGGGATCAGCGCCAGCGTCAGGTCAACGTCGAGCGACTGGGCGAGCAGCTCGCTCACCTCAGCCAGGAAGGTCAACCAGGAGCGCCAGGGGGTGTCCCGGCGCCGCCGTTGGCGCTCCATCGTCAGCGCGAGGTCGGCCAGGGCGGCGAAACTGGGCGCGCGGAGCCGGGGCGCGCTGCGGCCACGAGGGGGACCACCCGCTGCGCCGTCGCGGTCGAGCCGGAACCACACTCCCTTGCCGCCGGGGTGGTGCACCGTACCCCAGCAGGCCGCGAGCCGGTCGACCAGCAGCAGCCCGCGACCGCGGGGGTCGGGCTCGTCCGGCCCGGCGGCTGCGTCCGGCCCGGGCTTGTCCGGCCTTTCGGCTGCGTCCGGCCCTGGCTCCTCCGGCCCGGCGGGCCCGGCGCTGGTGGTGGCAGAGGCTGCGGCGGTGCCGGTGAGTGGGCCGGTCCGCAGGTCCATCACGGTGACGGTGACCGACCGGGGATCGGTGACGATCTCGAGGTCCAGCTCCGTACCGGCGTGCTGTACCGCGTTCGTACACAACTCGGAGGTGAGCAGCACGGCCTCGTCGAGGACCGCGGTGCCGACGGCCTCGGTGAGCGCGGCGCGAACCGCATCACGGGCCTCGCTGGGTGAACTGACGTCGGCCGGGAGCCGCATTCGTCGTACGACCGGGGAGGTCATGCCATCCAGTTTCCCCGGGCCGGGGAAAACATTCCAACCCAGGCGCTCGCCGTGAGTACCCCTTCGGTACGACGATGGGGTATGCGGCGCTCGTACCGACTCCAGTGAGGATCGCGATGAGTACGGTGGACGAGATCTTGCCGGCACCTCCCGGCGCGGGTACTCCGGACTCCAGGCTGTTCTCCGAGCTGACCGACGCGCTCCGTCGGGTCGGGCGCGGCGATCTCACGGTGCGGTTGGCGCACCGGCCCGGCCCGGCCGGCGAGGTGGTCGACTGTCTCAACGCGACGGTCGAGGCGCTCGCCGGGACCGCCCGCGTGAGCGCCGAGCAGAGCCGGCTCGACGCGGGCCTGGCCAGGATCGCCAGGTTGCTGCACGAGCAGCGCGACCCCGGCGGCGCCGGTCAGCTGATCCTGGATCAGGTCGCCCCGCTGGTCGGCGCCCATCTCGGCGCATTCTTCCTCGCCGACGCCGACGCCGAGGCCGACGCCGACGCCGACACCGACACCGACACCGACACCGACACCGCGCCGGATCCGGGCGCCGACGCCGCGGCGTATCCGGACGCCGACGGTGACACCGCGGACGGCACCATTGTGGACACTGCGCGCCCAGCCGGGCCGGCGACGGCTGGCGGGCCGGGGCTGCGGCTGGCCGCGTCGTACGGGTACCCGGCTCCGCAGACCGCCGTGGGCTTCGGCCTCGGCGAGGGTCTGGTCGGACAGGCGGTCCAGTCCGGGCGCCTGATCCGGATCAGCGCACCGCCGTCGTCGCGCCTCGTGCTGCGCTCCGGGCTGCTCGCCACCCCACCGGTGGACCTGGTCGTGGTGCCGGTGGTCAACTCCGGTCAGCCGATCGGCGCGATCGAACTGGCTTCGGTCGTCTCCTTCTCCGACCAGCAGTTGGCGTTCCTGCAGCGGCTCGCGAACAGCGTGGCCACGACGCTCACCACGATGGTGGCCCGGGCCCGGGCCCACCAGGAGCTGGCTCGGGCACGGCAGTTGGTGCGGGGTCTTGAGGAACGGGCGGCACAGCTGCAACGCGGCAACGCCGAACTCCGGCAGAACGTCGCCCTGCTGTCGGACCGCAACACCTCCGCCGAAATCCAGCAGCGTGAGCTGGCGCTGACCCGGTACGGCCTGGAGAAGAAGGCTCAGCGGATCGCCCGGGCGTCGGAGTACCAGTCGGAGTTCCTGGCGAGCATGAGCCACGAACTGCGGACCCCGCTGAACTCGATGCTGCTGCTGTCCCGGCTGCTCGCCGACGACCTCGACCGCGAGCTCACCCCGAAACAGGTCGAGTTCGCCGAGACGATCCAGACCGCCGGCCTGGAGCTGCTGGCGCTCATCGACGACATCATGGACCTGTCGCGGATCGAGGCGGGTCGGGTGGATGTCGACGCGGCTGACGTTCCGTTGGCCGAGGTCGTGGAGCAGTTGGAGCACGACTTCGCGGTACCGGCGGCCGAAAAGGGGCTGCACTGGGAGGTCACCGTCGACGCGCGGCTGCCGGCGACCCTGTACACGGACTCCCGGCGGCTCCGGCAGATCCTGCGGAACCTGACCTCGAACGCGGTCAAGTTCACCAACACGGGCTCGGTCAGCGTATCCATCGAGCCGGCGGCACCGGACCGGGCGTACGGGTTGGTGTCGCTGGACTCTGCGCGTCAGGTGGTCTCGTTCGCCGTCACCGACACCGGTACCGGCATCCCCGAGGAGTACCTGGGACTGATCTTCGAGGCGTTCCAACGGGGTGACACCCCGGGCCCAGCGAAGAGCGGGAGCGGCTTGGGGCTGTCGATCAGCCGGAGGCTGGCCCGGTTGCTGGGCGGCACGATCGAGGTACGTTCCGAGCTGGGTGAGGGATCGGCGTTCGTGCTGTACCTGCCGGACGAGGTGCCGCGGTCCGGGGTGGTCCGGCTCGCGACAGCATCGGCCGACGTCGACCTTGGACCGGCGGGCGTCGACCTTGGACCGGCGGGCGTCGACCTTGGACCGGCGGGCGTCGACGCGGTGCCGGCCGGCGACGCTGCGCTGCTGCCTCTTCCGGTCCGCCCCGGCCCACCCATGCTGGCACCGGACACCCCGCCGCAGCGCCGGACCTCGGTGGCCGCGCACGAACTCGATGGAGCCACCGTGCTCATCATCGACGACGACGTCCGCAACGTCTTTGCCCTGACCAGCGCGTTGGAGCTGCACGGTATGACGGTGCTCTACGCCGACAACGGTACCGACGGGGTGTGCCTGCTCAGCGAGCATCCGGAAGTCGACATCGTGCTGATGGACGTGATGTTGCCGGACCTCGACGGCAACGAGACGACCCGCATGATCCGGCGGAACTGGCACTTCGCCGACCTACCGGTGGTCTTCCTGACCGCCCGGGCGTTGCCGGGGGACCGCGAGTCCGGCCTCGCTGCGGGGGCGAGCGACTACCTCACCAAGCCGGTCGACCTGGACGAACTGCTTGAGGTGATGGCCTCCTGGGCCGACGTCCGCGGTCAGGCAGTCTGACGATGCCGAACCGGATGCCCGGCCGGCCGCCGGATCACCGATCAACCGACCGCGATCTTGCCAATGTCCTGCTCGTCGACGACCGTCAGGACAACCTCCTCGCGCTGGAGGCGATCCTGCAGGGCTTGCCGGTGAAGCCGGTCGGGGTCTGCAGCGGAGAGCAGGCACTCAAGCAACTGCTGCTGGAGGAGTACGCGCTGATCCTGCTCGACGCGCACATGCCGGGCATGGACGGCTTCGAAACCGCCGACCACATCAAGCGGCGCGAGCGTACCCGGGGAGTACCCATCATCTTCTTCACTGCAGCGGACCGTGATGCGCACCTGGCGCTGCGCGGGTACGCGGCCGGCGCGGTCGACTACCTCACCAAGCCGTTCGACCCGTGGATCCTGCGGGCGAAGGTATCGATCCTCGTGGATTTGTGGCGCAAGACCCGGCAACTGCGGGCGCAGGCCGCCCTGACCGAGTCCCGGGACTCGACGCTGCGTACGGTCGGAGTGGGGCTGGACGAGGCGACCGAACTGCTGCGCAGCGCGCTGGTGGCTGAGAACGGGCTGACCCGGGACCGGGTCGAGAAGGCGGTGGAGGTGCTGCAGCGGGCCCGGCGGCAGCTCGACTAACCGGCGGTCTCGCGGATCGTCAGGGCGCCCCGCAGCCCGGTGATGTCCAGGACGCGGAGCAGGAAGTCCCGCAGGTTGACCAGGATCAGGTGGCTGTGCGCCTGGTTGGCCCGGCGGCTGAGCACCACCAGCGTGCCCAGTCCCTGCGAGTCGCAGAAGGTGACTCCGCCGAGGTCCAGCATGATCCGCGACGGCGCCGGATGGAGCAGGTCTTCCACAGCCCTGCTCAACCGCGCCACGGTCGACATGTCGATCTCGCCGGCCAGCGTCACGATTGCCTCGTCGGGGGCGTGCTGCACCGAAATCGACAGGTCCGGACGAGCCATCTTGCCAGCCTAGTGGCTCGCGCGGAGTTGCGGCGCGTCGGTATCGTCTGCGTGCCATCAACGGACCAGGAAACGAATCGGACAAGCCAGGACGGTGGAGATGGTTGAAGTGGACGCGTGGGTGGACCTCGCGGAACGGCATGAGGCGTGGGCCCGGGTCGCCCCCGGCGTGAGTCCCGGCCTGCATGCGGACCGGGCCGACCGGTACCCGCCCGGCGACGGGGTCGGGCCTGCGCTGCTGCGCGGGCAGACCATCGCCCTGGTCGGGCGCCTCGCCGCGCACCGCAGCGCCGCGCAGTCGGCGCTGGCCGACGACCCGTGGCAGGACCCCGGGTTCGCCGCCCGGATGACCGACCAGGTCCGGCGACTGCTCCCGCCCGATCTGACGCTGCTTCCCGCCGAAGCGGCGCTCCTGGTCACCGTTCCGTTCCTGCATGAGGCGTGGTGGTCCGGGCTGGCGGCGCAGGCGCGTGAGGTGGGGCCGCAGGACCTGACACCGTCCCCGGACGCGACCAGCGACCGGGCCGCCTTTCTGCGCTTCGCCCAGGGGTACCCGCGGCTGCACCGGCGGGCCACCGTGGCCGCCCTCGCCGGCGGTGCTGTTCGGGCCGGCTCTGCCTCCGCAATGGCTCCGGCTGTCGCCGGCGGTGCTGTTCGGGCCGGCTCGGCCTCCGCAGTGGCTCCGGCTGTCGCCGGCGGTGCTGTTCGGGCCGGCTCGGCCTCCGCAGTGGCTCCGGCTGTCGCCGGCGGTGCTGTTCGGGCCGGCTCGGCCTCCGCAGTGGCTCCGG
>OBEQ012612461.1_pt1 | contig 15151 bp, 14 predicted proteins | sample 1670901 | NCBI WGS metagenome assembly OBEQ01 (sample SAMEA104232315, study PRJEB22302) | groundwater metagenome | biome: forest; feature: aquifer; material: groundwater | place: USA | collected 2011-08-07 | depth 5.4 m | reverse complement strand
GGTCGCAGCCCCCATCTCTTTCATCTCCACCGGCGGCGGGGCCTCCCTGCAGCTGATTGAAGGAAAAGAACTTCCTGGGATTGCCGCCCTTACCGACAGGACACGGGAAGGCGCTTGATCTTAGCAGGATGGAAAAATAAAAATCCCCCTGAAAAGGGGGATTTTTTTATCACGACAAGTCAGGCAGTTCCTTCCCTGATCTTACAGAGCATGAGCAGACTGCAACAAACTTCCTTTAAATAGCAGGTTGAAACTCGGGATCGTTAACCTTGTGCGGCAGTTTCTCATTCAGGTGAGAGAGTATCCCTCTTTTGAGTTCAACGATCGAAGGACTTTTGCTCTCAAACCGTTCAATGAGAAAAGACGCTGCTACTTCCGGTTTGATGATATCACCGCAGGTAAATATGTCCACAGCCGCATAAGAATATTCGGGCCATGTATGAATCGAAAGATGAGATTCCGCTATTACCACCATGCCGCTGATACCGAAAGGATTGAATTCGTGGAAGGATATATCGACTATAGTCGCCTTGGCCTCTTTTGCCGCCGAGACCATCGCGTTTTTGACCTTCTCGAGGTCTTTGAGAATTTCCGGGTTGCACTCCCTCAATTCCACTAATAAATGGGTACCTAAAGCATGCAATCCTTTACCCCCCTTCGGTATTATATTTTTTGGAGCGTATTCACCCTCTTAAGCTAGACATTTTACAGCATAAACTTAAAACTTGTCAAGAAATAATAAACCGTTTCATCAAAAAAATGTTAACAAATATTCACCGTATTTTCAGGGGATCACCTTGTTCAACTGATATTCCACAATCCCTGATGCACCGGCCTTCTTTAGTTTCGGGATGAGGTCAATCAATACCTGCTCGTCCATGACGACGTCGAGGTCATACCACCCCGCATCGGACAACGCAGATATCGTTGGAGAATGCATCGCCGGCAGAAGGCTCATGACCCTTTTGAGGTCTTTTTTCTGGACGTTCATCTTCATCCCGACCTTCTCCTCTGCCGCAAGCGCCCCTTTCAAGAGCATAACGATATTCTCCATCTTCTGCCTCTTCCACCTGTCATGCCATGCATGCCTGTTGGAGATGAAACGCGTGCTCGACTCAAGGATGGTCTCTACGATCCTGAGATTGTTCGCCCTCAGGGAGGTGCCAGTTTCCGTGAGTTCGACTATCGCATCGGCCAGATGGGGCGGCTTCACCTCCGTGGCCCCCCAGGAAAAATCTATCTCCGCTTTTATGTTCTTCGATTTCAGATATCTTTTTGTGTACCCCACAAGTTCGGTGGCGATCCTCTTGCCCTTCAAATCCCTGACGTTCTTTATCTTCGAATCGTTCGGAACAGCTATCACCCACTTGACGGGCCTCAGGCCCTCTTTTGCGTAATTCAGCTCGGCGACCTCTTTCACGTCGGCGGCCTGCTCCATTATCCAGTCATACCCTGTAAGGCCGCAGTCGAGGATGCCGCTTTCGACGTAACGCGCCATCTCCTGTGCCCTTATAAGCATCGACTCTATCTGGCAATCGTCGAATACCGGATAATAGGACCGCGGTGAGACCGAGATGTGATAACCCGCCTTCCGGAAAAGTTTTAGTGTCGACTCCTGCAGGCTCCCTTTCGGCAGTCCGATTTTAAGAATTTTATTTTTGGTCTTCATTGTCCGTCCTTTCCGTCAAAAACGTTCTTCGTTTCATAATCGCTTTCCTTATTCTAATAGTATTGGCATGGGCCTCGAGACCCTCGATATCCGCGAGCGCCTCGACAACACTTGACAGCTTCATGAACCCTTTTTTTGTAAACCCCACGAGGCTCGAACGCTTATAAAAATCATAGACGCCTAAAGGAGAAAAGAACCGTGACGTCCCGCCTGTGGGGAGGGTATGATTAGGCCCTGCAGAGTAGTCTCCGAGGGCCTCGGGTGTCCAGTGGCCGAGAAAGACCGCGCCTGCATTTTCGACAAGCGGCAACAGTTCTTCCGGCGCTTCGGTCATGATTTCGAGGTGCTCGGGCGCGATCTGATTCGAGACGGACACTGCATGACGCAGGTCCTTCGCTTTCACGATCGCACCAAAACGCCTGATGGACGCCTCCGCGATCTTCTTCCTCTTGAGAAGGGCGAGCTGCCTCCGGACCTCGCCGGACACGGCCGTGGCGAGCCGCTCCGAAACCGCAACGAGTACCGACGATGCGAATTCGTCGTGCTCAGCCTGGCTCAGAAGGTCGGCTGCAATTACGGAGGGGTCAGCGGAATTGTCGGCTATAATGAGTATTTCACTGGGCCCCGCAATCATGTCGATATCGACAAGCCCGAAGACCATCCTTTTTGCCGCAGCCACAAATATATTGCCGGGGCCGACTATCTTGTCAACCTTCTTTATGCTCTTCGTCCCATATGCCATAGCTCCTACGGCCTGCGCCCCTCCGATCCGGTATACCTCGGAAACGCCGAGCATCCTCACCGCCGCCATTACATAGGGATTGATCCGCCCCTCGGGGGCGGGAACGCAGAGTGCAATCTCTTTTACACCCGCAACCTGTGCGGGGATGACATTCATAAGCACTGTCGACGGGTAAGCGGCCGTACCTCCGGGGACGTAAACGCCGACCCTGCTCAGAGGCCTGATGGATTGTCCGAGCACGGTCCCCCCCTCGAAAAAAGACCACGATTTTTCCGTCTGCATTTCATGGAATTTCCTGATCCTCTTTGCCGATACCTCGAGGGCTCTTATTATCTTCGGGTCAGCCTTCTTTGCATGCCTGTCAATCTCAGAGGCGCCCAGCCTGAGGCGGGCGGCCGTGTGTTTATCGAACCTGCGCGTATGCCTGCGCACGGCTTCATCTCCGTTTTTCCTTACGTCGTCCAGGATGGTCCTCACCGCTTTCTCGACAGCGCTGTTGTCCGACGAACTGCGCGACCGGAGGGACGCCAGAAATTCCAGAAACTCCCTGTCTTTCTTGATTATCTTCATCCAGTTAATTCTATAGTTTGGCACCCAATTATTCAAGTTTTTTGGGCGGACTGCAGACTGCAAAAAACATGCGAATCATTGACATATTATTCCCGCTCAAGTAAAGTTTACTATGGCCGAGGACGACCAAAAGAGTAAGAAGCGGGCGATCCAGGAAATAACTAAAAAAATCCGTCTCTCCTTACTGATAGTGGCATTCGTAATAATTATTCTCTTTGCGGTTGTCTTAAATCATCTCTTCGGCTCTCCTTCGACTTCGCTGTTTTTTCTGCCCGATATCTCGGTAACAATGATTATGGGCATAGCCCTTATCCTCTCGGTGATCGGGCTGGGTTATCTGGTGAGAATGTCTAATCAGGTCCTCCGGATAATACATGACTATAGCAGCCGGATCGAGAAGATCTTAAGCATTACAAAGGACCTTCGGGAAGAGATTTACGGTGATATCCTTCTTGAAAAGATAATGGACTACGCCCTTTCGATCACCCACTCCGAGGCAGGATCACTATTGCTGCTCGACGGCGACGCACTCACATTCAAGGTCGTAAAGGGCGGGAAAGCGGAACAACTTACCGGAACTTCGGTCGAAAAAGGCAAGGGCGTCACCGGCTGGGTAGCGGCGACAGGCAAACCGGCGCGTATAGCAAACGTCGCGCAGGACGAGAGGTTCAACCCGAATATCGATTCGATGACCGGGTTTGAGACAAAATCGATCTTGTGCGTGCCGCTCATCACGAGATCGACCGTAATAGGCGTCCTGGAACTGTTGAATAGGTCGGGAGGATTTGCTTACAGGGAGCGGGACGAGGAGATCATTGCCTATCTTGCCGAACAGGCAGCGATTTCGATCGCCAAGACAAAATTTGTTGAGGACCAGAAGAATTATGAAATCCATCTCACCGAGATGCTCCTTGAGGCGATCGACTTTCAGATCCCTGAAAAAAAGGGCCACTCCAGAAGAGTGGCGAGGTACAGCAACATCATCGCAAAGGGCCTGCATATGTCCGAAGGCGAGAGGAAGAGGCTATATCTCGCGAGTCTGCTGCATGACGTAGGGTTCCTCAAGATCAACTCCGACGAGAACTTTAAAAAAGAAGAATACTCGCGCCATCCTGCGGTCGGATACGAGATGATAAAACCGATAAATTTCTACGCGGACATCGCCCCTTTTATCCTGTACCATCATGAAAGGTATGACGGCTATGGATATCCCTCGAAGCTCAGCGGCGAGGCAATCCCTCTGGAGGCCAGGATCATCGCGATAGCCGAGGCCTTCGATGCCATGATAAGCCTGACCTCATACCGGGTACCGGTGAACTTTCACGAGGCGGTAGATGAGCTCAGGCGAAAGGCCGGAACGCAATTTGACCAGGAGCTGGTCGAGATCTTCGCAACCAACATCGAACCCCAGCACATCAAAGCGTAACTATGGGCGGCCGTGTCCTCCCGCATTAATGAACGACAAGAGACCTCTCACCGTATCGGAAAGTTTTTTTGATACAGCGGACCGCTGTCCCCATAATATCGTCTTCCACTATTATCGGGACGGATGGAAGACACTCACCTATCGCAGTTTTGCAAACGGTGTAGCCGTCCTGGCCTCTTATCTGGTCCGCCTTGGCCTGAAGAGGGGCGGGAAGGTCGCGATCATATCGGAAAACAGGCCCGAATGGTGTTCGGCCTATTTGGCGACTACTGTGGCCGGCGGCATAGCGGTCCCTATGGACGCCCAGCTCGGACCCGACGAGGTCGGCAACCTCCTGAAGGACTGCGAGGCCGATATAGTCTTCCACAGCCAAAAGACACTCGTAAACATCGGGCCGCACCAAAAAAATATTTCGGAGGCCCTGCAGAAAAGCATCGCCCTTATTGACTTTGACTCTACGAGATACGAATCCGCCCTGCGCGAAAAATCTTCTCCGGCCTTACCGGAAACAGGGCCGGACGATGTGGCATCTATTATTTATACATCGGGCACGACGGGAAATCCCAAGGGGGTGGTACTGACGCATAGTAACTTCTGTTCCGACGCAGAGGCACTTATAGGAGCGAGGATCGTTTCACCTGAAGACAATGTGCTCTCGGTCCTGCCCCTTCACCATACCTATGCCTTCATGTGCACCTTTTTGGTGCCGCTCTTTCTCGGCGCCTCGATAACCTTCCCTGCAAGCCTGAAGGGGCCGGACCTCATGTCCGCAATCAAAGAGAGGGGGGTGAGCGTCTTGATCGGCGTGCCCCAGCTCCTTGCGATGATAAGAAACGGGATCCTCGGAAAGATTGAGGCGCTCCCTGCCCCCGCATCTTTTGTCCTCCTCAAGATACTCAGACTGTCGGGCTTTCTGCGCGAGAGGGCCGGGATAAATATCGGCCGTATATTCTTCGCCTCCGCGCACCGCGTCCTCGGGCCGAAGTTCAGGTTCTTCGGCAGCGGCGGGGCGAGACTCGACCCGTCGGTGATGAAAGACCTCGAGGCCCTCGGCTTCACGGTCCTCGAGGGTTACGGCCTGACAGAGACCTCCCCTGTCGTCACATTTAATCCTATTTCAGGGAGAAAGCCCGGTTCGGCAGGTAAACCACTGCCCTCCGTCCGGATAAGAATCGCCGGCCCTTCTGAAAAAGGGGAGGGTGAGATCGAGATTAAAGGCCCCATGGTGATGAAAGGATATTACCGGAACCCCTCCGCCACTGCCGACGTTTTGATCGACGGATGGTTCAGGACCGGCGATATCGGCCGGATCGACCGGCAAGGCTACTTATTCATCACAGGTCGATCTAAGGAGGTGATCGTCCTTAGCTCGGGAAAGAACATCTATCCTGAGGATGTCGAGAAGTTATACCTGGCATCGCCGCTGATCAAAGAAATCTGTATCGTCGGCATCGGGGAAAACGGGTTGACTGAAACACTCCACGCGGTCATCGTACCCGATCTTGAATACACGAGAAAGGCGCAGATCTCGAGCTTGCGGGAGGCAATAAAGTGGGAGATGAACGAGATATCCTCAAAAATTCCTTCCTATATGAGGGTAATGGGCTTTTCAATTCGCACGGAACCGTTGCCGCGGACGCCTCTGGGGAAACTGAGGCGTTTCATGATCAGGGAAGAAGCAGTGGTACCCGGGACCGAAGGGATTGAGAGAGAGGCAGGGAAAGATATATTCGCCGATAAGACCGCACAGAAGGTAGCCGAGTCATTGAAGAGGTTCGTAAAAGGAGACAGGAGGATCGGCCCGTCCGACAACATCGAACTCGATATCGGCCTGGATTCGCTTGCGAAGATAGAACTCGTCGTTGCCCTCGAAAAGGCGTTTTCCATCGGACTTCCGGAGAATTTTATGGCCGACATCCAAACCGTAAAGGAACTAACCGACAAAGTCAGAGCGCAGGCGTCTCCCGGACATTCTCCGGGAACACCGGAAAAAGGAGGTTGGAGGGACATTCTTGTCAGAGAGCCTTCCGAAGCCGACCTCGGGATGCTCACTCCAGAAGGGCCGGGCAGCAGGATGATACCTTCCCTTGTCGCACACTCACTTTTGAAGTGTTTGTTCATGGTTTTATTCAGGCTTGAGGCAAGGGGAGCGGAAAATCTGCCGCAGGACAAAAATTTTATCCTGGCGTCAAACCACACAAGTTACCTGGACGGCTTCGCGGTCATCCTGTCTCTGCCCTTTTTAAACTTTAAGAATATTTATTCCCTCGGCCTAAGCGACTTTTTCACCGGTTTTTTTAAAAGCCGGTTCGCAAAGATCGCCCATGTGATCCCGATCGATTCCTCCGCCTATCTTAATAAGGCTCTCCAGATGTCGGCCTATGTTATAAAAAACGGCCGCTCACTGTCCGTTTTCCCTGAAGGAGGCCGCTCCTTTGATGGAAGCCTTCTGGAATTCAAGAAGGGCGTCGGTATACTTGCTGTCGAGATGGGAGTCCCTGTGGTCCCGATATACATTGAAGGGACCATCGAGGCCCTTCCGCGCGGCACGGCATTGCCCAGGCCCGGCAAGATAACCGTTACCTTCGGCAGGCCTCTTCTGGCAAGGGACATCGACTTCTCTAAAAAACCTCCCGATGTCGACGAGTATCAATTTTTTGCGAATATACTGAGAGAAAGAGTGGGAGAATTAATGGTATTAACCAAAAAGAGATAAAGATGAAAATCATCTACCCGGTTTTGATAAGTGCGTTTCTGACGCCGGGCAATCACCTTACAGACAAAGGGAATTCTCATACCGAAACCCGTCTCTGTCTATCTTTCCGTCCTTAAACAGCGAGAGTATTTTATAAACAGTCGACTTATTCATCCCGGCCCTGGCCGCTATCTCCTTGACAGGCAGTTGAGGGTCCCCTATGCGGATGTCGAGGACCTTCCTCCGCTCTCTCGGCGTAATCCTTTTCCTTGTGGTTTTCTTATCGTCGCCTCTGTCCATCGTAGAGATGAAAATCACTTCACCCGCTTAACGACCCACACTGCCGGGCCTTTTTCCAGGACATGAAATTTCCCGTCATCGGACAGCGGCGAGAGGACCCATTCGAAGAGCTTCCTTGCGTCAGTGAGCTCCGGCTTACGGGGGAAGCCGTAAAACTCCTTCTGCATCTCCTCGTCGTAGAGCCCGACGCAGCCGTGGGACGCAGGGTATCCCGGCACGTCGCGGCCGTGAAGCCAGTATGATACCCCGTGGCCGTCGATATGAAACCTCAGTCCGTAATTCATCGGGTAGGGGATATCGGAGTCCTTGATGAAATATGCCGACGATTTATGTTTGCTGTTGTATGCACTGACCCTGAATTTGCCCACCGGGGTTTTGTTCGTTTTTTTCCCTGAAGCAACTGGAGTCGAGAATACGAGCCTTCCACGTTCATACGCCCCGAGGAACTGCCTCGAAAGGTCCACGAGAATGAATTTCTCTTCCGCCTCGGCCTGCTGAAAATAGCGGGGAAGAGGAGTAAAGTCCCGGAGGTCGTCAGGCCGCTTCGGGAATTTCAGATAGACACCGGCATGGGCGTGTCGCCGGTCGATCCTGTTGAACCTTGCGACGTCCTGCCATCTCTCCCCAAAAAGCTTTTCGAGCGTTTCGCCCTTGCCCATGCGCCTGCATTCCCACTCTACCGCCTTGTCACCTGGGTAGGTCCTGCAGAAGGAGCGGGCCGTCCCTGCATCCGCACTCTTTGCTAATAGAGAAAAGAAAGAAAACAAAAAGGGGAGCGACAACAATAAAAAACCCAGAAATCTTTTTCTATGCTCCTCTACCATCACAGCTAATGCAGGATGCGGCAAAGTTCTGCGGGACCTACGTTGATTTATAAGACTTTTTTGCCGCATTTGCGATAAAGTTTAGCATAATCCGACCATTTTGCAGTAAAGTTTGTCTTTCGTACTATTTCATCAGGGCCGCTTTATTCCCCTCATGATAATTAATTACTCGCACGAACGCGGCCTGCGCGACGCCATCAAGCTTTGTCACATCAGAACAATGTGAGATTTCGAGTTGACCGACTTAGTCGCAGAAATGAAAAAAGTAAAGCTCTCACGACACTATGCATGTACAATATGAGGAGAGACAGGAGAGGTCGCAGGTGCGACTCCCCTTCCTGCGGTCGCTCAGACCAATAAAAAAGGAGAAAGTATGAAAGCTTTTTGGAGAAATATCGGTATTATGCTTGTCCTTTTTTTAGGCAGCGCGGCGGCCTTCGCCGGTATAAAAAAAGGGCCGTATCTGATGTACGAGGGTTCGAACACGTCGATGGCGGTGCTCTGGCAGACCGACGCTACAGAGTCAAACCTCATCCATTGGGGGACAGACAGTACCTACAGTATAGGGCAGACCACCAGCACCGAGTACGGTGACCACCAGCACAAGTTTGTCATCTCCGGGTTGCAGCCGAACACCAAGTATTACTACCAGGTGGAGGGGTATGGTTCGGGGTCGTTCCGCACCGCGCCCGATTCCAGCGCGAAGTCGGTGAAGATCCTCTCATACGGGGACACCAGGAGCACTCCTGCAAACCAGGAGTTGGTCGTTGCCAGGATGCGAGCGGCTTATGCAGCGGACCCTGCCTTACAGAGCATCGCCCTGCACACCGGGGATTGGGTGTCGGGCGACGGTGAAAGTTACTGGACGTCGCAGTTTTTCGTCAACACCAACCCTCAGATGCACGCGTTCCAATCCGAAGTCCCGATAGAGGGTGTGCGGGGGAACCACGAGGGGGCCGGCAAGTACTTCAAAAAATACTTCCCGTATCCGTATGTGAGCAATTTTTACTGGTCTTATGACTACGGCCCCGTGCACGTTGTGGTCCTTGACCAGTATGCCAGCTACGCCCCCGGTTCGGCGCAGTATAACTGGCTCATCAAAGACCTCGCCTCGACCACCAGGCCGTGGAAGATACTCATGTTCCATGAGCCTGCGTGGGCCGCCGGCGTTCACGAGAACAACGCCACCGCGCAGAAATACCTACAGCCGCTCTGCAAGAAGTACCGGGTCGATCTTGTCCTCAACGGACACAACCACTACTATGCCCGCGCGGTGGTCGACGGTGTGTCCCACATCACTAACGGGGGCGGCGGAGCTCCTTTGTACACTCCCGATCCCACATACCCCTATATTGTCATCACTGATGAGTCGTTCAGTTACTGCGAGATCGACATCCAAGACACCACTCTCGCCTTGACCGCCAGGAGGGCCGACGGCTCGGTAATCGAGACGTTTTCGATCAACCACCCGGTGCCCCATGCCAAGGCAAACCTTAATACAAGGACTGAGCAAACCGTGACCACCGTGGTGCCGGATTCATTTTCGGAATGCAATATGTTAATATAAAGACGCAAATTTTATGCGTAACTTCTGCTTTATTTTGATTATTGTCCTGGCGTTCTTTGCTGGTGCAGGCAGAGGGGAGTCCGCAACGTATTATGCCCCTGAGCCCGGGAAGCATGCGCCCCTCTTTACTCTGAAAGATACCCAGGGGACAAACGTCTCGCTCTCGGATTTCAAAGGCAAGGTTGTCCTCATTAATTTCTGGTCAATATGGTGCGGTCCGTGCAAGGCCGAGATGCCTTCCCTGAACAACCTTTACAAGGCACTCAAAGACAAAGGGTTTGCAGTTCTTGCAATATCAACCGATTCTTCAGAAAAAGCGGTAAGGTCTTTTGTTGCGGAAAGGAGGATTTTTTTCCCCGTTCTCATGGATAAAGACCAAACGGTCTATTCCGATAAATATGCTGTCCTCGGCCTCCCCATGTCTTTTTTGATCGACAGGAATGGAGTCGTTGTCGGAAGAGTCGTGGGCGAAGTTGAGTGGGATTCACCTGAGATGGTGAATAAGATTACGGGCGTCCTGAACAAGAAATAGGGGATTGCTCTTGCATTCATAGTATTCACCTCCTATCTTGTAACACCCCAGGCGAGCTTGGGCCCGCCATTTAACGGGCATCTTATCAGGGTATATCCTCAACCCAGAGGATATATTTCTTAAACGGCGCATTCTTCAGGGAATTGTAAAGCTTCTTATCCGCAGTGACCATGCGGGAGGAAGTCTTTAAGGAAAGCGCAATATATAGACTGTCGTAAAAACTAAGTCGGTAGGAGTCCGCCAAAGTCCACGCGTATTCGAGGGATTCGTCCGTTTTATATGTCTGAAGTGGAAGCCCCTTAAAATCAGTCAACATTTCTACTGCGGCATCCGGCTCTATCTCGCCTGCGCGCGATTTTTTCAAAAGCACATTGCCGATTTCGGGAAAGATGAGATCAGGGGCTGTGAGCTTATTATTCTTCTCAAGCAGGCGAAATGCCGCATTGGCATGGATTTCAGGCACAAGCCATTTAACTGCAACGCTCGCATCTACGACAAACCGATTCACCGGTCTCTATCCTCGCGGATCAATTCCGCGCTGTCGCTGAATTTCCTGCCGGCTAGACGTTTACGCCATGTTTGCGCCCTTGCCCTAAATTCCTCCATTGTCATCTGCTGAGCGGCCTCTTCAAGGATAAGCTTTGCCTCACCCTGCAGCGAACGCTTATGTTGCTTTGCCCTCGACTTAAGACGATTGATAGTCTCGGGTTCGATGTCCCTTACAAGCAATTGAGCCATAGTACCACCTCCTTGTTCCACTTGTGATATCATTATGATAGCATAAGGTTGCGCCCCTTGCAAACCAGAACCACAAGGCAGTATCAGGAGATCCTTCAGGCAGTTCATTCTTTATGAGGTTGGCGCTCAGGATGTTAGCAGGCATGCTTAATTGACCCACTTTATAGCCTTGTCGGCATTCAACCGTGACCCGGCCTCCAAGGATCCGTAGCTCCACGTTATTAAATCAATTAGCCACTGAACACCACTGGCACGCTTGGACACCAATGGTGGATCAATTTTCAGTGCCGGTGTACAGCAAGGGCCATCAAGAGATTTTTGGGAGAATGGAACTGGTCCCAGTTGCGGGCTTGGGCGAATTGGGCAAGACGTTTACGAATCTCATCAATATTCATAACAATCCTTCACGGCGTAAAGATTCCTATACTTCACTGCTGGTGTAGTAGTCAGCCAGTTGTTCGGCTTGCCTCAGCACCGTATCGACGGCTTTCTGCTGCATGTCCGGTGGATAGCCATATTTGTTTAATGTCCGCTTCACCAAAACCATCAGTTTCGCTCTTGCACTTTCGCGTATCGTCCAGTCAATAGTAGTATTGGCCTTGACCTTCTCCGCGACTTCGATAGCAATAATTCGCAGCTTTTCGTCGCCCAAAACATCCACCGCAGACTTGTTTTCAGCAAGGGCGTCATAGAAGGCCAGTTCCTCCTTTGTCAGGTTCAGCTTCTTTTCTCTTTCGTCCTGCTCCCTTATTTTCTTAGCGACTTCGTCGACAAGGAACTGGATGATCTCTGCCGTTGTCAGCAATCCGTTATTGTATTTCTTAATCGCAATTTCGAGCATTTCTAGGAGTGCCTTTCCCTGCACCAGATTTGTCCTCGCACGGGTCTTGATTTCATCGTTCAATATCTTCTTTAATAGTTCTAAGGCAAGGTTCTTATGCTTCATCCCCTTTATCTCTAAAAGAAACTCCTCCGAAAGGATAGATATCTCAGGCTTCTTTATTCCCGCAGCATCAAAGATGTCTATCACCTTGTCTGAACTTAATGCCTCGTCAACGATCTGCTTTATTGCTGTTTCGATATCCTTGTCCGATTTTCCTGTGCCGGTCCCTACGAACTTCACAAGTCTTGCCTTCACCGCCTGGAAAAAAGCGACTTCTTCCTTTGCCGCTAACGCCGTTTCATGGGGAATGGACAAGGCGAATGCCTGGCTGAGCAGGGTCTCTTCATTAATAAAGCGGTCCTTGCCATCCTTAAGGCCGAGAATATGCTCCTCCGCCTGCAAAATGATCGAGAGCTTGTCCTTTGGTGATACGGCAAAGAAACGGCGATAGTTAAAGCCGGTTCCGGAATACTCTTCGTAGTATGCAGTAGGTTCAGCAATGAGGATGGCCTCCTTGGCCTCGCTTCCTTCAAAGAACAGCTGGCGGACCACCTCCAGTTTTTCGATAAACATTGCGACAGCCTTCTCCTGGGTTTCGGCGGGATCACCTTTGCCGCCCGAATCGGAGTAAAAAGACATGGCTTTTTTTAGGTCTGATGCAATGCCGAGGTAATCAACCACCAGCCCGCCCGGCTTATCCCTGAATATTCGGTTCACCCGAGCGATCGCCTGCATCAGCGTATGCCCACGCATGGGCTTGTCGACATAGAGCGTATGCAGGCAGGGCGCGTCAAAGCCGGTGAGCCACATATCCCTGACAATAGCCAGCCTCAAAGGATCGGCGGGGTCCTTCATCCTGTCGGACAAGAGCTTGCGCTGCGTCTTGGTGGTGTGGTGCTTCTGCATTACCGGGCCGTCTGCGCTTGAAGCGGTCATGACCACCTTGATCGCACCCTTGCTCAGGTCGTCATCATGCCAGTCGGGTCTGAGCTTTATGATTTCGTTATAGAGATCGACCGCGATCCTGCGGCTCATGGCGACGATCATCCCCTTGCCATCGAAGACCTTCTGTCTCTGCTCGTAGTGAGAGACAATATCTCTGGCAAGATTCTTTATCCGGTCCTCATTCCCGACAATCGCCTCAAGCTTCGCCCACTTCGCCTTTGCCTTCGAGGGCGAATTGCCATTCGCCCCTACATATTCTTCGGATTCCTCCAGCTCCTTGTCGAACTCCGCGATCAGTCGTCTTCCTTCGTCATCCAGATTGACCTTGGCCAGACGGCTTTCATAATAAATCCTGACGACCGCCTTATCTTCGACCGCCTGCGAAATGTCGTAGATGTCCACATACTGTCCGAATACGGCCGGGGTGTTAATGTCCGTGCTCTCGATGGGCGTGCCGGTAAAGCCGATATAGGTAGCATTCGGCAGCGCGTCTCTCATATACTTGGCAAAACCATAGGCTATGCGTTTGCCGATCACCTCTTTTGTCTTTTTGTCTTTTGTCTCGATAAGCTTTGCCTCGAAACCGTACTGTGTCCTGTGCGCTTCATCGGCTATGACGACTATGTTGGATCTGTCGGAAAGCCGGTCATATTCCGCTTGACCTTCCGGGGGGAGGAATTTCTGGATGGTCGTGAAGACGATCCCTCCGGAGGCGACTTTAAGCAGCTCTTTTAAATGATCGCGGTCTTTTGCCTGAACAGGCTCCTGCCTGAGAAGCTGTTTCGAGGAAGCGAAGGTATCGAACAACTGATCGTCAAGATCGTTCCGGTCTGTGATGACCACAACGGTAGGGTTCTGCATCTCAGGAGATGTGATCAGCTTGCCGGCGTAAAAGACCATGCTCAGGCTTTTTCCCGAGCCCTGGGTATGCCAGACCACGCCGCCTTTCTTGTTCCCGCCCTTGCCGGATGCCTTAATGGTGCTTTCGATCCCCTTATTTACGGCATAATATTGATGGTATGCGGACACCTTCTTTTCGGTCTGCACCTGTGTTATGCCTGTCTTCGGGTCTTCCTTCTTCGATTTCTCGAATACGATGAAGTTGCGGACAAGATCTAAAAGAGTAGCCGGGTTCAGCATCCCCTTTGCGAGGGTCTCGATCTGCGGTGAAAACCGCGATGCCTCGGTCCTTCCGTCTGAGGATTTCCACATCATGAAGCGGTTAAACCCGGCAGAGACACTCCCTCCTCTGCATTCGAGCCCGTCCGAGATCACGCATAAGGCATTGAATGTAAAGAGACTGGGGATAGTGGCCTTGTAGGTCTGTATTTGATCGAATGCCTTCGTGATCGTTGCGTTTTCATCGGCAGGGTTCTTAAGTTCTATCAAAACCAGAGGGATGCCGTTGACGAAGAGGAGGATGTCCGGCCGCTTGTTCTGGTTGTTTTCGATTACGGTGTATTGATTGACCGCAAGAAATTCATTGTTTAGGAGATTCTCAAAATCTATAAGCCAGACGTAATCACCCTTCTCATCACCGTCCAGCCTGTACTGCACCGGTACGCCGTCAGTTAGGAAACGATGAAAGGTCTCGTTGTTGCTGAGCAGTTCAGGGGAGCTAATTCGCTGCACTGCCCGCAATGCTTGCTACTGGGCGTCTGCCGGGATAGAAGGGTTAAGCCGCTGAATTGCGACCCGGAGTCTTCCCGCTAGTACAATGTCGCTGTAGGATGATCTTTCCGAGAACAGCCCGTCACAAGAGATGTCGGGGCCGTGGAGGAATGTATAGCCAAGGGCTTCCAGTTCCTCGATGGTGAAAAGCTCTATGTCGCTTTCAGTGATTTTGCTCATCTTGTTTTTCTGGCCTGGGTGCGCGCTTTATAGAGTCTTTCTGTAAAGCCGCCTTCTTCAAGAAATTGCCGTTCGAGGCTCTGAAGCTGCCGTCCCAGGAGATAGCTGGCCTGGTTGATCAGACAAATTAGCGTGTTTGCCGCAATCTCGGCCGAGGCTGTCCTTAAAGAATACGGGTCTGACATGTCCGACGGGTCAGACTGGGCCGACTCTTTGGACTTGTCCGACGAATACTTTTTTCTTACTGCAAGGGCCTCCGAAGAATCCTTAGCCCAGATGCGCAAGCCCTTCTGGCGAAGAAAAGCCTGGTAATCCAGCAACAATTCTTCAAGGCTCGCACGGGCAACGCCCGTCAGCTTGAGTTCTGTCTTTTTCGAAGTTGCAGAGGCCATGCTCCCCTCCGCGATGT
>OBEQ012683895.1_pt1 | contig 15156 bp, 12 predicted proteins | sample 1670901 | NCBI WGS metagenome assembly OBEQ01 (sample SAMEA104232315, study PRJEB22302) | groundwater metagenome | biome: forest; feature: aquifer; material: groundwater | place: USA | collected 2011-08-07 | depth 5.4 m | reverse complement strand
ATGTTAAGAAGTTTTAGCGGTACAGCTTTTTGCGACACTGCCAAAGCGAAACCCCCGCCGATTCCAACTGCACTTAACAATAGCGGAAAACAAATTGAACAGCTAGTTGTGAATAATGCAATAACGCTGCCAAAGAAGCCAGGCGCATTTGCACTACATACAAGCGGCTGGTCGTTCTTGTAAAACGCTAATGTAATCGCAACAGCAGTTAACAACGAAATTAGCAGGAGAAGGAAAATTCGGAGTGGTTCAGCTGTTTCGAGGAACTGGCCAAGTGAAATCACGTAGGTGCCAGTTGCAACGAAGTAGATTGCTGTGGCAACGGCGAAGCAAGTGATGAAAACTGCTAGGTATTTATGCTTGGAAAAAACTTGGAGGATTTTCATCTAAATTAGAATCACGCGGTTACGGTCATTGTTCCACGGTACATGTTCATTGAACAGCGGAATGGAAAGGCGCCTTCTTTATTTGGAGTGAATTCAACTGGTACTTCTTCATTGTCTTGAACTAGTTGCCTAATTCCAAAATCAGGGATTAGTAATTGTTTACCGCAGCCAGCGTATTGGTCTGCACTGAATAAGATCCTAACAGGCACGCCTTTTTTCACTGTAAAAGCAGATATTGAATATCCCGACGTAGAAGCGTGAAGCTTAATTTCTTGCACGCCGTTTACAAGCGGAATTGTTGAACTGCTGGCAGCGACACTTGGTGAAGCACTGGTTGCAGAAGCTTGTGAAATTAGTAAAGGAATCGCCGCAACTATGGCTAAGACGAAAAGGAGAGCAACTACTTCAATTACTTTTACCATTTTTACTAACCATAATCACTTTGAGTTTTCCCAAATATATAACTACCGTAGGCTAAAGCTCTTCGCACATGAAGTGCAGCAGAAGTAAACTTTTTTTCCGCGAATCCGCTCACTGTAGCCAACTCCCAATACCTTACACCCGCAATGGGCGCAGGTGTGTACTTTTTTCGAAACCGCCATCGCGATTAATTCGTCAAAGCTTTCAACCACTTTATTGGCAAATTCCCTACCTTTTGCAGTAAGAGCATACACTTTCTTATCCCGATTGCCTTTTTGCTGCACGCTTAGAAACTTTACCTTCACAAGCGAAGATAAGAACGGATAGATCTGACCAGGACTAACCGAATATCCAAACTTCTCACTGATCCCCTTTATCAACTCATAGCCATGGCAAGGCTTCTGCAATAGCAGCAAAAGCACTGACAACTTAGATAAGCTAGTTATTTTCATTTAATTCATCGAATACCTATTTCGCATGGCAAGGTATTTATACGTATCTGTTTCCAACATATCTAAAATAGATACATAGAAAGTAAACGGAGTTAGAAATCGTCGAAGTCTCGACGCGAATGCGTTCGCGTCAACTTCCAATTTCAAAACCGTACTTCGATGGTGATATTATAAAATGGTCGACTTAATTCCTTGGGCTTTTGCATTTGTAACGATGATGGCGATGACGCTGTTGTCGCTTTACTACATCTACGGCAGAAAAGATCGGCTTAGTGAAATGTGCTGCATGATGAACGGCATGACCTATGGAAACTTGCCTGGAATAATTGTCGGAGTAATCTATGCGTTGCCAACTGGCGACTACTTGATGGGAACTATCCTCGGCACAATCGCCGGCCTCTTCGTAGGGATACCTATTGGTAGGAGCGGTGGGCCGCTTGGAAGAATGGAAGGGGTAATGGCTGGGTTCATGGGCGGCACAATGGGCGCAATGCTCGGCTTCATGATGCGCTTTGTAAACTTACAGCTCTTCATGCAGTTCTTAATTGCAAGTATTGCTTTGATGAGTTTTGAAATGGCCTACGTCGCATACAAGGAAACAAACAAGGAAGCGATTCCAAAGGCGCTGCTCGCATTGTTCATCGCGATATTCATCATCGCAATGGTTGGAACCTTTGTGTTCAAGTACAGCGTACAGTGATGTGAAGAAAATGGCGACAACTGAATTTGAAGTTAGTGGAATGCACTGCGCGTCTTGTGCTGCGAATATAGAGAAAAAGCTGAAGAAACTAGAAGGTGTGCAAAGCGCAACTGTCAACTACGCGACTCGCAACGCGGTCATAGATAGCACAGCTCCGGTTGAAAAAATAAAAGAAACCATCACTGCAATGGGCTACACTTTAATTGAAAAAACCGCTGAAAGCGAAAAGCAAAGCGCAAAAGCCGATGAAACTGAAATCGGCGAGTACAAAACCAAAGTCGCAATCGGCGCAGTTTTTTCAATTCCGCTCCTCGTCCTCGCAATGGGCGGACTTGTAGGCATAACTTTTCCAGAAATAATCGCAAAAAACATGCTTTACATCCAATTCTTACTTTGCCTCCCGCCAATGTACGCAGGCAGGGAATTCTTCGTGCGCGGGGCAAAAGGGATTATCAACAAAATGCCAACTATGGACACGCTTGTCGGCATCGGTGTAGGTGCCGCATTTCTCTACAGCGCAGCTGCCACGTTTGCAGGAATCGGCAGCGAAGCATACTACGAAATAGCAGCAGTTGTTGCAACATTCATCCTGCTTGGAAGGTTTCTTGAAGCGCGCGCAAGAGGCAGGGCAAGCGAAGCAATTAAGAAACTAATGGGATTAGCACCTAAAACTGCACTTGTGATTCGCAACAAAAAAGAAATCGAAATTCCAATTGAACAAGTCATTGTTGGCGACTTAGTAATCGTTAAGCCAGGTGAAAAAATTCCAGTTGACGGCACCGTCGTAAGCGGCGAAAGCGCAGTTGACGAAAGCATGGTAACCGGCGAAAGCATGCCAGCAACAAAGCGCAAAGGCGACGCGGTAATCGCAGGTACTATCAACAAACACGGTACGCTCACATTCAAAGCAACTAAAGTTGGAAAAGAAACGTTGCTCAGCCAAATTATCAAACTCGTTGAACAGGCGCAGAATAGCAAGCCACCGATCCAAAAGCTCGTTGACCAAATCTCCGCTGTATTTGTACCAGTAGTTGCAGTAATCGCGCTGGCGGTTTTTCTATATTGGTACTTAATCGCTGGCCAATCTTTTCTATTCAGCCTGACAATTTTCATCACGATTCTCATCATCGCCTGTCCATGCGCGCTTGGCTTGGCAACTCCAACTGCAATTATAATGGGAACCGGCAAAGGCGCAGAGCGCGGAATCTTAATTAAAAACGCAGCCAGCCTTGAAACCGCAAAGAAGGTAAATACAGTTATATTTGACAAAACCGGCACGTTGACAAAAGGCGAGCCAGAAGTCATTGACGTCTATACACTTGGTGAAAAACGCACCACTGTACTCAGCTTTGCAGCAAGCGCAGAAAGCAGGTCCGAACACCCGCTGGCAGAGGCAATTGTGCTAAAAGCACGGGGAGAAAAAATACAGGTAATTGAACCAGTAAATTTCAAGGCTATTAGCGGAAAAGGGATAACCGCCAGCGTAAAAGGCAAAACCGTAACAGTTGGCTCGCCTTCGCTTATGAAAGAGCTCAAAATTTCTACAAAGGGCTTTGAAGAGGCGCTTGACGAAACCGAAGAAAACGGTAGAACCGGCGTCTACGTAATTGTTAACAAAAAAGCAATTGGACTAATCTCAATTGCCGACGCGGTAAAGGAAACCTCAAAAGAAGCGGTTACTAAACTAAACGAAATGGGCATATCAGTTTACATGATAACAGGCGACAACGAACGAACAGCAAAAGCAATCGCACAACAAGTTGGCATTCTGCCTTCAAATGTACTGGCACACGTGTTGCCGCAAGACAAAGCTGCTAAAGTAAAAGAGCTCCAGCAACGCGGCAAAGTAGTTGCAATGGTCGGCGACGGCATAAACGACTCACCCGCATTGGCACAAAGCGACTTAGGCATAGCAATGGGATCGGGGACAGACGTTGCAATGGAAAGCGGACAAATCGTCCTCGTCAAGAGCGACGTGCGAGATGTTGCAAATGCAATTGACCTAAGCAAATACACTGTTTCAAAAATAAAGCAAAACTTACTCTGGGCTTTTGGGTACAACATAGTGCTGATTCCAGTTGCGGCAGGAGTGTTTTATCCATTTACAGGAATGCTGCTTAACCCGCTGCTTGCAGGGGTTGCAATGGCGCTTTCCTCAGTTTCCGTAGTGTCAAACGCGTTGACAATGAAAGGATATCCAAAGCGGACGATTATTGACAAATTAATATTTCCAAACTAGAACCAAAAAGACAAATGGAAAAAAACAAGATAAAATAAAAAAGTAAAAAAAGGTGAATTAAAAATATGGCAGAAGAAACAAAAGAAACAACAAAAAAGAAAGAAAAGAAAATGAGTTGTTGTGGACCGCAATAAAATGGTCGCCGTGGGGTCAGTAGGGGCCGCGCTGGGGGCTCCTGAAATGAGTTGCTGCGGCGGAGGCCAGTAGCGATTGGACATAGAGAAAAAAAGGAAGAGACACCCAAAATGGAAGAAAATTTTAAGTGCACAAAATGCGAAGCTAGCTTTGCCTCTCAAATCGCATTAAACGACCACAATAACGCAAAGCACTACGAAGCACCAAAACAAAGCACCACAGCTAAGTTCAAGAAGCCGCTGACTTACTTAATTTTATTATTACTTTTAGCTGGCGGAATTTGGTTTGCATACAGTTCAATTTCTAACTCGCCACGCATTGGCGCAGTTGGCTCAACTCACATTCACCAAGACTTCAAAGTTTACTTAAATGGGAAGAATTCAATTGACTTCTCACAGCGTAAGTACCAAGTTCGTGTGCCTTACGTACACGTTGAAGATAACGACGGCGACATTATACACGTGCACGCAACTGGAGTTAGGCTCGGAATGTTTTTCGACTCGCTTGGAATGCAGTTGACAAAAGAATGCTTCAAGGCAGACGACGGCACTAGCTATTGCAATGGAAACGGCAAAACCTTGAAGTTCTACGTCAACAACGTTTCAAACACTGAGTTCGGTAATTATCTACTCCACGACTTAGACAAAATCCTAGTTTCGTACGGAAGCGAGAATAATGCAACTATCCAACCGCAACTCACGTCAATTACAAATAAAGCACTAGAGCAAAGCCAAAAAGCCGCAAACGAAGGTTAAACCTACACAAACCACCTTTCGACTAAAAAGCGCTTCAAGGTGCTATCCTATTCATCGTGCGCGGGAATGGAATAGCGTCGCGGATTGAGTCAAGTTTCAACAGCCACCTACATACACGTTCTGCTCCCATGCCGAACCCAGCGTGCGGTACGCTACCATATTTACGTAGTTCAAGGAACCACTCATAGTCCTTCGGGTTAAGGTTTTGCTCTTTCAAGCGGCGTACAAGTTCGTCGTAGTCGCTAACCCTCTCAGAACCACCAATCACTTCCCCAACTCCCTCGGGAGCAAGCAAGTCACCATCTAAAACGGTTCTTGGGTCAGCTGGGTTGATCTTCATGTAAAAAGCGCGGATCTCCTTTGGCAAGTTAATCAAAAATACCGGCTGCTTGTTCTCCTTTACTAAAATTTTCTCCTCGTCTAACCCAATCCCGTCTCCCCACTTTATCTTCACACCTTTCTTTTGCAGCTGTTCAACCGCCTGTTCATAAGTCATCCTTTCAAAAGGCGCCTTAATTGCAAGCAAATCAGCAGGGTCGCGGCCAAACTTCTTCAAAATTTCGCCCTCGTGCTTGGCAAGGTAATGGCAGAAGTATTCAACCATGTCCTCTTGCAGCTTTAAGTTCATGTCAAAGTCGAACCACGCCATTTCCGGCTCAAGCTGCCAAAATTCAGTTAAATGACGCGGCGTCCTGCTAGGGTCAGCGCGAAAAGACGGGGCAAAAACATATACGAGTGGGTTACCGGCAATAACAGCTTCGCTGTACAATTGGCCGCTTTGCGACAAGTAAGCCTTGGTGTCAAAGTACTTAACTTCAAACACTTCACTGCCGCCTTCGCAAGCTGAATTTGTAAACAACGGCGGCTGAATTTCAATAAAGCCACGTCCGTCGAGAAATTCGCGGCATGCTTTCATTAAACTATTTTTGAACTTCAACGCGTCAGAAATACGCTGTGACCGAACCCACAAGTGGCGCTGGTCAAGGAGAAATTCAATACTCTGGTCTTTTCCAATTGGAAATGGCTCGCCGCGGAAAAGAACGCTTACGTCGCTGGCCTTAACTTCAAAACCGCCAGGCGCGCGTTCATCTTTCTTAACAGTTCCACAAATTGCAACGACGCTTGACTCAGGGTACAGCGGCTCAAGCGATTTCCAAACCGCCTCTGAAACAGCGGCTTTGTCAACAGCGACTTGGATTATTCCACTTCCGTCACGGAGTACGATGAAAGATAAGTTTGTCGACCCCCTGGCGCGGTAAACCCAGCCGCGTAGGCAAACTTCTTTTCCAACGTGTTCAGGAACGTTTTTTACAAGGGTGAACAGCTTCGACTGTTCATAAAGCGACTTTTTCAAAATTGAGTTTAAATCCATTTTAAATTCACCACAGACTAAAATCAAATATCAACGCTATCCACCTGGGCGCTATATCAACGCTAATTATTTTCTCACGTAAACCTAATAAACATACACTTCACCCAAAGATACCAAGCAAGCCAAAAAAATTAGTCTTAGAGACTAAACATAAAAACAAGACATTAAACTGCACTTTAAAAAAACGTGAAAACCGCAATAATTCCAATTTTTTCAACTTTTTAAAACCAGTTTTGTCACCACCCTTTAGGGGTTCAGCACAAAAGGATAAAAACTGACCAATATTTTTCCAAACGTCAAGCTAATATCGCTTTTTTAGGAAGAATAGGAACGACAAGTGGCGAGTATGGAAAAAAACTTTGCTTTTTTAGACGCAAAAACAAAAAATGGCTCAAAAACAGCAAGCTTTTACGTCTGAAAAAAATACGTTTATAAACCACAACGGATTGTACTATAAGCTTCAAGCAACACAACATATTGTGTTTTGAACCTCAGCTAGGTACAACATATGGTGTGTGGCGGTTAGGTTTATAAATTAGGGGAAGAATGGGTAAAAGTGGGTTAAATATGGTTAAAAATTATCTTTTGTTCACAACGCCAACTTGTCCATCTTGTCCTCCGGTTAAGAGCTTTTTGAAGGAACTGGAACAAAAAGGGCATCTTGAAGGTGAGCATGTTGATGTAACGCAAGGCAACGGCTATGAAAAGGCTATTAACTTTAACATTTCAAAAGCGCCTACAGTTGTGTTTTTTGACAGCGGCAAGGAAATAGGCAGGGCTAACAACATAAGCGAGATCAAAAGCATAGTTTACGACTATTAAATCTTTAATTTTTGAAGTACGATTTGGAAACGCCGAATACTTACGAGGGTGGGAAAGGATGGAAATGGTGGAAAGGGCAGCTGAGCAAAAAGAAACTGTACTATTATACGCGCCTGGACAGGGCCTGAAGATAACCCGGGTGTTTACACAAGCTGGAAAGGATCCGCTTGAAACTAATTATGAACTGCGTAAAAGCACTATCCGCAACCCGGATGGAAGCACCGTATTTGAGCTAACCGATATTGAAGTGCCTAAAGAATGGAGCCAAGTTGCAACCGATATAGTAGCACAGAAGTACTTCCGCAAGGCGGGGGTTCCACAATTTAACCCAGACGGCACGGCAATGCTCGATGCAAATGGCAAGCAAGTTACTGGAAGCGAAAAAAGCGCAAAACAAGTTGTAAAACGATTAGCAGGTTGTTGGCGTTACTGGGGCGAAAAGTACGGCTACTTCGCTTCAACTGAAGATGCCCAGGCGTTTGAAGATGAAATGCTATACATGCTGATTCACCAAATGGCTTCGCCAAATTCGCCACAGTGGTTTAACACCGGCTTAGCTTATGCCTATGATATACGCGGCACTCCACAAGGACATTACTTTGTTGACCCAGTTACGCAGGAGTTAAAGCAAAGTCCCGACGCTTACACGAGACCGCAAGCGCAAGCGTGCTTTATCCAAAGTGTAAATGACGATTTAGTTAATGACGGCGGCATATTCGATTTAGTGCTACGCGAAGCAAGGGTGTTTAAATTTGGCTCTGGCACTGGCAGTAACTTCTCTGCATTGCGCGCACGTGGTGAAAAGCTGGCAGGCGGCGGCACAAGTTCCGGGCTAATGAGTTTCTTAAAGATATTCGACAACGCAGCTGGCGCGATTAAAAGTGGAGGCACTACTCGCAGGGCAGCGAAGATGGTTATCCTAAACGCGGATCACCCCGAGATAGAGAGTTTTGTCACGTGGAAAATGCAAGAAGAGGCAAAAGTGGCAGACCTTTACACTGGAAGCAGAATTGTGAGCAAATACTTAGACAAAGTAATGGAAGCGGCACGTGAAGCAAAAACAACTAATTGGAAGAATAGCGAAACGCTGAAAGAGGCAATTGTAGAAGCACTTGGTGAGAAGGTGCCGTTTACGCTGATCACCCGTGGGTTGCAGCTAGTTGAGCAGGGAATTGAAAAATACGACTCTGAAATTTTCAACATGCATTACGAAGGTAAGGCCTACGAAACAGTAAGTGGGCAAAACAGCAACAACTCAGTAAGGTTACCAAACGCATTTATGGACGCTAACCTTGAAGGTGGTTACTGGAACTTAACCGCTAGGACAACTGGCCAAACAATGAAGAGAATAAAGGCAAGCGAATTGTTTGACAAAATTGCATTTGCAGCTTGGGCATGCGCAGATCCTGGATTGCAATTTGACGACACTATACAGGAATGGAATACTTGTCCAGTTGACGGAAAAATAAACGCAACTAACCCGTGCTCCGAATTTGTCTTCCTTGATAACACTTCTTGCAACTTGGCAAGTTTGAACTTGATGAAATTCTTCAATGAAGCTACTTCGACGTTTGAAGTGGATCAATACATTCACGCTACGCGATTATGGACAATTGTACTTGAACTAAGCGTATTAATGGCGCACTTTCCAGGTAAGGAAATAGCAAAGAGAACGTTCGAAACCCGCACACTTGGGCTCGGTTACGCAAATCTAGGGACGTTGTTAATGGTGCTCGGAATCCCTTATGATAGTGACGAAGGTAGAGGGATTGCAGGCGCGATTACTGCAATGATGTGTGGCGAGTGCTACGCTACAAGTGCAGAGATGGCGAAGTGCTTTGGACCATTCCCAGCTTACGAACGCAACAAAGAGCATATGTTAAAAGTAATCCGTAACCACCGCCGCGCTGCTTACAACGCTCGCGACGCAGAGTACGAAGGCTTGACGGTTAAGCCAATTGGGATAAACCCCGCCCATTGTCCAGAGTACATGCTAAAAGCAGCCCAGCAGTGCATGGATAAGGCGCTTACACTTGGAGAACAGCACGGTTACCGCAACGCGCAGGTGAATCTCATTGCTCCAACTGGTTGTTTAACTAGCGATTCGCTTGTTTCAACTGAACGTGGGTTAGTTCCGCTTGGTACACTTGGCGACATTAACGGCCAACAATGGCAAGATGTTTCGTTTAAAATCCAAACGCACGAAGGCGAAAAGCTAGCTACTAAGTTTTTCATTAACGGCGTTGCACAAACTAGGCGTATTCGCACTGCAAGTGGGTTCGAAATCCAAGGAACACCACAGCATAGGATAAAGGTAGTTGACCCGCAAACTGGAGAATGGACATGGAAACACTTTGCAGACGTAAAGTCGGGAGATATTGTTCCGCTTGCAATGAATTCCATGATAGGCGAACCTAGAGAAGTACGCTTGCCAGCAATTGGAGAAAACTACTGGAACCAAGAACACAAATTAAAAGTTCCAAAAACTACTTCCCCGGAACTAGCAGAATTGGTTGGCTACTTTATGGGCGATGGCTCACTTCACAGCAAAGGACTTAGGTTCTGCGTAACTAAAGAAGATCAAGACGTAGCGCAACGAATAGCTGATTTGTCAAAACAATTGTTTAACCTGGAAGCCCACGTGGAAGAAAAGCAAGGCTACTTAGAAGTTGCATTACATTCAGTTAACTTAACCCTCTGGTGGGAAGCAAGCGGGTTTGACAAACTACTTCCAAACGAAGGGCATAGTGGAAAAGGATACATACCTAGAATTCCAACTGCCATTTTGTACACGAACGATAAAAAATGCTACTCTGCGTTTATCAAAGGGTTATTCGAAGCGGATGGAACTGTAACTAATGGTGCACCAACATGGACTAGCGCTAAAAAAGAGTTTGCAATGCAAGTCAAAAGCCTCTTGCTTGCCCTTGGCTTCCCAACAAGCATAAACTTATGCAAATCGCAGTGGGGTCAGTCAACGCTATACGTATTGCGCGTGTTAAACCAATCCTACAATGGAGAATTCAAAAAACAAATTGGCTTCATCGGCGCAAGGAAAAACAATGCAATTACTATAAGCTCAGAAGGCCATTCTTCTAGGCGCGATTATATTCACTTACCAGAAGCAGTAATGCAAAAGGCAATCCAAACAGGCATAGCTAAAAACGCTTTGACAATGTCACTAAAACGCAGAAACGCATTAACCCGACGCTCAGTCAAACAGATATATGAAGTTACTAGCGACAGCGAAATAGGCCAAGCGCTTAACTTCTACTATGACATAGTTGATGCAAATGAAGATGGCGGTGAACAGCTTACCTATGATTTATCCGTTCCGGAAAACGTAACTTACATTGCAAACGGATTTGTAAGCCACAATACAATCGCTTTGCAGATGGATTGCGACACAACCGGAGTTGAGCCTGACTTTGCAATTGTTAAGTTTAAGAAACTCGCCGGCGGCGGTTACTTAAAAATCGTTAACCAAAGCGTTGAAAAAGCGCTTGCTAAGCTTGGCTACACTGCAGCGCAAATTATTGAAATTGAAAACTACTGCACGGGCAAAGGAACACTACAAAATGCACCACATGTAAACTTTGAAACGCTAAAAGCAAAAGGGTTCACCGATGAAAAACTTTCTGCAGTTGAAAAGCAACTCGGATCCGCTTTTGACATCGCGTTTGTGTTCAATAAGTTTACACTCGGCGAAGAGTTCTGTGCGAAGCTTGGATTCACCAAGCAGCAACTCGACGCTCCAGATTTCAACATGCTTGAAGCGTTTGGATTTACATCGGAGCAGGTTCAAAAGGCGAATGACTACGTGTGCGGCACAATGACAATCGAAGGCGCACCACACTTGAAAGAGGAACATTATCCGATTTTTGACTGCGCGAATAAGTGCGGTAGATACGGCAAACGTTTCATCCACTACGATGGCCACTTAAAAATGATGGCAGCAACACAGCCTTTCATGAGCGGAGCAATTAGCAAAACTATCAACATGCCTAACGACGCCACGCTACAGGATGTGAAAGACGCTTACCTAAAAAGCTGGAAATACATGCTAAAAGCAATTGCGTTATACCGCGACGGGAGCAAACTATCACAGCCGCTCAACACAGTTTCACAAGCTGAAGATGAACTCACAAAACTCATCGGCAGCGACGAGAATGACGTTGACGAACAAGTTGGAGCAAAGCAACTCCACGAAGCGATTTTAATCCGCGGGCAGAAGATGAAAATGCCGACAAAACGCGCTGGGTTCGTACAAGAGGCGCGCATCGGCGGACAAAAACTCTTCCTTAGAACCGGCGAGTATGAAAACGGCCAACTTGGCGAAATATTCGTCGACATGTATAAAGAAGGGGCAAGTTACCGCTCCATCTTAAACTGCTTCGCAATCGCAGTAAGCAAAGGCTTACAGTACGGGGTCCCACTGGAAGAATTTATAGAAACATTTTCATTCAGCAGATTTGAACCAAGCGGAGTTGTAAACGGCGACGAAAGCATCACTAACGCAACAAGCATCTTGGACTACGTGTTCAAAGCACTTGAACGCGAATACGTATTAAAACAAAAACCAATGGCTGCCCCAATTGTAAAGGCACAGCGGACGTTGAACCCCAGCGACTTACCGCAGGAACCAACAAAGCCAACTGTAACGTTTAACGCCCACCCGACAGTTTCAACGCAAATTAAGCCAGTTGAAAAGGGAACGGTTGGCAAAATGGACGCAAAGGCACTAGGCTACACGGGCGAGCAATGCGGCCGGTGCGGAAGCATGAAAGTAAAAAGAAACGGCGCATGCAGCGTTTGCATAGATTGTGGCGAGACAACGGGATGCAGCTGAAGCTGAAATAAACTATAAAAGAAAGATGAAAAATGAACCAAATCTTAGCATTCGGCCTCGTTATTGTTATAGGCATGATTCTTCTTCATTTCATAGGGGCTATATAACAAAATAGCTGCTATTGAAGTTCCAAATAAACAAAAAGTCACTGTGAGTGCGTCCACTTATCGTATTGTTTGTGGTCACCGACAAAATAGACTTCTTTAACATTACTCGCAGAGTCATGCTTAAAAGCGATTCTATACTTTCCCACTTCTTCGACAAAAAAAGGAAGTTCATATTCAAGGTGCTTAGTAGTTGACTTAAACTTAAGCCGTTCAAGTGCTTTTAGAATCCTTATTTTAATTGAATTATCAAACTTAGCAAAATAAACGTCCCAACCTTGGATGTATTTGATCTCAAATTCCATTTGATAAAAACCTCAAGATTTTAACCCAAGTTCTTTCCGGTATTTAGACAACGCTTCAGTTGAACTAAGCATCTTAATTTTACCAGCTTTAACATCAGCTTCAATTCGCTTCATTTTCTCCACTGCCAATAACTTATTTTCAACTTCAGCTGGAGAATCCAAAACATGAAATTCGCTAGTAAGTTTCAATACCGCAGCTCTAATCGCTTCAGACCTCGTCTTAAAATAGCCTAAGTCAATTAACCGCTCTAAACCCAATGCAACCGCTCCATCTAACCTAGTAACAACTTCCACCTAAATCACCTACAAATATACTACAAAAAGTAGTATAAAAGCCTACTTATTGTAGGAGTAGCGGTTTGTAACAGTTTTTAAGCAATGACCGTAAAAACTCTTTATGGTTGAACCAAGTGGCAAACGAGTCGTAATTGTATGGAACGAGCACCCGACTGAAGTTGTGGCGGGTTTCCACGCGAGGAAAGTGGCGAAAATATTAAGAGACAAATACGGCCACGAAGTCGTAATGGAAAAAATACCAGTAAAGGAAACTAATTATGGAATTATAACAATTAGAAACCGCCCAAAGAAACGAGTAGAGGCATTGAAAAAATTAAAAACAAGTTTACATATTGCACACCAATTATCAGCTAAACATGGCGCTATTACATTTAATTTTCACTGTTCGCCAGCTAAGAGTTTTAATCGATACCAAATAGATAAAGATCCTGAAGAGTTTACGGTAGGCGAAACTGAAATAAGTGAATATATTCCTAACGAATTTCGCCTCGGCTTTCATGCAATTCAAATATTACGACAAAAAAACGGAGCAATAATAGAAATTCCGGCAAACTTCACACCTATTTCACCAACAATAGCTAAACGGCGAACAAAACTTATAAAAAAAACATTAGAAACACTAGGGGACAATATTTATTCCATGCACGGACAAGACATCAAAAATCATACAGCTTCAGAATATCAGCTAATGGCAACAAAACTTAAGGATCCACAACAGAAAAAGTACCTTCACCCTGCTATTTCTGAAAAAATCGCAGCCGCGATACACGAGAGGATAAGTAGAAAATAAACGGCAAAAAGTTTTAAATCGGGTAAAGCGGGTTTTTTCCTTGTGTTTTGCTGGCGGAGTCAGTTAGTTTCTTTTCTTGTTTTTCTTCCTTCTCTTCCCCTTCTTCCTCGCTTTCATCTTCTTCCCCATATTTCTTCTTAGCTTCTTTCCTGCCAATGAAGAGATAAGCGATGCACCCAATTATCCCCAAAATAATTACAATTGCCGTCCATTTGAACCGCCAACCTGCTGAGTTGCCGCTGTTCCAGATGCTGCGCAGCGACAGAAGAATTACAGCAATGGAAACTACGAGGAGTACAAGCATCGCTGTGCCGATTGTTGAGTAGAAGCTGCCGGTGGCTTGGACGTCGGGCGAAAGTTGGAGTAAAGTTAGAAAGGGCGACATTGTGAAAAACACTAAATAGAGGTAAAGCAGCTGGTGAATAAAAAACACGCTTATATAGCAAGAAGCAGAAGTGATCCGAAATCAGCATAATCGCCGAGCGATTATGACTGAGTCATAATGCCGCGGCATTATGCTCAAATGCTGCTTCTTGCTAGATAGCAATCTCATACAATTCCGTCGATTACTTTATGAGATTGCTATATCTTATTTTTCTCGATTTTGCATCAGTAGTTCAAGCAACGCCATCCTCACGTAGAGACCATTCTTTGCCTGGCGGAAATAAGCCGCCCGTGGATCAGCGTCAACTTCTGGCAAAATCTCGCCAACGCGCGGAAGCGGGTGCATAACTATTGAGTTGGCTTTCATTTGTTCCAGCGTTTTGCTGCTTATTACATACGTGCCTTTAACCACATTGTAATCATCAGGCGAGGAAAACCGTTCTTTTTGGATGCGCGTAACGTACATCACGTCGATCTCTGGCAAAATGGAGTCAAACTCTTGCAAGTGGCGAAATTCAACCCCTTTTTCTTTTAAGTAGGCAGAGTATTTTTCTGGAAGTTCAACAACTCCAGGCGAAACAAAATACATCACGACGTTGGGAAAAAGCGCAAGTAGTTGAAGTAAGGAGTGTACAGTGCGGCCGTAACGTAAGTCGCCTACCATTGCAACTTTCAACCCTTCTATTCTTCCAAGCTCTTTTTTAATTGTGTAAATGTCAAGCAGCGCCTGCGTAGGGTGTTCACCTGGTCCATCGCCAGCGTTTATAACAGGAACTTCAGAAACCACCGCCGCCTTAGCAGCTGAACCTAACTCCGGGTGGCGTAGCACAATTGCATCTGCGTACCCGCTTGTGATTTTAATCGTGTCTTCCAAGGACTCACCTTTAATAGCAGATGAAAACATACCTGCGCTCTCCGTAGTTATGACGTTTCCGCCGAGTTTTTGCATTGCGCTTTCAAAAGAAAACCGCGTGCGTGTGCTTGGCTCATAGAACAAAGTGGCAAGCGTCTTGCCTTTAAGAGTAGGGTCGAGGTAATTTCCCTTGTCGCAGCGTTCCAAATAGGCAGCGCGTGAAAAAAGCTGTTCTAAAATAGCAGTGTCAAAAAATTGCGATACGCGTGAAGGTACTCCACCGGTCATCACTT
>OBEQ012032934.1_pt1 | contig 15160 bp, 18 predicted proteins | sample 1670901 | NCBI WGS metagenome assembly OBEQ01 (sample SAMEA104232315, study PRJEB22302) | groundwater metagenome | biome: forest; feature: aquifer; material: groundwater | place: USA | collected 2011-08-07 | depth 5.4 m | reverse complement strand
AGCCGCAAAATTTGAAAGTTCCGAGGAAATATCGACGGCATATTTTTTGTTCGCCGCCACATTATTAATAAAATCACAATAGCCAGCACCCAGATCAACTACGGTCCCGTCTCTAGGAATAAATTGCTGCAAAAATTTAACAATCTCTTTCCAAATAATTGCCCTGGAAGGATTGGGGACATATCTTGATTTATAATAACTGTCTTTTATTTCCGATTTCATCATATTTTTTTAAACCGATACTTAATAATGACCGGGATCATTTTAAATCCTAGTTTGGCGGCTTTCCAAATACTCCCGGTATAACCAGACTCCCCCACTCTCTCTTTGTAAATCACAGGAACTTCGATTATCTTTTTTTCGTGCTTAAGCAACCAAATCATAATTTCGGGTGAAAAGGTGCCATCCCCTTTTGAATGTTCAAAAAATTTTCGAATACCATGAAGTAATTTCCTGTTTATAAGTTTATATGTACAGCCAACATCGGAGAGCATGGGACCATTAAACAAAACTTCTATGGCTTTGGCCCAAAGCCAATTACCAAAACGCACTGGGTACGGCATGAAGGCGCCCGAATAGATTGCGGCCCGGGAAGTCCTGGTGCCAAGCACAGCGTCAAATTCATTTGAATATGCGAGCAGTTTCTCGATGTCTTTAGGCTGGAAGGTGCCATCTGCTTCAGTCATGACTATTAAATCTCCCCCCGCCTCATCTAGCCCTCGCATTAAAGCATAGCCGTAACCTTGTTTCGGCTCATGCACCAGCCTGGCTTTTGTTTTTTGAACTTCCTCCTTGGTATTACCGAGAGCATTGTTATCAACCACCACTACTTCATCGACAAGCCCTGTATCAAAAAACTCATTTATGATGACTCTTATACTGCCTGCCTCGTTATAGGTTGGGATGACAACGCTGACTTTTTTATTTTTGTACATTTTTTCTTTGCGTTAACGATAGCATGCCACTCGAGAAAAGCAGGAGAATAAACGGAAAGCCTTGCAGAGCATAGCGGGCATTAGCCGCCGGGCCTGCAAGAAGCATAAGATAGGCCGGGATAAATAAAAAGGCATATGCGAGAGGATTTCTTCTATTTTTCCAGAAACCAAATGAAGCAATAATGTAAACCAGGATCCAGATAATTCTCTCCCCTATCTTCCAAGAGACTCTCGATATGCTTTGGAAAAATAATTTCCATTGCCGAGAGACTAAGAAATTCACAGCGCCCGGCTCATTTACGCGGGGTAAATGCATAGCGTTTTGGTAGGTGACAAGTGTATCTTGGATAGAAGAAGAAAATAGAAACGGCAGAGAAGAAAAAATGTGGAATTTAAGATAGGAAGGCAGGTTTTCCAAAATAATTTTCTCTGCCGCAGAAGAGACAGTGTTCGAGTATTTCAAATCGCTCCACTTGCCCCGAGATAGGCCGAGTTTGTTTTCAAGATTAGCTCTCTCATTATCGAGGGTAGTATGATTTGCATTTGCTAAATACAAAGGTACGGCATAGTAGGCCAGATTTATTGCTTTAAATGACGTGAAGTCCGCAACACCTGTAAGTTTGTAATTGCGGTAAACCCAGGGAGAAACTGCCAAGAGTACGATTAGGATCATAATTACTGTGGATTTTATTTTTTCTCTTACAGCGGATTCAGAAACCAGAATCGGCGCTAGAAAAATTGGCAGAGCGAAGATACCCATTGGCCGCGCATAAATGGCTACCGCAAAAAGAAGTGAAGCGAGAATGATATTCTTTTTTGAAAGAATAAAATAAAATCCAGAAAGAAATAAAAATAAAAAGAATATGTCCGTAAGAACGATGAGGGAAAGAGTAAGGGTCAGAGGATAGAAGAGAAAGATAGCGGCGGCTATTTCACCCGCCTGAATAGAATGAAAAAGAATGCCCAACTTTCGAATAACTAAAGCCGAGAGAAAGACCAGTAAAATTTGAGCCAAAGTAACGGCGAAATAAGAACCAGTAATAGTTTTGAAGAAAGCCACAAAGGTTGGGTACCCCGGAGAACGCAAAGTATCAGTCACCCCGTTTTGAGCAAAGCTGTGATGCTGTATCAAAGATTCGGCCAAGTTTCGGTATTCTTCGCTATCCTGCGGGACGACAGGCAAAACGGGTTCCAAATTTCTTTGCTTTTGGATATTTGCGAGATATATTGTAAATAGCCAAAATCCAATATAAATAAAGAAAGAAATGCAAAGCAGGTATTTGAACCATTTGGACATCATATTTTCTCTAATACAATAAGGGTACGGGTCGCAAATATCAAGGGTAAGCAATCTAATACTCTTTCCAATTTTTTTATAAACGGCAGTACACTTTCCGGATAAAGAGCTGGTTTGCTAAACCCTCCCGAGAGAACGTAAGAAAGAGCTGATATCTTTTTAATTTTGATTATTTTCCAATCTTTCAATCTTTCCTTATTTGAATCTTTGAATATTCTGCTAGCATTCCCCTGCGCGGCATAATATTTATCATCTGGATTGATGCCAGGAGGAGCCAACCAATTTATTTTTTTAAATAATCCAACTGGCTCATGATGAAAAATGCCATAAACTATTAGGCCTAATAAAGAAATATACGGATCAAAAATAATAACTCTGCCGTGAAGCTCCAAAACTCTTTTGGCTTCTTCCAAAGCCGAACCAGGATAAGCCAGGTGATGAAAAACATCAAACATAATGAGATTCGAAACCGAATTGTCTGCGAAAGAAAGTTTGTAAGCGCTCTCGACTCTATCGATCCAAGGATTCTCGAAAATATCGGTAGCTACCGCTTTCGAATAAACGCTTTTAAAATTGCCAATGCCCGACCCCAATTCCACCGTCTCGCCTTTTAAATCTTTCCTGACAAATTCCAAAATCTGTTCGTAAAAAATCTTATAAATTTTTTGCAAAAGTGGTTTCCTATTCCAACTCTCCAGATTCTTCTGAATTTCCTTATTATGCTGGTCTATGGAGACACTCATATAAATTTTATTTTTCTGGCGGCGAAGAGGGTCATTTTGAGCAGGAGCCAGCCGTGGCTCCAGCGGCTAATGTTGGTCTTGCCGTATTTGCGCTCTTTGTAATGCACCGGCAGATCTATGATTTTCAAATTCAGCTTGGCGGCGCCGAAAAGAAGATCGAAATCGCCGAATGGATCGAAATCGCCGAAAAATTTTCGATTTTCTTTAATACTTTCGTAATCTTTCTTCCACAATACCTTGGTGCCGCAGAGAGTATCTTTGAGTGTTTGCCCCAAGATGGCGCTAAAGGCAAAAGAGAAAAACTTATTGCCTATGATATTGAAAAACCTCATGGATTCCTTCTCCAGGGGATATACTAGCCTAGAGCCATTTATAAACTCTCCTTTATTGGTGACTATTGAATCATAAAATTTATATATTTCTTCTGCGGGTACGGTCATATCCGCATCGTATATCATTAATATATCTCCAGTAGCCATATCAAAGCCCTTGCGCACAGCATCACCCTTGCCGCGACCTTCCTGCTTTCCATACTTTATTTTTTTCGCATCTTTGTATTTTTCGGCCACTCTTTTGATCTCCTCATAAGTATTATCCGTCGAATTGCCTTCGATAAAAATAATTTCGGTAGAAGAGCCGAGTTCTGGAAGCTCTTGCACAATCTTTTCTATTGTTCCCGCTTCATTGCGCGCGGCTACTATGATAGAAACGCTTTTGGGCGTCGTATGATCATTTTGCATTCTTTTTCTCAAAACTAGGTAATGGAAAATGCCTAGTCTGGAAAAAGGAAAAATATTTGCAATAAATTTATTAAAAAAGGCTGAAATGAGCGGGATGTAGATCGGCAAAATCATCTTGGTGCCAGATTTTACCACTTCCAACCCGGAGAGGTAAGCGAAGTTTTTCATATCGAGCAGAGAGAGCCAATTCTGTTCTTTAATCGGCATCCTCAATTTCAACTTGGAGGCGAGAGTTAAAACCGGTTCCCACAAAGAGCTGTATTGAGTAATGATTATACGGCCGGAGTCAGTCAAAAGCCCTGAAGCGTCCTCCAAAAACTCTTGCACATCGGGAACATGCGCCAAAGCATCTTTGATCACCAGATAGTCTGTATTTTTATCATTTGGAATTATTTCTTTGGTTCCGTAACTAATTCTTTTCACCTGCTCCCCTTTTGGAACCAAAAAATCAATAAAAGAATTTACATAATTGTGGTAATAGCACTTCATCTTTAAAGATTATTAGATAAAAGCTTTAAACACAAGCTTTTTTTTCAAAACTCCCGCACTGAAGCCGTAGTCGAAGCGTCATTGGAAATTTCTACTTTATTATAACAAAACCCCCGGACCCAGTGACAAAGTGTCAAAGGATCCGAGAGTCCAAGATAGTGTTTCTTCATAAAGTAATTTGTGAACAAAAAACCGGGCACCCTTCCTCCAAAGGGCACCCGGCAAAACGACTTCAGACTACTGAGCAACAGAGGAGTGCAAAAGTTCTCTTGCCTTCAAAAGAGAGGCAAAACGAGCCAATGCATGCTCTGGCGAACCATTGTTGTCGATCTCGACCACTTGGGTAAATCGCCGAAGATGAGCTATGACCACCGGGCCATAATCTTCGAACTGGTCCATCCTTTCGTTCACAATTTTCGGCGCGTCGTCCAAGCGACCTTCCTTGATCAATCGCTCTTTTATACGATGGCGAGCAATATGCTCATCAACAAGCACATGCACCGTTACAAGTTCATGGCCATGCTCCTGAAGTATTTCCAAGAGCACTCGCGCCTGACGCTTTGAGCGCGGCACTCCATCAAATGCGAAATTTGACCGAATGCCGGACAAACTCATTTGTCGCCCGACAAGATTAAGAACATTCTCATCCGATGCCAATTTCCCCCGCCCCACGCGATCGGGCTCTAGTCTGCTTCTCCGTAGCAGTTCGCCAGACTCGATATGGACAAAACCCGTTTGCCGTGCCAACTTTGCCAGGGTCCCTTTTCCGCTCCCCGGCGCTCCAAATATTATTTTCGAAACTGGTTTCAAAACCGTTGCCTCCACTCTGTATTGAAATAACTTCCTTAAATAAGCTTATATGAATTTAAGATGAAAATCAATGTTGTTCATGGAGAATATTTCTGTTATATTTTCGCTATGCGCGTGTAGCTCAGATGGTAGAGCAATCGACTGATACTCGGTAGGTCCCAGGTTCGACCCCTGGCACGCGCACAAAGTGATGAAGAGAGCTTTAATTTTCAGCAGAAAATTATCCGTGACCACAAACAAAAAACCGCCTCGCAACGGGTAAGTCCTATTTACAGAACTTACCCAAGCGAGACGGGAACACCTAGGTCACCAACCAAGCCTAGGGTTCAAATTCAAGAGGGCTCACCGTTGATACATTACCCGCCGAAGCAACCTGTTGACTTTTCTCTTATGGAACACCCCTGCGATCCATGATACCAGTCCTACAAAGCCAACGAGCCCCATCCCCCCGACTGAAACCAATAATAGCAACGACGACCAGGCGTACATATCCTCCGGTAAAGATGCCTGGTTTTCCGAAAAAATCATTCCGAGCAGAGACATAGTGCCCAAAATGACGAAAAACAAAAAGATCTTATACATGTGATCACCTCCTGAAAAACTATATCACAACCAAAAATAAAAGCAATGGCTAGCCTGTGGGTAATTCTAGAGAAAATGTAGAGCCTTTGCCTGGTCCCTCGGATTGCGCCCATACTCGGCCTTTGTGAGCTTCTATCACACCCTTTACAAAAGCCAACCCATAGCCGGAGCTGTTCACATTGACTTTGAGAGAATCCCGACCCTTGCCGCCCTTGGTGAAGAGGCGCGGCTTGTCCTCCGGATCCAGGCCGATGCCGGTGTCTTTGACATTAAGAACAATGTTGTTACCACCGTTATTACTCTTGAATAAATTTATTTTAAGCCCGCCCAACTTGGTATAAATAATCGAGTTGTCTATCAGATTCCTGACTGCTTGCTCAAGTTGAGTTTTATCTCCTTTTATTTTGTAATCCTCGTCCGCGACAGAAATTTCATAAGAAAGCTTTTTCTCCTCCGCTCTCCCTTTTTCTTTTTCAGCCGTTTCCAGAACCAGATTTTTAAAATCAAAAGGTTGCATATTATATGTTATCGTTCCGCTCTGTGCGCTTGAGCCAGAAAGTATCTCCTGGACAAAGCCGACACCTTCGGTCAGAGATTTGAAGCCTTCTTCTATCATGGGCCGGCTTCTTTCCGTGACTGCGCCATAACCTGGATCTGTCAAAAGCTCGGAGAAAATATTTCTAGCCTTAGCCAAATATCCCTTGATCTGATGATTCATCACGTGTATCAAATTCTCCTGACCTTCATTGGCTTTTTGCAATGCTTCACGTTGTTCAGCAATTGTTTCTACAAAACGATTCATCATAATGCTAATCGCTAACACTAGCAAAAAGACAGCGGTCCGAAGAAAGATCAGGGTACCGCTAGATGAAAATATAATTTCCAGAAACGCCGCCACGGAAAGCATAAAAGTAATGCCAGCAATAAAGGCTGCGCGAAGATTGAAAAATTTATATTTATAAACAGCATAAAAGGTAAAAGCAATAAAAGGAAAGATAAACACTGCTCCGAGTGGTGCGAGATAAAGATAATCAAACAAAGATGGTAGAAGAAAGTTAAACGTTGCAATTAGAAAAAAAGTTATTATTAGACCGTAGAATACTGTAGAAAGTTGAATTTTTTCCTCAGCTTGAGAATGGCGGATCTTTTTAATCAAATTGGAGAAGCTCCCGATCAGCAAAAAGACGACAAGAAGCACAAAGAGAAGTGTTCCTGGCCCTTTGGAAACAGTCGAAACTTCGCCAGTACCGACAAAATGATTAATATTTTGAAACATTATCGGAGTCAGTGTTAGTACAGATACGAATATAACAACAGGTAAAAGAATAAATGTGAACTTCTTAGAAAAGTTATGCTGTTGCCTAGGAAATACAAGTATAAATAAATAAAGAGAAAACGAATGCCAGACTCCCAAAAAAATTTCCGCACGCAGTATCCATAAAATTGATTGGGATTCATTTAATTTGTAGCTGAAAAAATTAACAATACCCCAAACAATAGAAACGAGAGTAAATAGAAAAAATGATTTATTGCTAACACTTTTTCTATCAGAAAAAAAGATTCCGAACCCAAGAAGACCCATACCGGCACAAACAATGCCGACAGAGAGCAGATCAAAATTACCGATAGAATATAACATGGCTATGTAAAATTTATATTAGGCTTCATTCTCATCGATCGAGCGCTAGCAGTACCAGCAAAACCAAGTCTGAAAAGCATGGGTATTGTTTTGCCTTCGGCATCAAACATTTTGACAATATCGCCATATGCTTCTTTGATAATATGGCGATGCTTCTCTGAAAATACGGCAATATTGCCAGCTCGAATATTTTCCATAAAATACAGCACCCCGGTACATGGATGTACACTGATACCAAGCCGGGTTGCCGTTAACCAAACTTTCTCTGCAACACGGCCCGCATTTACATAGTCTACATCAGTGTTACCGTTGATCATAATAACCGCGAATGCTCCGGACTTAGCATATTTCTCGGCATTTTCTTTTGCAATAACTCGAGAGACCTTGCCGATTTTATTAAGAATTTTAAGAACATGCCAATGCTTAAAGATTTTTACGCCCCTCAATTGATGGGGAAGAAACTCAAGCGTCTTAATATAAAAACCACCCGCCTTCTCCTGTTCTTCGCTATTCCAAAGAACATGATTGTAGAAAAAACTGTGTAGTTCTTTGTTCTCAAAGATCATTTGCTCGTTGACTGCCAATGCTTTACCCAAGACATCAAGGGTTGGCTGATCATCAATCATCTTGAGTTCACCCAAACCTGTCTCCTTGGCTACTTCTACAAGCACACTCTTCTGAGTAGAAGTGAGTTTTTGAGATTCATGATCTTTTCTATTGGTATGACGTTTTTGAATATAAGGATAGAGTGGCTCGTTCTTAGGAGAAGTTTTCTCTAGTGTGATTGTAGAAACGAGATCATGATTATTCAGTTCTGGGAAAATTTGGATTTGCGTTGTATATCCATACTTTGATGCACTGATAAAAATATTTTCAATTAAGGCGCCGTGAGCAACATAAGAACCTCTTTGTTTATAATTATATAAAGACTGATCTGCCTCAGGTACATTAAAAACTTGAATCCTGTTTCCAGCTACAAAAAACTTCCATGGTTGGCAATTTTCACCAGAAGGAGCGAGAGTGCCATCGGTTATTATTTTTTCAATATCAGCTTGCATATGATTATAGCCCAAAAATTTTCTTAAATGATTCGGATACAATACGTCGCTTTTCAGTCTCCTCTAATGTGTTGTAGCTTGGGATGAGTTTTTCGTCAAGTGATATGAGTGAACGATTCATTTCAAGTTCCTGGCCGTTCAGGATTTTGCGAATACAATAAGCCATGGTGGCGCCATTAATAAGAGCGGCACCCCCCAATTGTGGCCACGATACAATAGTCTTTCCCATTTCGAGGAGTGATTGTTGCATCTTTTCCGTCACATTTTCCGGACCGACATGCTTGGTAATCATTTTACCGATGTTAAATTTATCAAGTTTTTCGAGTATTTCGTAGGAGACATTGCCCATTCTATTGTGGAAAAAAGGTGTATTTGGATCAAGATCGTATCGTTCAATATCTATAACGGCATTATCTCCATTGTCGGCGGCCATAACCACAGCGATCTTATTTTTCTTAGCCTGCTCACGGATAAGATATTTTACTGCAAGATTATCGAGCTCATCCACAACAATATCGAGACCATCAAAAAAACTCTCGATGGTATTTTTATTGAGTCCTTCAGAAAAAAGTTCAACTGTTGCATATGGATTGATTTCATAGATTCTCTTAGCGGCCATCTCCACCTTTAAGACTCCGAGGTTATCCACACCCATAAGAATCCTGTTGGTGTTTGAAAGTGCCAGACGATCCATATCAGCAAGTTTAATATGTTTTGCACCACCTTGAAGAACAAGGGCAAACGCCACACTTGAGCCTATAGAAAGACCAGCAATGCCAACCGTAGCGTTATAAAACTTGTCCTGTTCCTCTTTGCTGATCAAATTCTTGTTTCTTGCCGTTCGCACTATATAATAATCGTCTTCGGAAAGAATGTGAACCAGAGTCGAACTCCACGGGAAATAGACCCATTTACCATGTTGCCAGATTGGATTCTTATTTGAGAGTTTCCGGTAATATTCCTTAAATTTTTTTCTGAAATCGGAAGTGTAAACGAGACTTGGATTTTTTATGCCATAAAATTCTGATTGTTGTTCCTGATAATCATCCGACATATGTTTAATGTCTCCAGCAGAAAATAGTTTATTAACCTTTTTTTGATCTTCTGTTTCAGATAAATCAAAAAACATCGGTTTGATCTGATACTTTGTTTGGAGAGTTAAATATTTTTCTAGATTCATAAAGATTTTTGTGATGAAAGTTGAGAGATCGTTTCCTTAACTCTATTATAATCATTTTTTGTTGGAATGTTTATCCTTATACAGTTTTCTAAGAGCGAGCCGCCATAAGGATAATGCGATATATCACTTACCAAAATACCTCTTGCACGAAGTTGTTCACTGAATTTTTTATGATCATTCACTTTAATAATAAGGAAATTGGTATCAGTCTTGTAGCAGAAAATGCCTTGTCTCCGAAGAAAGGATGTGAATTCTTTTTTTCTTGCGAGTGTAATTGCAAGTTCCTTCTTGAAAGAAGATAAGTGCTTGAGAGCGATCACGCCTGCATGCACAGCAAAGTGATTAACAGCCCAAGGCAATCGTAATTTTATAAGTTCTTCAATCACATTGGGGTGAGCCACAACATAGCCAAGTCGTAATCCCGCCAAACCAAAAGCTTTGGAAAATGTCCTGAGAATAATGACATTACTGTATTTTGAAATAAGATTAATAGTGGATATGCCACTGTATTCAAAATAGGCTTCATCAATAATAACAGGGATTTTATGGATGTGACATTTTTTGAGGAGAGCAATCATTTGATGGTGTGGAATCGAGAAGCCAAGAGGATTGTTAGGACTGCAAAGAAGTAACCCTTTTATCTTTGGAGTAATGGCTTCCATAGTTTTTTCAAAGGGAAAGACAAAGGTTTGGCTATCCGAAGAATGTATAATTACATCCGTCTTGACACCAATAAGTTTCAGGGTCGAGAAATATACAAAAAATGTTGGTGCCGGGACAACAACCCGATCCTTTTCATTAAAAAAGAGGTTGAGAAGCATTTGGATGGCATGATCGGAACCATTTGTTAAGCAAATGTTTTTTTTATTCATGCCAGTGTATTTTGCTAGAGCAGTATTAAGTGCATCATATTCAGGGTAGGAAGTTACTACGAACGAATCGAATTTTTTGAGGTCAGAAAGGATATTTTTTTTTAGAGAGCCATATCCTTCATTGAGATCAAGTCGAATGAATGATTTTCGCCCAACCGGTGGTATCCATGACACAGATTCGGTGATATGTTTTCGAATAAGTTTTTTAAGATCTCGTTTTTGCATTTAAATGTTCTTGACCCATTTCTGTTTGATACCAGTTTGGAAATGGGTTGGGTGTTCATGTGACCAAAAAATAATGTGAGGTTCGACTTTCCTAGTCATCATATTGACATTATTTTTGTGCTCCGTGCTCTTTTCAATGAGACTTTCAGACACTGAGCGAGACACTTCGTGCGCCAACCAGTCTGATTCATCTATTCCAGACTTCAACTCCACATTAATTTCAAGATATTCATTCTGATTTTTATCATGCATAGTATACATGGTAAATTTTCCAGTGATATATTTCTCAAGACCAGGGTTTTGAAGCCCTGTTTTAACATATTCCGGATAAATAATAGCGCCATAAAGCTTGGTAGAAAGATCAGTTCGTTCGTAAACATAAACAAATGGCAGTTCGGCAATGGTATTTTCAATGCCAACTTTCTTCGATTCAACCCGAAGATCGATCCCTTCTTCCTTGAATATTTTTTCAACATTTTTAAAATCATGGACCCCACCATTGTCACCAATTTCATAGCGAACAAGTGGTAGCACGCTATCTCCACTGCAATAAATGCTTTTGTCTACGCATTCAAAATTTATGAATTGAGGAATATATTGAGCAAAGGTTGGCAAGCGCGTGGCTTGCCCAAATAATTTATTGTAAATCCTCTTATTTTTTAACGCTAAGCGACGAATAAGAATGCTTATCGGGGTTTCTTGGGCCATAGTGCCAAGATCGGCACTGCCATAAATATTTGCCGTGTCGCGATAAGGATTTTTCATGCCCGTTTTTTGCATAACATAATCACGAAACTTTTCGGAGAACGACTCTGCAGCAAAAATTATCTTAATATTATAGTTTTTCCAATTTACACCATTATCTTTTGCTTCATCAATGACGTCTTTCATAAATGGCGGGTAGCCACAAAGAATAACTTGGTCGTACTGAGGACCAACATTTTTAAGAGCTTCAAAAATTTCTCTTTTATTAACACCTGGAGTAAGGATAGTCATTGGATAACCTCGTTCAGAAATAGCTTTGAATGCCTGATACGTTATGATGCCCCCAATCCAGACTCCCATACCAAAACAGACTAGAACGAGAGTAGATTTATTAACATCTATCCCACTGTTTTTTAGAAATATCTGATGACAAATAGATGACTGTACATCAAGAATACCATTTCGGGGAAAATAGAATGGCCTACCAGTTGATCCAGATGTAGAGGTAAGAACAAGTGACTGTTCTACAAGAGAGCTCGGCATACACAGTTTTTCCCATGGATAACTCCTGAGGTAATTATCCTTATTGACTGGTAAAACAGTTTGAAAATCTTCAAGAGTTTTTATTTTTTCCGGATTGATCCTAGCTTTTTTTAGAAAATCCTTATATGCTTTAACTTTATCGGCACAGGTATGAAAAAGTTGTAAAAACTTTTTTTCTCGCTCTTTTTTCCAATAGTCACTTTTTTTACTGTATATAAAATTTAGTTGCTTTTCAACAATTTCTTTTTTAAGCTTGGTATCTTTTTTATAAAATTCAACAAGATTCAAATTTACTCGAGACATATTTTTATTGGTAGGTGAATCTTCCTCGTGATAACACATTTATCCAATTCTGCCAATCTTGGGGCAAGGTAAATTTTTGTGGAGCTGTGAGAAGTTGATGCGAAGCGATTATAAAAAGCACTATGGTACCAAAAATGTGCGCCCAAACCAGACTTACCACATCACCAACTTCATCAATTGTTTTTTTAGCAAAAAAATCAGCCAATCCCCAACCGAGCATGCCACCTAGGCCAGCAAGTACAGCAATCAACAGTTCTTGGTTCATGTTTTGTATGATACAACAAATTTGTTGACAATGAAAGCGGTTGGTATATGCTTTAAACAGACAGGTTAAAATCTGTACTTTAGAGAGGAGAGCAATAGCTAAGCTTTCCTTAAAGAAAGGAGAGATAAAAAAATGGTAAAAAGTCTGCAAGTTGTTTCTGACTCTGTATCCCTTGAGGAAAGAGTCAGGAGAGTTGAGTCGTTAGACTTGGGACCAATTATGTTCAAGTTGGTCTACCGCGAGCACGATCCGATAAGCCGTGAAAAGGCTGAGGAGTTGGAAAAGCACTATAAGCGGTTCCTTATTCTCCATCTAAAAAATCGGTCGAAAAAGATCGTGCCCAACAAGAAAATTGACTCTTTCTGGCACACTCATATTCTCGATACGCAGAAGTATGCGGTCGATTGTGAGCATGTCTTCGGATATTTCCTTCATCACTTCCCGTACTTCGGTATGAGAGGAGTGGAGGACGCCCAACACCTAGAAGACGCTTTCGCTGAGACTCGGCAATTGTACGAAGTTGAGTTCGGAGAACCTTATCCCACAAAAGGAGCTGACTGCCAAGTTTCCGACTGCGATGCAGAGCAGTGTAATCCGGCCGAGTGTCACAACATTGGTACGGAGTTCGCCCGCCCAACCTTAGTCGCCGCTTAGTTTAAGCGACCAATCGCCGCCAGCGCAATCTGGCGGCGATATCATTTTCCATGGGGGATGAGATCAGGCAATGATTCGTTATTTTTTACAAACCGATCAAACCATTGAATCATCATTTCATTTGCTTCCGATTTATATTCAGACAAATTATGGTCCGCTCCATCAAACATCACAAGCCGATAAGGAATCTTATTTTTATACAATTCTTCGGCCATATGAATCGAATCAAGTGGATTCACTCTCCAATCAGCAGTGCCGTGCAAAAGAAGAATCGGGACACTCTTCGGTAGTTTATCCGCCCAATAAAGAGCTGATCTTTTTTTTCTTTCTTCCAAACTGTCCCCAAACATTTTAATGTAATGATCTTCCATTTCTGGTCTAAAATCTTTATGTTGAACAAGATCAGTTGGAGTAGAAAATGTAATAGCGGCCTTTATCCAATCTGTTTTGGTAAGAGCGAGGTAAGTCATCATCCCTCCTCTACTTCCTCCACACATACCTATTCGAGAAATATCTACTCTAGGATATTTCTTAAGTATTTTATATAGATTTAAGACATCTTCTATGTCACTCCCGCCCATTTCATCTTTACCTTCGCTTCCTGCATTGCCTGAATACTGAGTAAAAATCGTTATATATCCTGCCTTAGCAAAAATACTTAGACCCAAATATAATTGCCCGATTTTGATGGAGCCAAAATCATTAGACCCGCCACGATTATATATAACGCAAGGTAGTTTCTCCCCATCTTTTGGTTCAACTATGTATCCAACTACTTTATGGCCTTGCGACAGATAGATCATCCTGTATACATTAACAAGCGCGGAATTTTTTTCTGCTTCAGGAGTTAATTCTGGTCCTATTTTCTCTTTAATATCATCCGTAAGATTCGCTTCATTAATCTCAATAATTTCTTCAATATTTTTTAATAATTCAAGGTTATTCTCTATCATTTTTTCATGATACAACAAATCCGTTGACAATAGAAGCGGGTTATATAAATAAAGTTCAAATTCACATTGAATTACTTTTATGATCTGCTACTATCGAATTATGGATAAAGTCTCCACACAGACAGCAAGCGTAATTGTGACTTTTCAGAAGAAACTTTTACTTTTGCAAAGAGATTATACTCCGGGAATAAGAGATCCTGGGATGTGGCAATTGCCCGGTGGGGGGATTGAAGACGGCGAGACTCCTAATGATGCGATAATCAGGGAGCTTCAAGAAGAAACGAGTATTACCCCAAACACATTTAATTTTCTAGGTGAACCATATAAAGGTATATACATTTATCATGCGCCGCTAACCAAAGAGGAAGTTGCCGGAATTAAAAAGGGCTCCGAAGGAAAAGATTTAAAGTTTTTTTCCTTAAACGAACTTTCGATAATCCCTCTTACACAAAAATTGAAATATGCTTTCGAAACACAGAAAAACTTATTTAAATCTTTATTAAAATAATCTTCTATTAGAGTAACTAACCTATTTCCCCCTATTTTACACTCTATTATTCTTTCATCATATTAAATGAAAAATTTAAAAATCAAAAAAATAAATTTTATTCCAGGCCTTGGAGAAAAACTGAAAGATTATGGAGTTCTTTCGAAGTATTTAAATATTGTAGATGTCGATTGGAACGATGGAAAAATAAAAATAGGGAAAGTTGATATTCTTGCCGGCTTTTCGATGGGCGCCGTCTTGGCCTGTGAATATTCCATCAAACACAAACTTAAAATTCTTATTCTTTGTTCTACGACTCCAGGAGCAGAAACTTTAAAAAAAGTTAAAGCTGATAAAGTAATTTTTATGGCGGGAGAAAAAGAAAAATGGCTGATTAAAGATATTAAAAGGATCTCAAAAACATTACCAAAAAAGACTATCCGCGAGATTATAATCATCCCCAAAGCTGATCATAAAATTACAGGGAATTATTTAAAAGAATTGCTTTCTACACTAAAGGAATGTTGAAAGTAAATATATTACACTAAAACTCCTTAAACTTCGGGTTGATGGAGAAGTTGGCTTTGGCTTCTTTGCTACCAATGCAGGAAATGACACAGTCGGGGTTGGTGCCAGTGCAGGCGTTCTCCCAGCCAGTGAAGATTCTGGTTGGACTGGCT
>OBEQ011000546.1_pt1 | contig 15161 bp, 5 predicted proteins | sample 1670901 | NCBI WGS metagenome assembly OBEQ01 (sample SAMEA104232315, study PRJEB22302) | groundwater metagenome | biome: forest; feature: aquifer; material: groundwater | place: USA | collected 2011-08-07 | depth 5.4 m | reverse complement strand
GGCCGGTTCCAGTTGACTACCCGTCCAAGCGCCGACCGCTGCGGTGCTGGATGCCGGGGCGACGCCTCCTGCCGCTCCGCCAGGAGTCCCCGGCGTTCCCGCAGGAGACACTGCAGTTGTCTTAGCCGCTTTCGTGACGATGAACATCGTGCCAGCCAAAGGATACGGCGTTCCGGTTTCCTGGTTTGATGCAGGGTAATCGGCCGGTTTGTCGACCGCCAGAATCTGGTACGCATAGCGCGCGTCTTCACTCGCTACCTGCTGCACAAATGCCTGTGTGCCGCTGATCCACGTGCTGCTGTTTTGGACGTCGGATTCCGCAAAGGTGATAATCAGCGCGCCACTCGGGCGCAGGACGGTCATGGCCGGACGCAACAGCTCCCGGTTCACGAGGTTATTGACGAAGACGAGATCTTTGGAGCCGTCGGCCAGTCCCACAGCGTTGCGCTCAAACTCGGAGAGCACATCCGCATGCCGGACCCATCCTTGAGCCACCGCCTGTGGATCGAGCAGCGCGTTATCCACGCTGATGCTGTCGTCGCCGACGGCGACCCCCCGACTTTCAAAGATTCGCCGGAGATTGCGGCCAAACTCACCGGTGGGTCCAGATCCCAAATCGGCGAATGAGACATGCCTCGATGATCCAAACCGTTGCGCGATCAGGCCGCCGAATGATCTGCCCGCCAAAGCAGCAGGCCCCATCCCACCTTCAGCTCCTGCGGGTTCGGACGGCGTTCGCCGTCGCAATTCCTGTTGAACGCGCTCCCATAGTTCCTTGACGATTTCATCCCGCCGTTCTACCTCTGTCGGAGACTCGGGAGCGCCAGGCGGCGGGGAGAACCGCTCCAGCTTCACCGCCTCGACAACCTTGGCGATCGCCTTGGGGACACCGTTGGCTCGAATCTCATCCCATAACTTGAGATACCGCGTCTCCAAACTGCTGATGTAGCTGTCCATGAACGCGTCCAGCACTGCTTTGGGGTTCGGGAAGAATACCTCCTGCTGGTCTGACTTCTGCGCGTATTCGAGCATGTCCCGCAGCGTCAGCAGCTTCTCCGCGACGCCGTCGATTGAGAGGCGATGGTCGAAGAGCAGCTCGGCATCCTCCATCCGACTCGCAAATTCTTTTTTGACCACCGCCACGTATTCCTCGTAGGGCAGCAACTCCTCTAAATCCGCTTCTTCTCCGGCGATGGTCAGATCCTGCGAGTGCAGGGTGAACTTGAACTGGCCGCGATTTTGTTTCAACGCCTCCGTCCGCCCGAGTTCCCGGGCGATGCGCGCTATCAGCGTGTCCGGTGACAGGGTGGTGTCCGCCGGAAGCTCCCCGAGACGGTTCAGGGTCCGTGAGAGACGCCGGCGCAGCCGCTCAAGGCCTGGGTCGGTTTCCAGCAGTTGCGGGAACTTGATGAGCCGATGGGGCGAGCGCACCCGGTTAAAGATCAATACGGGCTCGAGCGGTTCACCCTCGCTGTCCTTCAGGCCGGACGCCTCCACGAGGTTCCCCTGACCATCCGGCAGACGGTACAGCTGCCGATAGCCGAGCAGCGTAATGAACCCTCGATCCTGCAACGCAGGGGTTCCCCGGATTGCCGAGTGAATTTCGCGCAATGATGCCAACCCCAGGTGGCCCGCGAACACGCCTTCGGAACCGCGGGGATCCCGGTAGTGCGGCGGTTGATCCAACGCCGCATATTGGCCGGATCCTTTCAGGCCGAGCCAGGTGCCGTCAGCCAGCGGCACATAGGCCTGCCGGCCATTCGCCACGGTGTGGAGCGGATACATCGTCGAGCGGCTGAAGCGGTCGGTGACCGCTACGATGACGCGCTGTCCCTGCGCTGCGAGCCGGTTGGCTACTTCTGGTGAGCCGATGAGGAACACGCTGTGTGCGGCAAGGAGCGCCTTGACGTCTTCTCGATCGGTGACCAGCGGCCCAAGCGCTTCATCCGGCAACACCTGCAGGAAAACGGGACGCAATGCGGCGTCGTCGAGCAACGCCTCGGTAATCAGTGGCGTGAACAGCGGCTTCAGCGCCGCGTAGTCGGAAAGACCTTCACGGGCCAGATAGGGCTCCAAATCGTTCGGTTGGGGTTCGGTGGCTTCCTGACGGATGACTGCAGCGAATCGTCGGTCGTAGTGGTCCGCCTCACCACCCCCTCCACCTCCTGCGGGGACAGGAGCCTTGGCCGGCTCCTTCTGGCGAATCGTCACATGCCACCCGTAATTGAGCGCCGGGTGCCTGGACCCTCCCTCTGCTTCATACCGATCGCGCTGAATCTGGCTGAGCTCCGCCAGCTTCATACGAACGATGGCATCCCTGATCTCCTCGGTCATAGGAACCGGCACTTCCTGTAACGCCACCGGAAACTCCGGTCCCAACTCCAAAAAAGCAGGGAAACGCCTAGATTGGATCGCCTGGGGATTTGCCGAGTAGTCGTCCGTCACGAAGTAGCCGCCCGGACGCATCCGCTCATGGAGAGACGCAATGAAGGAAGCGGCTCCAACACGGTAGGCCAGAGGGATCTCATGCCCTGCCCGCTGGTAGTACACGTCGAACGGCTTCTGCAGAGCCTCAACCAGCGCGGCGGGATAGGCGGCTGGGGTGGTCACATCCGCATCGAACAGCGTGATCGCGCGCGGCCGCGGAACGACACCGGCGTAGGCCCACTCAAACCGAATACGGGGGTGAGCTCCGTCCGCATCGACGCGGACGGACGTAAGATCGACCCCCATGGACTCGAGCTCAACGGCCAGGCCGGCCAAGACCGCCTCCTTGGAATTCAGAATGTCCGTGAACCCGTAGCCTGCCAGGTACTTCCCCCGCTGGTACCCCGGAACCGCCCGACGGTAGGCCTCCCGGTTCCTGAGCAGATCCTCCACATCGGCGGCCGTGACGTCGAAGTAGCGGCCGACGAAATATCCGGTTTCCGCGTTGGTGGAGAGCAGGAAATTGGACAAGTCCACGCCCGCCCCGCCATAGACGGCACGAAGGGGCTGGTTGTCCGGGTTGATGACCGTCTTCACGGCCATGTCGTGCCTGACGTACGGCTCCTGGAGCAGCTTGGCGTCAATCGGACGCGAATCGATGCCGATGCCGCGCGTGGATGGTCTCTCTTCGGCTTCCAACGCTCTGAGCTCTTCAAGATATCCACGGGCATCGACCAAACGGCCCACAGCGTCAACATAAGCCCGCACGTCTTCTGCCGCTCCCAACAACCGCCGGGTCAGCCGGATATCCGTCTGGGTAAACGCAGCTTCCACAGATGCGTGGTCGGCGTCGGGGCCAAGCGCTTCATGCCGCAGTTCATGGAGGAGACCGACCGCCAGAGCCACATGTAGTTGACGCTCAGTCATCCGGCCGGCGCGGTACGCTTCAAGCAGAGCGCGGTTGACGCCGACCAGGCCGTCGGCGAGATGGTTTTCGAAGAGGCTGGTGGAGGTATCGAGCACCGCGATGCGAGGCGGGAGGCGCTGGCGCAGCAATCCGTCGTTCAGGAGGCCGAGCACTGCGGGGTCTACGCTCTTTAGCCGGTCCACCGCTTCGCGCAGGGCGTCCCCCAGCGCGTCCGCGCTGACGAACTCTTCCAGTTGGTGATCAACTCGTAGCAGGATTGGCTCTAGAAGCGGCACGAACGGGACGGGCGTCGAGGTGTTGTCCACGTCTGAGAGAATCCTTTGGACGTCCGTTTGGCCCTGACGGCTGATCGCGCCCTTCCGCGCCGAACCCGCTTTCAGTTCCGCCTGGAAGTGGGCGGGCTTGCCCGAACTCCGCCCTGATGGCCCTTGCAGCACCTGCCCGATGAGGTCCAACTCCTCCTGAAAGATCCGGACCATGTCATCGCGGCGGAACTTCACGCCAGGTCCGAGCTCCCGCTCGATCTCCGCGAGGATTGGCTGCCGCGCTCTCAGATCGCCCTGCGCGATGCCGCGTTGAGCCACCCGCTCCCAGAGCCGCCGCTGAATCTCCGGCGTGTAGGCGGAAGGGCGCGTCCGCTCCCGCTCGATGGCGCGCTGGAGCGCATCGCGGCGCCGCTCATACCAGGCCCTGCCGTGCACGCGCAGCAGCTCTTCCTCGGCCTGACGATCCTTCGGGGCATACCGAGCCCTGACGTGCAGTTCCTCGCCCGCACGCAGCCTATCCGCATCGGCGTTGATGGTACTGAGGATGTTGTCGGCGATTAGGTAGTACACGTCCGGATACGGATAGGTGTCGCCCTGCCGCGTCGCGAAGAGCTCCGCGCCGATGTCATTGAAGCTCTGCCCCGGCTGGCTCCTGTAGGTCGAGGGGATCTTGGCGAAGGCGTCCGGAAACTGAAAATGGTATCGCCCGGCGTCAAGCTTGATCGACGGAGCCGTCCCGGGCGGCTGTTCGAACGATGGAGCTGCGGTCCCGAGCGTGCCGGATTGGACCTGGGGCTCTCTGGACTCGCCGACCGGAGGCGTCACGGTGGCCGTCACGCGTGTTGGCTGGCGGAGGCCGCCCCAGAAACGGCTGAACCGCTCGGCGAGCCGGGGCGACATCTGCAGCACCAACACCCCGGCCAATAGGAGCAAGACCGCCTGGATCGACCGGATAGACTTTCCAGGTGTCCACGAGGCTCGGAGCACGTTGAGCATGTCCCACGCCCACACCCAGGGGCCGACTGACGGGACGCTCTCCAGCATCAGGCGCCAGAGCGTTTCACGCGGGGCGGACGGCCCCGCGGGCCAGACGTCGGGCTGCCAAGTCGGAGGTGGCGTCACGCGCGGTTGCGGCTGTACACGCTCTTCCCACGACAACACCCGCAGATGGATTTGCCGCGCCACCTGCTTCAGCTCTCCCGGCGTGAGACCGAGAGCCGCCTGCAGGATGTTTCGACCCGCTTCCAGGGGCGCGGCATCCAACTGCTCTGCAGTCAGTGACACCCCCAACGCCTCAGTTAACCGCAGCAGAATGTTGCGGGTGGCCTGCTCGTAGATCCGATCGAAATCGGCCAAACCAGCCAGCCCGATCCGATAGGAGAGGAAAATCTCCACGACATCGACCAGATCGGTAAATGGCGCATCGCCATAGGCCATGCTGGCGAGATACGCAGACGTCTCATCCCAGACCCTTCGCCCGATCGGCGAATAGGCCGTGAATACCCTGCGGATGCCGTCCTCAACATGCTGCCGTTCGTGGATGGCGGTTGAGCGGTAGCGGCTCTCCAGGATGGCTTCGATCTGGGCGGGCGTCGGATTGAGCGGATAGTCCCGCTGGATAGCTTGGCGGATCGCCGCATTGATGGGATGGACGGTGCTGTCGCTTCCCGCGAACGGCCGGTTGAACAGGTGGGGCAGCAGCAGCTGATACGCCTGCCGCCTGATCGTTCCCTTCACCACCACGCCATAGCTGTCGCCGGTGAACATGAAACCCAGCCCCGGTAGTTCTTCATTGATCCGGTCGATCCGTCGACCAAGATAGAGCAGTTGGGTCTCGGCCCCCGGCCGGCCTCCGGGCTGGATCACCTGATAGCCGTCCTCGATCTCATCCACGGCATGGGCAACGCTGGAGAGGAGATTCACCCGTTGGTTCGTCCCGACCCGTGTCCGGCTGATGGTCTCGATGGCCAGATAGAACCCATGCCGGTGGAGGAACGCATTGCCGCGAATCGCGCGGGACAGCTCAAAGAGCCGGCCGCGGTCCCGCCCCACCCGATGGCTCAGTGCAATCACTTCGTGCAATGACCGGATCAACGCTGGGTCCTCCAGCAGGTCCACCGCACGGCCGGCGGCCTCCTTAACCGCCCGCGTGCCGGCGTCATCGGCCAAGGCAATTAGGAACTGCGGCCACGCGACACCCAGGAACAGTTCAAGACGACGCGCCGTCGTCACGCCGGGGCCGGTCATCTCTCGGATGGCCTGTTGAATCCTGCCCAGGTAATACGCCTCGCCGCGGTTGGGCTTGCGATAGACGTACTGGATCTGTTCCCCTTCCCGTCGTGGCCCGGTCCATGAGCCTGTTTTGCCAGTTGTGGTAGCACCTTCGGTCGGGGCGGCATAGGCGCCGACCCGGTCCGGCACGGTATCGGTTTCGCGCCAGTCCACCTCTTTCACGTGCTCCTCATCCACCGTCACGGTCCTCGATCCCCTGGGCTCCCGTCCGGTCTCATCCGCTTGCTTGATCTGTTCCGTATCGGCCGCCGGGGTCCCGGATGCTTGGGGCGGCCGAATCCCGGAGGCAGCTTCGACCCTCTCGAGCAACATCGACGCGTAGGCGATCGCCATCGGCAGTTGTTCGATGGTGAAGGGAGCGTACTCGCCCATAGCGCCCACGTGCTCAGCCTCCCGCAGCCGGTTGAGCAGCGCTTCCAACTGCTCCCGGGCCTCTGCGGCTCGGCCGGTGTTCAGGAGGTTCTCCGCGCGCCACAGCGCCTGGTGGACCGGCGTGTTTGCGGCCGCCACGCCCTGCGTCGGCATCAGGCGCCACAGCCCTGCCAGGTATGCCCCACCTCGCAGCTCGGTGTCCAGCGCCGCCAGGTACCCGCCAAGCTCCTGCGCGCTGAGGAGCCGCTGAGTGAGGGCCAGGTCGCGGGCGGTGAGCGTCTCTTCGGTCGCCGCGGGATCCAGCTCATGGCCGAGTTCGTGATAGAGGGAAACCATGAGCGCTGCATCGCGGTCGCGGGGTGGGAGCGTGAACAGCCAGCGGTTGAGGCGGATGACGCCATCGCCCACGTGGTTGCCGGCGGGGGTGGGCCCCTGGTCATCCAGGACTAAAGTGAGCGGCCGGTCGAGTTGGGCGGCGAGGGAGGCGGCTGCCGTCTGCCCGTGCGCGTCGAGCGCCTGTTGCAGGAGCGCGAGGAGTGCTCCCTCGCTCATTCCCAGCGCCCGGTCCCGGAAGCCCGGGTCGAGCTGCCAGCGCACCCCGCGGATGTCGACCGCCCAGCGCCCAGCCTGCACGTTCTCCATCGCAATCGTATCCCGCAGGTCCGGGATCGTGACCCTCGCCCGGCCTCGCCAGACCGGCGCCGCCGCGTAGAAGGGCGAGTCCTTCCGGAGCTCCGCCTGGAAGCGGGCAGGCGCCCTCGACGTCCCGGAGCCGATGAGCCATTCGGCGGGACCATAATAGACGTAGCCCCCCGGTAGGCTATAGCCAAACCACTGCTTTGCCTCTAACGGGATAAACAACGGAATCTGTCCGTCAGCCCAGATCGGCTGCTGCCCACCCCGCGGACCCCGCCTGATATCGGCATCCAGCCGCTCATCGGTGATGACCTGGGCATTGTTTCGTCTCGCTGGATCCAGCGTTTCCCGAATAACCTTCTGCCGATTCACCCGCGGCGAATTCCAGAGTCCGGGTGCGCCTTTGATGAACAGCGTCTGAAAGGTGAGCTGCTCAACCAATCGGCTGAAACCCGGATCCGCGTCTGCGACATCGTGCCGCAGATACCAGTACCGCTTCTTGATGCCGGTCTCCGGGTCAAGGAACTCGATGACGGCGCTGTGGTCGGCGCCTTTCGCTTCCTCGGGAGAGAGGAACCGGAGCCGGCCGTCATTCTCGATGACAAAAAACTGCATTCCCTCGATCCGCCCACCCAAGAACGACATGATTCGGGCGATGGCCAACCCTCCCAAGCCTGAGACTTTGTTGTCCCGCATCGTTTTCTGCAGATCAAACTCCTGATCAAATCCTCGGTACTCGCCACCGGCTCGGTCAAATGCCAATCCCTCTCGGAGAAATCGCACGAGGTCCTCCATGGTCCCGAACGGAGTGGCACCCATCGCGAATACGTCAGTGGCGTCCGGGACGGTCGCAAACGGCGTCACCACGTCAAACCCGCCGAACGGATAGTACACCGCCAGCCCGTGGGTGTTTGCGCGGGCGCCCAGTTCCCGCAGGAAGGCCCGATGGGCTTCTAGTGAGAGCTGACCGTAGTTCGCGGGTCCCTCTCGTTCGGCGATCAGTTCCCGGCGCCGCTGCGCTACGTCGCTGTCCTCTTGCGCCAACTCACGCGCCAGCGCCTGAATCAGCATAGATACCGGCCCAGCGCTCAAGAGGTTTGGCACCTGCTCCGGAATACGCGGCACGCCCGTTTGATTGGCCGGACTGATGATGTCTCGGTGCTCGCGACCGTCTTTCAAGCCCGTCTGAGATGAGGCAGGAGCCTGTGGCCAACGACGCGCAGCCTCCTCCGGATGCAGCGTCATCTGCTCCCCGTGGCCGCTCAGGACCAGCGCGTCATCACCGGCGACCGTCAATGTAAGGCCGAGGCTGGGATGCGACTTGAACCAGGCGAGGACCCGGTCGATAAATGACTTGAGCGATGCGTGGAATCGCCGAATCCCACCCCGCAGATACAGCGCCAGGAAATCGTAGTGGGTAGCGGCGTACTTCTCCGGATTGAGGTCTGGGTCGGTCGCAAGACCTGGGATGAGCGCCTGGCGGTCGAACTTCCGTGTCAACTCGTCAAGCGTCGGCAGGACATCCTGGAGCCGTTCGTGATAGCCCGTTTCGTTCGCCGGCTCAGTCACAGCGGGTGCGACGACGACGTAGGCGATTCCCTGCTCCCGCAACTGCCGGGTGATGCCCGGGGTGTGGAACCCCCCGACAATCAGAATCGCGGCCGGCACCGACTGCGCGTGCAATTGGCGGATCGTATTCCTCGCCAGCGCCTCATCCCGCCGCCTGGCGAGCTCATAGAACCGCTCCTGCGAGGTGAGACTCGCTGTCAACCGCTCAAGCTCCGCTCTCGTGATGACCGATTGGCGCCCGAGTGTGCGCTCGATCGCCTCCCATAATGCCTCCGGCGTGAAAGCGCTGTGATCCTTCCGGTACCCGTCGTACTCATCCGGGGAGAGCCCGGCACGGAACAGACCATCCATCAGGTCAAGGCGCTTGAGCAGATGGGCGAGTGCTCGCTGCTGTTTGGTTGTCAGGTAGGCCGACTCAACCGCCTCCTCGAGCGCCCGCAGCTCCTTCACCATCGCGCCCGAACGCACCTGCGCCGCCAGCCGGAGGTACGCGACGTAGCGGCGCAGCTCGCCGTACTCGCGCCGGCGAAACCCGGACAGCGCCAGCAACATATCGGTTAGCGACCGCGCCGATGCTGTCCCAGTCTCTGGCAAAAGTGTGATCCCGTGGGCCGCGGCGAGCTGCGAGAGCCGCTCGTAGTAACGGACTTCGGCGACCCGCTGCGCCGAAAGCTTCTCGGTGAGCGCACTGAGCTCGGCCTGTTCCTCGGCGCGCAGGCGGCGGCGCAGCGCCTTAAGCAGCTGGATGCGTTCTTTCTCGACCGCCGAAGGATCAAGGCGGACCCGCAGCTCTTCCGCAGCTGCAGCCGTCTTGAGCTGCCCATAGGATGACAGGTCCAACCGCGCAGCCTGCGCCAGACGCTGCAGTTCCTTGAGATACGGCGGGAATGCACTCTCTTCCGTGCTGCGCTCATAGGCATTGCGCAACATCAGGAGCTCGCGCAGGGCGGGCGGGTAGAGGGAGGTCCGCAGGCGACCGAGTGCTGCGCGCAACGTATCGAGGCTGGCTTGGGCGCTCGCGTGCGAGCGGACTCCGGTCTTGTACGTCTCCAAGTGCTGGAGGTACACGTCCTTGTCTTCCACCCCCCACAGCGTCGCGTCATCTGGATGGGTGATGGCGTAGTACTCCGCCCCGGTGAAGAGCCCTTCCTGGACGAAGAGACGGGCAACGCGCTCGGTCGTCGGCGGATCCGGCAGCTCGGCGTACGGCCGCGTATCGCACAGGCCGTCGGCTCCTTGCACCGCCACCAGCTGCACCCCCAGCTGCTCATGCAGATAGCCGATCAACCCGCTGATATGGCGCTGGGCTTGGGCGTGGGTGTGCATGTCCTGAATGTGAACGATGAGCGCTTCCGGAGCCTGTCCGTCGGGCTGCCAGGATTCGACGACTTCGCCGAGGCTGTGGGGGATTGAGACTAGTGCAGGACTGGGTCGCGCGGCGTCCGTGCCCGCGGGAGCCGGCACCGGAACTGCTTGCGCCGCCCATCCTGTCGACGGAAGGGGACCGTTGCTCAATGCCAGGGCCAGCGCGACGGTAAAAGAGAGTCCCCGCTGCCATTTGGAGGGTGTTCGAGCGCTCATGCGGATGCCACGTACGTCGGCTTATCGCCACACAAACAGATGCCGCTTCACACCAGACCTCCCAGTACTCCAGCGGTCTTCCAAAACCGGTAGGGTCAAGGGCTCATTGCGGAGATAAAAATCTAATAAATCTTTATCTAAAGTATACCTAACCAATTCCCCATCAAACAAGCCACCTGACCCTATTTAACAGGCTGGAAGCATTAACCTTGCGACACGGCGGACCCGTTGTGGAATGGGTGTCTTGCGGATGGAAGCGAGTGATGGAAACTGCAGGCTCGCCAGCCTGGGGCCGACGAACGGATAGGTTTAGCCGCCGAGATACGCGGCCTTGACCTGCGGGTTCTGGCTGAGCGCTTGCGCGGTGTCCGTCAGCACAATGCGGCCGGTCTCAAGGACATAGCCGCGGTGGGCAACGTGGAGCGCCTGGTAGGCGTTCTGCTCAACGAGCAAAATGGTGACGCCTTCCTGATTGATGCGTTTGATGATTTCAAAAATGGTGACGACGAGCTTCGGCGCCAGCCCGAGTGACGGCTCATCGAGCAACAAAAGTTTCGGCCGCGCCATGAGCGCGCGCCCGATGGCCAACATCTGCTGCTCTCCTCCGGAGAGTGTGCCGGCGAGCTGCTGCTGCCGTCTGGCAAGAATGGGAAACAGGCCGTAGGTGCGCTCAAGGTCGTTGGCGATCCCTCTCCGGTCTGATCGCAGATACGCGCCCAGCTCCAGGTTTTCCAGCACCGTCAGTCGCGGCAGGATCCTCCGCCCTTCGGGCACGTGGCAGATCCCGAAGCCGACGATGCGGGCCGGCGGCTCACCGCGCAGAGCCCGCCCTTCGAATGTCACCATGCCGCGCCGGATCGCGACGAGCCCTGAAATCGCCATCAGCGTCGTGGTCTTGCCCGCGCCGTTGGCACCGAGCAGAGCCACAATCTCCCCCGCGTTCACATCGAGGCAGACGCGCTTCAAGCACGTCGTTTGCCCATAGCCCGCTTCCACCTCGTGCAGGCGCAGCATCAATCCAGCGTCTCCCGCGCCCCGAGGTACGCTTCGATCACGGTCGGGTCAGCCTGAATCGTTTTCGGCGGGCCCTCCGCGATCTTCTTGCCGTAATCGAGCACGATGACCCGGTCGGAGATCGGCATCACGACCTGCATATCATGCTCGATGAGCAGGATGGTCAGTCCCCGCGTCTTGAGCAGCTGAATGAGCTGCAGCAGCTGCTGTTTTTCGACCGGGTTCAGACCGGCGGCCGGTTCATCGAGCAACAGCAGCGACGGATCTGAGGCCAGCGCCCGCGCAATTTCAAGCCGCCGCTGCAACCCATGGGGGAGTGCATTCGCCCGCTCGTGCGCACGATCCGCCAGCCCGACGAACTCAAGCCAATCCATCGCGCGGTCTTCGGCCCATCGCTCCTCGCGGCGCGCCTCCGGCATCCGAAGCGACGCGCTCAGCAACCCCGCGTGCGTCCGGGTGAACAGCCCGATGATGACATTCTCAAGCAGGCTCATGCTGGCAAACACGCGGATGTTCTGAAACGTCCGTGAAATCCCGCGCTGGGCGATTTCATGCGGGGCCAGGCCGGCGAGCGGTTCATGGCTCTCGCGCCCGAAGGCGATCTCACCCCGCGTGGGGCGCTGCAGCCCGGGGATGCAGTTAAAGAGTGTGGTCTTTCCCGCCCCGTTCGGGCCGATAAGCCCAACCGTCTCCCCGTGCAGCACGCTGATCGTCACGTCATCGAGGGCGAGCACGCCGCCGAACTGCTGGGTCAGCGACTTCACGTCAAGGAGCGATGGCATGTGACGAGGAAGATCCTGCGGTTTGCGTGGAGGTGCTGCCGAGCAGGCCCTGCGGGCGGAGGCGCATCACGACGATCATGGCCAACCCGAAGACCAGCATCCGATACTGGTCAAAGCCGCGGAGCAGCTCAGGCAGCGAACCAAGCAAGAGCGCCCCGATCACCGCACCGCGGATGCTGCCCAGCCCGCCCAGCACCACCATCGCGAGCACCATGACCGAGAGGATAAAATCGAAGCTGTCCGGCGTAATGGTCCCTTGCTTCGCGGCGAAGATGGCGCCCGCGACGCCAGCGATAGCGCCGCCGCATCCCTGCGCGAGGAGTTTCAACTGCAGGACGGGCACGCCCATGCAGGAGGCGGCCAGCTCATCCTCGCGGATCGCCACCCAGGCTCGACCGATGCGGGAGCGGCTCAGCCGGACGCACACAGCCGCCACGACCACCGTGGCGATGCACACAAGGTAGTAGTACGGTGTTGAAGAGACGCCGAAGTCCAGGACGCCCGATCCGGGGAGCCAGATGCGCGGATGGGCAATGCCCAAGAGACCGTTCGGCCCGCCGGTCCATTGCTCGAGGTTCGTGAACGTGATCCGCACGATCTCGCCGAAGCCCAGCGTCACGATGGCAAGGTAGTCGCCGCGGACTCTCAGCGCCGGCGCGCCCAGACACACCCCGGACAGGCCGGCGATGAACGCGGCGGGGATCAGCCCCAGCCAAAACGGCCAGTGCCAGTGGAGGTTCAGCAGCCCGTAGGTGTAAGCGCCGATCGCGAAGAACGCCGCGTAGCCAAGATGCAGCAGTCCGGTCAAGCCCACGATGAGATTCAGGCCCAGCGCGAGGAGCGCGTAGAGCAGCGAGGTTGTCAACACATCGAGCTGATACGGATTCGGGTTAAAAAGCGGCAGGAGCAGGGCGGCGAGGACAGCCGTCGCCCACCGGAGCCGCTGTCGGTTGAATCGGGAGGACGGCATCAGGCACGCTCCGCCACGCGCTCTCCAAGCAGTCCAGCCCCCTCAGCCTTCGGCTTCCCCGATTCGCCCCTCGCAAGTCCTGGGGCGGGCGGAATCTCTTGCTGAGGGGATCCCGAGCGGCAGCGAGGGACCGGTGTCGCGCTAAGCCCGTTCTGCAACTCGCTCACCGAGAAGTCCTGTAGGTTTAAAGAGCAGCAACACGACCAGGACGACGAACGCAAACACGTTCTTCCACTGCGCGGAGAGATACCCTGCGCCGAGTCCCTCGAGCAGTCCGAGCACTACGCCACCGACCATGGCGCCCGGGATGTTGCCGATCCCCCCGAGCACCGCCGCGGTGAAGGCCTTCAAGCCCACCAGGTAGCCATCGTGAAAGTTGATCGTCCCATAGTTGAGGCCGAACAGTGTTCCGCCCATCGCCGCGAAGGCGGAGCCGATCATGAAGGTGACCGCGATGATGCGGTCGATCGGAATCCCGAGCAGCGCGCAGGCCTTGAGATCCTGCGCGGTCGCGCGCATCGCCGTTCCAAGCTTTGTGGACATCACGAGTGCCTGCAGGCCGAGCATCAACAGCCCGCCCGCCACCCACACGACGAGTTGCATGAGCGTGACGGTCACGCCGCCAAGATTCCAGCGAATGAGCGGGATGGGATTGGGATATTGTTTGTCGATCGCGCCGTAGATGAGCATGATGGCATTTTGGAGGACGAAGGACATCCCGATGGCGGTGATGAGCGCGTTCAGGCGCGGCGCCTGGCGGATGGGACGATACGCGGTCCGTTCAATGAGGACTCCGAGGATCCCGCACGCTGCCATGGCACCGCCGCCGCACAGCAAGAGCACGGCCCACCAGGGCGCGCTCATCGCGAGCGGACTGCTGCCGACGGCCAGAACCAGCGTGAGCGAAGCATACGCGCCGACCATGAAAATCTCGCCGTGGGCAAAGTTAATGAGCTGGATCACGCCGTAGATCATCGTGTAGCCCAAGGCGATCAGCGCGTAGATGGCCCCGAGGGTCAGACCGTTGGCGAGCTGTTGGAGGAAAAGCTGGAGGGGCGTCATCGCGGTCCTGGAGTTCTGGGGGGTGCCGAATGAAGGCGGGCGGGGACGGTGCGACGCGCTATGCTATGAATGGAGAATTTCGACACTCGTCACTCGACACTCGCCTCAGTCCCACGTCGCACTTTTGATGAACACGAAGCGACCGTCCTTCACCGTGAAGATCCCGATGTCGCGGATGAGCGAATCGCCCTTGGCGTCGAAATTCTGCGCCCCGAACAGGCCGGGATAGTCCTTCAGTGTCTTCATCGCAGCCAGAATTGCCGCCCGGTCCTTCGTCCCCGCCGCGCGGACGGCCCACACGGCAAGGCTCGTCGCCTCATACGCGTAGGAGGAGTAGGCGCCGATGGGCCCGAACCGCGACTCATACTCCTTGAGAAACATCTGGGCCGTCGGAATCCGGCGGATGTCCGAGCCGATCGTCGTGAGGTACATGCCCTCGGCGGCCCGCGGTGTGGCTAACTGGATGAGCGTCGGTTCGAACAGCCCGTCTCCCCCCATGAAGCGGCTCGCGAGCCCCACTTCCGCCCGTTGCTTAATGAGCAGCGCCCCTTCCGGAAACATGCCGGCGAAATAGACCAGGTCGGGTTGGAGCGACTTCACCTTGGTGAGGAGCGGGACGAAATCCTTGTCCCCCTGCGTGATCCCCTCGTGGCCAAGGATCTCCACGTGCAGCGCGCGGAGTTTCTTCTCAAACTCATTCGCCAGGCCGCGGCCATACGTCGTCATATCATCCACGATAAAGATGCGTTTCGCGCCGAGGTCTCGGGTTGCGAAGAGCGCGGCCGCCGGGCCCTGCAGGTCATCCGTCGCACAGGTGCGGTAGAAGGTGTCAAACCCCTGGCGGGAGATCTGGGGATTCGAGGAGACCGGGCAGATATGGAGGACGCGGGCCTGATGGTAGATCGCCGAAGCCGGCATCGTACACGAGGAATTGAGATGCCCGACGACCACGGCGACATCGCGGTCGGCGACGAGCTTCTTGGCCGCGGCCACGGCCTGGGTCGGGTTGCGCTGATCGTCCAGCGGGAGGAGCTCCAGACGATAACCCGGGAGGACGGGCCCTTGTGCATTCGCGTGCTCGATGGCGAGCTTGGCGCCGTTGAGCATGTCCTGCCCGTGCGGTGCCTGGTCGCCGGTGAGCGGCGCCACGAACCCGATCCTAACGACCGGCTCCCCTCTCCCGCAGCCGGCGGCGCACCAGATGAGACACGCGGTAGCGACAGCCCGGCGGGGGGATCTCCTCCTGAAGCTTGATCAATTGC
>OBEQ011126102.1_pt1 | contig 15163 bp, 17 predicted proteins | sample 1670901 | NCBI WGS metagenome assembly OBEQ01 (sample SAMEA104232315, study PRJEB22302) | groundwater metagenome | biome: forest; feature: aquifer; material: groundwater | place: USA | collected 2011-08-07 | depth 5.4 m | reverse complement strand
TCGAAGGGAGCCCCGCAGAATGCGACGAATAGGAGCATTCGGTTCGCGGGGCGGGGGGCCGACCCGTAGCGAAGCGGAGGGCGCCGAATCCTCCTCTCCCAGCCAGTGTGAGGATTCGAACAAAATAAGGAACTGTTATGCCTGAGCGTTGTTCATTTTGTGGGAGGACCAAAGAAAAGGTTCATAAACTTTTCAGCGGGCAGGGCGTCTATATCTGTGATATCTGCGTGAAGCTCTGTCACGACGTGCTGGCGGAGGAAGGGCAGGCCAAGGCGCGGGTGCGTACTCCTTTTTCGCTCCATGAAGTACCGAAGCCGGTGGAAATCAAACGGCAGCTCGATCAGTACATCATCGGGCAGGAGCGGCCCAAGCGGCAACTTTCCGTGACGGTCCATAATCATTATAAGCGGGTCATGGCCGGCGCGAAGGTCGACGATGTGGAGCTGGAAAAGTCTAATATTCTCCTCATCGGCCCGACCGGTTCGGGAAAAACGCTCATGGCCCGGACGCTGGCGAAAATTCTCGATCTTCCCTTTGCCATCTGCGACGCGACGAGCCTCACCGAGGCCGGGTATGTCGGCGAGGATGTCGAAAATGTGGTTTTACGGCTTCTGCAGGCGGCCAATTTCGATATCAAGCGGGCCGAATACGGCATCATCTATATCGACGAGATCGATAAAATCGGAAAGACCCATGAAAATATTTCCATCACGCGGGATGTCTCCGGTGAAGGGGTGCAGCAAGCGCTCTTAAAAATTTTGGAAGGAACGGTGGCCAATGTTCCTCCTCAGGGCGGACGGAAACATCCCCACCAGGAATTCATTCAGGTTGACACCACCAATATCCTCTTCATCTGCGGCGGGACCTTTACGGGCCTTGAGCGGATTATCGAACGCCGCATCGGGCGCAAGGCGATCGGTTTTGACAGGGACTCCTTCGGGCTTCAGGGTAAGGGGCTCGGGGCAATCCTGGCGCAGGTCGAGCCGGATGATCTTTTGAAATTCGGGATGATTCCGGAATTCATCGGACGCTTTCCGATCATCGGGACGCTCAATCCCCTCGACAAAAGCGACCTCATGGAAATTTTGATCAAGCCGAAGAATGCCCTGGCGCGCCAGTATATGAAATTTTTTGAACTGGAAAATGTGAAGCTCACTTTTACCGACGAGTCGCTGGGGGCGATCGCGGAAGAGGCCTATCGGTTGGGAACGGGGGCGCGGGGCTTGCGCTCCGTTCTCGAGGACATGATGCTCGAAGTGATGTATGAGCTCCCGTCTCAGAAAGAAATCGCGGAATGCCTTATTACGCGGGAGTGCGTGACCGGAAACGCCAAACCGACATTTGTGCTTCACAGCGACAAAACACAACAGCGGAAAATTGCTTAAGAGGAGTCGTGTATGCCAGAGATAGCAGCTGTTATTTTGGCGGCGGGTGAAGGGAAGCGGTTGCGTCGGAGACAGAATGAGAAACAGAAAGTGCTGGTGGAGATTGCGCGCAAACCGATGCTGGGGCACGTGCTGGATGTGGTGAGCGCCGTCGGCATCAAGCGCTCCGTGGTGGTCGTGGGCTATCAGAGCGAACATGTTGAAAAATATCTCAAGATGTGGCGCAGGCGGCTCGAGATTCAGACGGTAAAGCAGGAAAAACTTTCAGGAACCGCCGACGCTGTCAAACAGACGGAAAGGATCTTCGCGCATTACAAAGGAGATGTCCTGGTATTGTACGGGGATACGCCGCTTCTTTCAGAAAAGACCTTGAGGAAACTCTTGGAGCGTCATGGAAGTCAGAAAAATGAATGCACTCTTTTGACGACGCGTCTTGCGGACCCGACCAGCTATGGGCGCATTGTCTACGCCGGGGCAGGCCGTTCGGTCGCAAAGATTGTGGAAGAACTGGATGCCACGCCCGCGGAGAAAGAGATCACAGAGATCAACGTCGGGGTTTATTGTTTCAAATCCGAATCACTTTTTGCCGCCCTGAAAGAGGTGCGGCCGAATAACCGCAAGGGGGAATATTACCTGACCGATACCATTGCCATCCTTTCCAAGAAAGGGAAGACGATCCGCTCGGTGCTGAGCGAGGATCGTGACGAAGTGGTGGGTGTCAATTCCCAGGTGGATCTGGATAAAGCACGCCACGCCTTTGAACGGTTAAAAACCGGCCGCCCGACACTCCGCAGCGGCACAGACGGATAAGGAGTTCACCCCGTGCCGCGCACACTTGCCAAAAATTCAATCACTGTTTTTACCGGAAACGCGAACCGGGAGCTGGCGGAGGAGATCTGCGCGTTTCTCAAAATTCCTTTGGGGGACGCCCTGGTCACCTGTTTCAGCGAGGGGGAGATCCGCGTCAAGATCAATCAGGATGTCCGGGGCCAGGATGTGTTTGTGGTGCAGTCGACCTGTCAGCCGGTGAATGACAACCTGATGGAACTTTTGATTCTGATGGATGCGTTCCGACGGGCCTCCGCGCGCCGGATCACCGCGGTCATTCCTTATTATGGCTACGCGCGACAGGACCGGAAAGACCAGCCGCGTGTCCCGATTACCGCGAAACTGGTTGCGAACCTCTTGACCGTTTCCGGGGCCAATCGTGTCCTCACCATGGATCTTCACGCGGGGCAGATCCAGGGGTTTTTTGATATTCCGCTCGATCATCTTTTTGCGGTGAATACCTTTGTGGACTATGTGGCGTCCATGAGGATGAAGGATCTCGTGGTGGTCTCTCCCGACGTCGGGGGAATTAAAATGGCGCGCGCGTACGCCAAGCGGATGGACGCGCAGCTGGCCATCGTCGACAAACGCCGGGTGAGTGACCGGGAGGCGGTGGTTATGAATATCCTGGGAGAAGTGAAGGGGAAGAATGTATTGATCGTCGATGACCTCGTCGCTACGGCGGGGTCCTTGGTGGAGGCGGTCAAAGCCTTGAAGGAAAACGGGGCGAAAGACATCCGCGCCGTGATCACCCACGCGATTCTGTCAGGACCCGCCATCGAGCGGATTGAGTCTTCAGCGCTCAAGGAGCTGGTGGTGAGCAACACCATTCCGATTCCGCCGGAAAAGAAACATCGCAAGATCAAAGTTTTGACTGTGGCGCCGACTTTGGGGGAAGCGATTCGTCGTATTCATAATGAGGAATCCGTGAGCGCGCTCTTTGCGCCCGGGTTTGAACTGTAAAAGAGGAAAAAATGGAACAGATTGCGCTGGTTGCGGAAGTTCGGAAGGAAGCGGGAAAGCAGGCCAACAAACATTTGCGGCAGCAGGGCCTCATTCCCGCCGTCGTCTATCGGCACGGGAAAGAAACAGTTTCCTTGAAAGTCGTCGACCGGGAGCTCTATCGCGTGCTCCGTACCGAGCGGGGTGAGAATGTGCTGATTGCCCTGACGGTGTCCGGTGAAGTCAATAGCGGGAAAGCGAAGGACCGCCTTGTGATGATCAAGGAGATTCAGCACGGACCGCTTGATGGGTCGATTCTTCATGTCGATTTCCATGAGATTTCCCTGAGCGAGAAACTGAAGGTGAATGTGCCGATTGTCGCCAAGGGAGAGGCGGCCGGGGTCAAACAGGATGGCGGGGTGCTGGAGCATACGCTGCGCGAGGTCGAGGCCGAGTGTCTTCCGACGCAGATTCCGGAACATTTTGAAGTCGATGTGACGGCCCTCAAGATTGGGGATTCTCTTCAGGTGAAGGATCTGGCGACCCCCGAAGGGGTGCGAATTCTGACCGATCCGCTGCTCACGATCTTTACGGTGAAGCCTCCGTTTGTGGAAAAGCCGGCGGAAGAGGTTTCCGCCGAAGGCGCGGTCGCCGAACCGGAAGTGATCAAGCAGAAGAAGGAAGAAGAGGTCGCGGAGGAAGGCGAGGGAAAGAAAAAGGCGCCGGCCGGCGAGGAATCGAAGAAGAAGCCCGAGGCCAAGGGGGAGTGAAAGTCCTCTTCGGGTTAGGAAACCCGGGGCCCGAATATCGTCGCACGCGGCACAACATCGGATTCCGGGTGGTCTCCCATCTTGCCAAGAAGGAGCGTATCCTTCTCAAGAATGGAGCGGCGCTTCAGGTCGTCTGGGGCAAGGGCCGTCTTTCCGAGAAAGAGGTTCGTCTCGGTCTTCCCCAGAGTTTTATGAATCGTTCCGGCGAGGTTATCCGGCGCTGTCAGAGGCGGTGGGGATTTTCGATACCGGACATGCTCGTGGTCGTCGACGATTTACAGCTTCCCCTGGGGCAGTTGCGGATCCGCTCACGGGGGTCTGACGGAGGCCAGAAGGGGCTCCGATCGATTATTGAAGCGCTCGGGACCGATGCGTTTGCAAGGGTGCGTTGCGGTATCGGACGGAAAGAGATTCCAAGTTCGTGGGAAGCATTTGTCCTCCAGCCGTTCGACCGGCAGGAAAAACAGGTCGTGGAAGAGATGGTCGAAAAAGGATCGGTCTGTTGCCGCTTGTGGGCCGAGGAAGGTCTTGAGGCGTGCATGAATCATTTTAATCAGAGGGGAAATACGTAAATGGGACTTTATGAAGGATTTTTCATTGTGACGCCTGATCTGACCGAAGCAAATCAGAAAGGGATTTTGACGCAGATTGAAGAGACGATTACCAAACAAGGCGGAACACTTGAGACCGCTCAGGAATGGGGAAGACGGCCCCTGGCCTATACGATCCGGAAAAAGAGAGAAGGGGTCTATTACTTGGTGCGGTTTCATCTTTCGCCATCGGCCCTTTCGACGATTAGGCGGAACTATAAAGTCAATGAATCGATTTTGGGGACGCTCATTACCAAAATCAAGGAGTAGACGATGGCCAATTTTAACCGAGTCATCCTTCTGGGGAATCTGACGCGCGATCCGGAACTGCGGTATGTTCCGAGCGGGACGGCGGTCGCAAGCTTCGGTCTGGCAACGAATCGGACCTACATCGCGCAGAACGGCGAAAAAAAGGAAGAGGTCTGTTTCGTGACAGTCATTGTCTGGGGCAAACAGGCTGAAAGCTGCAGTCAGTATTTGAGCAAAGGGAGCCCCGCCCTCGTCGAGGGACGCCTCACCTCACGTTCATGGGAGCAGGACGGCGTCAAACGATCAACCATTGAGGTGCGGGCAGAGCGCGTGCAATTTTTGGGAAGGAAAGGGGCCTCGGGCGGAGAAACCAAGGAAGCCCCGGTCGAAGAAGAGAGCCAGGAAGACTCTTCGAAGCAAGAGGGAGTTACCGCCACGGAGGAAGCGCCTTTTTAAGTTTTTATAGAAAGTGAGGGTTTTGTGTATCCATCGGCTAGGTCACAGACAGGAAAAAAGAAAGTTTCGCGGGATGGGGATCGCGACCGCGATGAACGGGGAGAGAAAGGTTTTTTCTTTCGTAAGAAGGTCTGTAAGTTCTGTACGGAAAAACTCGAGATGATTGATTATAAAGACGTTTCCCGGCTCCAGAAGTTTGTCACAGAAAAAGGGAAAATTATTCCGAGCCGTATTTCGGGAACCTGTGCCTCGCATCAGCGAGGACTCGCCCGGGCGATTCGATTGGCCCGTGTCAGCGCCCTGTTGCCTTTTACAGCGGAGTAACCCATGAAACTAGTCCTCGTGCAGGATGTCGCCTCCGTCGGAAAACGGGGCGACGTGGTCAATGTGAAAGACGGCTTTGCCCGGAATTTTCTTCTCCCGCGGGGATGGGCGAGGCCGAACACGCCGGGCAATATCCGCTTTGTCGCAAAGCTCAAAGTTTCAGAGGAGGCACGCCTACGCGAAGAGCTGGAGGAGGCCAAGACACTCGCCAGCCGTATAGGGTCTATTTCGTGCACCCTTCGCGTCAAATCCGGCGAGGAAGATAAGATTTTTGGTTCGGTAACCAGTCAAGATATCGCGGCGGCCCTCAAAGAAGACAAAATTCTGATCGACCGGAAGAAAATTTTGCTGGATGAACCGATTAAATCCTTGGGCGTTTTTCAAGTTCCTATCCGTCTCCATCCGGAGGTGAATGCGACCTTGAAAGTCTGGGTGGTAAAGGAATAGAACGTTTCATGCCGATACAGCCGCAGGAGTTATTGCTGGACCGCGTCCCTCCTCAGAACATTGACGCCGAGATGGCCCTTTTGGGTTCGATGCTTTTAGAAGAGGAAGCGATCGCCCAGGCGATCGAATGGGTCGACGAGAACGCCTTTTACAAGGGTGCACACAAAAAAATTTTTTCCGCCGTGATCCGTTTGTATGAGCAAGGATCTTCGGTAGACCTGGTAACCCTCACGGACACGCTGCGGAAAAGCGGCTCTTTGGAAGAGATCGGAAACGCCTCGTATCTGGCGAGCCTGGCGTCTTTTGTCCCTACGTCGGCGAATGTCGAGCATTACGCCCGCATTGTTCAGGAAAAGAATATCTTGCGCAGTCTTATTCGCACCACGACGCAGATTGCGACAGACTGTTATGAAGGGGCTGAAGAGGCGCGCCTTCTTCTGGATAAAGCGGAAAGCATGATCTTTGATGTGGCAAACCGCGGATCATCGCGTACTTTTGTTTCCATCAAAGATCTGGTGCGGGACAGCTTCGAGACGATCGAGTCACTTTATCAGCGCAAAGTCCATGTGACCGGTCTTGCCACCGGTTTTCCGGAGCTGGACGCGTTGACAGCGGGCCTGCAGCCTTCGGACCTGGTGGTGTTGGCGGGCCGACCGTCGATGGGGAAAAGTTCATTGGCGATGTGTCTTGCCGAGCATGTCGCCGTTGAGCAGAAAAAAGGCGTTGCCATTTTCAGTCTTGAAATGTCGAAGGAACATCTGGTCCTGCGGCTTCTCTGTTCCCGCGCGCGGGTCGATATGCAGAAGGTCCGTACCGGTTTTGTCCCGGAGAAGGCGTGGCCGGAATTGTCGACGGCCGCCGGACTTCTCGCCGAGGCCCCCATGTTTATCGACGATTCTCCGGCGATTTCGGCGCTTGAACTGCGCGCGCGCTCCAGGCGTCTCAAGGCCCGCTTTGATATCCAGATGATCGTTGTCGATTATCTGCAGCTCATGCGCTCACACATAAGGACCGATAACCGCCAGCAGGAGATTTCGGATATTTCCCGTTCCCTGAAAGCGCTGGCCCGCGAACTGAATGTTCCGGTGATTGCGGTGAGCCAGCTTTCCCGTGCGCCTGAAAAGCGGGAAGATTTTCGCCCGCGTCTTTCGGACCTGAGGGAATCTGGGGCGATCGAACAGGATGCGGATCTGGTGATGCTCCTTCTCCGGGAAGATTATTATAAGAATCTTCCGATGGATGATCCGAACCGAGGCACAGCGGAGCTCATCATTGCCAAGCAGCGGAACGGTCCAACCGACACGATCCGCCTCACCTTTTTAAAGGAGTTTGCCCGTTTTGTGGCTCTGAGCCGGAGGGCGGAATAGACATCACACGATGAAACGTTGCGTTGTATGGGTACTCCTTTTGTCTCTTTTCCTCTCCTCGCGAGTCTGGGCGGAAGGAGAGCCTTCGTCGTCCCAGACCATTCAAGCCATTGAAGTCCGCGGCAACCGGATCGTCAGCGCCGAGACGGTGCTTTCCAAGATGAAGACCAAGACCGGGAGCGTTTTTTCCCAGGAGGTTCTCGACGAGGATCTGAAACGGCTCTATGGGGCGGGATACTTCACCGATATCCGGATTGACCTGGAAGAGATGCCGAAAGGAAAAAAGGTGATTGTGGTGGTGACCGAGAAACCGGTCATCGGAATCATTCAGTTTCAGGGGAGTAAGGCCGTTAAGGAGAAAAAGCTTCTGGAAATCACCAAGGTGAAGGCGAAGGAATTTTTAGATCATAGCCGGCTCCGCCAGGATGTCTTGGCCATCGAACAGGAATATCAAAAGAAGGGATTTTCAAAGGCGAAGACAGATTATGATGTCACGGTGAACGCGGAAAACGAAGCGACCGTCCTTTTCAAAATCGATGAAGGCGCCAAGGTTAAGATTAAGGAAATAGTCGTTGACGGCAACACAGCCTTTACCGACAAGCGGCTTCTCAAACTCATCAAGACCAAGAAAGACACCCTGTTCACGTCAGGATATTTGAAGGAAGATGTCTTGAAAGAGGATGTGGAGCGAATGGAAGCTTTCTATAAAAGTGAAGGGTATCTGGACGCGGTCGTCGATGACCGCCTGGACTATGACAAGAGCGGGAAAAGGATTCACCTGGTCTTCACGGTGGAAGAAGGAAAAAAATATATTGCCGGGAAGGTGGAGGTCTCGGGGATGATCGTCTTCCCGGAGGCCGATGTTCGAAGGACCCTGACCCTCAAAGAAGGGGATGCCTTCAGCCGCGAAGGGGTGCGGCAGGATATCGCCAGTATCCAGAAATATTATTTTGACCGGGGGTATATCAATGCCGAAATCAATGCCGATACGACACTTGATGAAGAGTCCGGCCGCGTAGATCTCCATTATTCCATTATCGAGAATGAACTGACCTATATACGGCAGATTAAAATTGTCGGAAACACCAAAACAAAAGATGTGGTGGTCCGCCGTGAACTACGCCTCGTGCCGGGGGATCCTTTCGACGGGGGGAAACTTAAGCGGAGCCGCGACCGGCTGTTCAATCTGGGATTTTTCGATGAGGTGGCCTTTGATACGGAGCCGACGCCGGTCCCCAATCAGAGCGACCTCATTGTTGATGTGAAGGAGAAAAAGACCGGAGAATTCAGCTTCGGCGCGGGATTCAGTTCGATAGACCGTTTTATCGGCTTCGTCGAAATCGCACAGCGTAATTTTGACTGGCAGAATCCCCCGACGTTTGTGGGGGGCGGACAAGACCTTCGGGTCCGCGCCGAAATCGGCGGAACACGCCAGGATTATCAGGTGAGTTGGACAGAGCCATGGATTTTTGACCGGCCCATTTCCTTTGGAGTCGACCTTTATAAAACATCGCGCAACAGAAGCGGAAACAGTGGTTACAGCTACGATGAGAACCGGTTGGGAGGTGATATCCGTTTAGGAAAGGCCTTCGGGGAGTACAATCGCGGAAGTCTCATGTATAAACTGGAGCAGGTTCAGATCTCCAATATTCCTTCTACCGCTTCCAGCGCTTTAAAAGAGGAGGAAGGAACCAATACGGTCAGCAGCATCGAAGCGAAGTTGACGCGGGACACGCGGGACAACGTCTTTTCTCCCGCGAGCGGATATATGGCGACGGGACAGGTGGAGTTGGCGGGAGGGCCTCTTGGATTCGACCGCGATTTTGTGAAATATTTCGTCTCGGACACGCTGTATGTGACGCCGTTTTTTGCGGGGCATGTCCTCTCGCTGGGGGCTCGGGCGGGGATCGTCCAGGCCTACGGGAATTCCGATAACGTCCCCATTTTCGAACGGTTTTTTGCAGGGGGGACCAATACGATTCGGGGATACAAGGAACGGGATATCGGTCCGAAGGATTCCGTCTCAGGGGATCCGATCGGAGGAGAGGCACTCCTCGTCGGAAATGTGGAATATCTTTTCCCGATCGTCCCCATTCTGAAAGGGGCCGTCTTTTATGATGTGGGGGGTGTGTGGAGTCAGGTGCGTGATTTTGGCCAACAGGAGTACCGGTCAGGGGCGGGCGTAGGGGTGCGGGTCAAAACCCCCATTGGACCGGTGAGTCTGGATTATGGGATTCCCTTGAATCCAAGCTCCGATCAGGAAAGTAAGGGCCGTTTCCATTTTAACATTAGCCGGAGTTTCTAAAAATGAATAACAAAATGAAGGTGATCTTATGGGGTCTTACGGTGTTTGTGATGGCGCATACGGCGACGGCGGCAGAATTCAAAATCGCCTCTATCGATCTTTCCCGCACGTTTGATGAATTCAAGAAAACAAAAGAAGCGGATAAACTGTTAGAAGGCAAAGGAAGCGAGAAAAAGGCCGAACGGGACAAAAAAGTGACCGAGATCAAAAAGCTTAAGGATGAACTGGACCTCTTGAATGACAAGGGGAAGAAAGAAAAGCAGGCTCTGATTGATCAAAAAGTGAAAGAACTCCAGGAATTTGACCGCGAAGTCCGGGATAGCCTCCGCCAGGAAAGAGACCAGATGGTCCGGGAAATTTTGAAAGAGATTGATGGGGTGATCAAAGACTATGGGAGTAAAAACGGCTACACTATTATTTTGAATGATCACGTTCTTCTATACAAGGAAAAAAGTCTCGATGTCACCAACGACATTCTTGAGATCTTAAACAAGGAATCAAAGGAGGCCAAGGAGCGCTAATGTTGCGAAAGACTGTTCGGGAGGTGGCCGAAATCGTCGACGGTGAAGTGGTCGGCGACGGGAGTGTCGTCATTACGGGGGTGTGTGGCATCCGCGAAGCGAAAGAGGGGGACCTCACTTTTATCGCGAATGCCAAATACCTTCCTCTGATGCGCCATACCCGTGCCTCTGCCATCATTACCTCGCGCGAGGTTGAGAAGGCGGTCAAACCGATTATTCGGACGGACAACCCGGACCTTGCCTTTGCGAGAATGATTTCATTTCTGGCCCCTAACGAAATGGCGCATCCCAAAGGGATCCATCCGACGGCGATGATCGGTAAGGGAGTCACATTGGGCGAGGATGTTGCCATTCAGCCGTACGTTGTGATCGGAGACCATGTCACCCTCGGCGACCGGACCATCCTGTATGCGGGGGTTTTTATAGGGGACCATGCCCGGATCGGCGCCGACACGCTCATCTATCCGCATGTGGCAGTCCGGGAGCGGGTTGAAATCGGAAACCGCGTTATTATTCACAGCGGCACGGTCATTGGGAGCGACGGATTCGGGTTTTCGACCCTGAAGGGCGTGCATGTCAAAATCCCCCAGATCGGAACCGTGAAAATTGAGGATGACGTCGAGATCGGGGCGAACGTCACCATCGACCGGGCCCGTTTTGGCGTGACGCATATCAAACAGGGGACCAAAATTGATAACCTGGTTCAAATTGCGCACAATGTCGTGATTGGTGAACATTCCATTATCGTTTCCCAGGTAGGGATTTCCGGGAGCACCGTGATCGGAAAAGGCGTTGTGCTCGCCGGCCAGGCCGGTATCGTCGGCCATATCACTATCGGAGACAATTCGATCGTCGGGGGCCAATCGGGCGGTTCCAAATCGCGTCCCCCGAACAGCATCGTTCTCGGCGCTCCCGCAAAGCCGATATCCAAATTCAAAGAAACCAACGCGTGTCTTCAGAGACTCCCGAAGCTCTATGAAACGGTGAAGATCCTTGAGGAAAAGGTAGACTCCTTAACGAAGAAAGCCCATGTCCGAAGAACAGCTGCAAAAAACAATCCAAAAAAGCGCCACGCTTGAAGGGATAGGTCTTCATTCCGGAGAAAAGGTGCGCGTCGTCTTTCACAGCGCCCCGCCGGAACACGGGATTCAGTTTTGTCGCGTTGATCTCCCCCATCGGCCCTGCATCAAGGCGGATGTTTCCAATATGGTTGACCTGGAAAAACGTCCGCGCCGGACCTCTTTGAAAAACGGCGAAGCGGAGGTGCAGACGGTCGAACATCTCATGGCGACCCTCTACGCCCTCGAGATCGATAATCTGCTCGTCGAAATAGACGGGGTAGAGCTTCCCGGGCTCGACGGAAGCGCCATCGGTTTTTATGAAGCCCTTCAGAAGGCGGGGATCCAGACTCAGGAGGCGCCGCGGTATTCCTTTCGGGTGCGCGAACCGATCTGGGTTGAGGAAAAAGGGGCGACTCTTGCCGTGATCCCGGCGGATGAGCTCCGCATTTCCTACATCCTTTCGTATGATCATCCGCTGCTCCGCTCCCAATGCTTCGAATATGTTTCAAACGGAAATAATTTTATGTCAGAACTTGCGCCGAGCCGAACCTTTGTGCTCCAGAAGGAGGCGGAGGTCATGCGGCGTCAGGGGCTGGGGCTGGGCGCCACTTATGCCAACACCCTTGTTGTCGGAGAAAAGGGCGTGATTCAAAATCAACTTCGCTTTGACAATGAGTTTGCCCGGCACAAGGTACTGGACCTGGTCGGCGATCTTTACCTCACGGGGTATCCCCTTAAAGGACACGTGATCGCTTTTCGCAGCGGGCATCCTCTCAACATGCGGCTTCTTGAGAAAATCAAACAGCAGGAGTCTTCGATGTTCATCGGCGGATTCCTGGCGAAAGAATATTTGCCGATGGCGGCACTCGACCCGGAACAGGTCCTGCGCATCCTTCCGCACCGCGATCCGTTTCTGTTTGTCGATGAGATCCTCCACTTTGAGGAGGGAAAACGGGCGGTCGGAGTGAAAAAGTGCCGCGCCGAGGAGAGCCATTTCAAAGGTCACTTTCCGAACCGGCCGATTATGCCGGGTGTTCTGATTCTTGAGGCGATGGCGCAGGTGGCCGGAGTTCTGGTTTTGAATAAAAAGGAACACCTCGGAAAATACGCCTACTTTATCGCGCTGGACAACGTCCGGTTCCGGAAAACGGTTCTACCGGGAGACACATTGGTTTTGGATATCCAGATGACGCGTTATAGGGCGAAGACGGGGCAGGTGCGTGCCACGGCCCATGTCAACGACAAAATGGTCGCCGAAGCGGATATGATGTTCGCGATCGTCGACCCTTAGAATCCTTTCGAGCCCCTAATGAGTATTCATATCACAGCAGTCATTCATCCAAATGCGAAAATCGCGAAAGACGTTTCCATCGGCCCCTATAGCGTCATCGGGGAACATGTGGCTCTTGGAAACAGATGTGTGGTCGGCGCCCATTGCGTTTTGGAGGGGCGCACGACGATCGGAACGGATAATCATTTTTATACGGGTGCCGCCATTGGCGGAATCCCGCAGGACCTTAAATACGTGAAAGGGGAGCCCTCATTTCTCGAGATCGGAAATCACAATAATTTCCGGGAATATGTAACGGTCAATACCGGGACCGCTGAGGGAGGGGCTACGACGCGCATCGGCAATCACGTGCATATTATGGCCTACACCCATATTGCTCATAATTGTCTCATCGAGGATGGCGTCATCATCGCCAATGGAGGAACTCTCGGCGGGCATGTGCATATTGGGGAAAGGGCGATTCTCGGGGGATTAGCTGGCATCCACCAGTTTGTCCGTGTGGGAAGACTTGCCATCGTCGGCGCCGTCTCTAAAGCGGTACAAGACGTTATTCCATTCGCGACCGTTGACGGTCACCCGGCCCGCGTGTACGGTCTCAACCGGATCGGCCTGAAACGGGCGGGGATTTCGCCGGAAACGCAGCAAGATCTTAAACTGGCCCTCAGACTCCTTTTTCGATCCGGCTTCTCGCGAGAAAAAGCGATGCAGGAGATCCGGACAGAGTGCGGGCAGAGTCTTGAGGTGAAAGAGCTCCTCGAGTTTATTGCGCGTTCAAAGCGGGGGATCTGTTCGAGGGTCCGGGGGCGCGAGAAGGAAATTGCATGGAACGACTAGGGCTGATTGCGGGGAACGGACAGTTTCCCGTCGTCGTCGCCCGGGCGGCGAAGAAAAAAGGGTTTTCCGTTTGCGCCTGCGCGATTCGGGGAGAAACGGAAAATCTTTTGGAGAGCGAGGTCGAAGCGTTCCAGTGGGTTGATCTTTGGGAATTGGATAAGGCGCTTGAATTCTTCAAGGTACAAGGCGTCCGAAAGGCTCTCATGGCGGGACAGATCAAAAAAGAGCGCCTGTTTAAGGAATTGCCCGGCCCGATTCGCGAAAGCCGCCTGGCCGATCATCTTCTTCTCAAGAAAGTTCTCGCGGCCTTTAAGAGAATCGGCGTCGATTTTCTGGATTCTTCTTATTTCTTATCAGACGATCTTGCGAAAAAGGGGACGATCTCCAAGCGGAGCCCGAGTGAGGAGGAGTGGAAAGATATTGGTTTCGGAAAAAAGGTGGCCCGGCGTATCGCCTCCTTTGAAGTGGGGCAGACGGTCGTCGTGAAACAGGGTGTTATCCTTGCGATAGAAGCCGTTGAGGGGACGGATCAGGCGATCCGGCGCGCCGGTACATTAGGGAGAGAGGGCGCTGTCGTCGTGAAAATGGCCCGGCCTCGGCAGGATATGCGGTTTGATATTCCGGTCGTCGGCCCTCAAACCATAGACATCCTGCGCGATATCCGCGGGTCGGTCCTCGCGGTACAGGCGGGGAAGACCCTCATCCTTGAGAAGGAAAAAACGGTCACGATGGCCGATACAGCAGGTCTTGCCTTAGTGGGGATTTAGATGAACCCTTCGACTTCGCTCAGGGTTCATGGTGAGCCCTTCGATGATACTCAGGATGGTTCGAAGGGTGGTGAGTGTATCGAACCGTGAGGGAAACGAATCGAACCATGAATCACATCCTTGTGATCTGGGAAGACAAAAATAAAAAGGAATGGGAAGAGCTGCGCGACCTTCTCGAGGCGGAGCGTTTTGACAGCTTCTGCGTGAACGCCCATCCGAAGGCGGTGTTAGAGCAGGTCGTGAAAAAGATTCCAGACCTGGTTCTTCTTTATTCGAAAACCCTCCCGCATGACAAAGACCCCGTTTTGAAGACCCTGAAGGAAGAAAAGGACCTTCGCGATATCCCGGTCCTTTCCCTGATCCCCAAGGGGGTTGAAGCCCAGATCGATTTCGGATCAGGGATCGACGATTTTCTCACCTTTCCCTATATTCCGTCGGAGCTTTCGGCGCGGCTGCGCCTTCTTCTCTGGAGGCACCGGAGGATTTCCGGTAAGGATGTGATCCGGCACGGAAAACTGGTGATCGACCTTGAAAAATATGAAGTCTCGGTCGACGGGCAGGTCCTGACCCTTACCTTTAAGGAATACGAACTGTTGAAGTTTCTCGCGACGCATCCGGGCAAGGTTTTTACGCGGGACGCGATTCTCAACAAAGTTTGGGGCTACGACTATTACGGGGGAACCCGCACGGTGGATGTTCATATCCGCCGTCTCCGCAGCAAGTTGGAGGAGACCTCCCACCCTTTTCTCGAGACAGTCCGGGGGGTCGGTTACAAGTTTATCGGCGAAGGGTCAAACGGTAAACTTTAACGCCGATTTAACCTATTGTTAATTTCCTCGAAACACGCAGGTTTTAAAGTAAATACCTATTTTTGTGTAGGGCCAGAGATGAGGAGGAGAATTTTTTGATGAGGAGGAAAAAGAAAATGGCAACCAAGAACAGTCGGGGAGCCGTTGCGGCACCCGAAAGAATAGGAAGAAAGGCCTTTAAAGAGGCGACCGGGGAGACAAGAAGTAGCACTCCTCG
>OBEQ010287844.1_pt1 | contig 15164 bp, 18 predicted proteins | sample 1670901 | NCBI WGS metagenome assembly OBEQ01 (sample SAMEA104232315, study PRJEB22302) | groundwater metagenome | biome: forest; feature: aquifer; material: groundwater | place: USA | collected 2011-08-07 | depth 5.4 m | reverse complement strand
TTCAAACTCTTTCTTACTCATTCCAAGCAAGGCTTTTGTGGCTCTATCATCACGAAAAAAGGAGCGGAGGTTCATATGAACCTATTATATCAGAATGGGTATATGGCAACAGGCTTAATGGAAAAACGCTTGTGAGCAGCCCAAGAATCAGGTACCCCTCCGCGCTCGAGTCGTCTGTCGACAACAAATAAAATCTGGAAGAGGGGTTTGCAAGTAAAAGCGGGATAACAGGGATTAAAATTCCGAATCCAATAAGATCCGCAAACACGGTAAAAAACAAGATCTTGAGTGGACGTGAGGAAGTCATATAGAAGAAAGGAGGTAGCTCGCCACAATCGCCGCGGTTTCTGCGCGAAGAATGCCTCTGCCCAATCCAATGAACGCAAACTCATGACGCTCGGCCATCGCACGCTCCCCATCCGTCCAGCCACCTTCGGGGCCGATAAAAAGGGAGCGCGGGCGTGCTTCGTTCTGGCTACTTCGTACCCTCTCAAGGGTATCTCTCCCCTCGCCCTCGGTATCACAGAAAAAAACGGACCCCTTATTTTTTGCATGTATACAGGCCGCTTCAAACACCATAGGTTCCATCATCGTTGCAATGCATCCACGCCCCGATTGTTCCGCCGCTTCACGCATGATCATCTGCAAACGAACCCTGTTTAACGTAGGCTTGATGGTGCGATCGGTGATCAAAGGCACGACAACACTCACACCAACCTCGACAGCTTTTTGAAGAGCAAGCTCAAAGGATTCACGCTTGATACACGCAAGATACAAGGTTAATTGAACGGGTGACTCCACCATGTTACGTGTACGAGACCGAATCTGTACCGTGATCATGTTTCGATCCATGTGCTCAACAACACCACGCGCCTCCGTCCCTTGGCCATCACAAAGCACAATCTCTTCTTTGATCTGCAAGCGCAAAACTCGTCCCATACGATGGACGAGATCCGCGTCTTGGATCTCGACTCGATCACGGGTGAGATCAAACGTTCCTATAAACCTGTGTACTTTCATTATTCAAGCTCCTTCATTTTATTTTCAATTGCTTTCCACTTTTTCATGAGGCTAGCACGCACCTCTGGCAGCTCTTTTTTGGCAATATCCTTTGTTTTTTCGTAGTAAGCCAGGACCTCTTCCACAACTTCTGCGTACTTTTCCTTGGAAAGCGTATCCACACTCTCAAGCTTCTTCATGATCTTGCCTTGAAGCTGCATCGCCTTTTTTTCTGCGTCCTTGGTGAGCTGCTTACCCTGACGCGATTGAAGAAAAAAGCCCGCCGCAAGACCCACCATCGAGCCTACCATCATACCGACACCGAGATGAGAAGATTTCTTTTGCATATGGTTTCAGCATAGACAATCCGGCGCCAAAGGACAAGATGCAAGACCAGTGGTACTATTCTTCTGATATGTCGCGTTCGTCCTTTGATATCGTCACAATCGGTGACTGCATGCTCGACGTATTTGTGATGATCCACGAAGCGAGCGTGTCTTGCAGAGTTGATCGAACCCACTGTCTTTTAAGCTTACCCTATGGAGAAAAGGTGCCTGTTGAAGATGTCATCAAGATTCCTGGAGCAGGGAACGCCTCGAACGCCGCGGTTGGGTTTGCAAGGCTTGGCTGTAAAACAGCCATCGTAAGCACCGTGGGTCATGATGAAGCCGGTCAGATGATCCTCGCTCGTTGGCGCGAAGAAGGGGTCGCGACACATCTTGTCACACGTGATAAAAAACGGGACACGAACTATTCCACCGTTCTCTCCTTTCGAGGAGAGCGCACCATTCTCGTCTATCATCAACCATACATCTATCGTTTACCCATTCTTCCAGAGACGACGTGGATCTACTACAGCTCCCTCGGTAAAGGACATGAGCTATTTGAACAAACGATTTTACGCCATCTCGCACGTCATCCAAAAACACGACTCACCTTTAATCCAGGAACACATCAACTACGACGGGGGATCAAGGCTCTGCGCCCCATCATAGCCCGCTCGGAAGTATTCATCGTAAATAAAGAGGAGGCGGAGTTTTTGCTCGCCTGCGAGCCAACAAACATATCAACACTTCTACGCAAGCTGTTTGTATACGGCATGCAGATCCTTGTGATCACCGACGGAAAACAGGGAGCATCCGCGATGAGCCGAGATGGCGCCTGGCATTGTCCAAGTTTTCCTGGCAAAGAAGTTGAACGCACAGGAGCCGGGGACAGCTTTGCCACCGCTTTTTCGTTTGCGCAATTACACGGCAACACAGTCCAGGAGGCGCTACGATACGGAACAGCTCAAGCATGGAGCGTGATTCAGTATATCGGACCTCAAGCAGGACTCATGCATCAAACAAAAATTGAGCGTATTCTAAAACAGTTCGCGCACATGCATGCAACATCAATCCTGTAATTTTTCTATGCTCGTCCCCTCTCTCCCTATCCTCAAAAAAGCCCGTGCCGCTAAATATGCCGTGCCCGCATTTAACATCAACGATCTTGAGATGCTGCAAGCTGTCGTGCGTGCCGCAGAAGCTCTCCAATCACCCATTATTGTGCAAACAAGTGAAGGAGCGATCGAGTATGCCGGCATGGACTATCTCGTCGCAATGGTTCGTATTGCGGCGAAAGCCCCTATTCCCGTCGTACTTCATCTTGACCATGGCAAAAATCTAGATACAATCCGCGCCGCGATTGAGTCTGGTTACACAAGTGTGATGTTTGATGGCTCCGCGTTGCCCTACGCCGAGAATGTTCGTATCACAAAACAGGTCGTAGGATGGGCTCGTGCAAAACGTGTCTCGGTGGAAGCCGAGCTTGGATCGATCAAAGGGATAGAAGACCTGGTCAGTGTAGCAGCACGAGATGCCGTGCTCACGCAGCCTGATCAGGCAAAACAGTTTGTACAAGAAACTGGGTGTGACACACTTGCGGTCGCCATCGGAACCGCCCACGGGGCATACAAGTTTAAAGGGGTCACACATCTTGATCTTGATCGACTCAAAAAGATTGCCGCCCTCGTCAACATTCCTCTTGTGTTGCATGGAGCTTCGGGTGTGATGGAAAATATCGTGGACCTCGCGGAGAAACACGGAGCAACCCTTGGCGAAGTCCGTGGTGTCCTTGACGGGGATATCAAGAAAGCGATCAAGCTTGGGGTGTCCAAGATCAACATCGACACGGACCTCCGTCTCGCCTTTACCGCCGGTATTCGTGAAGCGATCGATGATCTCCCACAAGTGATCGATCCTCGTAAACTCCTGGAACCTTCCAATCTTCTCATGACAGAAGTCGCAAAATACAAGATCCACTTATTTGGTAGCACACGAAAAGGATGATGTTGGTTTGATGTATCACGGACCTATTCGATCGTCGTGCCAATGAACGGTTGTCCATCGAGAATCTTTTTGAGATTCATGAGGTCTGTGCCTTTCGCGATCACGACGGTAAGACCGTGTTTTGCCGCGAAAGTAGACGCCACAGGATCAAAAGGAGCGTTTAACCCTGGGCTCCATTTTTTCCCAACAATTTTGCGAAAATCATGCCAGGAAATATGATCAAATGAAACAGCGTCCATGTGCTTGGCCGGATCTTTATCGTAAACATGTTCAATGTTCGTGAGATTAATCACCATCTTTGCGCCGTAGATTTTGGCAAGACGCACGGCACCATCATCCGTTGAACGGCCAGGACGCCATCCCGCACCAATGAGAATGGGCTTGCTATACAAAAGACGTTTTTGATAGTTCTTTAACACAACCGGATGCGCCTGCACGCGAAACACCGTACGCAATAAATGTGCGTTGATGCGCGTAGCGTGAATGCCAAGCCAATCCATGTCTTCTGCTTCAAGCGGGGCAACCTCTTTTGCCGCATGCATGTACACGCGTGCCGTCGAACCGCCTCCAATCATAAAAATAAAGCGCTTGCCTTGATCGACTTCTTGCAAGATCAGATGGCGAAACGCTTTCAAAAAATCTGTATTGATCCCCGTAGGTGGAGCGATGAGCGATCCTCCGAGTGAAATCACGATAGGGGGAACCTGCTCCATATCTATTCAGCAAAGACAAGCCAACTCGTGAGCCACGAGACGATCCAAAAGACAAGCGCGCCCCAGAAAGCAGCGCCAAAATTATCGACACGGAACCCCGGCGAAAGCGAAGCCGCGAGCCAAAACAGCAGGGCGTTGATAATCAGGGTGAGAAATCCAAGGGTGAGAATGTTGACCGGTAACGACAACAGAATGAGCGCCGGCCGTAGAAATGCATTTATCACTCCGAGGATAAGCGCCGCAACAAAGGCGTGTGGAAAGTTGCGGATTGCAACCCCTGGGACCAAATACGCGACGACCATCACCGCGAGGGCGTTTAAAAAGAGACGAGCAAGGATGTACATAGAAGAGAGAAGAGCTACTGACGAACCTCCTTGATCACGTTCTCTGCCTCCGTGAGCCGTTCCCGTAATACGCGAGAAAGCTCTGTGGCGCGCGTGAACTTTTGCAAACCTAGCTCAAGATCCGGCTCGCCGCGCTCAAACCAACGGGCGATATCTTCCAATTCTTGAAAACTGGCGGCAAAATCTAGGTCAGATTTCTTTTTAGACATACGAGGGATGTTAAAACAAACGCAAATTATCTGGTTTTTCTTTTCGAACGTTTACATCCACTGTGCCATCTCCGAACCGAAGGGACAAGGTATTGCCCGGCTTCACCTGCGCGGCCTGCACAATGACTTGACCGTCCGCGTTCATCACGAGAGCATATCCACGACGAAGAATCAGCTCAGGATCGGCAGATCGAATGACGCGCTCTGCTGTATTCAAACGCTGGATAAGACGTTCGTGCCACCCACGGACACCTTCCGTGGCTCGCGCGGCAGCCATATCAAGGCGACCACGCATCGCCTGAAGCCAACGGTCTGCCCCAATAAAGGCTCGTTCAAGACGCGTAACGTATCCCAAGACAAACGCTTCAAGCTGGAACAGGATAGACTCCTCCATCGTGGCTACTTCCAGAAGGATATCTCGTCGATCTGGCACAAGACGTCGTGCACAATCTGTCGGCGTTGAACCACGGACATCTGCCACTTCTTCGGCGAGAGTCACGTCGCGTTCGTGCCCGATCCCAACCAACGTTGGAATCTTGCAAGCGTAGATCGCGCGCACCACTCGTTCATCGTTGAAGGCCATAAGCTCTTCCAGCGAACCGCCGCCACGCGTCATCACGAGCACATCTCCCTCTGCTTGACTCGCGGCCTGGATGGCGTTAACAAGACTCGTTGGTGCATCTTTCCCCTGCACTAACACATGATAAAGATCGATGTTGAGTCCGCTCCAACGCTCATGCAAGATGCGCACAAAATCTCCATAGGCCGCACTTTCACGAGAGGCAATCAGGGCTACACGCCTTGGAAAACGTGGAAGCACCCGTTTGCGTGCAGGATCAAATAGACCTTCCTCCATGAGTGTTTGACGAAGCATCTCGAGCGCTTTGCGCAGCCCCCCTTCGCCCACAATTTCGACTCGATCTGCACTGAATGAAAACTTTCCATATTTTGGATACAAACGCGGACAACCGTAAAGACGCACGCGCATACCGTCTTGCAACGGCACCGTAAGATTGCGCAACACCATGAAAATAGACACGACCGCCTCTTCATCTTTTATCTCAAAATTCACCCATTGCCCTTGAGAAACACGAAACCCAGACACCTCGCCCTCAAGCGCTACCTGGGTTGGATCCCAAATGGCTTTCAAGGTGTCATTGATGTACGCGATGAATTGCGCAACGGAGAAGGTTTGCATGCAGACGATGTTACACCCAGAGACGAATAACGATGAGATAGAGCCCGCTCCACAAAAACTCAGACATGCGCATTATGTTTTTTTCGCTTGCATCACGATCATCACGGGGGTGCCATGCGATACGTCTCCCCCATTCCAATCGTGGATGGCGCTAAACAGAACCTCTCGATCATAGAGATAGTCCGCACCTTTACGTGTCCCTGGATCGTTCACGATCCAACGTCCGTCGGCAAGATATCCCTTGATAACCACCATATGATACGGTGGTCCGCCGTTTCGAAAATTAGGGTTTTTGAGTGCTTTCCCATCCGCCGGAACGATAACGGGTATTCCAGATGCAAGCAGCTTTTTGATCATTTCAACCGTTGGATGAGAGACGATACGTGCTTCACGAGCCGTAAAATATCCTGGAATGAGATCGCTCGCCTGCCTTGCTGTCATGTCGGCGTCGAGACCTTTTTTGGTTTCCGCGTGGATGAGATCAAGAATTGCTTGATCACCTTCCTCGGGCCCAAATATCTTCGTGCGTCCGTTAAAGTACGCATGAACCATGATCATAGACGCCTCTTCGCACGCCTCTTGATACGGCATATTCCAATTTTGCTTCGGAGCCTGGCTAAGAAAAGGGATCGCAAGATTCACTGCCTTCGGCAGGCGTGTCCCGGTCACCGTTGTCGTCGACGCGACCGTCGCTTCATAATCTCCGCGATACACCGCGGCCGTCGGAAGGGTAGGCTTGCGAGCCGCCTCCACCGTTTCACGCCAAAAACTCCTGGAGGACCAAAAGAGGACACCTAGAAACACGAACCCACCCAAGACCACCTTTGAGACAGACTTCATACAAACAGGGTAACGAACAAAAAGAACGGGCACAACACTCGTTCCTTGAATAACAGCTTTTCGGACTATTCGATGGCGACGCTTATCATCTTCACCTCTTCGTTGGGGCGATCAGAGCCGTTACGGGGTAAATCAGCGATCTTGTGAGCAACCGTGAGGCCAGAAACCACTTTGCCAAACACGGAATAGTCTGGTGGCAAGGGGTAATCCCCTACCATGATAAAAAATTGTGAACCGTTGGTATCACGACCAGCGTTGGCCATGGCAAGCCACCCGTCCTCGTATACAGGACCCTCATATGCACGTCCTTGCACGGAGATCTTTTTGGTAGGCATTTTCTTCACCTCGTCATTTGGAAATTGATAGCCCGGACCTCCTGTCCCTGTACCAAGTGGATCACCACCCTGGATCATGAAGCCAGGGATGACGCGATGAAAAACCGTTCCATCATAAAAGTGGTGTTTCACAAGGTAGATAAAATTTGAAGCGGCGTTTGGACCCATATCACGACTGATTTGCACCACAATATCCCCATGATTGGTTTTTATGTGTACTTTTTTGTTCACGTCAGAAGCGGGCAAGATGCCGGGAAACGCAAGCTTGGGTTGAGAAGGCATAGAGGATGAAGAAGCGGATGAAGGGGGAACGACCACCTCTTTTGCATCAGTGGACGCAGGAGAGGGGGCGGGAGCACTGGCGCATCCGGCGCCGAAGAGCATGAGGAGGGCGAGAGCACTCGCCGATGGAGCTTGTAAACGCATAGTTTTTGGATAGTATCACTTCTCCCAAGGCAACTCAACATCACGATACCCAATCTCAAGAGCGCGTGTGAGATAACCCTGTGCGCAAAATGACACGGGAATCTTTTTCAAATCGAATCTCTCTTGACCAATCGTCTTTGTCAGATCATCACCACGTTCATTTTTTATATGGATTGTATGAGGACGTGTATCGAGAGGCAGCCAAGACAAGGATACCATCACGGCATGGCCCTGCTCACGTCCAAGACATTCTCTCGCAATCATGCGAGCAACATGGGCGCCGGCATTGAGCGGATGCCCACTGTGCAACCCAACCCCTGAAGGGGTTCGTGGCAACAAAGAACCGTACGCATCAAGTGACGTCGCTCGCGCAGAAGATCCAACGCGGTGCATAAGTCCAGGACGGGTCTCTTCGCCGGCCGTATTTATACGCACAGAAGAAGAAATACCCGCTTCTGTGAAAAGACGTTGGATGGCACTACGCACCTCTGTGACAGGCTTTCCGTTTGCGTGCCCGGCACGGACAACCGTCACAGAATCTTGCCCCACACGCTCAACAAACACCTCATAATCTGCGTCCAACCAAAACCAGTCTTCGTCTTCCACTCGTCTCGACTCGAGAAGACGCGCAGCCTTTCTCGCCATGCTCACGTAAGAAGGGGTCCGTTCCTTGGTTTCGTCCGTTGCATACGCCGTCACCGTCACAAGTTCTCGTGCACCCGTCTCCGGAGCCCATACAGAAGTCATGGGTTCGAGGGCGATGAATGGCTCTGTTTCGCCCGCAACACCGCTCGCTCCCATCACACGACGCACCACCGAAGACACATCAAAATCGGCAGAAGAAAGCACTTCTCCAGCCACAAACAGAGCGCCGTGCCCACCCATCACTCGAATATGAAGTCGTGATTTTGGATCACGCTTCTCGTATTCCTCGACGATAGCTGCCGCAATCAAATCACACACCTGATCAGGATGTCCTGGGCCACGCACACGAGCAACGGGCATAGGCGGCGACTGTAGCGATCGCTCAAACGCATGACAAGTCCCTCGGCCTTTTCCGATGAACTAAGCCCAACAAAAAACAGATCCTTGATAGGGATCTGTTTTATCGGTGGTGGGTGGGGAAGGGTTCGAACCTTCGAAGGCGCAAGGCCAGCAGATTTACAGTCTGCCCCGTTTGACCGCTTCGGTACCCACCCGTGGAGCCGTAGACCGGAATTGAACCGGTGACCTCTTCCTTACCATGGAAGTGCTCTACCAGCTGAGCTACTACGGCATGATGCCTGTGCGATCATGGAGCGATTGCCTCTATCTTGTCTTTCCACGATCGAAATCGTGAGGTGTCATCACTTGCAAGACGCAGACGATCATAAAGCCGTTCCGCCTCTTTATGATCGCGAAGGAGTATAGCAGCCCCCAAAGAAAGTTCAAGATATTTTGCACTGCCTGGCTCAAGTGCACTCGCAGTTTCGGCGGCTGCGAAGGCTTTTTTTGGCTGCGCACGACGGAGATAAAACTCCGCAATCTCTGCATGTCTATGTGGTTGACGCGGGCTCATCTCAATCGCCTTGAGACGCAGCTTTGTCGATTCTTCTATGCGTTCTTCCCCTTCTGCAATCTCCGCTAATCCCGCATATGTCGCGTCATCTGCTTTTTTCATCTTTAACAAAAACTCAAATGTTTCTTTTGCTTGTGGATAAAGCTTTTGCTTCATGTACATATGCCCCAACCCACGATAGGTCTCTGCTTCTCGTCCATCGAGAGCCAACGCCTCAAGATACTGCCGCTCCGCCTCTACCCACTTGAGGTCACGCGTGAGAGCCCTCGCTTCGCTCAATAAGAGTTTGATACGATCTCGTGTAGAGGGGGCAGATGCGGCAAAGGGCTGCTTGGCACTTTGATACAGAGATTCCATAGAACGAACGCGTTCCTGTAAGCGCGTATATCCATGATTCATCACCGCACTCAACCCGCGCATCACACGCTTCCAAGGCAGGGTTTTTTCTGAACGCATGCGTTCAAAACGACGCATAATAAGATCTTCTCGACGTTTTCTTTCTTGCTCATCCTTTAAAGAAGAGGGGTCCAAAAGGGCAATGTCCTTCCAGTGACGCATCACAATACGTCCTGCGACGCCTGCCGCAAGAAGCGCGATACAAAATGCAAAAATAGCAAAAAACATGAAGACGAGGTTGTTACGAGACGATCGCGGAACGGCACAAGAGACCAAAGGCACGTGGATCAAGCGAAGCAGAACCAACCAAGACTCCATCGATGTGCGTCGTAGACAGATATTCTGCCACGTTTCGGACATCAACAGAACCCCCGTATAAAATAGGCATCTGCTCCGAAGATTTGCCAAACTTTTTAAAGAGCGCTTCTCGTATGACCACATGCACATCGTGAGCATCCTGTGGAGCGCATCCTTTTCCACTCCCAATCGCCCACAACGGCTCATAGGCAAACGCGGGCTTCGTATCATGATCTTTAAGCTTCGCGATCGCCGCCACAACTTGCGCTCGGATCACTTTGAGTGCCTCCCCCTTTTTACGTTGCGCAGAGGACTCTCCGACACAAATAACAGGTTGAATGCCAATCTTCTGAAGCGCGGCGGCCTTGGCCGCCACCATCGTATCCGTTTCGCCAAGATGGAGGCGACGCTCACTGTGGCCTACAAGACAAAAAGCAAGATTGAACTCTTTCAGCATACTCGGAGCCACTTCGCCGGTATAGGCCCCTTCTTCTTCCCAAAAAACATCCTGCCCTCCAAGCCAAGGAACACCAGCGCGGCCGAGTGATGAACGGGCGGCGGCTAAAGAGATGTGCGGCACGGCAACCCCAATTTCTACATCTTTTGGAAGGCGCTCACGACGAAACGCTCTCACCCATGCCCCAGCCTTTACGGGGCCATAGTGCATCTTCCAGTTGGCGATAATGAGTTTGCGCATATCAGACTGCCCCTTTCTTACCCTAGATCGGGTTTTTGCTCAAGGGGGACGCTATCCCCTCTGCCCTCGCAGACTTGGGCGTCTCCCCTTATTTTAAGGGGAGAGCTAAGACCGACGGTCGGATGGAATCCCTGACCTCTCCTTAAAATAAGGGGAGGTGGCCGAGTTGGACGAGGGCCGGAGGGGATAGTTCGTCGGTGCTACACGATATGCATATCTATCATATTCTCAACCTCTTTTTTACTCTTAAACGGTCCGACCACAGATATGCTACTTTGGCTTTTTTGAAACATGCGTTTTGCAAGAACACGAACGTCACTCGCGCTCGCGGTCTCGATCGCCTTCATGCGTTCTTCTGGAGAAATCGTCTTGCCTTGGAAAATAAGCTGTTTACCATACCAATCCGCCTGATTTGCCGAATCCTCAAACGCAAGCATCCACTTTCCACGAATGTGGTCCTTTGCGCGACGAAGCTCGTCCGTGCTCACAAGTGTTTGACGCATCTTTGTGAGTTCTTGCCAGATAGCTGCGAGCGCTTCCGCAAAGCGCGTCTTGTCCAGTCCAGCACTCACCGTAAACATCCCTGTGTCTTCAAATGCGTGATGTCCCGCGCCAACGGAATAACACAGCCCGCGCTTTTCGCGCACCTCCGTAAACAACCTTGATGACATACTCCCTCCCAAAATCGTCCCCAAAAGAGCCATGGCCGGCATCTCTTTGTGTCCGTAAGGCACGCCATAAAATCCAAGACCAAGCTGAACCTGCTCAATCTTCTTTTGTTGAAACGTAAGCGCGTGCTTCTCCAGAGAGGAGACAAACGGCGCAAAAGACCCGTCCGCAGGGACCTTCGGCTCCTTCAGGGAGCCAAAGGACCTGTTTAACAGTGCAAGAACATCTTTGTTGATTTTGCCAGCGACCGTGAGAGTGATGCGTGAAGGAATATAGTATCGATGGTGATACTCCATGAGCGCCTCCCGCGAGATCGTACGAATGGTTTCACGAGGACCAGCGATATTCCATCCAAGCGAGCTCTTGGGAAAGAGCGCCTCTTCTAACAAATCCCCCATGTGCGAAGCAGGATTATCTTCATACATATTTATCTCCTCGATAATCACCCCTCGTTCGCGGTCCATTTCTGCCGCATCAAAGCGCGAATAGAACAACATGTCATGCAAAATATCTAATGCAAGAGGGGTATGTGCTGCATCCATCTTGATATAAAATCCTGTGAGATCTTTCGAGGTAAAGGCATTGTATTCTGCGCCGTATCGATCAAGTTCTTTGGTGATCGCAAGCGAGGTTGGTCGACGTTTCGTACCCTTGAACAGGAGATGCTCAATAAAATGGGATGCTCCATTAATGGGTTGCGCTTCGTAGCGTGAACCAACCTTCACACACACCATGAAGGTCATGGAGACAGCGCCCACTTGAGGAACAAGAACGACTGGAATGTTGTTTGTAAGGCGTTTGATGGAGATTGGCATAGACTAAGAAGGCTGCGGGGAATATCCCCTCTGGCCTTCGTCAGACTCGGGCCGTCTTCCCTTAAGATAAGAGGAGGTTAGGAAGTCCGAGCTCTCCCCTTAAGATAAGGGGAGATGCCGAAGGCAGAGGGGATACCCCTGCTTATTTCAATCGTTCACGAATAAAATTTGGTACATCCTCCATCTTGATACGTTCTTGCGACATCGAGTCGCGATCACGAATTGTGACCGTACGATCATCCTTGGTCTGATAATCCACGGTAAAACACCAAGGTGTGCCTATTTCGTCTTGACGACGGTAGCGCTTGCCGATAGATCCAGATTCATCGTATTCCACCGTGAGGCTCGCTCCGCGAACCATCTGTGTAAGCTCACGACCAAGATCCGCAAGCCCATCCTTTTTTTGCAGAGGCAACACCGCTGCTTTTACGGGTGCCAAAAGAGGTGGTAAACGTAAAACCATGCGTGGTTCTTTTTCTCCTTCTGTCGTTGTATCTGCCTCATCAACATCAAGATGCTCGCAAAGCACAGCCAACACAGATCGTGTGAGCCCCCAAGTGGGTTCAATCACATAGGGAATAAACCGTTCACCACTTTCTGCATCAAACCATCGAAGATCTTGGCCCGAATGTTCTTGCTGACGAGTGAGATCATAATCGGTGCGATTCGCAAGACCGTACAGCTCCTTTTGACCAAAAGGGTACAGGTACTCCACATCGACCGTGCGCTTCGAGTAAAACGCCCTATCCTCATCGGCAATTTCTTTATATACCACACGCGACGGATCAAGCTTGAGTACATCCGTGACCCAGGCTTTCATCTCGGAAAACCAGAGATCAAACATCTCGGCCGCCATTTCCGGCCTCACAAAGTATTCAATCTCCATCTGTTCAAATTCACGCGTACGAAACACAAAATTCCCTGGCGTGATCTCATTACGAAACGCTTTTCCCACTTGCGCGATGCCGAATGGTAATTTTTTACGCATGCTATCACGCACATTCTTCCAGGCGGTAAACATCCCCGCCGCCGTTTCTGGACGAAGGTATGCGACGGAAGATACATCGTCAGTGACTCCCACAGACGTTTTAAACATCAAGTTAAAATGACGAACATCGGTGAGCTCCCCTCCACACATTGCACACGCGATATCCTTGATCGTGAGTGGTTTTTCCTTGTCGTATCCAGGTTCTGCCTGACGAGCTTCGAGCAAGTGATCGGCACGAAACCTTCGCTTGCATTTTTTGCAATCGACGAGCGGATCAGAAAACGTTTGAATATGTCCTGAAGCCTCCCAAACCTTTGGATGCTGGATGATGGGAGCGTCAAGCCCAACGACATCTTCACGACCATGGACAAACCGCTTCCACCACGCATCGCGGATGTTGTTTTTGAGCTCAACGCCATATGGACCGTAATCCCACGCATTTGCGAACCCTCCGTAGATTTCGGAGTCCGGATAGATAAACCCTCGTCGTTTGCAGAGGGCGACAAGCAAATCCATTTTTTGATCAGGAGAGATGGGCATATCTATACCGTCAAAATCTCCGTTTCTTTTTCTTGCGTGATGTTTTGAATCTTGGCGTTCCACTCCCCCACCGTCTTCTCAAGTTGCTCAAGCTGACGACGCTTGTCATCTTCTGACATGAGCTTATTTTTTTCGTCATTCGTCACCGCTGTCTTGATCTTGTCGCGTAAATTACGCATCCCAACACGGGCAATCTCCTCTTTTTGATGGAGAATTTTGACCAAATGTTTGCGGCCATCCTCTGTCATCGGAGGCAACACCATTCGAATCACCGTCCCTGCGGTGTTCGGCATCATTCCCAAAGATGCGTCCACAAGAGCCTTCTCGATGTGCTTGATAATGGACTTATCCCATGGTTCAATCTGGATCGTTTTGGCATCAGGGGTTGTCAAAGACGCGACAGACTTGAGATCCATCGTTTGTCCGTCATACGCTTCGACGCGAAGATCCTCCACGATCGAAACAGACGCACGACCGGTACGCAACCCTTGAAGCTCCTTGTAAAAATGATCAATCGCTGCTTGAAACTCTGCTTTGTGCGCTTCGAGATGAGTAGACATAGAACGACCTTAGATTGCCACGTAGAAGTCAAAAAGACAACGAAGGCTATTCCCTCTGCCCTACGTCCGACGAAGGTCGGAGGGGATAAAGGATCCGTGGGATCATTCGTCCTTGTTTCGCATGATCAGGAATGAGAGCGTATTCGATCGCAAGCCGAGGTGAGATTGCCCCACCAACAAGCTTCCACGCATGAACGAGCCCATGACCTAATTGTGCTGCCACAAAAGGATGCACACCAAAATGCGCATGCAGCCCACACATGAGACGATCCAATCCTACGTGCCACGCCGATTCAGGATCCTGTTGCGACTCGATTGTTTTAGTCAAATATTCAATGACGGCGAGCTGTTTTCCGATGGGTGGAGAAAGCAACGCATCCAATGTTTTCACCCAATCGATCTCTTGATCCCAGGCCGTTTCTTCGCCACACGCAAGACGCCATGCAATACCAGGACACCCTCGAGATTGTTCTGCGATTTTTTGTGTGTTCACCATTGGTGTCAAAGGCAGTGTAGCGAGCCAATCGGCAATCTGTTTGATTGGCACACGACCAAACTCTATCTTCGTAAGACGTGAACGAAGTGTAGCCGGCAAACGATCTGGCTGTTCTGCGAGAAAAACATATACCGTATTCTTCGAGGGTTCTTCGACCGCTTTTAAGAGCGCGTTCGCCGCCTCTTCGTTCAACCGATCTGCCTCTTCAATCAGTGCAACCTTGTATCCACCACACGCAGACGTAAGTTGCATCCGTCCAATCAGTTCTCGTGCCTGCTTGACCACGATCTCCCGCGCCCCTTCTTCGCGAACAACACGCATAAAATCCGGATGTGTTTGCACGGCACCAGACAACAATCCTGCAATGAATTGCTCAGTGATCGTCCCTTTCCCTACACCACGTGGACCACAAAAAAGATACCCTGGCGCAGGCTTGGCAAGCGCATGGGTTAACACACGAACGATAGGCTCGTGACCAATGATCCCTTCAAACATGGACATGAGAGTATACAAGCATGGATGTGGCTTGTGGTGTAGTAGGTTGAAATAGAAAAACACCCCGGACACGCTTTTGAGGGCGAGCCGGGGGTTTGAGAGAGTCACGCTGCGCACAAACTAGTGCGCAGGGAGTGGGACAGGGGTGGGGGGAAAGGGCGCGGGTGGGTTGATGACCAGTTCTTCGCTCCACAGCGGGAGGAGACCTGGCCGCTGTCGAACCACGATTCTGGTCTCGGGCACCGCCGGAGCGGACGGA